>UMHL01047516.1_pt1 | contig 109862 bp, 98 predicted proteins | sample 1965551 | NCBI WGS metagenome assembly UMHL01 (sample SAMEA4836100, study PRJEB28245) | human gut metagenome | biome: gut microbiome; material: fecal sample | place: Denmark | collected 2008 | reverse complement strand
CCATTCGGCCGCCGCGTCCTTATTGTTTCGTCTCTTATGAGCCCACCACGACCTCGTCGGAGGCGTTGAGCTTCTCCACCTGGAACGATGTGGACGACAGCTCCGCGCCCTGCGCATCCGTCACCGTCACGGTGACGGAGAACAGGCGGGTGGCCCTGTCGTAGTCCACCGTCACCGCGGCCCGCAGGCCGTGGGGATACGCTTTCTTGGGCAGCAGCTTGGTGCCGCCCAGCAGGATCTGGCCGTTCTCATCGGTCTGGAAGCCGTCCTTGGCGTCCTCGCCGCCGTGCTCCTGGCTAAAAAAGCCGGTGAGACGACCGGTCTGGTCGTAGAACAGGGTGCCGGAGTAGCGCAGCTCGTCACTGACCGTGGTCTGCAGCGTGGCGCACAGCACCTGGGCCTCCGAGCTGGCCAGCGAGCGGTCATAGCTGCGGACCGCCAGCGATACGCCCACCACCATGCAGGCGGCGACCAGCAGCAGGACTGCCAGCGCGCACAGCAGCTCTACCATGGTCAGGCCGGCTTTCTTCTTCTGTTTCACGGGCAGGTACCTCCTGTTCCGGCGATGCGCGGCGGCAGGTCAATTGCCGTCGTAGGTGTAGTAGCAGTAGCCGTTCTCTGTGGTGTATTTCTCCACGGGGACGGTGAAGGAGCTGGTGCCGCGTCCGGAGGACACGGTGAGGCTGGCCGGCTCCGAGATGCCGTCGTAGCGCACCGCCACGTCCGCGTCCCGCATCTTGGCGTTGACGCGGGTGGCCGCCACGATTGATGTGGCCAGAAAGGCCATCACCAGTACCACGATCAGCAGGGATACCAGCGTCTCTACCAGTGTTTCACCCCTGCGGGAGCGCAGCTTTCTCATGAGCCCGCCTCCTTTCGATGGATGGTGCCGCCATCGGTCCATGAAATGGTCTCGACGGTGGTGGTCATCTTGTAAAAGCGCTGGGCGTTGACAGAGGTGCTGGTGGTGACAGCACTGGGCATCACCAGCGTCATGCGGTAGGGTGCGTCGGGATCCGTGCTCTCCAGCGCCGCCGTCAGCACGTAGCTGGTCTCGCCGCTGTCCAGCGTGTCGTAGGTCATGGAGAACGTAGCGGTGACATCGCTGACACGATCGTCCTCCAGGTGGAAGGTGTAGACGCGGTTCAGCACCGGCTGCCCATCGCGGAGCCGCCCGATGGCGTAGTTGGCGAAGTCGCTGAACGCCAGCTCGGCGGGAATGGTCTGGGTGGTGGTACTGGAGGTATTTTGATTAGAGTTGTAGTAGAACTCATAGCTGACAGTGGTACTGACGTACTTCATGTCCGACGCCAGAAAGCTGTTTCGGATCAGCTCCGCCGCGGATGTTACGGTCAGGGCCGCCTGCTCCTGCTTCTGGTCGGTGCGCAGGGCGGACACGGCGCTGGAAGCGCCTGCCACCACCACGGCGCTGACCATCAGGGCCACCAGCATCAGCAGCAGGGCCATCAGCATGGACACGCCCCGCTGGTCATGTAATTTTCGGCGCAGCGCGTCCATGCGGTGTCACCTGCCTTTCATTTCTTATGGCGCGGGGTCCGCCCCGCAGGGGTAGTTGGTCAGCGTCAGCCGGTACGTCACGCCATTCCGACGCAGGGTCACAGTGCCGCTGATGTACAGGCGCCGCGGCTGATCCGTCTCCACCGTCAGCAGGCGGTATCGATAGTCGTCCGCCTCGATTACGTCGCCCGCGTAAATGGCCCATCGGGTGCCGTCCAGGGCGCTGCCGCCGCTGTCCACAGCGGTAAGGCCGCTGAGATCCACGGTGAAGTCATTCAGATCGGTGTAGGCATTTCCGGCGAACAGATACAGGCTGCCGGTCTGGCGTTCAAAGCCCGGCGCGGTGACATCGCCGCCCTCGGTGCTGCCGGTGCCCTCGCAGGGCAGGTACACGCCGTTGACGGTGGTGCGGAGCACCGTGTCCTCCTCTACATCGTATACCAGTCCCACCGCGTCGCGGAGGGAACGGGCACTGATGATGGTGGAGGACTGGATACGCTTGGGCACGCCGTTTTCCAGATAGGTGTAGGTACACGTCACGGTGATGGCGGAGTCGCCTGCGGCGAAGCCCGTTACCGGCAGGGTGAAATCACCGGCCTGACCGGCGACGGCACGGATGTCCGCAGCGTCGCATTCTACCACGGCGGTGCCGTCGGCCAGCGTCTCCGCCGCCACGGACCACCCGATGGTCTCGCCCTTGGCGGCGTCGGCGGTGACGGGATCGCCGTGGCTGTCCCGCAGGGACAGCGTCACGGTCTCAGAGGGTGCGCCGTAGCGCACGGTGACACCGGCGGGCTTGTCGTGGGTCAGGGACAGCACCGCGCCCACGCGGATGGTGAGATCGGCGGTGTAGCTGCCCAGGGAGGCCCTTGCCACCACCACACCCTCTCCACCGGCGGCGGAGGCGGTGAACGTCACCTGCCAGCAGCCGCTGGCGGTGTCATAGGCCGCCACGGCGGTGCTGCCGATGAGGGTGTCATCCGCCGGCGTGCCATCCTCGTTCAGTAGGGTAATGGCAGGTGTCTGGCCGGTGTTGACGGCGTTGCTTTCGGGGTATAGCCCCACCGTCAGGGTGGGCAGACGTCCGTCGCCGCGGTCTGCGAACAGATCCAGGTCGGCGCTGGTGCTTTCCCAGTACAGGCCGTGCATGGGCCAGGGGCCGTAGTGGACGTTGACCGTGCGGCCAAAGGCATCCAGCTGGGTCAGAATGGTGGGGAAGGGATAGTTCAGGCCGTCCAGCCGTCCGGCGTCAGCGCCGGGGAAGCTGTACTTGCCGTCGATGCGGACGCCATTCTCCTCCACGGTGACGAAATCAAAGGTCAGGGGAGAAGCGGAGACGCCATTGTTCAGCCATGCAGCCAGCTTATCAGGATCTGCCATATCCTGATAGGAGATGTAGGGGGAGCGGTCGTTGGTCAGCACTACGCGGCGGACATCGGAGGTATCCTTCATATTGATGTTCTTGCCCGCCTTCCAGTCCGCGTCAGACAGATTCCGGAAGCTGGTGTAGTCATTGGTATTCACCACGGCGCTGGTCAGACAATAGCAGTTGCGGATGATGGCGTGGGGGTTGGGGATGGTGTACTGGATGCCATTGCTGTTGTACCGGATGGAGAACGAGTGCAGCATTTCGCCGTTGGAGGCGATGGCAAAGGAGGCGACCACGTGGGTCTTGGCGTTGGTAGTCGTGGGAAGCTTCACATAGGAGTAGCAGTTCTGCACGGTCAGCGGGTTGCTGGTAGTACCCATGCTGCTCTCCAGATTGCCCTGATCGCGGAGGATGACGCCGCCCACGAGACCGGCCACCCAGATATTGGTGGATCTGCCGGTACCGTTGTAGTTATTGCGCATCTCCTCGGCCTGGATGGAGCCGCCGGCGTAGCACTTATCCAGCGTTGCGCGGCATACACCGGCGATACCGCCCACACGAAGGTTCCGATAGCCGATATCGTAGCTGATGTGGATGATAATGTCCGTCACGGCGGAGCAGCCGGTGATGTTCATGTTGGTGGCGCCCACCAGACCGCCTACGCAGCCGCCGCCCCAACCGGGGTTATTGGCCCGCAGATCGCGGATGATGTAGCCGGACACGGAGCAGTTGGTGAACGATGCGCCATTCTTACCGGCGCCGGCGAAGCCCACCAGACCGCCCATGGCGTACCAATGAGTGCCTGCGGCGTCGTTGATCACCTCGTTGCCCTGATCGGAGTACATGATGATGTCCTTCAGGTCAGCACCCACGGTGAAGCCAAACAGACCTATGCACTGGGCGGTACTCCGGATCTGGATGTTCCGAATGGTATAGGCGTCACCGTCGTAGTTGGAGGCGAAATAGGCCGCATAGGGCTGAGAATTGGCGCCATTGTCCACGTGAGCCGTGTCCACCATGCTGCCGATAGGGGTGAAGGGATGGTCGTCGGTGCCGCCGAGTCCCTCGGCAACGGCGTCCACGTCATGGCTCTGGACCCAGTAGCGGCGGGTCTCATTGGTGAAGTTGTCCTGTCCCGACGACACGGAGTTGCGATAGCTGCCCAGATAGGGGTACTTGGTGATGTTGTTGTCGGTGGAGCCGGAGACGTAGTGATCCGTGGAGAGGGTGCCGTAGTTCCAGTTGATATTCTGCAGCTGGGACACGGACCGGATCTCGTAGGCGCTGTCCGCCTCGGCCCCGGGCAGCGCCGCGCTTACGGGCAGGGAGCCTATGCCGTCGATGCTGACGCCGGTGAGAGTGATGGCATCGGCGAAGAACGGGCACACCGAGTAGGTGTAGCTGCCGCCGCCGTAAGACAGGGTCCACTGGCTGTTGACATCGGCGCCGGTGAGGTACATGGTATCCTCGCGGGTCCAGCTGACGGAGCCGTCACCGGCCGTCCGGCTGACGGGGCCGGTCTCGAAGGCCACAAAGGAGTAACCCTTCATCTGGGCGGCCAGCGCCTGCTCCACCTCGCTGCGGCGTGTGCCGGTACGGCAGTTGGTGAATTGATAGCTGATGTCGGCGGCGGAGGTGACGGTATCCGTGGCGCAGAAGTAGCCGTAGCCGTAGCGCGTCACCACACCGCCATCGTTGTGCTGGGTACACAGGGAGCTGCCGGAGATGGGGGTGCCGTCGTCGGTACCCACATAGCTCAGGTGATAACCGGCGCTGCCGCCGGACTCATACTCCCAGTAGAACACGCCCAGCGTGCCGATGTGCTCCAGCGTGGGCCACTGGCCGTAGTGAACGACGCGATTGGCGTCATTGCGGACCACGGCAGGGTAGGGATAGCTGTCCGTGCCGTCGTAGCGGGTGACAGCGGCGCGGGAGAAGCCGGACAGCCGCAGCTTTTCCAGATCCGCGCCGGTGATGGGCCGTCCCGCGGCGCTGCTGCTGAAGCTGTTGGCGGCGGTGTTGTAGGCGTACAGGTGCCCGCCGTAGGAGTAGGTGCCGCCGTTGAGGTAGCAGCACTCCAGCGCGCCGCCGCCGATACGGGTCAGGCCGTAGACCTCCGCCTCACCGGCGGCGGTCAGAGCCGTGGCGCTGTAACAGTAGCGCAGACTGCCGCCGTTGTTGCTTCCGGCGAAGCCGCTCAGCCACACGGTGCTGTTGCGGACGTCCTTGGCGAACAGGGAGCCCAGCGCGTAGGAGGACTGGATGGCGCCGTTGTTGACACCGGCCAGTCCGCCGGCATAGACCGAGGCGTTGTAGGCCGAGACAATGACGGAGGGGCAGTTGGCCTCGCTGGAGAAGATGCCCAGCGAGCCGTTGCGGGACGAGCCGCTGGCGAAGTTGCCGCCCACCAGCCCGCCGATATAGAGTGTGCTGTAATTGTAGGCTACCAGGCCGTAGTCGCGGCTGCCGGAGGAGCCCACGAAGCCGTAGCCGGAGGCGGCACAGCTGGCGATAATGCCGTAGTTCCGCCCGGCCAGCACGCCTGCATAGGTGCGGACGGTGCTGCCGTTCAGCTGACCGTACACCCGCACGGCCTCGCTGCCGCTGGCCATCAGCACGGTATTGCGTACCTGGCCGCTGCGGGCTACGGTGGCGAACATACCGATGCTGCCGCGGCTGTCGGACACGAAGGACACGCCGGTAATCGTATGGCCGTCGCCGTCGTACTGGGCCGCGAAGCCGTTGGCACTGTCGATGGGCGCCTGCTGCCGGACACTGGTGTAGGCCGTGTAGCCGGACCAGTCATAGGTGGCATAGTCGATGTCCCGCTCCTGCAGATAGGTGCTGGAGCCGGTACCGGCGGCGTAGTTGGTGTAGTACAGGCTCAGAGCGTAGAGATGGCGTGCGGTGCGGAGATAGATGGTATCGGGCGTACCGGTGCCGGTGGTGACGCTCTTGGCGAAGTAGGGGTTGAAGTAATAGGTGCGGCTGCCCACGGTCACCTCCTGCCGGAAGGCGGCATGGGTGCCGGAGGGGGCCGTCACGGCGGCGGGGAACGTCACAGGGAACAGATAATAGGCCTCACCGTTGTAGTAGGCGGTGTGCCGCGTGCTGGCGGAGGTCAGGGTGATGCTGGACGTACCGCAGGAGACGGTAAGGCTCCAGCCTGCGGCAGGCTGCTGGGACAGGGCCACGGCGTAGCCGTCGCCCACGATGGTCTTTGTCTCGGACAGGCTGTCCACATTGCCGCCGAAGAAGCCGTAGGTGCCGTCGCTGTATACCTCGTAGTACACCAGCGCGTCGGACTCAAACTGGGCCTGCCAGTCACCGTAGTGCTCCAGCGCTGTCAGCCGGGGGTAGGAGTAGGTGCTCAGGCCCTGATTCAGCAGGTTGTAGGGATGGCTGTCGCTGCCGGAGGGTGCGGTAAACACGCCGTACAGCCGGTTGATGTCGGCGCGGAATGCATCGCTGCACAGCTGGTCGTAGGTGCGGCCGTCGGTGCCCTCCAGCGCCGTGTAGTTGTCGGACAGGTCGCCCCGCAGATAGAATACGTGGTCGATGGCCGTGGCGGCGCTTCCGGCCAGCCCCACGGCGGTGGTATAGATGTCCTGTGCGTCGCCGTAGAAGGCGCAGGCGCTGTACGTGGCCTCGGCGCGGTCCAGCGTGCCGTTGACCAGACCGGCAGCGCGGGTCCCGGCAGTCTGATAGCCCACGGCGTAGCAATTGGTCAGGGTGGTATAAGCCCCCTGAGCCGCGCCGCCCACCAATCCGCCGGTGACGGGCGCGGTGAGGTAGCAGTCGGCGTAGGAGCCGGTGACGGAGACATGAGCGCCTGCATAGCCCACCAGTCCGCCGGCATTGGCGCTGCCGCTGACGGTGGTGGCGGCGAAGCTGCCGCGGATGGTGAGCTCCTGACCGGACACACCCACCAGACCGCCTGCCTGCCCGCCGGTGATGCGGGCGGGCACACCGGCGGTGTCCTCGGCGGTCATACCGGCGAGGTCGCCCCGCCGTGCGTTGAGGTACACGGCGCAGTCGCTGATGGTGACGGCCCCGCTGGCGCGGCCAATGAGCGCGCCTGCAGCACCGGCGGCGGCAGTGGCCTTGACGCCGGTGAGGGTCACATGGTCGATGCTTCCGGCGAAGCTGGAGAACAGTCCCACGTCCGCTGTGCTGGCAGAGGACACGGTGAGCCCATAGATGGAGGACTGCACGGCAGTGCTGTCCTCCAGCTGGGAAAGGCCGGTGTACCGGGTGAGATTCTGATTGGTGATCGGTGTGAAGGACGGCCCATAGCAGGAGTACCAGTCCTTATCATCGGTGGTATCGTCCGTAAAGGAGATGTCGCTGATCTGCACGGCGGAGGTGATGGTGGATGCCGCATGGGAGGCGGCGTCCAGATTCTGCAGGTGGCGGCCGCAGGAGATGAGGGCGGTGGCGCTGTCGGTGCCATAGTCCGTGCGGTCGTCGAACAGGCCGTTGGTCACGGCGGAGACGGACACCTGATCCACCAGCGGATCGTCGCTGCTGGCGGTGAGCGTCACGGTGATGGGTACGCCGCACAGCAGCTTGCCGCCGGTCTGGGCATAGAACCGCGTGCTGTCGCGGGTCAGATCATCCAGCACCCAGGTATAGCGGTACAGGCGGCTGCCCTGCTGATACAGCTGGCTCTGGGCCAGCTTTTTCGTGTAGGTGCTGATGCCGTCGGACAGCTGGATGGTCAGGGTGATAGGCTGCTCCGTGGGCCGATTGCAGTAGAACGTGGCGGTGAGCTTCTCCGCATTCTCGATGGTCAGGGAGGGCTGGAGCGTGCCGGTCTGCTGGGTCTGGGCGATGTCACCGCCGTAGTAGCCCACCTTCGCGCCCATGCGGCGGCGGTACTGATAGCTGCGGTAGTCGTCCAGCGTATTGGGGTCCGGCAGGGGAGAGGCGCTGTAAAACACGGCGTAGACGCTGCCGCTGTCCGGTGCGTACTCGATGTACCAGCAGCCGTCCCACAGCTCCGCGTCCACGGCGGACATGGGCAGGATGGCGGCTGCCGCCGTAGTTTCCTTTTCGGCGGCGGTGTTGGCCAGCACGTAGCAGAACGAGGTTTTCTGGGATTCCTCGTCCGCGTCGGAGGGCGGGAAGGGCATGGTCACCACACCGTCGGTGCCGGGCTGGTACCAGTCCTCCCAGCCGGCGGCATGGAGCTCCGCCATCTGCTTCTGAGCAGCGGTGTACAGCAGCTCCGCTTTACTGTCCAGCTCCCGCTGGCGCAGGTCAAGGCGCAGGCGGCCAAGAGAAAAAACGGCAATAAGGCCCACAATGGCCAGAATGCCGACCACAGCCAGCAGCTCGACCATTGTGAAGCCGGCGCTTGCCGTTTTGCTCCGCATTGTTTTGTTGTGATGACAGGTAAGACGGGTCATGCTCTGCTCCTGTAAAACAAGTCCTGATAAAACAAGCCGGTGAAAAGCCGCGCGGCAGCGCAGGGTGTCAGGATGCGCTGCCGGTGCTTTGCAGTTCGAAATAAGTGATGGTGAGGTTCACCCAGGTGCCGTGCTCGGCGTCCAGGTCCAGGGTCACGTCGGAGATGAGGTTGACATAATCACTGCCGTGGAGCGCGTCCATCACGGTCCTTGCGGCGGTGTAGGAGCCGCAGGTATATTCCAGCGAGATAGGACGGCAGATGATGCTGCCGCCGTCCTCCAGCAGGTAGGTGCTCCCAAAGCTCAGGGTGTAGTCCACCGTGCCGGACAGGATGGTGTTCAGCTCCACCAGCAGCCGCTCGGAGTTGTCATAATCCGGCAGCGGCTTGGCGTCGGGATCGGCCAGCAGCGTCTCCAGCTCCTGCTGCATCTGGCGCATACGGGACAACCTGGCGCTGTTGGTCAGGATGGCATCCTGCTCCGAGGCGGTCTGGGCGTTGAGGTCGGCGATGGAGTCGTTGATGGGGGTGAGGATCAGCTTCCAGTAGCCCACGGCGATGACCAGCACGGCCAAAATCACCAGCAGGACCTTTTCGCGGGTGGTAAAAACATGTCTCATGCGGCAGCCTCCTTATCCGCGGGCTGGAGCGTGATGGTCACGGAGAAATCCAGCAGATCGGTACGGGACAGCCGGGGCGTAGCGGCGATGGTCAGCGATGCGCTCTTGACGATGGGCTGCTGCTGCACACGCTGGAACATGGCGGAGATCTGCTCCAGATCCATGCCGGACATGGTGATGATGGCCACATCGTCCTCCACCAGCACGGTTTTCACCGTGCCGTAGGGCATCAGATACCCCTCCAGCAGGTCCAGCACCTCCAGCCGGTCCACGGGGATGTAGAACGGGGAGTCCTCCTCCTGCATCCACGTGCGGGAGTAGGTGCGGTACTGCAGCTCCACGTTGTCGTAGTCCGCCAGTGCCTGCTGCATCTGGGTGTACTGGGAATGCACGGTGTTGTAGGCATTCTCTGCCGCCCGTTGGCGGTCCAGCTGGCGCAGTACGCCGAAATTGGCCACGCAGAAGCTCAGCACCACGATGAGTACCAGCCCCAGCGTCAGCGTCAGGGTGCTGCGGGAGTGGGATTCCCGCTGGGCCAGATTCACGGTGCGCTTGGTGGGATATTTGGACGCCTTGACGGGGAGGCTCTTTGCGCTGTTGTCTTTTTTCATAGCAGTGCGGCCTCCTTACGCTTGCAGGGCGCAGCCCAGAGCTCTGGTGTAGAGCCACGGGGCGTCCGAGCCGGTGTCCGGCATCAGGTCCGCTGCGGGCAGCACCTCCAGATCCGCCACCTCGCGGATGGCGTCGCCGATGTGGCCCACCGCCGCGCCGCCGCCGCACAGGTACACGCGGCGCAGCGCCTGCTGCCGGTTGTTGTAGTTATAGAAGTTGACGGCCTTGGTGATCTCCGCCGCCATCCGGTGGTACAGGTCCATGCTGGCAGGGTCCGTCATGGCCCCCTCGTAATTGGACAGCATGTGGGTCAGGGCGATGTGTTCATCCACGCCCTGCCGCTCGGAGATGGATCGGATGAGGTCCAGCATGCCCAGATCGATGGTGCGGCGGGTGATGAACCGGTCGTCCCGCAGGATGAACATACGGATACCGGCGTGACCCACGTCCACCAGACAGTAGTCCCGGCTCTCCGGCTGGGTGCGGCGGATGCAGTCGGTGAGCAGCGCGGCGTAGGCCGCCTCCTCCGGCAGGGCCAGCTTCAGCTTGAAGCCCGCGCGGTTCATCATGCTGCGGTAGTCCTCAATGGTGGTTTTCAGGGTGGCGCAGGCGAACAGCTTCATCCGGGTGACACTGTCGTCCTCGCCGCGGACCAGCTCCTGCACGGCGTAGTCAAAGTAGTAGCGGCTCTTCTCCTGGGTCAGGTAGTCCTTGAACTCGAAGGGCAGGTTATACGTCAGCTGGCCTTCGGTCATGGGGGGCAGCTCGGTGATGCGGGTGAATACCAGCGGGGCCGGCAGGATCACTGCGGCCTGCGCACTGCGTGGCAGGTTATTTTCTTTGGCCAGCTGGCGCAGGAGATCGGCCATGGCGTCCATAGACACGATGGTGCCGCCCCGCACCAGCCCATCGGGCACCGGCGCGGAGACGGCGGCCTTGCAGACGCCTCCGGCGCACCAGACCAGCTTGATCTGGGCGGAACCGATATCAAAAGAGACGATATTTCCGGTCATAGGCAATACCTCACTTTCAGAACAGACTCAGATAGGCGGCGGTGATGGCGTCGCCCCACAGAAGCGTCAGAATGGCGGCGGCCGAGATGGAGGGCCCCCAGGGGATGAGCCGTGCGTCCCTCTCCGTGCTGCGGCGCTTCAGGGTGACCAGGGCAAAAACAATGCCCAGCACACAGGCCAGCAGCAGACACAGCAGGTTCTTCATCCAGCCCAGATACAGGCCGGTGAGGCACAGCAGCTTGATGTCGCCGCCTCCCATGGCGTCGGTTTTGCGCAGCTTTTCGTACAGCAGCACCACCGCCAGCAGCCCGCCGCCCACGGCGAGACTGCCCAGCAGGGCGTCCAGCGCCTGCCCCTTCGGGTCGGGCAGCAGGAAGAAAAACGGGATGCGCAGGATGGCCCCCGCCGCCACAAAGCGGTCGGGGATGATATACCCCTCCAGATCCGCGAACGCGCAGGCCAGCAGCACGCAGGCCAGCAGCAGCGCTTCAAGCATCTGGAGCGAAATATCATAGCGCAGGAGCAGGGCCGTGAACGTCACCGCCGCGGCAGCCTCGCCCCACACATGGCGGGCCGACAGCTTCGCGCCGCACCAGCGGCAGCGGCCCCTGTGAACAAGATAGCTGACCACAGGGATGAGATCCCCCGCCGTCAGCACATGCCCGCACACATCGCAGTGGGAGCGGCCGCGGAGCACGGATTCCCCGTGTACCACGCGCCATGCCATGCAGTTGAGGAAGCTGCCCATGCACGCGCCCAGCAGCGCCGCCACAAAGCAGCAGTAGACGGTGAAGGCAGGGGTCAGATACAGCATGGCAGTCTCCTTCTGGATACCCGTACCACAGGAGCCGCAACCCTCCGGCTCCTGTGGTGCAGAGTAATGTATGTGTGCATGGGTTGTAAGTACTTCGGCCCGAAAATTACTCCGCAGCAGTGGAGATGGCAAAGTGGTTGGCAGCGGCGTCGAAGGTGTAGACGACCTTGTGGCCCTTATCCCAAGCGGCGACGGACTGACCGGCGATCTCAACAGCGGCGCCGGGCTTGCCCTGGCAGGTGTAGTTGTTGGTGCCGGTGGCGGCCACGGAGCCGTCCTTCTGCAGGTACAGGGTGGCGCCGTCAGCAACGTCGGTATCACCGGCGATCAGCTCGGCCATGGCGGAGGCGTAACCGGCGCGGATGTTGGCCTCATCGGTGGCGACCTTGGCCTTGTTCAGGGAAGCGGTGAAGGTGGGGATGGCGATGGCGATCAGCACGGCGATGATGGCCACAACGATCAGCATCTCCATCAGGGTAAAGCCCTTTTCATTCTTCTTAAGCAGCTTGGAAATCATGTCTTTTTTCCTCTTTCTATATAATAATTTATTTATGTAGCCGCCTGTTTAGGGTTGAGGGAAGGCGGGATACAACGAACTTAGGCGATGCTGCCGTACATGGTGAACATAGGCAGGTAGACGGCCAGCAGCAGAATGACGGTGATGACCGCCAGCGCGATGGTGATGACCGGCTCCATCAACGACAGCAGCCGCTGGGTGGTGACGCTGACCTCGTTGTCGAAGTAGTCGCCGATGACGGTGAGAGTCTGCTCCATGTTGCCGGAGCGTTCGCCCACGCCGGTCATTTCCGTCAGCAGACGGGGAAACGTGGGATCGGCGGCCATGCAGCCCGCCAGATCGCGGCCCTGCTCCACGCCCTGCCGCACACGGCGGACGGAGTCGGAAAACAGGTAGTTGTTGATGACGCCCGCCGTCACCTCCAGACTGCGGGTGACGGGCAGACCGGCGGCCAGCATGGTGGCCATGGTGGAGGCGAACTGGGCGGAGGCGTTTATCTGGTGCAGCCGCTTCAGCGGGGAGCGCTTCAGCTTGCCTGCCGCCAGGAACATTCGCCCTCGGTCGCTGCGGCGCAGCAGCAGCCTCACGATGCAGAACGCCAGAATCATGAGCACAAACACCCACCAGTAGTGCAGGAAGAAGTCGGAAACGGCGATAAGCCCCCTGGTGATGGGCGGCAGGTCGCTGCCCAGCTCGGCAAAGGCGGAGGTGAACATGGGCACCGCGAACAGCATGATGACCATGAACACAATGGCCGCCACGATCAGCACCAGCACGGGGTACGTCAGGGTGCTGACCAGCTTGGCGTGGGTCTTGGCGGATTTGTCATAGTATTTGTGGAGCCGGTCGAAGCACAGCTCCAGCGTGCCGGACTGCTCACCGGCCCGAATGGTCTCGATAAACGTGACGGGGAAAGCGGTGCCGGCATTGGTAAAGCTCTGGGCCAGACTGTATCCGCCGCTGACATCCTCGGCCACGTGCTCCAGCACCCGCTGGATCTCGCGGCTGCGGGCCTGGGCCGCCACCATCTCCACGCACCGGTCGATGGGCAGTCCGGAGGTCAGGATGATGGCGAACTGGGAGCAGAGGATGGCCAGCTCCTTGGCCTTGATGCGGCGGGAGCCGAAGCTGACACCGCCCTCCTTCTGCTCCGGCACGGCCTCGATCTTCGTGACCACAGAGCACGTCTCCCGCAGCTGGGACACGGCCTCAAACTCATCGTAGGCCTTGATGACGCCGGATACCCTGGCGCCGTCGGGGGACACGCCTTTGTACTTATAGGTGGTCAAGGAAGTTCACCTCGCTTTGTGTGTCGGAAGGGGGGGTAGGGTCAGAAGCTGCGGGCGCTCTGGAACGCCTCACGGTCCCGGGCGTAGGCCACGGCGGTGTCGAAGGCCACGGTGCCCTGCTGTACCAGCTGGCGCAGGGCCTGGTCCATAGTGATGCTGCCGTTCCGCCCGCTCAGGGTGATGAAGCTCTCGATCTGGGGGGTCTTTCCCTCACGGATGAGGTTGCGGATGGCGTCCGTCACGACCATGATCTCGCAGGCGGCGACGCGCCCGCTGCTGGCCCGCCGGGGCAGCAGCTGCTGGGACAGGACGGCCCGCAGGGTAGTGGACAGCTGAAGACGTATCTGCTGCTGGGCGGCGGGGAACACATTGACCATGCGGTCCACCGCGTCGGCAGCGGAGTTGGTGTGCAGGGTGGCGAACACCAGATGGCCTGTTTCCGCGGCGGTCAGCGCCGTCTCGATGGTGTTCAGGTCCCGCATCTCGCCGATGAGGATAACATCGGGGTCTTCGCGGAGGATGGCCCGCAGGCCATCGGCATAGGAGCGGGTGTCCGCGCCGATCTCCCGCTGGTTCACGATGCAGCGATCCGGCACGTAGACGTACTCGATGGGGTCCTCCAGCGTGATGATGTGGGCGTTTCTGGTGTGGTTGATGCGGTCCAGCAGGGCCGCCAGCGTGGTGGACTTACCGGAGCCCGTCTCGCCCGTGACCAGCACGATGCCGCTGCGGTAGGAGGCGAAATCCGCCACCACAGGCGGCAGGGACAGCTCGTCCAGCGAGGGGATATGGTCGGCCAGCAGACGGATGGCGGCGGAGACGCTGCCCTGCTGGCGGAACAGATTGACGCGGGTGCGTCCCCCGTCGGGGAACGAGCGGGCCATGTCCAGCTCGCCGATGTCCGCCATGGTCTCGTATTCCGCACCGGCCAGCTCACGGGCCAGCATCTCGCAGTCAGCGGCGGTGAGCACCTCGCCGGTGAGGTCGGTAACGTTTCCGTCTACACGGCACTTCGCCGGAAGGCCGCAGACGATATGAACGTCGGAGGCCCGCATGGCGCGCGCCTTCTCAATGAGCTGATCCAGTGAAAGCATAGGCTCCTCTTCAGTCGATGGTGGAGTGGATGGCGCGGGCGGCCTCGGCAGCGGTGGTCTCGCCGGAGAGCACCAGCGCGCGGCAGTTGTCCCGCATGGACGTAAAATCGGTGTCAGCCGCGGCCTTCAGCAGCGCGTCGTAGTCGGCGCCCTGGCTGATGAGGCGGCGCAGCTTGTCATTGACGGTCAGGATCTCGAACACCGCGCGGCGTCCGTGGAAGCCGGTGTGGCGGCACTCGGGACAGCCCTCACCGCGGTAGAAGGTGATGTCCGCATCGGCGGGCAGCTTCAGCAGCGACAGCTCCTCATCGGAGGGGCGGTAGGGCTTTTTGCAGTGGGGACAGATGCGCCGCACCAGCCGCTGGGAGATGACGCCGCGCAGGGCGTTGGCGATGAGGTACGGCTCCACGCCGATGTCCACCAGGCGGGGAATGGCGGATACGGCGTCGTTGGTGTGCAGCGTGGACAGCACCAGATGTCCGGTGATGGCGGAGCGGATGGCGATAGAACCTGTCTCGCCGTCGCGTATCTCGCCCACAGAGATGATATCGGGGTCCTGGCGCAGGATGGCGCGCAGGCCCGCGGCAAAGGTCATACCGGTCTTTTCATTGATCTGGCACTGGCTGACGCCGGGAATGTCGTATTCCACGGGGTCCTCCAGCGTCATGATGTTGGTCTCCTCGCTGCACAGCTCCTGCAGCATGGCGCACATGGTGGTGGACTTACCGGAGCCGGTGGGGCCCACGATAAGGATCACGCCGGAGCTGTTCTGCAGCAGGGCCTCATACTTCCGCAGGTCGTCACCGGTGAGACCGATGGCTTCCTTACTGATGTCGCGGCGGGACTTGTCCAGCAGACGCAGCACCACCTTCTCGCCGTAGATGGTGGGCATGGAGGAGATACGCAGGTCCAGCTCGTGCTGGTGGATATGCACCATAGCGCGGCCGTCCTGGGGGATCTTGCGCTCGGAGATGTTCATGCCGCCCATGATCTTCAGGCGGGAGATCACGGTATTCTGCAAATTGGCGGGGACGGTCAGCATCTTGTGCAGCAGTCCGTCGATGCGCATACGCACCACCATCTCTCCGTCCTGAGGCTCCAGGTGGATGTCGCTGGCCCGCTCGTTAAATGCCCGCTCGATGAGGGAGTTGACGAAGCGGATCGTGGGCGCGGCGTCGGTGTCCTCGCGGCCGCCCGTCATCTGGGCGGGCACGATGTCGCGGCCGTTGTCGCCGGCCGCCCGCTTCATCTCCTCGATGACGCGCGCGGTGCCCTCGTTGCCGTACAGGGTGGCGATGGCCTGCTCCACGGCGCGGCGGGTGGCGATCATGGGTACGATCTGCCTGCGGGACGCGGACTTCAGCTCCTCCTGAGCCACGAAGTCCAGAGGATCACTCATCGCCACGTACAGCTCGTCCTTTACCAGCTTCACCGGCACCACGCAGTACTTCCTGGCGATGGCGCGGGGCACATACTTGGCCAGCTCCACCGGAATAGACACGCGGGTCAGGTCGATATAGTCCACGCCCAACTGCATCTGCAAAGCATCGATGAGCTGCCGCTGGGTGATAATGCCGCTGTCGATGAGCACGTCGCCCAGACGCTGGCCGCTCTGCTTCTGGGTCTGCAGGGCGGTCTGCAATTGTTCCTCGGTGATGGCACCGGCGGCGATCAGCAGATCGCCCAAACGCATATAGGCCATGTGCGGTCTCCTTTCCAACGGAATAACTGATGTATGATAGCAGGGGAAAATACCGTGTGTCTGTTGCAGAAATCACAATACGGCGAAAAAACGATATTTTCAGGAAAAGTTCTGGTTTTGCAGGGAATTTGCACACAGTCCACGGCCCTGCCCGCCCTGTGCGGACAAAAACGGACGCATTCTGCGCGCCCGCAGGACAAATTGGAAACGCCTTCCTGTGCCGCTGGAAATATCTGTATGCGCTGGAAAAGGGTGGCAGTGCGCGCCCTATACTTTTCCCGCAGAAATCACTGTTATGCGCGGGAAGTTCCGCAATTTTTGGCATTTATGCCGAAAATTCACAAAAGTATTACAATAATAGCATGAAGCATGCGGTGTTGCAAGTGCGGAACCGTACTTTTTTTTAACGAATTATTAACATAAAACGCGAGAAATGGATAAAATGATGACAGCGCAAAAGCACCTTGCCTTCCGTCCTTCCGTCCTGCAAAATAAAGACGCCTGAAGGATGCGCACAGGGGGGGAGGGAGACCCCACAGGGACCCTCTCTCCCCCCTGTCCGGAGAAGGCACTTGCATTTTTCCCCGTGGATGGTGTATGCTACGGGCAAGGAACCGACGGAGGCCACGAAAGCGGCGTCCCTCTCTGCATATAATAAAGGAGAATCGTTATGTACCATGTGAAGGTTTTGAAGGCGGCGGACGCCGAGGCCGCAGGCCGTCTGGCGGCGGACCAGCTCCAGCAGGCGGTGTGTGCCAAGCCCGCCTGCGTGCTGGGCCTGGCCACCGGCGCTACCCCCATCCCCCTGTATCGGGAGCTGATCCGGCGGGAGCAGGCGGGGCTCATGGACTTTTCCCGCGTCCGCTCCGTGAATCTGGACGAGTACAAGGGCCTTGCCCCCGACCATCCCCAGAGCTACCGCCGCTTCATGCAGGAGAACCTGTTCGACCACATCTCCATCCGGCCGGAGAACACCTGGGTGCCGGACGGCATGACCACGGACGTGGACGCCATGTGCGACGGCTACGAGCGCACCATCGAGGAGCTGGGCGGCGTGGATCTCCAGCTGCTGGGTCTGGGCCATGACGGCCACATCGGCTTCAACGAGCCCTGCGACCATTTTCCCGTCCGCACCCACGAGGTGGCGCTGACGGAGTCCACGCGGCGGGCCAACGCCCGCTTCTTCGCCGGCGAGGATGAGGTACCTACCGCCGCCTACACCATGGGTGTGGGCACGGTGATGGCCGCTCGCCGCGTGCTGATGATCGTCACCGGCGCCGACAAGGCGGACATCCTGCACAGGGCGTTCTGCGGCCCCGTGACCCCCTGGGTGCCTGCGTCCATCCTGCAATTCCACCCCGACGTGACGCTGATCTGCGACGAGGCCGCCTGGAGCGGCATGAAGGCGTGATGGGCGCCGCCTACCTGGGCGTCCCCTGCGCGGTGAAGAACCGTCCCGCCCTGGACGCGGCGTACCTGCCCTTTGCTCCGTGGCGGGACGCTTATCTGAAGGAGGCCCATCGCCCCGTCCGCATCGCCGTGGAGCGGCAGGATGGTCAGGTGGCCGTGTTCGATACCCGCCTGCGGGGCGTGACAGACCCCGCCGACCTGCGCTTTTTGGAGCGCACCGTAAAGCTGCTGCTGTGGAGCGTGGGCGGCTGGCGGGTCCGTATCTGCGGCTGTGACGACCTGACCCGCCGCTTGGCGGAAATATACGGGCCCCACGGCTCCCGGGCCTTTGACGCATCGCTGATGGAGACGGTGTTCCGGCGTCCCTTCACGCTGGAATCCGTGGCGGAGCGGGACTTTCCCACCGCCCGCAGCGGCGCGCGGAAGATCGGCGGCCACCTGAGCGGCTGCCGCATCGGATTCGACGCCGGCGGCTCCGACCGGAAGGTCTCCGCCGTTATCAACGGCGAAATGGTCTATGCCGAGGAGGTGGTCTGGCACCCCAAGACGCAGCCGGACCCCCAGTACCACTACGACGGCATCCTGTCGGCGCTCCGTGCGGCGGCAGCCCATCTGCCGCGGGTGGACGCCATCGGCGTGTCCTCCGCCGGTGTGATTTTGAATGATTCCCCCATGGTGTCGTCTCTGTTCGTGCAGGTGCCTCCGGAAAAGCACGAGCTGGTCCGCACCATCTACACCCGCGCCGCCGCGGCGCTGGGGAACGTGCCGGTGGCGGTGGCCAACGACGGCGATGTCACGGCACTGGCGGGAGCCATGAGCCTGCGGGACACCTGCGTCATGGGCCTCGCCATGGGCACCAGCCAGGCCGCAGGCTACGTGGACGGGGAGGGCCGCATCCTGGGCTGGTTCAATGAGCTGGCCTTTGCCCCCGTGGACCTCAGCCCGCAGGCGGCGAAGGACGATTGGTCCGGCGATACCGGCGTGGGCGGGCAGTATTTCTCGCAGGACGCCGTGATCCGGCTGGCTCCCGCCGCCGGTATTCCGCTGCCGGAGATGCTGACCCCCGCCGAAAAGCTCAGCGCCGTGCAGGAGCTGGCCGCGGCGGGCGACCCCCGGGCGCTGGCCATTTTCCGCGACATCGGCGTCTATCTGGGCCACACCCTGCCGCTGTACGCAGGGGTGTATGAGCTGAAAAATCTGATGGTGCTGGGCCGCGTGGCCTCCGGCATCGGCGGCGAGCTCATCGTATCCGAGTGCCGCCGCGTGCTGGCGGAGGAGTATCCGGCGCTGCACGTTTCCGTGACCCTGCCGGACGAGCAGTTCCGCCGCGTGGGCCAGTCTGTGGCGGCGGCCAGCCTGCCGGAGGTGTGATATGCGGTTTGAAAACGGTTTGATTTTTGTGGGCGGCCGTTTTGTCTCCGGCGGCTTCTCCGTGGAGGACGGCCGGTTCGCTCACGTGCTGGCGGACGCGGCGGACGGGGAGGGCGTGGACCTTCGTGGCGCGCGGGTCATCCCCGGACTGGTGGATGTACACACCCACGGCAACTCCGGCGCGGACTTCTCCGACGGGGACTACGACGGCCTTGTAAAAATGGCCGCCTATCTGGCAAAAAACGGCGTCACGTCCTTTGCTCCCGCGTCCATGACGCTTCCCTACGACGTGCTGGAAACGGCGTTCCGCACGGCGGTGCGGCTGCACCGCACCGCGCCGAAAGGCTGCGCCCGCCTGCTGGGCATCCAGATGGAGGGGCCTTTCTTTTCCGAGAAGAAAAAGGGCGCCCAAAACGCGGCATATCTCCGCCTGCCGGACTACGATGCCTTCGCCCGCCTGTATAACGCGGCGGAGGGGCTGCTGCGCATCGCGGATGTGGCGCCGGAGCTTTCCGGCGCGGTGGAATTTACCCGCCGCGCATCGGAAAAGTGTACCGTCTCCGTGGCCCACACCGACGCCTCCTACGAGGAGGCCGCCGCCGTTTTTGACGCGGGAGCCACCCATCTGACCCACCTCTATAACGCCATGCCCGGCATCCACCACCGGCATCCGGGCCCGATCGGCGCGGCATCGGAGCGGGAGAGCGTCACGGCGGAGCTGATCTGCGACGGCCACCACGTCCATCCCAGCGCCGTGCGCATGGCGTTCAGGCTGTTCCCAAACCGCGTCTGCCTCATCTCCGACGCGCTGCGCTGCTGCGGCATGCCGGACGGACAGTACACGCTGGGCGGGCAGGATGTGTTCCTTGCCGGCGGCGTGGCGCGGCTCTCCGACGGCACCATCGCCGGCAGCGCTGCCAATTTGTACGACTGCATGCGGAACGCCGCCGCCTTCGGCGTCCCCGTGGAGCAGGCAGTCCTGGCCGCCACCGCCATCCCCGCAAGGGAGATCGGCAGGGCGGGGGAGACCGGCAGCATCGCCGACGGGCTGCCCGCCGACTTTGTGGTGTGCGATGACACGCTGGCGCGGCAGGCCGTGTATCTGGGCGGCGAGTGCCTGTGAAAAACAACCCTGCGCGGCGCTTTAACGCGCGAAAGAAACTGAGGGGAAAGAATCGCATGATGAAGAAGCAGAAAAAATCGCCCATTGCGGCGCTTTTGCTGGCGGTACTATTGCTGCTGTCGGCGGGCTGCGGCGTCCAGGGCGGCGCGGCGGATACGCCGCCAGGCGGCGCCCAGCAGACGGAGGGGAAGGACCAGTACCAGACCGACCCCGTGCCCGATGGCAAGCCCGCGCCGGTGGAGCCGGACGACGCGGTGGTGGATACCGGCACCCAGCTGACGTGTACCATCTCCATCTCCTGCGCCACGATCCTGGATAACTGGGATAAGTGCGCCGACAGTAAGAAACCGCTGGTGCCTGATGACGGCGTGCTTTTGCCCGCCACGGAGGTCACCTTCTCCCAGGGCGAGAGTGTCTATGATGTTCTGCAGCGGGTGTGCCGCGAGAACAAGATCCACATGGAATCCAGCTTCACGCCGGTATACAACAGCGCGTATATCGAGGGCATCGGCAACCTCTATGAGTTCGATGCGGGCAGCGAGTCCGGCTGGATGTACGCCGTCAACGGCTGGTATCCCAACTACGGCTGCTCGCGGTACGTCTTACAGGACGGCGACACGGTGGAGTGGGTCTACACCTGTGATCTGGGGCAGGATGTGGGCGGCGGCTTCACCGGTTGAGTGCGGCGCAGGCTTCACGCTGATGGGGGACCTGCCGTTAACATGGGGCGGCAGGGGAACAGAAAAGGCAGGAGGAGGACACCCGTCGGGGGTGTCCTCCTCCTGCGACAAAAAAGCATCCATCCGAAAGGATGGATGCTTTTTGCTGTATTCTGTGAGACGCAGCGTCAGATCTCCATGGTGATCTTGATCTTCTCGCCGCGGAACACCACCTTGCTGTACTCAAAGGTGCGGCCGCTGGCATCCAGGATGCGATCCTGCAGCAGCAGCAGCGGCTGGCCGGGGAAGATGTTCAGCAGGGAGGCCTCTGTGGAGCTGGCTGCCACGGATTCCAGCGTCTCCACCGCCTTGGCACGGTTCAGACCGTACACGCGGCTCAGCACGGTACACAGCTGCTCGCCGCTGAGGTCGTACTGGTCGATGCCGGGGCAGTAGGCGTGGGGGAGGTAGGAGATGTGGATGCTCAGGGGCTCGCCCTTCAGCATGCGCAGACGGCGCACCACATAGAAGTGGGGGTCGTCCAGACCGGGGAAGTGCTCCATGATCTTCTGGTCCACAGTTTCCAGACCCATGGAGATCAGGCGGGTGGAGACCTCGTAGCCCATCTGCTCCAGCTGCTCGCGGATGCCGGCGTAGGTCAGGGAGTGAGCCACGATCTTGGGCTCAGCCACATAGGTGCCCTTGCCGGGAATGCGGAACAGCAGTCCCTCCTGCACCAGCTTGGTGATGACGTTGCGCACGGTGGTGCGGCTGACGCCGTAGATATGGCTCAGCTCGTTTTCGGAGGGGATCAGCCTGCCGGGCGCCCAATCTCCGGATTCCAGCTTCTGGAGGATAGATTCCTCAATTTGAATGTGCAGAGGTTTGGCATTGGCTTTGTCAAGAGTGAGCATCGCAGCACGATCCATAGTGTTGTGTCCTCCAAAAGAATGATCGAGGCTCAATTTTTGAGCAAAATGACAAAACGGGAGAAATGAAAATGACGCAGCGGCAGCCGCGGCTGCCCTGCATCCGGCACCTTTGACGATCTATATTATACATGCTCATACAACTAAACACAAGCAATTTGTGCAAAAATCATAGTTATAGAGCTTTGTATATACAAGTATAGCTGTTTGCGCCCGCGGCCCTGTGCACGGAAAAACTGGTGATCCTGAGCCTCCACGATCAGCCGGAGTGGGGCCGTATCTACACCCATCCCAACGAGGAGTTCGACCTGGAGGCCGTCACCGACGAGGTGGTGGGTGTGGTCCGCAAGGGTCTGGAGGAGCACCCCGACATCGGCGCCGTGGTACTGGAGTGTACGGATCTGCCGCCCTATTCCGCCCGCATCCGCGACGAACTGAACATCCCTGTGTTCGACATCAACACCATGATCAGCTACGTGGCCATGTCCCTGAACGAGTACAAGATGTTCTGAAGTATATGATCTAACCCCCTTCCTTATACGGGGCAGGACCGACAACCGCTGCATGGACAGTGGGTGTCGGTCCTGCCCTTTTTGAGGGTTAGATATAATTCCGCCGCATTTCCGCTTATTGAAAAACAAGTGCATTTTGGTATTTTTAAGACAATTCTTCCGCAGGGAACTGCCGGCCGGTGTGGTCGATGGTGTAGGGCTGGGGCAGGATCAGCTGGGAGATGGGTACCACAGTGTAGCCATCGTTGATGAGGCAGGTGAGGATGGCGGGCAGCGCCTCCGGCGTGTGCAGCGCGGCATTGTGGAACAGCACGATGCTGCCGGGCTGGACCTTGGAGGTCACACGCTTGCAGATGGTGTCCGCGTCGTAGTCCTTCCAATCCAGAGAGTCCCTATCGGCAATGACTTGAAGCCGTTGCGGCGCAAGGGCTTGCAGGTTTTGCCGCTGTGCGCATCAAGCAAAAAATTGACCTGTAAATGGGGCGTTTGGCGGGTGGTTCAGGCACGGGAGAGGTCAAAATCGAGGGGGTGTGCGCAAGGACGGGAGGTGGTTGAAAGATGGGGGCGGATGCGGTATACTTATAAGCAGTCAAAGAACCTTTTGCATCAGACTATTCCTGTGGCGCTGGGAACGGACGGCGTGTGCTCCAACAACTCGGCAGACCTCTTTGAAACGATGAAAACCACCGCTTTGGTGCAGAAGATGCTGAACAACGATCCCTGTCTGCTGCCTGCCCGCCAGGTGCTGGAAATGGCCACGCAGGCCGGTCTTGCCTCGCAGGGCCGTGCCGGAGAGGCCGGAATGCTCCGCTGCGTCTACGAGGAGGTTGAACGGATCGTCCGGCGCATCGCGCCGGATCGGCGATGACCGCCCCCCTATTTTGCTTACACTTTTTCATTTCTTACCCCTTTGGGCGAGGAAAAATCGCCGTCAACAGGGAAAAGCACTGGCCTAACAGAGGCTTTTCTGTTATAATAGAGAAAAAGCAGCGGCCCCCCGCCCCGCCGTCGGCAGCACGGGCAGCAACCGTCTTTTTTGCGTGAAAGGTGGCGTAGGTATGGATCTCGACAGTAAGCTGAAGCAGCTGCAAAAGCTGACGTTATCCCCGCAGATACAGCTGAATCTGCGCTGTCTCCAGCTTTCAGCGCTGCAGTTGGATTCCTTTTTGCATGAGGCGGCGCTTTCCAATCCGCTGATCGATTACGAGTCAACGCCCTTCCCGCCGGTAACCGCAGAAGCGCCGGAGCCTGCTGTCTCCGCCTCCCATTACGAGGCGTACAGCGGCTCCGCCGCGCCGGATGCAGACTGTAACGGCGTTGAGAATATCGCCACATCCCGAACGCTCTCCGACTATCTGCTCTGGCAGCTGACCAATATCAGATCCTTTGACGAGCGTCTGTATCCCGCCTGCGTTTTTCTCATTCACTGTCTCAATTCCGACGGCTATCTTGACTGCCCGCTGGACGAGTTGGCGCAAGAATGCGGCTGCCGCCTTTTCGATCTGGAGCAGGCGCTCTTTGTGATACAGACGCTGGACCCGCCCGGGATCGGTGCGCGGGACCTGACTGAGTGCCTGCTGCTCCAGCTGGCGCAGACGTCCCACTTCTCCGCCAGCACCGTACATCTCATCCGCTATGGCCTCCCTCTGCTGGCCCAAAGGGACTATAAGGGGCTTTCCGCACTGCTGGAGCTGCCCGAAAGGGACGCGAAGGCGGCGGCCGAGGTTATCCGCTCCCTCAACCCCATCCCCAGCAACGGCTTTGCATCGCAGACGCCGCAGCCGTATACCGTTCCGGAGGCCGTCATTCACCGCGATGGCGGAAGGCTCTCCGTAGAGCTGTATGCCCGCCGATGGCGCCGTCTCTCCTGCAATCAGACATATCTGTCCATGATCGGCAGCGCGGCATACCATGAGGCGCAGGACTATCTCAAGCAGAAAAAGCGGGAGGCCGAGGAGCTGATCGCCGCCGTGGAGAGCAGGGATCAGCTGATCCAGCAGATCATCGAGTACATCGCGAGCACGCAGAGACCGCATCTCCTTTCTGGTCAGCCGCTGCAGCCCATGACCATGAGCGATCTCGCACAGGCGCTCTGTGTCAACGTCTCCACCATTAGCCGCGCCATTCGGGAAAAGTACATCCTACTGGACACAAAGGTCATCCTGTTGCGAAGCCTGTTCTCCGCCAGGCTGGAAACCTCCAGCGGCATGGCCGTCTCCGCCGAGTACGCCAAAATGCAGGTGAAGCGGATCATCGACGCCGAGGACAAGGCCGCCCCACTCTCCGATCAGGCCATTTCCGAGGCAATGCAGGGAATGGGCGTGCCGCTGTCGCGGCGGACCGTGGCATCCTACCGCAGTCAGATGGGTATTCCCTGCACGCAGAAGCGGAAAATCCTGAAATAGCGCATCAAGCAGCGGCAGAGGCCACAGATGGCCCCTGCCGCTGCTTGATGATGCTTCTCAGATGATTATGCCCAGCCAGCGCCAGTAGGGAATGGAAACCAGAAACGCCAACAGGGAGCACAGCTCGTAAAAGACGGCGTACTTCATGGTCTGCCGGTGGGTCAGCGTCTCCTCCATGCAGGCCACGGCCGAGATAAATACGGTGTTCTGGAACGGCAGCAGCCAGCAGGTGCCGGTGGCTAAGATCACCAGTCCGATCCCCCATTCGCTTACCCCTGTCGCCGCCATCACAGGGGACAGCAGCGCCACCATCATCACCACCACCGCGTTCTGGGAGACCATCACCGCACGGACCGCCAGCACCAGCACAAACGTGGCTATGATGGCCTCCACCGGTGTGGACATATTCCGGAACAGCGGGAGCACCAGCTCCTGGATCCACCGGTCCAGTCCTACCGCAGGCAGGATCGTGCCCAGATTGATGACGCCGCCGATATGCAGCACCAGCGCCCATGGAACCGCCGTGCTGACCTCCTTCTCCCCCAGCAGCCGCCACGCGAAGCAGAGGAGGGCCGCCGCCATGGCCGTAACGGCGGCGTCGATATGCACCACATCCTGCAGCACCCACAGCAGCACGGCGCCGGCCAGCAGAAGGAGCGCCTTTTTCTCCTCGCCGCGCATCGGCCCCAGCTTGGCATACTCCTCCCGCGCGTACTCGCGGGTAATACGAACGCTGCCCTTCGGCGGCGACGCCGTCAGGATGATCAGGAGATAGGATGCCGTCAGGATGATCAGCAGCCACGGCAGCATGGCCGCCAGCCAGGAGAGCCAGGAGATGGACGCCTGACTGGCCGGGGACAGCGCGCCATACATGGAGTATGTAAAAACGCTGCCGCTCATAAATGCCGGCGAGGAGATGCAAAAGCCGATAAACGCCGCCATGAAGAGACCGCAGCGCTCTCCGCTCCTTGTGGGGTACAGCATGGCGTCCGCCATTTTCTGCACCAGCGTCGCACCCAGCACCGCCTTGGCCGCATCGCTGGGGATCAGCGGCGCGCACAGTGTGCCTACCACCAGCAGCGCCAGCGTCTGCCCCGCAAAATTGGGTGAAAATACGCGGATCATCCCCAGTGTGATCCGGTGAAAAAGTCCCGTTTTTGTAACGGTGGCCGCCAGACAGAACGCGCCGATCACGAGCCACACCGTGGCGCTGGCGTAGGAGGAGAACGCCATCGTAAACGGCACCCGCCCCAGCACCACCCAAAGCAGCAGCATGGTGATGGTCGTTATCCAATGCGGGAAAACGCCGCCGATCCACCATACGATGGCCAACAGGATCCCACCCAGAACGCGCATGGCGGTAAGGCCATCAGAGCCTGCCTCCGCCGCGCACCGCGCCAGCGTCTCGGGGACAGGCAGGAAATAGAATACGCCGCAGATCAGAGCCCCCAGCAGAATGGGAACGATCTGATTGCCTTGTCCTTTTGCTTTCAGCATACGCAGTTCCCCCTGTGTCATTTCTCTGCGCCCGACACCCGTTTTCTGGCGAAAGACCCCGCCTTATGGAAACAAGGCGGGGTCTTTCACATTGCGGGAGGAGAGAAATGAAAAAGTTGAGAGTGAGGTTAGAAAAGAAAAGCTATGTTCGAATGGCGGGGCGCCTCCGGAAAAAGGAGGAATCGTCGGCAGCCCCGCCGTCGGGATGCTTTTGGTTACGCGTTGGCTCCGTCGGGATATGCCTCATGAAAGCGGCTCTCATATACCGCCATGAGCTCCTGACGGAAGTCAGGATGGGCAATAGCGATGAGGGCCTGCGCCCGCTGGCGCAGGGTCTTGCCCGTCAGATGCGCCACGCCGTACTCCGTCACCACATAGTCCACATCGTTGCGGCTGGTAGTGACGGCGCTGCCCTCGTCCAGCACCGGCACGATCTTGGATGTCTTGCCTTTCACGGTGGAGGGCATGGCGATAATGGACCTGCCGCCCTTGGAAAACGCCGCGGCGCGGACAAAGTCCACCTGACCGCCGACGCCGGAGATCTGCTTGTAGCCGATGCTCTCGGAGGCCACCTGTCCCATGAGGTCCACCTGCACGCAGGAGTTGATGGACACCAGATTGTCGTTTTTGCCTGCCTCCGCCGGATGGTTCACCCAGTCTACCGGCCCCATCTGCAAATCAGGGTTGTGGTCTACATAGTCGTACAGCCGCTTCGTTCCCATCAGGAATGTGGCCACGAACTTCCCATTGTTGAAGTTCTTCTCCTTGTTGTTGATGACCCCCAGCTCCGCCAGTTCCACCACGCCGTCGGAGAACATCTCGGAATGGATCCCAAGATCCTTCTTGTGCTTCAGGAACATCAGCACTGCGTCGGGAATGGCGCCGATACCCAGCTGCAGCGTGTCGCCGTCGCGGATGAGAGACGCGCAGTTTTTCCCGATGGTCTCCTCCACCGGCCCGATCTTCGGCGGCTTCAGCTCGATGATGGGTGCGGAGTGCTCCACGAAAACGTCAATGTCCTCCACCGGCACCAGACTCTCCGGACCGGTCCAGGGCATCTGATCGTTCACCTGCGCGATGACGCATTTTGCCTTTTTGATGGCCGCCAGCGTGTAGTCCACGGAAATGCCCAGCGAGCACATACCGTTCTCGTCCGGCGGCGTCACCATCACCAGCGCCGCGTCCAGCGGCAGTGTGGTGTCGAACAGCTCCGGCACCCGATAGAAGAATACCGGGGTAAAATCTCCGCGCCCCTCAAAGATCGCGTCGCGGCTGTTGCTTCCGGCAAAAATGGCGTTGTGGCGGAAGTTCTTTGCATACGCGGGCTTGCAGTATTCGCACTTGCCCATCGCCACCATGTGCACGATCTCCACATCGCGGTAATCCTCGGCGTGCTGCACCATGACGTCCAGTAGATACGAGGGCTCGCCGCAGGCGTGTCCCACGATGACGCGGTCGCCGGACTTGATATGGGCAACGGCCGCCTCCGCCGTGGCCTGACGGGAGCGATAGGTCTCTTTCCAGCTCATATAGTGTCTCCTTCTGTTGTCTCTATGCTTTGCAGCCATTGCTCCGCCGCCATCAGGTCCTCGCCGCTCCGCAGTACATACGCAGCAAGCCCCTGCGGCAGGCGGCTCCGGGCGCAGCCGGCGGTGCAGCCGCACACGGCCAGACAGCCGTCCGGTCTGCCCCCGTCCGGCAGCGTGAACGCCAGGCGCGGGAAGCGCCGGCGCAGCTCTCCCACTGCGCGCACCCGATCATAGCGGGGGTTGCAGCCGCCGCAGTAGTACACCGCGATCCGCTTACGCATGGTACAGCAACCTTCTGGCCTGCGCCAGCAGCTCGTCGCTGACCTGCTGCTCCAGCACCACCTCGCACAGCTCCGGCACCTCCGACAGCAGCGTGCTGCGGATGACCTCCTCCGTGGTGAGATACGCGCTGGGGCAGCCGGCGCACTGGCCGGTGAGCCGGAACACATACCGGCCGCCCTCCAGACGCACCGTCTCCATGCCGCCGCCGTGGAGCAGCAGCTGTGGGCGCAGCTTTTCGTCTATGACTGACTCGATCCTTGTCTGCAAATTTTCCATCCTTCTGTATTCTGCGCCGTATTTACTCGCTGATGTGCGCGATCTTCTTGGCCAGCTCCTTCTTGTGGGCCAGATTGCCCTGACGGGAGATCATGATGCGCTGGGCCTGAGGAGAACCGGCGCCGTGCAGGGATTCGGTGCGGTAGCCCACCGCCGCGGTGCCCAGGCACAGGTTCTCGATGAGGCGCAGGATCCGCAGGCGGTTCTCCGTGGACACGGTGCCCACGCCCTTGAAGTACTTGTCCACATAAGGCCCGATCTTCGGGTCGCGCAGGTCCGCCTCGGAGGGCGCGGTGACCACCAGACCGCCCGCGATATCCTCGGCCAGACGGGTGATCTCATAGGGGAAGCGGGTCACATTCTGCTTGCAGACGTTGGCCAGCAGCAGGTCGATCATGTAGTTGCCGCTGGCGGTGGGATGACCCTCGGAGGAGCAGGCGATGCCGCAGCAGTACAGCGTCTCGTTGAGATGGGTCATCTCGATGAGCTTATCCTTGATGTGGCTGGCCTTGGCGGCGCCATTATAGTCGGCGGCCACGGCGGCGGCGCCGATCAGCACGTCGCCCACGCCCACCTTGCAGCCGCCGTAGCTCTGGCGGTGATAACCGGCGAAGCGTTCCACCAGCATACCGGCGAACTCCGTCTCGCCGTTGAGGAAGATGCGGTCATTGGGAACGAACACGTTGTCGAACACCGTCAGGGCCTCCACGCCGCCGAACTCGGCATTGCCCACGTCCATCTCGGTGTTCTCCAGCTTACGGGTATCGCAGCTCTGACGGCCCACGATCAGGAACAGGCCGGGCGCGTCCAGCGGTACGGCGAAGGATACGGCGTAATCCTTATCCTCGGGCCCCATGGCGATGGTGGGCATCACGATGACCTCATGGGAGTTCAGGATGCCGGTCTGGTGCGCCTTGGCGCCGCGGACCACGATACCGTCGGGACGGCGCTCCACCACGTGCAGGAACAGGTCGGGATCGTCCTGGGCGTGAGGAGCTTTGCTGCGGTCACCCTTGGGGTCGGTCATGGCGCCGTCGATGGTCAGGTCCTTCTCCTGACAGTAGGTCATGAACTTCTTGAAATTCTCGTGGTAATGGGTGCCGTACTTCTCATCGACCTCGTAGGTGGTGGAGAACACGGCGTTGAAGGCGTCCATGCCCACGCAGCGCTGGAAGCAGGCGGCGGTCATCTGGCCGCACAGCCGCTGCATCTTCACCTTGTTCCGCAGGTCGTCGGTGGACTGATGGATGTGGGTGAAACGGTTGACCCGCTCTCCGGTATAGGGAGAGACCACGGTCATCAGGTCCTGATACTCCGGCATCTGCGCCAGATCATAGGTCATGCGGACGGAGTTCAGGGACGGACGCAGGATGGGATCTTCGGTGGGATCTTCGATCTTCTTGCCGAACATATAGACCTGCATATTGATCTTCTTGATGGATTCGATGTACTGCTCGCCTGTCATAAGTGCCATGATGATTTCCTCCTTTGATATCAATAGAGATCCTGATAGATCTTCAGGACCAGCTCCTCGGTCATGGGGATAAAGCTGTTGTGCAGCAGACGCTGCTGGTTGTCGATGACGGATCTGGCCCACTCCGGCAGATCCTCCTGCGTCGTGCCGTATTCCCGCAGCGCCTTCTTGGACAGCACTCTGTTCAACAGCTCCTCCAGTTTCTCATAGACCACGTCTGTGCCGCAGCCCAGCAGGTCTGCCAGATAGCTGTTCATCACGGCGATCTCGCCGTCCGCCTTGTGGCGCATATACTCCTTCATCACGCCGGTGAAGATGGCGTAGTTGCTCTCGCCGTGGGCCACATGGTACTGGCCGCCCAGAGGATATGCCATGGCGTGGACGGTGCCGCAGCCGGCGGTGCCGAAGGCAAGGCCGGCAAAGTTGGAGGCGGTGAGGAAGTCGTCCATCAGGGCCTTGCGGCTGTCGGCGCCGTTGGCCGCGATGTGCTGATAGCCGCGGACGATCATCTCGATGGCCTTATAGCTGAACAGCTTCGTATAGGCCGTGGCCTTGGGGGACAGGGCGGATTCCACCGCGTGGACCAGCGCGTCGATGGAGCTGGTGGCAAACACCTTCAGAGGCAGGCCCTCCAGCAGCTCGGGGATCAGCACGGCGTAGTCGGCGTACATGGTGGGGGCCACCATGCCCATCTTGGTGCCCATGCGGGTGCGGTTCAGCACGGCGATGTTCGTTACCTCGCTGCCGGTGCCGCAGGTGGTGGGGATGATCACCAGCTCCTTGGCCTTGTTCAGCGCCGGCATACGGGCGTACAGCTCGTCCATGTCCATGGTATCCGCCACGGCGAACACCTTGGCCAGATCGATGATGGTGCCGCCGCCGATGGCGATGATGCGGTCAAAGGTCAGGCCGCCGATGTCCTTCAGGATGGCCTCAGCCATGACGTCGCTGGGCTCGCCCAAGCCGTACTTCTCCTGATATACCACATGGCACGGCAGGGCCAGTTTCCCGAAATACGGTGCGTAGATGTATTCGTTGGTCAGGATCAGGTCCCGCTCGCTCAGGGAAAAGCTCTCTGCAAATTCCTTGCAGGTGCTGTACTTGTACAGCGCCGGCTTAAATATGATCTGTTCCATATTTCTCGCATTCCTTTCTTTGGTTTGAGGTATTCTCTGGGGGGGGATGCTCAGGCCCGCACGGCCGCGCGGGCCTGAGCTTCAAGTTGACTCACTCCGCGGCAGCCGTACCCTTCTGCGCCTTGAAGTGATGGATGATGGCCTTGGCAATGGGATAGCAGAACGCGATGATGCTGATGATCAGCAGCACGCAGGAGATGGGGCGGGAGAAGAACGTGGTCCAGTCTCCGCCGGTCTGGGACATGGCTCTGCGGAAGTTGGATTCCACGGTGCTGCCCAGCAGCAGGCCCAGCAGGATGGGAGGAATGGGATAGTCGGTCTTGGCGAACAGATAGCCCAGCACGCCCAGCACCAGCGCGCACTTGATATCAAAGGTGTAGCCGCGGACGGCGAAGGCGCCGATGCAGCACAGCGCCAGCACGCAGGCCGTCAGAGCGCTGGAGGGGACCTTCAGCACCTTCAGGAACAGCTTGACGCCCACCATACCGAGGATGCACATAAAGATGTTGGCTATGATCATCAGCACATAGATGCCGTTGACGGTGTCCACATGGTCCACGAACAGCATGGGGCCGGGGGTGACGCCCTGGAGCATCAGTGCGCCCAGCAGGACAGCCGTCACCGTATCGCCCGGGACGCCCAGTGCCAGCAGGGGCACCAGCGCGCCGCCGGTAACGGCGTTGTTGGCGGTCTCGGAGGCGATAACGCCGTCGATGTTGCCCTTGCCGAAGCTGTCGGGATCCTTGGAGCCGCGGCGCGCCTCGTTATAGCTCATCCAGGAGGCCGTGCCGCCGCCGGTGGCGGGGATGATGCCCACGATGGTGCCGATGATAGAGGAGCGCAGCAGGTTCACGGGATGCTCCTTGATGAGGCGGAACAGGCTCAAGTTCTTGCCGGTGTAGGCCTCCACGGTGCTTTTCTGCTCGTCGCGGCCCTTCTGCACCTTCTGGAAGATCTCGGAGATGGCGAACAGGCCCACCAGCGCGGTGACGGTCTCGATACCGGCCATCATGTAGGTGTTGCCCATGGTGAAGCGGGTAGCGCCGGAGATGGCATCCATACCGATGGTAGACAGCATCAGGCCCAGCAGCGCGGAGATAATGCCCTTACGCAGGTTCTTGCCGGACAGGGCGGTGACCATGCTCATGCCGAAGATACCCACGGCGAAATACTCCTGCGCGCCGAACTTCAGCGCCACGGCGGCCACAGCGCGGGCCAGCAGGATCAGGATGATGCAGCTGAACAGGCCGCCCAGCGTGGAGCCCAGCGTGGCGGCGGACAGGGCCTCCTTGGCCTTGCCCTTCTGTGTCAGGGGGTAGCCGTCCAGCACCGTGGCGGCTGCCGCCGGTGTACCGGGGGTGCGGATCAGGATGGCGGTGATGCTGCCGCCGTAGATGCCGCCGCAGTACACGCCCAGCAGCAGCGCCATGGAGTCCATGATGCCCATGTTAAAGGTGAAGGGCATCAGCAGGGCCACGCCCATGGTAGCGGACAGGCCGGGCAGGAAGCCGAACACGATGCCAGCAGCCGTGCCCAGCAGGCACAGCGGGAGCACGGTCCAACTCATCGTAGCAAAAATACTCATCTGTGTTCCTCCTTAGATAAAGAGCGTGGGGATGGTGATCTTCAGGGCATACTGGAAGACCACATACAGGAACGCGGTGAAGCCCACCGGCACGGCGACCAGCAGGAGCTTGTTCTTTTCGCCCAGCAGCAGCATGGTCACCACCATCAGGGCGATGGTGCCGATGATGAAGCCGATGTACTCCATCACGAAGGAGTAGACCAGCAGGGCCACGATCTCCAGCACCACCACCAGCGCGCCGCGGTTGGCCTTGGCGTCCTGCGTCTCCGCGGCCTGACGCTTGCCGGCCGCGAGGATCTCACTGATGAAGACCCAGATATTCAGGGCGATGAAGACGTAGAGAATGAACTTGGGGATCGTCGCGCCGGTGCCCCAGGTGGAGCTGTCGCCGATGCCCGCGCCCTTCATCTTGTAGCACAGGACCAGCCAGGCCGCGCCGAGAACGGTCAGGAACAGGCTGACGAATACATTCAGGCTGCAATATTTTTTCATACGTTACTCCAATCTTGTGCGGCTCAATAGGTCTCGCCTTCCGCACGGTAGCTGTAATGGGGATTCTGCGTTGCAAACTTGCCGCCGTTGATCTGCATGGTGAAGCCGTCGATATACTCCGCCTGATCGGAGGCCAGGAACAGATAGCCGGGCACGATATCCTTGGGATAAGCAAGCCGCTTCATGGCGATGGCGCTGACCAGCTTGTCGTTGTTCTTTTCGCAGTTCTCACGGGTCAGCGGCGTCACCACCATGCCGGGCTGGATAGAATTGACACGAATATGGTCAGCCGCCAGTTCTGCGGCGAATACACGCGTTAGCTGATCCACACCGGCCTTGACCGCAGAGTACAGGGCGATGCCGCAGGTGGGGATCGTAGAGGTGAAGGAGGAGGTGTTGAGGACCACACCGCCGCCGGTTTTCCGCATCTCCTCGGCAGCGTAGGCCGTGCCGTAAAAGACGCTCTTGAAGTTGATGTCAACCAGTCGATGCCACTCTTCCTCTGTCACGGTATCGAAGGGCTTTCTGAAATTGATGCCTGCGTTGTTGATGAACACGTCCAGACGTCCGAATTTTTCCACCACGGCGGTGACGAACGCCTTCAGCTCCTCGTTGGCGGAGACGTCGGTCTTGCAGGTCAGGGCCTCGAAGCCCTCTCTGGCGAACATCTCCTCGAATTCCTTGATCTTGGTCTCGCTTCTGCCGCACACGGCAACCTTGCAGCCCTCGCGGGCGAAGCCAAGGGCCACCTCCGCGCCGATGCCGGTGGTGCCGCCGGTGATGGCAACGACCTTGCCTTTCAGATTCAGATCCATCTTATTCTTTCTCCTTTTCCAGCGGAACGGAGCGGCCCGGGGGATGCTGCCATCCCCCGCTGGCCGTTCCGTGATGTGCTTTGAAATCGTCTTGTGCTGTGGCGCGATGCGCTTACAGCATACCGATGGCCTTCAGAGTGACCTCCGCGTTCTTGTAGCCGCTGCTCCACTTCTCAGCAATCTCCTTCTGGCCCAGCAGGACCACGGGGTTGCCCAGATTTTCGAAGGTCTGGACCGTCTCGGGCTGGGCCATGATGTCCAGAATGGTGGTCTCCAGCAGGTCAACAATGGCCTGATCGGTGCCGGCGGGAGCCGCGAAGGCGTACCAGGTGCCGCCGTCGGAGGTCAGGTCGTAGTCAGCGGCGCAGGGCAGATCGCCGGCGAAGTCAGGGGTCTCGGGGCCGTTGCAGAACAGGGGGATGAAGTCGCCGGACTCGATGTAAGCGGAGGCCTCAGACCAGATGGTAGCGGTAGCGTCAACGTGGCCGCCCAGCAGGTTGGTGACAGCCTCCGCGCCGCCGCCGTAGGCGATGTGCTGGAACAGGTTGGCGTCGTCAGCCAGACCCAGACCCAGAGCCGCCAGACCGATGTGGTGGGAGGAGCCGGCGCCGGAGGTGCCGACGGTGATGGTGCCGGGATTGGCCTTGGCCTTCTCCACCAGCTCATCGAAGGTGGTGATGCCGGAATCCTTGCGGACGCAGATGAAGGACGGAGACGCGGAGACTTGGCAGATGGGGGCGAAGCTCTCATCGGTGTAGGTCACGTCGTTCAGCCACGGGGACAGCGTACAGGCACCGCAGGCGGTGAGGATCAGGGTGTAGCCGTCATTCTTGGAGGCAGCCAGCAGCTGCATACCGATGGAGCCGGATCCGCCGGGCTTGTCGTCAACCACAACGGAGACGCCCAGACGCTTGGCCAGCTCATCGGCCACCGCACGGCTCATCAGGTCGGTGCCGCCGCCGGCGGAGTAGGGGCAGATGACGGTGATGGTCTTCTTGGGCCAATCCAGCTTGGTCTCCTGCTGGGTGTCGCCGTCTTTTTCAGTGTCGGGATTGGCGGGCTGGCTGCCGCAGGCCACCAGCGTCAGGGCCATCGCGAGGGCGAGGACAAGACTAAAGATTCTCTTCATCTTTTTCATGTTCTTTCTCCTTCAAATAAATTTTGGTTTTATTTACATAAACAGACAGCCTCTGCCGTGCCGGCCATCTGCTGATGCCGTGGAATTTGCTTTTGCGGGAGGGTGCAGGCGCTTTACTGCACATGGAAGATTTCCATCTTGTTGGCGCAGCACTCGGGAACGCGGCCGCTGAGCACATCGTCGATGCCCTTTGCCACCTGAATGGACATCCGGCGGCGGGCCGCCTCGGAGATACCGGCGGTATGGGGGGACAGCAGCACGTTGTCCAGCTTGTAGATGGGATGGCTGAAATCGGGAGGCTCCGGCGTAAAGGCGTCCAGCGCGGCGCCGGCGATCTTCTTCTCCGACAGCGCGCGGTACAGCGCGTCCAGATCCACCATCATGCCGCGGGAGAAGTTGATGACGAATGCGGTGGGCTTCATCAGCGACAGGGATCGGTCGTTGATCATGCGGGTGTTCTCCGGTGTCAGCGGCATATGCAGGGAGATCACGTCGGCCTGTCTGCACAGCTCGTCGAAGCTCTCCGCCCACCGGCAGCCCATGCCCTCGATCTTTTCACGGGGCAGGAATGGGTCGAACACCAGCACCTCCATGCGGAAGGCTTTTGCCAGCTCCGCCACCATCTGGCCGATACGGCCCAGACCCACGATGCCGAACACCTGACCCTCCACATCGGTGAAGCCGCCCTCATCGCGGCACTTCCAGTTACCGTCGTGCATGGCGTTGTCAAAATAAGTCAGGCGCTTGTACAGCGCGCCCACTGCAAACATCGTGTGCTCCGCCACGGACCATGTGTTGGCGTGGCCTGTGGTCAGCACCGCGATACCGCGGGCGTTGGCCTCCGCTACATCAATGTTGTCCACGCCGATGCCGTTCTTGGCAATGGCCTCCAGCTTCGTACCGGCGGCGATGATGTCCTTGTCCACGTCCGTCAGGCGGGTCACGATGGCGCTGGCATCCTTGACGGCTTCCATGAGGAACGCCTTGTCCTCATTGTTGGCGACCACCACGTTGTACTTCTCGCGCAGCATATCCATACCGGCGGCATGGATGGGCTGGATATACAATACTTTCTTCATATTCTCACCACGTTTTCCGTTTTCGTTCCGCTGTTATTGCAGGCTCTTCTTGAAATCGGCGTACAGCTCGTCCACCTCTTTGACCTTCTTGGCGATATTGGCCTCCTCCTCGGGGGAGGTGAAGTCCTGGGGCCACATCACGCGCTTGTCGGTAAAGCCCCGCAGGGAGATGGCGTACTTGGCGGCGGCCGTGCCGTTCTTGGTCATGCCCAGGATCTTGGAGGACTCGCGCAGCAGCGCGTCGTACTTCCAGGTCAGGGCGATGTCGCCGCTTCTGGCTGCGTTGTAGGCGTCCACAAACAGCTCGGGGAAGCAGGCAGCCAGCGCAGGAACGAAACCGTCTGCGCCCATCAGCACCTCGGTGAGGGCCTGCGCTGTGGCGCCGCTGAGCGTGGAGAAGTTGGGGTCGTCATTGAACTCATGCATGACCTGCAGAAAGCTGGTGAAGTCGCCGGAGCTATCCTTGCAGCCGACGATGCGCTTGTCCAGCTTGGCGATCTTGATGATGGTCGCGCCGGTGAGCTTTATGCCGGTAAAGGGAGGAATGTTGTAGATGATCAGCTCGGGGATATTGGTTTCCTGCAGGATGCGCTCGAAGTGGCGCACCGTCTCATCCTGAGAGGTATGCCGGTCATAGAACACAGAGGTGACCGCCGCGCAGGTCAGACCCACGTCCTGCGCCGCCTTGATGTTCTCGATGACGCGGCGGGTACTGGTGTCCATGCAGCCTGCCATAACGGGAATGCGGCCATTGATCTGTTCCAGCGTGATCCGGATGGCGCGGGTGCGCTCCTTCTGGGTCAGCGCCATGGTCTCGCCGTTGGTGCCGGCCACCAGAATGCCGTGCAGTCCGCCCTGTACGCAGTACTCCAGCAGCTGCCGGTATCCCGATTCGTCCACGTTCTCACGGGCGTCTACCGGCGTGATAATGGGGGGGATGATACCATGATACTTCTTAAGCATATTGACCTCCTTGATTTTGGTGATCCATGGGAAAACCTTCTGCTAATTACTATGCAAAACTCATGCCAACGGCAGCATCCCCCGAAAAAGCGTGTTTTTCGCCGTTTTTCTTCGTTTTGCCTATTTCGGTATTGCATTTTGACACTTTCGTATTGTAGAATGAAATAGCATAATCCGACGCACAAGGAGGACGCCATGGATTACCGTATCACCTTCATCATTCCGAACATCCCCGTCGTGGAGAGCGTGAAGTCCGCATTGGAGAAAATGGGGCTGGACTATCCGGTATACCTCCGTTCCACGGGGGAGGCCGTGGAGCTGGCGCGGGAGCTGATCCCCAGAGGGGTCAAGCTTATCGTGAGCCACGGCCTGACGCTGGAGAACATCCGCAAGGAGCTCGCCATCCCCGCCATCGACCTCCCCTTCAGCGGTCTGGACGCGCTGGCCACCGCCAGAGCTGCTTTGCAGCTGCCCGGCCGGATCGTGCATCTTGGCACCCAGTCTCTGCACCATTACATCCAGCGCAGCCTGACCCTCATCGGCGAGGATCCCCAGCGCATCGATTTTTACCAGCTAAAGCTGGGCCGCACCGTGGAGGAGCAGGCGCAGGATATGATCGACGCTGGCTACAACGTGTTCATCGGCGGCTACTCCATGGTGGCCTATGTGAAGCAGGCCGGAAAATACGGTCTGGAATTTGACGCCGATGGGCTTATCATCGAGGCCACGGTGCAGAATGCCCAGACGCTGCTGAACACTATCTTACAGCGCGAGCAGCGGAACGAGCTGGACCGCGCCATCCTGCAGGCCAGCTCCGACGCCATCATCGCCATCGACCAGGACCGCCGCATTTTCAACATCAACCCCACCGCTATCCAGACGTTCCAGCGACCGGAGGAAGAGCTTCTGGGCCGCGTACTGGAGGACGCCATGCAGGAGTGCGGCATCATCAATGTAGAGAACGTGGACTGGAAGACAGGCTCCCCCTCCGACAGCACCGTTGTCATTCTGCGGGAGCTGCCGGTCACGCTAGGCGGTCTCCAGCGGGGCAGCGTCATCTCCATCAAGCAGATGTCCGAGATCCGCGATCTGGAGCTGCAGGTGCGGAAGGCCGTCATCGACAAGGGCTTCACCGCCAAGAAGCATTTCAGCGACATCGTGGGTGCCAGCCCCGCCATTCTTCAGGTCAAGGCCCAGGCCGAGGCCTATGCCCCCTACGACAGCGCCATTCTGATCTGTGGCGAGACGGGTACGGGCAAGGAGGTCTTTGCCCAGAGCATCCACAATGCCAGTAAGCGGAAAAACGAGGCCTTCGTGGCCATCAACTGCGCCACGCTGCCGGAAAACCTCATCGAAAGCGAGCTATTCGGCCACGCGAAGGGTGCCTTTACCGGCGCGTCGCGGGAGGGCAAGCGGGGCCTGTTTGAGATTGCCAACAAGGGCACTATCTTTCTCGACGAGATCAGCGAGCTGCCCATCTCCGTGCAGGCCAAGCTGCTTCGCGTCATTCAGGAGGGGGAATTCATGCGGGTCGGCGGCGATAAGCTCATTCAGGTGGATGTGCGCGTGATCTGCTCGTCCAACCGGGATCTGCTGCAGCTTATCGAGGAGCGCAAATTCAAGGCCGACCTCTACTACCGTCTCTCCGTGTTGGAGATCGACCTCCCGCCGCTGCGGGACCGTCCAGGCGACATTGAGCAGCTGGCGCAGGCCCTTGTCTGGACCTTCTCGAAAAAGCACCAGAAGAATGTACAGAAGATCTCCGACGACGTGCTCCGAACCCTGAAGCGTTTCACCTTCCCCGGCAATGTTCGGGAGCTGGGCAACATCATCGAGCGCATGACCATTCTGGAAAACGGTACGACGCTGACGCTGGACACCATGCGGCGCTGTAACCTGCGGCTCCCCGCAGAGGACCCCGCCGAAGCCCAGACGGGCCTTTCCCCTTCCCTGCGTATACAGGATGCGGAGCACACCGCCATCCTGGCCGCGTTGAAAAAATGCGGCGGCAATAAGGCTGCCGCCGCAAGAATGCTGGGGATCTCCTACTCCACCCTGTGGCGCAAGCTGAAGCAGAACCCCGCAGACGCCGCAGAGTGATCCCACCCTTTTCCGCTTTTATGCAGAAGTGCGCCGGCTGACCCGCCAGCGCACTTCCTTTACTATGCTCAGATCCTGCCGATCCAGTCGTACGCCTCCGGGCCGCCGCAGCTCGCGAAGTACAGCTCCTCCAGCGGAATCCATTTCTGCCGGAACCTCTCCGCCTTCTGCGGGTCCCGCAGTCGCAGACGCCGCAGCTGCTCCTCCGGTGCAACAGTCAGCATCACCCGCAGGTCGTAGTTGTCCCGCAGCGCCGGATGGCAGGCATAGCAGCCCTCCACGAGAACAGCACGGTCCGGCGTGACCGTGATGGCGTCACCCAGACGTCCCGTCGCACAGCGATAGGGTCTGTATACCACGTCTCCGCCCTGCCGCAGCGGCAGCAACACCTCCTCCGCGAACCGCTCATAATCCACATTGCCTCCTGGCGTCGACAGCCGCGCCGCCGTCCGCTGTATGGGCCGCAGGAAAAAGTCGTCCATGTGGAACACCGTGCAGCCCAACCGCCGCCGCAGCTCCGCCGCCAGCGCGGTCTTTCCCGCGGCACACCGTCCGTCGATGGCCACGATCGTCCGCTCTCTTCCTGAACTGATCCCGCGGATCAGCTCCTCCAGCTCCTCTGCCACGCTGCGTGCCATATACCCATCTCCTTTGTTGGCTGCAAACCGATTTTTTCAGTATAGCAAGCGGCTCCCCACTTGACAACCCTTTTCTCCCCGAATCAGCCTCATGACTGCTGAGGAAAGCCTCGGACACCTTGCACGGCAAGGCATCCGAGGCTTTTTCGTATTTGCAGTGCAGCTCTCCATTTCCGCAGCGCAGTCTCTTCATCTCCACAAATTCGATCTTTACGTGGTCCGGCCTGTGAATCATCATGCAGCGGCAGGACTCAGGCTCCCAGGCCGCCGTATACACGATGCCATCCGTGACGAACTGGCAGCCGCGGCACTTCAGCTCCTCGCATGTGGCCTCGATGTCGTCCACATACAGTGCGAAATGGTCGATATCGCCGGCGCCCTTCGTGCCCGCAAGGGCGCGGGCATCGGCGTCAAGAGACTGCGGAAGGCCGATGATCTCGCCGTTGCACTCCATAAAGAGGAAGTTGTTTCCCTCTAGCTCCGGCGCATATACCAGCGTACGGAAGCCCAGGGACTCGTAGAATTTACGGCTGGCCTCCAAATCGGACGTAGGGATGCCCACATGAGCAAGGCCTTTGATCTTGATATCCATCATCTGCACCTCACACCTTCAGCTTATAGAGCTTTGCTGCATTCCTCCAGAGAATATTCTCCTTTTGCTCATCGGTGAGACGGCACTGGCGGATGTCGCCGGGCAGTGTGCCCTCGCCGGCAAAGAGGATCTTCTCGGAGCCGGCGATTTTTACCGCGTGCTCGATCCAGTCGTGAATATCCACCGTAGGAAACGCCCGCTCAGCATAGTGGCGCAGCCAAGCGGTATCCAGATACGCATTCTCAAAACGCTCCGTCAGGCACAGCAGCTCACGGTAAAGGTTTCCGCCGCAGTGGGCAAAGACAATCTTGAGCTTAGGGTACTTCTCCAGCACCGTCGCAAACTGGTTGGGGAAGCCGATGCAGTTATACTTTGTGGGCTTGGCCTTGCCCGGCTCATCGGAGGTCCATGTGCTGAACGTCACGATGCCGGTATGAAACAGCAGCGGGATATCCAGATCAAGGCACGTCTCATACAGGAGATCAAGCGTGGGATCGTCAATGACGTAATCCTCTACATAGGGGTGCATTTTGATGCCCCGAAAAATGCCCTCGGCAGCATAGCGGCGCAGATTTGCCAGTGAGCGATCCATATCGTGTACGTTGACGTACCCGATCCCGAAGAGCTTATCCGGATATTTCCGGACATTTTCGATGACGCCGCCGTTCTCCTTATTGGCAGCTGCGATGCAGGAGCAGATGTCCACCTTTTGCTCGTCCATATACTGGAACAGCGGCTTGTTGTCATAATCAATGAAGGAATCCAAGAAAAAAACGTGTGCGTGCGTATCAATAACCATTATAATACCTCCCCCTCACAGCCATGGCTCTTCAGGACTTCACCGGCAGCCTCGTCCACGATCACCGTCAGATCTCTGTGCAGCTGCAGGGCGCTGGCCGGGACAGCCGGCGTGATGGGCCCGCAGAGCGCCTTGTACATGATCTCCGCCTTTCCCTGTCCGTTTGCCAGCAGCAGAAGACGGCGTGCGCGCATGATAACGTCGATGCCCATGGTATAGGCGCTGGTGGGCACATCCTCCACGCGGTCGAAAAAGCGTGCGTACGCACGAACGGTATCGTCCGTCAGCGACGTGTACACCACGCCCTTCGAGAACACCTGATCCGGCCCATTGAATCCGATATGGCCGTTGTTGCCGATGCCCAGCACCTGAAGCTCGACCGGCCCAAGGCGGCTGATCAGTTCCTCATAGCGGCGGCACTCGGCCGCGCCGTCCTTCGCCATACCATCGGGGACATTGGTGTTTTCCGGAAGGACATCCACCTTTGAAAACAGATTCTCGTTCATAAAATAGCGGAAGCTCTGGGGATGCTCGCCGGAAAGCCCGCAGTACTCGTCCAGATTCACCGTGTGGACGCCGCGGAAGGAGACCGGCCCCTCGCCGCAGAGGCACACAAGCTCCCAATAGGTGCCGACAGGCGTGCCTCCCGTGGCAAGCCCCAGCACAGCGTTGGGCTTCTCAAGGATCTGCGCGGCCAACAACCGCGCAGCCGCCGCGCTCATCTGCTGGTAGTCTTTTGCGTAAATAAGCTTCATTGTGTGTTTTTCGCCTCCAGCTCATGTATCTCTTCTAATGTGGGCAGGCTTGAGATCCCGCCATAGCGCTGTATCGCCACGGAGCTTGACACGATGCAGAAGTTCAGTGCTTCACCGAGGAGCTCCCGCAGCGGCATTGCGCCGCAGTGTGTGGTGTAATAGTACAAAAACGCCGACATAAACGCATCGCCGCCGCCTGTAACGTCCAGCACGTCCACGTCCATGGCGGGGCGGCTCACGGATACGCCGTCCACGTGGATGGAGGCGCCGTTTGCGCCGTCCGTCACGATGACGATCTTGCCTGCCTTTGTAAGCGCTGTCATGTCCAGTGCCAGAAGCCGCGCCTCATCCAGCGTCAGCTTGACGATGTCACTCAGCTCCACGAGGTGTCGGACCTCCTGCGCCATCTGTGCGCCGCTTTTCCAGAAATTGGGGCGCAGGTTAACAACGACGGAGGTCATCATGCCGTGGTCCTTCGCTGCCTGTATCGCCAGCAGCGTTGTCTGGCGCGAGTTCTCGCTGGCCATACACAGGCTGCCGTAATGCAGCACCCGTGCATGGGAAGTTGTCACCGTTTATTGTGAGAAAAGCCGTGACAGGAATCGAATCTATGGATTTTTGTTCCACCCCGGTGCGCTTCAGTTTTTCTGATCCGCACCGGGGTTTTTTGCTTTCTGCGCTTGGAGGGATTTTTATTGGACAGCAATTATGCTAAAATTCTTTTTGAAAAGCAGTTGATTGCAAAAGTGAAGGTCACATTTTGGGGGTAAAAAAGTGGTGATGGGGTGACGTTCACCTCTGCAATAAGCGGTATAATAGTTTCGGTCACATCCTGCGGAAAGCAGGGAAAAATGAGTCGAATGACATTGTCGGATCGAATAAAGATCGAAGCAGGGATATTTACACCGCAAAATGCAATGCATATCTACATTTTACCGCAGTGCTCAATGGCGGCGGCAAGGGTGCTCAATCTCGCGCGGAATACTCAGTTCAACGACATGACCGGCAGAAAAGCGGCGGAATAAGCACTCTGGCAAGGGAGGAAGTATCCTCTAAAATGTATCTTAAGCGCGACTCGCAAAAAATAAAGTGTGCAACGATTGCACACTTTATTTTTTGCCCCATAAAAACGCATCCGAAAAGCGTTTTGAAGAAGGACGGAAAATTTGTCCTGCAAAGGGGATTGACATGATCAGAAAATATGGTACTGTAGAAGTATAATTACGAAGTTTTTATTACAAGGGAGAATCCGTATGGATTTCCCGAACCAAGTCACCATCTATGAAATTAAGCAGAACTATCTATTTGGATAGTTCTGCTTTTTTCGTAGAAACATTGGTTTTCCATATGGTTTCCACACTGCAGGTGCGGGTTGGAAGGGAGGAGAAGGCGCCAATATAAACATCATTTTTGAATTTACGGAGAGTTTTTTTAATGCCCAATTTTGTTTTGAGCTTTAGATGGTTTCAAAAAGCGTTAAAGCTAAAAGAAAAATTGGAAAAACAATATATACCACGCAACTAGCCTTCCCCTCCTGCGGCTGCACCGCATGAGGATCTAAAACATGTCTCTTCGTATTGTTGATTTCTTTGGCCTGCCTGTTACTTTTCGTGTTGAAGCTCGCAAGAACACTGCTGCAGTTATCCTGTCGCTGCGCTCTCACGATAAAGAGCGCATCGACGGTAACGGCGCGATCGTTTATGAGCATCCCCCGCGTATTGTGCGCTTCACGGACGAGGCTTCGGTGGAAAAGCGCGTACTGGAGCTGATTCCCGAGTGCCTCCAGCGGGTCTTTGACCCGGATACAAAGGAAGGACGTGCGCTGCGGGAAAAATTTGCACAGAGATTACCACTGGCCGCGGTGATTGCGGCGGACTTTGATCGGGTCGCCCAGAGTATGAAGTGGGCTAACTCCACTCAAAAAGAACATAAAAGGTCACTTGATTTGCTTGTGAGTAAACTTGGACGGGTGCCGCTTTGCGAAATCACACAAGAGACGTTCGCCTTTCATTTGCGCGAAGGAGGGTTTTCTGATTATCAAATTAGCGATCAGATCTGCGCCTTGCGGGCACTGATTGTGTATGAAGAAGCTCACTATTTGATCTCAGACCATTTCATGGATGGCTTCACCATGGGTAATCGCCGCGTAGTTGTTGGGCCGCGAGATGCAAGCAGGCATTTCGAAAAGAATATCTTGACGCATGCGCAGGTTAGAGAAATCGTTTCAAACTGCGCCGAGAACCTTGAAAGCAGCCGCGGTTACCTATATTTTGGCCTTATCTTGATGTTGATCACAGGAATCACAATCGGTGAACTCTGCGCATTGACGTGGGGCTCATTCTCTTTCTCAAAAACCTACGCTGGAATCACTGTTGTAGAAATTATGGCGGAGACAAAGCCTGCAGGAGAGGTCTATCGTACCGAAGAGTTAAGCGGGTCGCGTCGACGGACGTTGCCACTGCCGCCGACGGTGGCAACATTTTATCACAAGGTAAAGGATAACGTACCATGCGCACAGGCGGATATGCCATTCGTTCGCAGTCCCAAAAACGCGGCGCGGCGAATGCGCCCGGATGAGTTTGATCGGTGGTTAAAAGTTTTCTTTAGAGGCTTCGATTTTGCACAGCAGAAGGATTCAAAAAACTTATTGAAACATCCTGGTCGAGTCTTGCGAGAAACATTTCGGGCTGCGATGGCAATTTGTGGTTGTGATGAAGAAGAGGTGCGCTATCTATATGGCAGCGTACCTGAGAGCGTATTCGCACGGAACTACTGTGCCTATGACGATCCTCGGGAGTTGGCAAAACTGGCCGCGGTGGTGGAGCACTATATCTTTTCGCTGATGAGTGCTTCCGACACCGCACTTGATTTCAAGATCAATCGCAGTGGTGAAGATTACGTTATCGCGGCTGCACCTGGTGGTAGAATCAGCGGCGATTTGACTGTAGATCTCAGTAAAGTTTCGCATGACAACCTCGAGGCTGGAAGGGATCTGATTATCGACTTTAAGGCAAATGACACCATTTTCGTCACGACAGAACTAGATTTGGAGGAGAATTAGCATGGAATTTAAAGCTGATGGTGATATGCCCCTGAAGGAATACTGGGGGAAACATTGTACTTTTATCGCAAAAGATCGCCACTGGGCGATCCAGACGGGAGACCAATACAGTTTTGAAACCTGTGCGACGCTGCGCCAATACGACGACTACATTCGGAAAGTCGCAGGTTGCTTGGACATGCCCATCGCTGAGATCACACCAGCAAATATTTTGCGCGCTGTCTCCGATGTTGCTAAGATGTACCAATACCAAGAAGCCACCGTCAAGACGATCATCTCGGCATTGCGGGATGTCTTTTCCTATGCCGCCACATGCGGACATGCTTACAACATCCTCTCAAAAAATCGTGCGGGAGACAAGTCAAATAATCTTACGACTTTGATGATACAGAGGATCTTAGCCCCGGCAGTGGCAAACGCGGAGCTGAATGATAGTTGCCCGCGGGCCTTGACAATTGGGCAGCAGGGACGTCTGGCGCTATATGCGGCGGAACATGTGCTGGAGGATGGTCGCTTCTGCGGCATTTTGATCTCATTGTACACTGGCATGCGCCCCGCGGAGTGCCGCGGACTGCGGTGGAACGATTTCCGATTGTTTTCCGATCATCCAGGCCGGCATTACCTGAAAATCGATGAAATTTTGAATGATAAATTGATGTACAGCAAGCAGGTGAAAACAAAAAATGCGCTGTGCAGTATCCCCGTTCACATTGAAATCGAGGGTGCTTTGCAGAAGCGGAGAAAGTTTGTGCAGCAGAATATGGGTGCGAACAAGGATATCGGGGAGTTACCCATCGTCTGTTTTAAAAACGACTTTAAGAACCCGTGCCACGGGCCTGATTATTCAAATTTTGCTTTCAAATTGTTGAAAGAATTCGGGGTTTCCAGCGAGCAGTTAGGATTCTTTTCGCTCGACGAGTCTGATAATTTGACACCGTCGGATTGCCATCCGCCCATGCGGATCTTGCGCCGGAATTTTGCAACGGTACTCCAGGCGTGTACAGACATGTCGCTGGAGGAAAAAGAATATATCTTCGGCCACAGGATCTCCGGTAAGGACGGTGCCAAAAAGCGTGTAGAATATAGTCGGAATATGGATCGCCTATGGCGCATTGCGCAGAAGATGGACAAGGCGCCCTTTTGCAAAAAGCTCTACGAACTTCATTTTCCTCAAATCACCGTCGGTGACGGCACCGTGACACAGGAAGGACGTGGGCAGGGAACGATCAGGATTCCCTGGGAGAAAGCCGTGTGCGGGCAAAAATTACATCTGCATTTTGAGGGTGGCCCAAATGCTTCTGTGAGTATCTCAACTCCGAACGCCGTGCGCCCCTTCGGCGGGCTGCCGGTCGAGGTAAAGATGGCTGACGCGCCTATTTCCTGGGGTGACCCTTTACCACCGATCAACGCAGAGGCGATACATTGGGAAGCGGCGAAGAAGGTGCGGTATTTGAAGAAAAATGATAAATAACAGATGTAAGAAACCGGCGCAGGATTTTCCTGCGCCGGTTTCTTACACTATTGCGTTTAAGTTGCAGAATCATCCCGCTGCATGGCTTCATCAATGGCACGGTTGATGTAGGCATTGACGGATTCCCCCTGCTGCGCCGCATGTGCCTGAATAATGTCTTTTTTTCCTTTGGGCATTACAAGATTGACACGATCATAATTGCTTTTCATGTACTTGTTTACCGCTTTTTGCTGTGCTTTACTTGCTGGAGACATGGCAGAACCTCCTGATGCTACTGTGTATTATAGTACCATAAAGCAATATCTACGCATATATACAAATTGCACATATTTGCGCAGATATATTTGGCAATTGCGCCACTTGATATATCTGCGCAGATATGCTATTCTATCAATGGAAAAAAGAACAACGGCAGCTTTGAGGAGCGCCAACTCCTCAAAGCCTGCGCAGGTGATCACAGCACCTACACAACGGACGAATCCGCACCGCATAGGGTTATTATACCCGTTTGCCCCCGATTTTGCAAGCGGAATCCGGCCTATTTGTCATACTCATGACACCGTGTAGTGCCTCGGCCTGCACGGTGTTTCTCTTTTCTTATTTCACCGAAAGGAGGAAAACGCATGAGTCAAGATCGTATTCCGTTTCCCGCATCCCCGGCATGTTCTACGTCCCCGGCTCATAGGCTGTGGCGAGGGGGAATGAACATGGAAGTCAAACACACCCATCCGCAGTATGAGGATCCGCAGGCGCGGCAGCAGCAGATGAAGGATGCCTACGCCGCCTGTATGGCGAAGCTGCGGGCACTGCGGGCAGCCCGGCGGGAAAAGACCGCATGAAGACGGACGCGGTATACGCCCGCCAGTCCGTGGAGAAAAAGGACAGCCTGTCCATCGCGGGGCAGATCGACCTGTGCCGCCGCACGGCGGGCGGTGGGGAGCTGCGGGTCTACAAGGACGCTGGTTACTCCGGCAAGAACACCGAGCGCCCCGCCTTCCAGCAGCTGATGAAGGATATCCGCGCTGACCGCATCGGCACGCTGTACGTCTACCGCCTGGACAGGTTTTCCCGCAGCGTGGCGGACTTCGGTCAGCTGTGGGAGGTGCTGCAGGAGCACCATGTGGAGTTCGTGTCAGTCAACGAGAACTTCGACACCAAGACACCCATGGGGCGGGCTATGCTGCACATCATCATGGTGTTCGCCCAGCTGGAGAGGGAGACCACCGCCGAGCGCGTGCGGGACAACTACTACCGCCGCGCGGCGCTGGGCGCATGGCCGGGAGGTCCAGCACCCTACGGCTTCGACAATGGCCGCGCACGCGGGCGGGATGGCAGGGAAGTCCCGTCCCTCATCCCCAACGACAAAGCGGCGGTGGTGCAGCGGATCTTTCGGGAGTACGCCGCAGAGGGCATGTCGCTGGGGCTGCTGGCCCGCAAGCTGACCACCGAGGGCATCCCCGCCCCAAAACGCGCCACATGGGACAACGTAACGCTGTCCCGCCTGCTGCACAACCCCGCCTATGTGATGGCGGACGAGCAGGTGCGGCTCCACTATCTGGGGCAGGGCGTGGAGGTCACCAGTCCGCCGGAGGCCTTTGACGGCGTACACGGTGTGCTGCTGGTGGGCAAGCGGGAGACCAACGCGCGGAAGTACACCAAGACCGAGAACCATCGGGCGTCTGTGCTGAACAGCGTGGGCATCGTGCCATCGCCGCTGTTCCTGGCGGTGCAGGCAAAGCTGGCTCACAACCGTCAGGTAGGCAACAGCGGCAAGGGTAAGCACACATGGCTCTCCGGTCTGCTGAAGTGCGTCAAGTGCGGCTACAGCCTGTCCGTTGTGGTGGACAAGTCCTATCGCTATCTGGTGTGCAGCGGGCGGTATAATATGAACCGCTGCGACGCCGCCATTCACGTCAAGCTGGCAGAACTGGAAGCGGTGGTGCAGACGGAGATCGAAAAGCTGCTGGCGCAGTGTCCCCGGGAGCCCGTTGTGCCGAAGCCGGAGGAGGATAGCTACACCCAGCGGCTGCTGGAGCTGGATCGCCGCGCCGAGCGCCTGATGGATGCCTTTGCCGAGAGCGAGGATTTGCCCGCGTCCTATCTGCAAAAGGCGCTGGGGAAGATCGAAAAGGAGCGCGAAGCACTCCGGCAGGCCCAGCGGCGGGAATCGGGCCGCGTTCCGCTGCCGGAAAAGTTGGTGTTCGGCGAACTGCCTTTCGAGGAGAAAAAGACCGTGGCCGCCCAGTTTATCCGTCGCATCGAGGTGGCAGAGGACAGCGCGGAGATCATCTGGGCGGTGTAAATCTAAATTGATACAAAAGAGGAGCAACCATTATGAACGACGAACGTAAAGCAACTATCGAAGTAGACATGACCGACGACGAGTGGATCGAACTGCTGTGTCTGTGTGAGGAGATCAATCTGACACCGGGGGATCTGGCTGTGGCATTCTGTCAGGAGGTCATCCGGCAGCAGACACTGCTGCGCATCATCGCCGCCGCTATTCGCTCCGACATGGCCAATCAACTCAATCGATAACAGGAGGAATTGCACCTATGAAAATTGAAAACAAGGCACCCATTGCGGAGGAGATCATCCGCAACAACCCCACCGGTTACGGCCTGTTTGCCGGAATCGGGGACAACTTCAACAGCGTGGCGCAGGTCATCTGTGAGCTGGCGGATGATGCCATTTCCAACCTCCGCGCCAACAAAAACGATCCCGAACTGTCCATGACGGTGGTACTGTCACTGGAAAATCTTGGCGATGCCGTGGAGATCACTGTGACAGACGGCGGCACGGGTATTGCCGACCTCAGCGGCGCACTGACCATCGCGTGTCGGGATGGCGCGCAGACGCCGCTGAACGAGCACGGTTTTGGATTGAAGCACGCATTGGCCTCCTGCGACAGCAGTCCTGACCAGAAGTGGAGCATCCGCACACGCACGAAGGACGACGCCGCGGCAAACCAGTACCGCGAGGTCAAGGCGCCGTATTCCATGGGGACGTCTGAGCTGGACAAGCCCATGAAGGTGCGTTTCTATTCAGGTACGGGCGGCCTTCCCCATCCCACCGGCACATCGGTCTCTGTCCGCTGCCCTATGGCGAAGTTCCGGACGGTGAAGCCCGACCGTAAGGCAGCGCCCTCCGACTTCCGCAATCTGGTGCGGTATATCATTGAGGAACTGCGGTACGTCTACGCGGGCATTCTGGCGAATACGCCCATCACCATGGAGGTGTGGGAGATCAGCGGCGGCGAGGAAACGCAGCATACGCTGACGCCGCTGCTACCGGTGTGGGAAGAGGGCAGCGTGAAGGATTACGGCGAGATCCCCTGCAATCTTGGCGGCGGCCCGCTGACTATTCGTTGTAAATACGGCAATATCCTGAAGAATCCGTCCAACGCTATCTACTACAAGTGCAACATGGAGTCCAGCGGCGTGGAGCTTCGTATCAACGGACGCACTATTGAGCACGGAATGTTTGACCGCGTCTGGGGCGAGGCCATTCACCCCAGCCAGAACCGCTTTTTGGTGCAGGTAGACTTGATTACGGACAACCCTGCCGCGCTGCCTGCCACGAAGAACACAAAAACCTCGTTCTGTGAAGCCGATCCGCGCCTGAAGAATCTGCTCAGCTGGATTGCCTCGTATGTTCCCGCCCCGGCCAAGGATGTGGACTCGGTGGAGCTGCGGTATGTCAAGGAGCTGACTGCCAAGCGGGAGAAGGACCCCACCGCCCTGCGGGTGAGCCGCGAGGAGCCGGTGTTCCAGAAGATTGGGCTGAAGGCCAAGGTTGACCTGTTCGTGGGCTACATCGACCGCGTGACCATCTACGAGGCCAAGGCCGGCAAGACCAAGGCACTGGATCTCTACCAGCTCCGCATGTATGTGGATGGCTGCGCGCTGGACAATAAGCCGGTGGATGAAGCCGTGCTGATTGCCAAGCGCCATTCGGCGGAGGTAAAGGAGCTGCGGGATATCCTGAACACCCTGACCGCACCTGACGGACGCCCCTACAATTTCCGGCTGGCTACATGGGACGAGGAAGGTATCGTGATCCGCCAGAGCGCGTGAAAACAGCCGGGGAAAAGTGTGCAATCATTGCACACTTTTCCCCAACAGAGAGGAGTGAGAATATGGTCGATGAAAGCAAAACGTTACGTTATGAAGGCCCCCATTGTGACGATGAGGACGAGGAGATGGACAGGCGTATCTCTCAAGTAGCTTTTGTTGCGTATCAGCAGGACAAGATGAAAGGCACTCCCGTGGCCCGCTATGACTCGGAGAAAAAGGCGACCTATTTGCTGTACCCTGACGGACACTGCGAATATGTGGACAAGCCGCCGGAGAAAGCGCCGCCGTCCACTGGACTTGCACCACAAAATCATGTACAATGGGAGCAGAAATTCACAAAAGAGAAAGGACGACTGACCATGACATATACTTCCGCGCAGGCCAACAAGCTACTGAAAAAGCTCAACGACGAGCACGCCGCCCTGCTGGATAAGGAGAACCGCAGCAAGGATTTCCGCGCCGCCATGGGCGAGGACGTGGAGTCCGTGCGCCCCGTCTACGACTACGCTGATACCCAGAAGAAGTTGGCGGAACTGGAACGGCGCATCCGTAAGGTGAAGCACGTCATCAACGTGTTTAACGCCACCCATGTTATCCCCGATTTCAACATGACCATCGACGAGATGTTGGTGTATATCCCTCAGCTGACCCAGCGTAAGAACAAGCTGGCCAACATGAAAGCCCGCTTGCCCAAGCAGCGGGTGGAGGAACAGTACGGGCGGCAATCCAATATCATCGACTACTCTTACGCCAACTACGATTTGACGGCGGTGGAAGCCGACTACGAAAAGGTCAGCGATGAGCTGTCCCGCGCCCAGCTGGCACTGGACGCCGTGAACCAGCGGGACACGTTTGAACTGGCGGAGTAAAACCCGTTCCGTCGCACTGTCCGCGCCGTTTTGAAATTACAAGTGGTGACCTCCGACCGTGTTCAATGTTGCTGCGGAGGCGGGTTATTCTATTTGTTATTGGGTTATGTGGCCCGTGTTCCATGTTTCGGGTCATTGATGTAACTGGCTGCGGAAGTCGCGAAAAAACTTTTCCCCGGAGGTCGAAGTACGGTTATAGACCTCCGGTTTTTCATCAGGAAAAGTGTGCAATGATTGCACACTTTTCCAAAGGAAGGTGAGGTATGAACGTAAAAGAGTTGATCCTGAGCCATCCTGCGGTGGACATCGCCGCTGCGCTGGTTGACCGACTGGACATTGAACCCGGCAAGCGTGACAAGGGCATCTGTCGCATCACGGCGCTTATCGACAGCTTACGCTACATGGAACCCGATGCTACCGATTACATGCTTCTGGGCGTCTATCACATGTACGATGACAGGGAGTTTCTGGATGCCAATCTGTACCGCAAGAGCGAACTTACCGCCGAACTCGCGCCGTTGCCGGGCGTTCTTGCGGTGAAAAGCGTCGACGAATTGACCGTGGATGAGACCGAGCAGACTGCCCGCACCATTCAGCTTCCACAGGGTTATGCGTTTGAACTGTCGCCCTGGTGCGAGGTGCTGGGTTACGAGGTCAATATCGCCAACGCACGGGAGGTCGGCGTGGCCGCCTTTTGCGCGGCGGTGCTGTATGAGATGACCTTCTTCGGCTTTGACGAAAAGACAGTGGACGCAGAACGGCAAAAGCTCTATGATTCTTTCCGTGAGACAGAGGAGTTGGACAAGCTTCCGCCGGAGGAACGAGCAAAACACTTCTTCTCTGCGGAGGAGGTTTTTGCCGAGTTGGGCATCCCCGAGCCCTCCGAAGAGAAACAACAGGAAACGCATCGGCAGATGTGCAGGGAGGTGCTGATCAACAGTCTGAGAACATATCGGATGCTGGAGAAGTACATGAATAAGCAGTAAATTGAGAAGGCCATCGGCTATTTGCCGATGGCCTTCTCTGTCCGTTAAACGTGTTTCGTGTCGTATTGTGTAATGCTTCCAAAAATATTCGTGTAAATTAGCGCGAAAGTTCGAATGAAATTTGCAGATTTTTACACGAATGTTCACCGTGGTATGCTTAGAGCCTTTGGGCAAAGAAATGCCGGACACCTCCTTGAAAAGTAAAACGGCCTGCCGTAGCAGACCGTTTGAAGTGTGTTGATTTGCAAGGAGTAAAAGTAAACTGATAGTTCAACAAACCGGAAGTTGTCAAACAGCGTTCATTGTTTCGCTTTGTGGAATTTTTACACACTGCTGAATCACACCTGTAACATATGTAATAGAATCGGCGCAGTCATTCTTGAGCCATTCTGAGATAATTGCCATCAATCCCTGAATATAAAAGGCCATGATATAGGGTCGATCTTGCTGTAGTACACCGTAGCGGTCGAGAATCGGCGTAAACACATGACGGAACATCCTATCATAGCTTTTATCCATCCCCAACACCGCCGCATTTTCTGTTGCTGTGTGGAACAGTCTCTTGTTGTTCTTAATGTAGCTGAGGTAAGGTGTTAAATAATCTGGCGTAATTAGATATAATTCATCCCTCGGGCAATTCCGCAACTTTGCAGAAAAGGCATCTGAATCTTTCTCCATGCAAGCAAGAAATTGCTCATTCATACAACTGACACTCTCCGAGAGCAGGTCTGACATCGTTTCATAGTGCAGATAGAAAGTGGAACGATTGACCCCTGCTACTTCACAGATTTCTTTGATTGTAATATACTCAAAATCTTTTTTTGCCAGAAGTGTCAGAAAGGCTTCGTCCATTCTGGCTGCGGTAGCGAAATATCTGCTTTCCGATCTATTCAATCGTTCTCACCTTCTTTCGTGTTGTTGTTTACTTTTCGCTGATTTCTTTTGCCAATTCCATGATTTCAAAAGCGTATTTCTGCTTGCCCTGCGCCAGCAATTTTTTGTAGATGGGGTAATTAACGCCCATACCCAGTAGCCCGATAATTCCGACAATCACGCCGAGGACAAACATAGTGGTGCTACCGCTGCCGATGACCTTCATGGAAAGGCACATTCCAACACCGGCTACCAGCGCAGTGATAATGCCGAAGGTATAGGTAAAAACGGTTGCGGGAAGCTTGGCTTTTGCATCCAGCTTGCGAAGAGCGATCACCTTGGAGGTGTCCTTGAGTGCATATTCGTTTGCGAGTTGTTCTGCATAGATTTTATCTGTATTCATGGCTTGTTGCCTCCTTCATTTGATGGTTTTATTCTACCAGCAAAGAACGGGCAACGGAACAACACTGATGGCAGTTTATGTTGAGTTCAAGAATTGTGCAAATTCCAGTTTGTCGGCCTCTTACCCCTGCGCCAGATTGTATAGGTTGCGGATGGATTCCATGACCGTATGCCACGACAGATCGGCAGCACCGTCTTAATCATAAAAGTACCTCCAAATACCGCCGAAGCAGTTTTTCAACACGGAACATCTGCGCATAGCGCATCAGCTTCCGTAAGTCCTTGTCTTTTCGCTTTGCGTATTGCTTGAGTGCATCCTGAAAGGTCTGCACCTCGATCCCGCTGCGGCTGCGGATCAGATCGCAAATGGTACGCTCCCTATCATAGACGGGAACCGGGTTGCCAAAGGGCGTGTTCATCGTGATGATCCCCACGTCATGCAATTCTTTCTTGATGGTATAGACCTTGATGCCGTCCGCTTGCAGGCTGGCAGGATTGTAGCCGGTCTTGACTGTGATGGAATACGGATTCGGCTCCCGGTCGGTCAGGTCATGGAAGAATAACGCGCTCTCATGGGAGAATACGGCCTGCGCACAGCGAAGGTGCAGCAGGTACATGGCGTCCGTCCAAGCATCTGGCGAAACATAAACGCCATGCGCTGCCTGCTCCACGCCACGCTGCTTGGCATAGGCGTAGAATGTGGACTTGGCAATACCGTTTTCCAAAACCTGCGCGGTTTTGAGGATGCCGTTGTTTTGCTCGAAAAGCAGATCGAGCCGTTCATAGGCTGTCACGCGACCACTCCTTTCTTGCTAATATTATATCTGAGATTAGCAAGAAAGTAAACAACGATTTTAGAAAAGCAAGCCGAGGCGTTCGCCCCGGCTTGCGCTATAAAAGCCCGCGTCACGCCTGCACCCTATACTTCAAGCGGTTTCCGTACCGCGTTGAGGTCAGTAGGCCCAGCTGTTCAAACTTCAGCACAAAGCTGCGGATCGTCGCGTAGGCGGCATTGCCGAAGTCCTTTTCCAGCTGCTTGGTGGAGAACTCAGCTTCCCCGTATGCGGAGAGGACAAAACTCCACAGAGCCTTTTCCTTCTCTGTGACCTGTCCTTGCGACAAAGCGGCCTGAAACGCTTCGGTCGTCCGGCGGGCAGGGAGCACTCCGTTCAGCTTGTGATACACATTCTCAATGAAATACACTAAGAACGGCGTTACGTCCAGTACGCCGCTGATGTGGGCATTTTCCTCCGCCAACGTGTAGGCGTCGTAGTACCCCTTACGGCTCTTGTTGACGTACTCAGACAGCGGCACGAACAGGGCGGAGGAATACCCCTGCTGTACCAGATACCACAGGTGCATCAGCCGCGCCATTCTGCCGTTGCCATCAAAGTAGGGGTGCAGATAGGCAATATAGAAGTGGATCAGGGCGGCTTTCAGCAGGTCGTTGCTGTCGGAATCCTCATGGATGAAGCGCACCAGTTCGCCCATGCGCTCCGGCAGCTGCTGCCACGGAAGACCGGTATGCTCCACCTTGGAGCCGACCACATACACACTGTCGTGCCGGTAGAAGCTGCCGGGGCGCAGCCGGTCTTCCTCCGGCAGATAAGCACCGATGGCGGTCTCATACAGCTGATGGATAGATGCTTCGGTGATCCTGTTGGCGGGGTCGCTGATGAACTCCAGCCCCTTTTTCATACCGTAGATGCGGTTTTCACTTTCATCTGCCGGAGCAAAGCCGGACAGGATCTTACGGACACTGTCGCGGGAGAAATCCACCTGCTCGATGGTGAAAGTGGAGATGATCTCCTCCTCCATGGCCTTCGCGCCGTAAAGCTGCGTGCTGCTCTGCGGCGTCAGCAGGATCCGGGCGGCAGAGAGATGCACCTGCGCGACACTATCCAAATAGACAAGCTCCTGCCCGGAAAAGTCCTTCAGTGGCAGCGGATGGTAGAAGCCGCTTTTCAGCAGCGAAACAAATTCCCCCATATCCGCCTGCGGATATTTGTAGCCCAGCTTCTTCAAGTCCAGCACACTTTTATCCGACAGCATTTTGGTAAACAACGCAGCGTCCATATAGCACCTCCCGTTGATATTAAATAGTATCAATTTATATCAGTATACAGAAGTGTTTCCGGAAATGCAAGAGAAAATACCTCAAAACTACCTGAAATGCCTTGACGAACTAATACTGTGGTATTACAAACAGGGAGATTATCGGTCTTTATGGAATACTCCATGAGGCGGACATTCAGAAGAGCTATGAGGTCATGGACGCACACTTTGCCGCCGGTGAGAGTCGGCTGAAGGCTGTGCGGAAAAAATGCGGCTTGACGCAGGACGCACTTGCCAAGGCCTCCGGTGTTCCGGTCAACACCATCCGCGCCTACGAGCGTAAGAGCAAGGACTTGAACAAAGCCAAGGCCGACATCATCATACGTCTGACGAGGGCATTACGGTGCGAAATAAGCGACCTGCTGGGGGAACTTATACAGGGAAAATACCCAACAGGGACGGCAATTGCCGTCCCTGTTGGGTATTCTTTGTTTATGCCGTGTATCGGACATAATATTCAAAATATTACCAAGCGGTAAAAGCCTTCCAACTATTGGAATATAAGGCTTTGCTGGCATTTTTGCCGCAAAAGGACGAGGTTGAAAACTCTTTGCTTCTTGTGTTCTGTCCATTCGTTTCTCCATGTGTGGAGCAGACTACCCTATGACGCAAAAGAAGGACGAACTTCTGACAGAGGCAGTCCAAGACGCTGCGCCTTGTCCCTCTCGTAAGTAACACGGGTGACCTCTTCGATAAAGGCCTTTTCTTTCGGCGTGGCACTGGCCCAACGCACATTGTATTTCTGACACAGGTAGAAGAATATTTCATAAAAGCGCTCATTTTCAGGATCCTTACGGTAATACCACTCCGCATTGGATGTCGGGCGATTTTTGCTGTCATTCATATGGGACACCTCCTCATTAAAAGTCAGGCAAGATATGTGAAGAATATCCGTTTCGCAGCTTCATCCGTTGTTAGATACTTTAGATCGGCAGGGTAAAATACAAAAACAATATACTACAAACATGGACATTTCACAAGTATTTGTGCGTGACATATTTTTTCACTGGGGTAGTTTTCGGATTATAGTACTCCCGCTTTTTTATATGGAATCAATTTCTTTTGTGGATTGCGAAATCTTCTTTTTATGGTATAATAAAAACGACTAGGTTTATCGCTTTGTATAACAGGAAATGGTAACATCTAATCAGTTGGCTATATGGCTGAATAAGAATAATTGATGCAAGGAGTTCCACTATGGTTACGATTGTTACAGGAACTACAAATAAGCCCACTGCGTCTGAAGCAGTAAAACAATTTTTTCAAACGCATTCAGAAATAGATGGCTATCTTTATATTGGATATCCCATCATCGGAACGGTAGACGGAGCATATCCAATAGATGCACTCTTAATTTCTCCTGAAAAGGGAATTGTTGCGTTTAACTTGATTGAAGGCAAGAATACTAACGGATACGAAGAAGCCCAAGATGATTGTGCTAATAAAATTGAAGCAAAGCTCAAGGGTTACAAGCAACTTGTAAACAAAAGAACATTATGTGTGGACATATATGTAATTACTTTCGCCCCTGGACTAGCCCGTTGCCCTGAGCATGATGATGATTATCCCCTTTGTGTTAATGCGTATGAATTAGAAAGCAATTTATCACAATGTACCTGGACTGATAATTCACATTATTCTAAAGTGGTATCAGTTCTGCAAGCAATCTCCTCCATTAGAAAAGGCAAAAAGAAAAGAGAAATAGTGGATCCAAAATCGCGTGGGGCAAAAATTCGTTCTCTCGAGGACTCAATAGCTAATTTGGATAATCAACAGAGTAGAGCTGTTATCGAAACGGTAGATGGAGTACAACGCATTCGTGGATTGGCAGGCTCCGGAAAAACCATTGTATTAGCTTTAAAGGCTGCGTATCTACATGCACAGCATCCAGAATGGAAAATTGCAGTAACATTTAATACACGATCCCTAAAAGGACAGCTTAGACAATTAATCAATACGTTTTATATTGAGCAAACTAGTGACGAACCCGACTGGGAGAATATAAGCATTATTCATGCATGGGGCGCACCTGGTGGCGGTGAACGAAAGGGTATCTACTATACCTTTTGCGAAGCTAACAATGTCGAATATTGTGATTTTATGACGGCTCGTGATAAATATGGACGAATAGATCCATTTGGTGAGATCTGTGAAAAGGCATTACACGAAGCAAAATCCGTTGAGCCGTTGTATGATGTGATTCTCGTTGATGAAGCTCAAGACTTTTCTCCTGCATTTCTAAGACTTTGCTATGAAATGCTCAATAAGCCAAAAAGATTGGTTTATGCTTATGACGAATTGCAAAATCTCAGATCGCAATCGTTACCTTCTCCGGAAATAATATTTGGAACAGCTCCTGATGGTTCCCCACGAGTCAAATTTGCTCCGTTTGAAGAAGGACGCCCCCAGCAAGATATTATCTTGGAAAAGTGCTACAGGAATTCTCGGCCTGCCTTGGTTACTGCACATGCTCTTGGTTTTGGAATCTATAGAAAGCCAGAAACACAAGGAGCGTCTGGATTGGTTCAGATGTTTGACCAAAGTAGCTTATGGAATGACATAGGGTATGAAGTGGCTGATGGTCGTCTAGAAGATGGACACCGAGTTGTTTTGCAGAGAACGTCTATGTCAAGCCCAGAGTTTCTAGAGCAGCATTCTGATATTGATGATTTGATTATTTTTAAGTCATTTGAAACACAAGAGGCACAAGATAGGTGGGTTGCGAGCGAGATAAAGAAAAACCTCGAAAACGATGAATTAAGGCCCGATGACATTATTGTCATTAATCCTAATCCATTGACAACAAAAAAAATAGTGGCGCCAATCAGAGCATTACTATTTCAAGAAGGCATAGCTTCGCACACTGCAGGTGTCGATACAGCCCCAGATGTCTTTTTCGCAGATGGCAATAATTCTGTTGCCTTTACTGGAATATATCGTGCGAAAGGAAACGAAGCTGCGATGGTGTATGTTGTAAATTCGCAAGTCTGTTTTGACTCGCCGTTTGATCTTGCCAAACTAAGGAATCAATTATTTACAGCAATCACAAGAAGTAAAGCTTGGGTTCGTGTCCTTGGCGTTGGGGAAAATATGGATGGCCTTATTTCCGAATACGAACAGGTCAAAGCTCATGGATTCACGCTTGATTTCACTTATCCAACACAAAGCCAACGCAATCATATGAACGTTGTTAATCGTGATATGAGCGAAGCAGAGAAAAAGCGCGTTCGAAATAGCCAAACAAACATGGCAGGGTTGATAGCTGACCTGGAAAGTGGGCAGATTTTCCTTGAAGATTTGGGAGAGGAGCAGGTAGCTAAACTCCGTATGCTCTTGGGTGAAAAGTGAGGATGATATGCTTAAACCGCGAGACATTTACAGCCAGGTGACAGCACTTACAACAGGGGTAATTGAATCTGGACTTTGTGATGCACAAAATTTTCCATCCATGATAACTCTTCCGCACAATGTGACAGAAATCGGTGTTGCCAACAAAGATTACTCTATTTTTTTAAAAAGCATAACATATGCTGAGATGTATCAGGCGGCATTGGAGAAGAAAGTATATAACATTAAAATGATTGACGGGGCTCTTTTAACGTTATTATATAGATTTTCCAATGACCGAATTGTTGCACATCGATTATCTTATTTCCCTGCTCCAGACTTGATTGCATTTCAAAACGAACCAGAATTATACGCAGAGGATGAATTATATGTTGATATTCTGGATCGGCGGATAGTCACTGTTCCAATTCGATTTGACTTTGACGATATTGTCCGCTGTCCTCTTGAGCATCCGGCTTCTCATTTAACGCTCGGGCAGTACAAGAATTGTCGGATACCTGTTTCTTCTGCATTAACGCCGTATCAGTTTATTTCTTTCATTATTGCTAATTTCTATCATTCTGCTGATTTTCAATCAAACCTTCAAGAGTTCAAGGACAAGTTTGACGAGAGTATCTTGACTGAGGAACGCGAACTCATACATATTAACACCCCTATATATAGAAACTAGATTAGCCTGCATATTTATTAAGAAACAGGAACATGGCCTTGGTTTACATGACAACCATGTTCTTGTTTCCGTATGTTTAATCGTTATTTTCCCCCAAAAGTTTTCCGTATTTTCATGGTGCACGAAAATCATCCACCAATCAGCTGGTATAGCGCGGCGAAATAAACAGCGCGACAGTTGTCTTATTCCGTGATTCTTGCTGCCTTGTTTGCCCGGCTTTGATTGTTGTGCCATACGGCTTGAAACATGAGGAATGCTCCGTTTGCGGATTCAAGCGCAGCGAAAACACCGAGATCATGAAGCTCCCCAGCGGCGGCAGCATAGGCCATGGAATAGCGGTAATACTGGCAGCACCGGCAAGGGCAGCAACACCGCGGAGGATGATACCATCAAGTCTCCGAAGGCCGGCGACACAAGCAATCTTGTTTTGTGGGTCGCCCTGCTGCTTGTCAGCAGCACGGCCATTGGCGCAGCGGTCGTCGGAAGGAAAAGAATACAGCAGATAATAAAATAGAGCCCCTTGCTCTATCCTCAAGCAATTTTCCTTGGTGCTGCCATAATCTCATGAAGATAAGTAATAACCCATACCGCCATCGGGACGGTCTGGGTTATCGCTTACAAGAAGAGATCTTTGGATGATTCCGCGGCCTACCTCAAAAAAATCAAAGCGACCTGACGCAGACGGCACGGAAACCCCATGCTGTCTTTCGTATTACTGCCCGTCCACTGCAACGAAATCAGATCATCCACACGGGGACGATATATGTGCTGCTGTCGATTGCGCTTAATGTCTCCCGCAGGCAGATGATCGCACCTGTTCCTCTCGGTACGGAGGCCTTGTCAAGCAGCTTGAATGCACCTGTAATTTGTGTCGGCGGATTGATGCTTTTTTTGATTTCGATGGGATGCAGCTGACCGTCGCTCTCCATAATCAGATCGATCTCGTTACTGTTCTTGTCCCGGTAATAATGCAGCAGGCAATCCTTGGCACTGTTGCTGTAGGTTTTCATAATTTCCGACACAACATAGTTTTCCAAGATAGCTCCGTTTATCGCACCGTTCATCAGAATTTCAGGGCTTGAGTACCGAGTCAGATAGCAGACAAGACCTGTATCGAAGAAATACATCTTCGGCGTTTTGACCGTCCGCTTCAGCAGATTGTTGGAGTAGGGGTGCAGGAAGAATACGATCCCCGATTTTTCAAGCTCCTTCATCCAGCGCTTTGCGGTATCGTCACTGACGCCCACATCTCCGGCGATGTCATGCAGGTTCAGCATCTGGCCGCTTCTACAGGCGGCAGCACGAATGAAGTCCGCAAACATCACCTTATCCACGCCGGGAATGTCGGTGGTCACATCGCGGTCGATATAGGTCTGAATATAGCTGCTGTAAAAGACGTCGCGGTCTTTATACTTGCCGCTCCTGTGGCCGGGAAGTGCGCCATCCCAAATCCTTTGGTATATCTCGTTCGGCGTGGCGGGGGAAAGCAAGGCTTTGCGCTTCTGCAATTCGTCAAGCTCCAGCGAAAAGGGCGAAACCTCCACCGCGCCGCAAAGCTCCGACTGTGACAGCGCGGACATGTGAAGAATTGCGGTTCTTCCGGCCAGGGATTCCTGCGCAAGTTCCATCAGGCGATAAGCCTGTGAGCCGGTCAGCCAATAGGAGCCGGGGGCGGCGCCGTTATCCACGGCGATCTTGATATACGAAAATAGCTCCGGTGCATATTGAACCTCATCAATCAGAACCGGTGCGGGATGCAGCTTCAAGAACATTGCAGGATCGGTTTTGGCAAGTCTGCGCTCCTCCAGATTGTCCAGCGAAACCTCGGCACGTGCCGTCCCCTCCATCAGATGCCGCAGCATGGTGGATTTTCCGACCTGACGCGGGCCGGTCAGCAGCACGCAGGCATATTCCTCGCTTACGGCTGCGAACTTCTTTTCCAGCTGTCTCTCAATATACATTGTTCCGCCTCCTTTGGGCTAAAATGCGATGCACCTTTATTATAGCCTAAGAGTAAAAGAAAATCAACCGGTTTCAGGCCAAAATACGATGTACGTATATTTTAGCCTACGCAGGCGTCGATTATGCGTATCTGCAACAGGAAAGCCGCCCGATTTGAAATCGGGCGGCTTCGTTGCCTTGTAAGTGCTTTTTTCGGTGGGACAGCCGGCATTGCGCGATGCTGGCACTTTGCGCATACACCCTCAAATTTGACCTCTCCCGCGCCTGAATCGGCCCCGAAACTCCCTGATTACAGGTCAATTTTTTGGCTGATGCGCACTACTGCCAACCCCGCAGAGGCTTGCAGCACAACGGCTTTAAGTCATTTCCGGTTGCTCCACATCCCACTGGATGGGCTCCATACCCATAGCGCGGATGGCGGCGATGACGTGGTCATCATACTCGCCGTAGGGGCAGCGGATCAGCGTGGGCGTCACGCCGGTGACGGCGCTGATGCGCTCATTGCTGGCGGTGATGTCCGCTGTGATCTGCTCTGCCGACAGGCTGTTGTAGTGGTCGTGGTGGTTGGAGTGACTCATCACCTCGTGCCCTGCATCGTGCAGCTCCTTCACCGACTCAGGGTACTTTTCCGCCCAGTCGCCCACCACGAAGAATGTGGTTTTGACATGGTACTTCTCCAGAATGTTGATGAGGGTCTGGGTATCCTCGTTGCCCCACGGTGATGCAAAAGTGCGGCAGTTCACGGAGAACTGTCGCACTTCTTTATTGTGCTTTTATGATAGCATAAATGCGTCCTATCTGCAACAAAACTTGGTTCAAAAGGTGAAAACTTTTTTGATAGCTGGTTATGGCAAAAAACGTTGCGGGACAAGCAATTGCCGATATTTGTTTTGTGATTTTAGTCGGGAAACCAGAATGGATGTTTACCACATTTCTGCCAGCAGGAAATCCTGAAGATGCACGATCTTAATGCCGTTTTCAATCCTCGCATCCATGTCATTCAGGGTGACAACATATTTGGGGTAGCGGTGATGTTTTCGGGAATGTCCATCTCGGTGTACCGCCTGCAGATGATATGATCCGCAGGCACGCCCCGCCGCAAAAGCTCCTCCTCTTTTTTGCATTTTAATATAGAGCGCATATCGTTACCTCTCCAGCAGTGCTCGATAGGATTCCGGGAGCAGATAGTCGATCTCCATGCGGTTTCCCTCGTAGACGCGAATTTCCCGGATGGCGGCGGCGACTGTGGGGCGATCCAGCTCCGCCAGCTGTCCCGACGCCAGCAGTTCCTTTACCCACGGCAGACATAGCGGATCGTCCTGTGCTGCGCCGCGCAGCTTGTCCAACTGGGCTTGCAGCGCCTGCTCCTGTGCGTCATAATCGGCGCGGTAGCGGAGGAAGTCCTCCTTGGAGATCAGCGCGTCCTGATAGTCCTCATAGGCGCTCTGGCGGCGGCGCTGAATGCGCTGTAAGGCTGCCTCCAGCTTCTGCGGCGGGTCGCCATTTGAGGAGAGGCGCTGCGCCGCGCCTTGCTGTGCCAACTGACGGAGGTTTTCCACGGCGGCCATGAGCCGGTTCAAATCATCCAGAACCACCTTCGCCACCACATCGTGGGCGATATAGTGCTTGCTGCACACGGATGCGCCGTAGCGCTTATACGAGCCGCAGGTGTAGAAGGTTTTGCCGCCCCAGGTGGTCTTGACCATGGCTCGTCCACAGTCGCCGCACTTGAGAAAGCCCGCAAAGGGACTGACATTCTGTTGAAAATCCGGCGTGCGGGCGTTGGCGTTCAACAGAGCTTGTACCCGCTGCCACTGATCTTTTTCGATGATCGGCTGGTGTGTGTCGGATACCACCGTCCACTGGGAGCGATCCTTCCGCTTGGCTTTTCCGTGCATCTGCAGGCGGTCGTCCCGTCCCTGTTCCATATTTCCAATGTACATCTCGTTTTGCAAGATGCGGTGGATAGTGGCATACGTCCAGTAGGTGGTAGACTCCAATCGGTGGTTGTTGCGGTATTTTTCACCGGTGAGCCGCTTGTACTCACTGGGGCAGGGAATACCCTCCTCGTTCAGCTGCTTGGCAATGCGGATCTTACCCATTCCGTTTTCAAACAGGGTAAAGATGCGCCGCACCACCTCCGCCGCAGGCGGATCGATAACAAGACGGTTATGATCCTGCGGGTCCTTACAGTACCCGTAGCTGGCAAAGGCCCCGATAAACTCGCCCCGCTGCTGCTTGGCGTGGAGGGAGCTTTTGACCTTTCGGGAGATGTCGCGTGCATACTGGGTATTAAACAGATTCTTCAGCGGCATCATCATGTCGTAGGCGCCGCGGACACTGTCGATGTTGTCCGTGACGGCGATAAACCGCACACCGTGCTCCGGCAGCCAGCGTTCCAGATAGCGGCCTGTTTCGATGTAATCACGCCCAAAGCGGGACAGATCCTTTACCAGCACACAGCGGATGCGCCCGCTCTCTATGTCCCGCAGCATCCGCTGAAAGGCGGGGCGCTGGAAATTCGTGCCGGTATAGCCATCGTCGGCATAGCATTCCGCCGTTACCAACTCGGAATGATTTTCGATATACGATTCCAGCAGCTTCCGCTGGTTGCCGATGGAATCGCTCTCCATGCGGTCTCCGTCCTCCCGGGAAAGGCGGCAGTACAGTGCGGTAGGCAGTGGCGGCTTCTCCATAAGCTCCCTCCTTTCCGTGGACTGCCCGCAGACTTTATGCCGCCTGTGTGTGGGCGCGGATCAATTCCAACAGCAGCGCCTCTGCCGTCTGTTGGCCGAGAAAATTGCGAGTGACGGTGATTGCCGGAGTGGGTGCTTGCTGAACGGTTGGCATAAACAGACCTCCTCTTTGAGAATAGTCCATCGTATGCGCGTTACGGAAACCGTATGTTTGTCGGTTGGACATAAGGACTGCCTCCTATTCGAATTGATAGGAAAACAAAACACCGTGCAGGATGTAAAATATCCTACACGGTGTCAAAATCATGATGACAAATCAAACGGATTCACAGGCTATTGTACCGTCGATGTCTGCGATCCGTATCATGGACGCAATCTGCGGGGCGACCTTGTGAATCGTATTCGTGCAAATCAGGAGGAAATCCGCTCCGGCAGCCTCAATGCGCTTGGCAGCGTAACATACCCCGGCGAGCCGCCTGCAACCGCACAAGCGCCGGCAGACGCGGCCTTACAGCCGGAAGCACTTTTTCAGCGCCGTATACTCACCCAGCACCAGCAGCGTCAGGCCGCTGTCCAGCACGGTTTCCGGCGAGATGGTCACATCGGTTTTGCCGTTCTGCTTCACGCCGAGGATATTGACGCCGTACTTTCGGCGGATGTCCAGCTCACCGATGCTGTGACCCTGCCAGCTGTCCGGGACGGCGACCTCGATAATGGCGTGCTTCTCGTCCAACTCTATGTAATCGAAGATGTGGTTGGCGGTGTACCGGATGGCCGCCCACTTCGCCAGCTGCTTTTCCGGGTATGTCACCGCGTCCGCGCCGTTGCGCAGCAGAAATTTTGCCTGCACGTCACGCTCCGCGCGGGACACCACATATTTCGCCCCCAGCTCCTTGAGCAGGGACGTCGTTTCCAGCGAGTTCTGGAAGTCTCCGCTGATGGTAACGTAGCAGACATCATAGTTTCCAACGCCCAGCGAGCGCAGAAAATCCACGCGGGTGCTGTCACCGATCTGTGCGTTGGTGACAAAGGGCATACACTCGTTGACGCGCTCCTCGTCCCGGTCCACCGCCATCACCTGATGCCCCAGCTCGCTCAGCTGCATGGCAAGGTGCCGCCCGAAGCGGCCAAGTCCGATCAATAATACGTTTTTCATCGTGCGCTCCTTTCAGCCTACGGTGATCATTTCCTTCGGGTACCGGGCATAGGTCAGATCATGCCCGGAGAATGCGGCGTAGATCAGGGTCAGTCCCCCGACACGCCCGAAGAACATCAGCAGAATGAGAATGCCCTGCGACAGCGTACCCAGCTGCGGCGTCAGCCCCAGTGTCAGCCCTACCGTCCCGGCAGCGGATGCCGTTTCATAGAGACAGGCACCCAGCGGCAGTCCCTCCGCCGCACTGATGACCGCCGCGCCCGCGAAGGTCAGTCCCAGATACAACAGCAGGATGGCGGCGGCGTTCCGCACAGCGGAGGGCTCCAGTCTGCGCTTGAAAAGCTGCGGATCCTCCCGCCTGCGGAAAGCGGCGACCGCGTTGGCGGCCAGCACAGCCAGCGTCGTTACCTTCATGCCGCCCGCCGTGGAGCCGGGCGCGCCGCCGGTCAGCATCAGCAAAATCGTGACCGCCTGTGAGGTGTCGCTCATTTTCGTCAGGTCAGCGGTGTTGTAGCCTGCCGTTCGCGGCGTGACCGCCTGAAAGAGCGACGCCAGAACGCGCTGTCCCGCGGGAAGCTCTGCAAAGTCCGTCAGGAAGAAGAGCAATGCCGGAAGCGCGATCAGGATGACGGTTGCGCTCAGAATGACCTTGCTCTGCATCCGGTACCGCCGCAGGTGCAGCCGGTGGGTGCAGACATCGTCCCATGTCAGAAAACCGATACCGCCCACGACGATCAGCAGCATGATGACGATATTGACCAGCGGGTCGGCCATGTACGCCGTCAGGGAAGGGTAGAGGGCATCCGCCCGCCCCAGAATATCGAACCCCGCGTTGCAAAAGGCGGAAACGGAGTGAAACACCGCCATCCACACGCCCCGCAGTCCATAGTCCCGGCAGAACGCCGGCAGCAGCGCAAGAGCGCCGACCAATTCCACAAGGAACGTTCCCTTGAGAATAAACCGCGTCAGGCGCACGATGCCGCCCACCACCGGAGCGGAAATGGCATCCTGCATGGCACTGCGCTCCTTCAGCGAGATATTCTTGCCGGAGAGCATCAAAAACGTTACCGCCGCCGTGATGACGCCTAAGCCGCCGATCTGGATCAGCAGCAGGATGATGGCCTGCCCGAACGCTGACCAGTAGCTGCCGGTGTCCTGCACCACCAGGCCCGTTACGCAGACGGCGGAGGTGGAGGTAAACAACGCCTCGTGAAACGGCGTCCACACCCGCCCTGCCGCCGAGATCGGCAGCATCAGTACCAGCGCACCCAGCAGGATCACACCGGCAAAGCCGAGGATCATGATCTGGAAGGACGTCAGATGGCGTTTCAGATGGAAACCGGTTTCTGTCACAGGACTCACCTCCTAAAATCGACTGCGTTCCCAATTGCGCGTACAGTATAGCACGGTTTTCGCGTTTCGGCTATGCAGATTTTGTTAAATTTTCGGCTCAAAACGACGGGAGCGACTGTGAACCTTTCTTTAATTTTTACAGAAATCATTGCAATTTCTCTACATTTACAGTATGATATGCCCCGCGCCAATATTTTGACAGATTTCGCAGGCCTTCCCCTGAGGGAGACCTGCGGCAGGAGACATATATGCTGAAGACAAAACCCAATGAGATAGCGAATCAACCCCAGGCACCCCATGAGACATCTGCTGCGGTGCGAGCCCCGCGCCGCGGCCTGTGGCAGGAATGGCTCCGCAGCCTGCTGCTGTTCTGCGGCGCCAGCGTCTATGTGGAGCTGTGCCTGCACCTGTGCGTCTATCGCTCGCTGGACAGGCGGGCGGTCTATCTGGTGCTGTTCGGACTGCTGGGTGGAACGGTCTGCACGCTGCTGACCACGCACCTGCCCAAGATCGCCCGACAGATCGTGGGCGTGCTTCTGGTCGCCGTGCAGGTGCTGTTTGCCGAGGTGCAACTGATGTACCACGCCATTTTCGGCAACTTCATGCCCATCAGTCAGGTGAGCATGGGCGGGAACGTCATCACCAATTTCGACTCGCAGATCCTGTATAGCATCGGCAAGAACATCGCGCCCATCCTTCTGCTGCTGGTGCCGCTGATCGTGACGATCCTCTGCCTTGCTCTGCGCAAGCTCCGGGTGCTGACTGTGCGGCTCAAGTGGAGGCAGGCGCTGGCGACGCTGGGTATCCTGCTGACGCTGCTGCTGGCTACGATGGGCATTATGTACGCCGGGCGGGGTAAATCGTTCTCCGTCTACAAAACCTTCACCAATGTGAACACCTCTACCGACAGCAGCTATAAGAGCGTGGGCATGCTGGCCACCACCGTGCAGGAGCTTCGCTACATGGTCTTTGGCAGCAGCGGCAGCGTTATCATCACGCCGTCCTCGCTGGGTACAGACACCAGACGGCTCTACAGCAGCAATTCCTACAATGTGATCGAGCGCATCGACTTCACGAAGCTGGCGGAGTCCACGGATGATGCCATGCGCAAAACCACGGACGAATACTTGGCGCAGGTGGTCCCCACCCGGAAGAACAACTACACCGGGCTTTTGCAGGACTACAACCTGATCACCATCTGTGCCGAGAGCTTCTGCCCCTGGTTCATCAGCGAGGAGCTGACGCCCACCCTGTACAAGCTGTCCCACACGGGCATTATCTTCGATAATTACTACGGCACGTTCCAATCCGTCACCACCAACGGCGAGTACACCATGTGCATGGGGCTTTACCCGGATATGTCCCGCACCAAGACGGATTCCAGCTTCAACGTGGCGGGCACCAACTATCTGCCCTTCTGCCTGGGTAACGCCCTGAAGGAAAAGGGCTACCAGACCTGGGGCTATCACGACTATATCGGCGATTTCTACAACCGGAACATCACCCACGCCAACATGGGCTATACATTCAAGGCGGCGGACTCCGGGCTGGATATAAAGATCGACTGGCCCTCCTCCGATCTGGAGATGATGGAGGCCTCCGTGGACGACTACCTCAGCAGCAGGGAGCCCTTCCACGCCTATTACATGACCTTCAGCGGCCACTATCAGTACAACTGGGACAACGCCATGAGCGCCAAGAACCACGACGCGGTGAAGGATCTGCCCTATTCCGAGCCGGTGAAGGCGTATATCGCCTGCAATCTGGAGCTGGAAAACGCGCTGACCTACCTGATGCAGCGGCTGGAGCAGGCGGGCGTGGCCGATAAGACCTGCATCGTACTGACCAATGACCACTATCCCTACGGCCTGACGGAGGACGAGTACAACGAGCTGGCAGGGCGGGAGATGGATCTTACCTTTGAGAAGTACCGCAACAGCTTCATCTGCTATGTGCCCGGCCTGTCCGAGAACATCGTGGTGGACGAGTACTGCTCCACGGCGGATATCCTGCCCACGCTGTTGAACCTGTTCGGCGTGGACTACGACTCCCGGCTGCTGGCGGGCACCGACGCGCTGTCCAACGGCGTACACATAGCGGTGCTGTCGGACAAGTCCTTCCTGACGAAATCCTTCCGCTATGATGCCGGTACGGAGACGGTGATCCCCGCTGACGAGAGCATCGTCATCTCTGACGAACAGCTGGAAGCCTACCGGCTGTATGTGGACAATAAGTTCCAGATGTCCAGCAACATCGTCAACAGTGACTACTACGCCCATGTTTTCGGCAAGGCGTCCAGCGGCGGCACGCTGGAGGATACGGTGGTGTTTACGGACATCACGGGCATTTTCAACCAGGCCAGCGTCCTCTATATGTACCGCAACGGGTATATCGACCCGGCGACGCCGGACACCTTCGGCGGGAAGACCACGGCAAAGGTGGGCGAATTCGTGGATGTGCTGTACCGCATCTCCCAAAGGCCGGAGACGGACAACACCGCCTTGCCGCCTGATTATGAAACCGAGGAATTCAACGGCTCCGCCTGCCCCTACTACGACGCCGTGTGCTGGGCGTATCAAGCGGGGCTGCTCCGTCAGGGCGATCTGCATACGGCCTATGACGACGACATGGATTATCAGACGGCCTGTCTGCTGATCTATCGCTACGCCGCCATGTCCGGCATTGACACCCGTGTAGATCAGGAGCTGGCGCGGCAGACCATGCGGGAAAATCCCCGGCTCAGCGGTGAGGTCGTCAAGGCCATGCTGTGGTGCGACCAGACGGACATCACCACCCGCGACAGCGAGATGGGTGAGCTGCTGGCAGCCTATGACACCCGCATCAACCGTTATCAGATGACCTCGTTCCTGTTCTATCTGTGTACCTATGAGCTGAATTCGAGAAACGAAGCATAATATAATGCAAGAGGTGCATGAAGGGCATTTCCCTTCACGCACCTCTTTTCATATATTCGGTGCGCCTGAAAGGTGCCTCAGGATTGCGCACTTTTTCCTCACCCCACGCGGCGTCGAAGCTGATGGCGCACACCTTCTGGTTCCGCTCCACCGAGTAGATAGGCAGCTGGCGGGAGCTGGCCGCCGTGCTGACGGAGACAGGGTAATTCACCACGTAGAAGATGACCGCCGCCATAGCCAGCGCGGCGCCGCCTACCATGTACCACCGCCGCAGCAGGAAGATCCGCACCCGTTTCTCTTTCATACGATCCCCATCCTTTCTGGTGTCCAGCCTATGCGTATCCGAAGGGAAAAATGCCCGACAGCGAACCGCTGCTTCTCCGATCCTGTAAATAGAAAGAGGGACACCGGATTATTCCGTGTTCCTCTTTCTATGATTAAGCAAAAGAAAACATAAAGTTACAGCAGGAAGTCAGCGCTTTTCCACATCATAGAGCAAAGAGTAACTGGCTGTGGTGTGGTCAATGGCGGAGATCCCGGTCAGCTTGCAATTGACAAAGTCCTTGAGAGACAGGAACGCCTTGATTTTTCCGTAAAGCTCCGGCTCTTCCCGCTGTAGCCGGCAGATCTTGAAGGCCAACTGTTCCGGGGCCACCCTGCGCCGGCATTCTGAGCCTGCTGCTGCCGATCGTTTCTGCGATCCGTAAGAGCCGCAAGCCCGTTGCCGCGAATGTTGAGTCTGAGGACTCCTCTGTTGAATAATCTGACAGTTCCTTCTTCAATAAGCTCGGACATGTTCCCAAGGAGGTATCTGTGCTGCAGATCAGAAAGTTCTACTACCCCTACTATCTGGAGGCCGCTGAAGCGAAGCTTCTGCGGGCGGCGGGCCTGCCCACCCGCAGGGTGGTCTATACGGTGGCCATGGAGGGCGGCTTCGGCACCATGCAGCAGATGAAGGGGCGTCCGGCGACCTCTTATGAGGAGGTGGATCCCTCCGCAGTGGTGGTGTGCAAGATCGACAAGGCGGGCGCCGATGCCAACGTAGCGAAATTCATCAAACAAGGACGCTGCGAATGACCGGATCGATCCGGCCCTCTTTTTCCCCGAGAATTCTCCGGCGGCAGATGAGCTGTAAGGCTGCAAAACCGGCCGATGCCGATCGGCCGGAGCGTGCGCCCATTTTCCGTAATAGGATAAAAAGATAACAGAAGACAAAGAAAGCTGCAAAATCACCGGCAAGGTGATTTTGCAGCTTTTTTCTGATGTGCGTTCCATGAAGATAAGCGTATCCCGCAGGCATTTATCGCCCCGTCCCGCTCTCGGCCGCGGCACCCGTGCTGCGCTCCTTTTCGTAATTCAGAAGCTGTACGGCCTCACACGCGGATGTCTCCATCGGCGCCCTGCGCCTGACGCAGCAGCGGCGCACAGGCATCCAGAAACTGCCGCACCTGCTGGGGGCAGCGTCCGATGTAGCGCTGCGGCTCCATCAGCTGCTCCAGCTCCCCGCGGCTCAGGCCGAAGGCAGGATCCCCCGCCAGACGGTCCAGCAGATCGCAGGGCAGGCCCTCCTTCATGCGGGCCGTGGCGGCCATGGAGTGCCGCCGGATGATCTCGTGCAGCTGCTGGCGGTCGCCGCCGCGCTTTACAGCCTCCATCATCAGGTCCTCCGTGGCCAGAAACGGCAGGTACTCCCGCAGGGTGCGGTCCACGATGGCCCCGTTGACGTGCAGACCCGCCGTTACGTTCTGGCACAGGCGCAGTACCGCGTCGGCGCACAGGAAGCCCTCCGGCAGCGCGATGCGGCGGTTGGCGGAATCGTCCAGCGTCCGCTCCATCCACTGCACGCTGGCGGTCATGGGCGCGTTCATGGCATCGGCCATCAGATAGCGGCTCAGGGAGCATATGCGCTCACAGCGCATGGGATTGCGCTTATACGCCATGGCCGACGAGCCGATCTGGTCCGCTTCAAAGGGCTCCTCCAGCTGGCGGTCGTGCTGCAGCAGGCGGATGTCATTGGCCATGCGGTAGGCGCTCTGGGCGATACCGCTGAGACAGGAGAGGATGCGGCTGTCCACCTTACGGGGATAGGTCTGGCCGCACACCGGAAAGCACTCTTTGAAGCCGAAGCTGGCGGCCAGACGGCGGTTCATCTCATCGATCTTGGCCTCGCCGCCGTCAAACAGGTCCATAAAGCTGGCCTCGGTGCCCGTGGTGCCGCGGCAGCCCAGGAATTTCAGCGTGGACAGCACGTGGTCCAGCTCCTCCACGTCCGCCAGCAGGTCCTGCATCCACAGCGTGGCCCGCTTGCCCACGGTGACGGGCTGCGCCGGCTGATAGTGGGTGTAGCCCAATGTCGGCGTGGCGGCGTATTTTTCCGCGAAGGCCGCCAGATTCGCCAGCACCGCCAGCAGCTGTCTCCGCAGATAGACCAGTCCGTCCCGGTACAGGATCAGGTCGGCGTTATCCGTGACGTAGCAGCTGGTGGCGCCCAGATGGATGATGCCCGCCGCCGATGGGGCCGCCTTGCCGTAGGCGTACACGTGGGCCATCACGTCGTGGCGCACCTCCCGCTCCCGCTGGGCGGCGATATCGTAGTCGATGTCGGTGATGTGGGCCTCCAGCTCCGCGGCCTGCGCCTCTGTGATGGGGAGCCCCAGCTCGTGCTGCACGCGGGCCAGCGCCGCCCACAGCCGCCGCCAGGTCTGGTAGCGGCTGTCGTCCGAGAACAGCCGCAGCATATAGTCCGAGGCGTAGCGGGACGCCAGAGGGGACTGGTAGGTGTCATGGGCCATGGTATCCCTCCTTATTTTATCTGACGATCAGGCTCTCCCGCTCGGCGCCCACGGAGACGTAGCCGATATGGCAGCCGATGGCCTGCTCCACATATTCCACATAGTCCCGGGCCGCCGCAGGCATGTCCTCCCAGGTCCGCACACCGGAGATGTCGCAGCACCAGCCGGGGCGGTACTCCATCACGGGCTTGGCCTTCGCCAGCACAGAGGGGAAGGGGAACTCACGGGTGATCTCCCCGTCGATCTCATAGGCGGCGCAGACGGGGATCTCCTTCATATAGCTGAGGATGTCCAGCTTGGTCAGAGCGATGTTGGTGGCGCCCTGTACCTCCACGCCGTAGCGGGTGCCTACCAAATCGATGGGGCCCACGCGGCGGGGGCGTCCGGTCTTGGCACCGAACTCCGCGCCGGCCTGACGCAGCTCATCTGCCTCGGGGCCGAACCACTCGCAGGTGAACGGGCCCTCGCCCACGCAGGAGGAGTAGGCTTTCACCACGCCTACCACCTCATCGATTTTGGCGGTAGGCAGCCCCGCGCCAATGGGGCCGTAAGCGGCGATGGTGTTGGAGGACGTGGTATAGGGGTAGATGCCGTAGTCCAGGTCACGCAGCGCACCCAGCTGGCCCTCAAACAGGATGGACTTGCCCTCCGCCTGGGCCTGCCGCAGATAGCGGCCTGTGTCCGCCACATAGGGACGCACCTGCTGGGCGTAGGTGTCCAGCCAGGCGGTCATCTCCTCCATGGTATAGCCCTTGGCGCCGTAGACCTTCTGCAGGATCAGGTTCTTCCATTCCAGCAGATCCTGAAGGTGGGCCTTCAGGTGCTCCGGATACAGCAGCTCACCTGCCTGAATGGTCTTTTTCTGGTATTTATCAGAGTAGAACGGCGCGATACCCTGCTTGGTGGAGCCATATTGCTTGTCCTTCAGCCGCGCCTCCTCCAGCGCGTCCAGCTCCCGATGCCACGGCAGCAGCAGCGACGCACGGTGGCTGACCAGCAGGTTTTCCGGCGAGATGCCGACGCCCGCCGCGCGGATGGACTCCATCTCCGACACCAGATTCTCACAGTCCAGCGCCACGCCGTTGCCCAGAATGTTCATCACACCGGCGCGGAAGATGCCGGAGGGCAGCAGGTGCAGGGCAAATTTGCCCATATCGTTGATGACGGTGTGTCCGGCGTTGCCGCCTCCCTGATACCGTACCACCACATCGTACTGTCCCGTCAGGTAGTCCACCATCCGGCCTTTTCCTTCGTCACCCCAGTTGATGCCTACGATCGCACAATTTGCCATGTCTGTATACCCTCCTGTTCTGCGTGTTTTCGTGTGTTTTTCGATACGTTTTTTCAAACGACAGTCCATTATACACGCCGCGGCAGGGTAAGGGAAGTATAGATTTTATATGTGATGTATAAGCGCAGGTGATGAAAGCCGCTGCCTGCCCCTGCTCCTGAAAAGCGGCGGGGCGGGGAATGTGCAGGCATGCCAGATATTTTCCACGGATATATATGCAATTTGTGCACAGTTACAAAAGCATTAAAATAGCGGATTTCCTCTTTACAAATTTGAAGAAGGGTGTATAATCATCCACATAAATTTGAATATAAAGAATATTTATTCTCCAAGTATACAAAGGCGGTGAGCGGGCATGGGAGAGAATATCATCGAGATCGCGGGCCTGCGCAAGAGCTTTGACCACGTGGAGGTGGTCAAGGGCGTGGACATGCAGGTTCATCAGGGGGAGTTCCTGACGCTGCTGGGGCCCTCCGGCTGCGGTAAGACCACCACACTGCGGATGATCGCGGGGTTTGAGGAGGCAGACAGCGGACACATCACCATCGACGGACAGGAGGTCACCGCGCTGCCGCCCTACAAGCGGGCAGTCAACACGGTGTTTCAGAGCTACGCGCTGTTCCCGCTGATGAATGTCTATGACAACGTGGCCTACGGACTGACAGTGAAGCGGCTGCCCAAGGCGGAGATACGGGAAAAGGTGACGCAGGCGCTGCGCACCGTGCAGCTGGAGGGCTTCGAAAAGCGGCGGGTCAGCCAGATGTCGGGCGGCCAGTGCCAGCGCGTGGCCATTGCCCGAGCGCTGGTGAACGGGCCGAAGGTGCTGCTGCTGGACGAGCCGCTGGGGGCGCTGGATCTGAAGCTGCGCAAGCAGATGCAGCTGGAGCTGAAGCGGCTGCAGAAGCAGCTGGGCATCACCTTTATTTATGTGACCCACGATCAGGAGGAGGCCATGACCATGTCCGACCGCATCGCCGTCATGTGCGCCGGCGAGATCCAGCAGATCGGCACGCCCTCCGAGATCTACAACGCACCGGCCACCCGCTTCGTGGCGGATTTCATCGGCGAATCCAACATCCTGCCGGCCACCGCCGCGGCGGTCCGGGGCGATACCTGCGTCTACACCACGCCTATGGGGCAGGTGCTGGGCGCGGCGGCTCACGTGTCGGAGGGGGAGACGGTGTACCTCTGCGTCCGGCCGGAGGCTGTCTGTGTGTCTGCGGAGCCGGTATCCGGCTTCGGCATACAGATCACGGTGACGGACAACATCTGCACCGGCAATCTCATCAAGTCCATCGGCGTGGATGCGGACGGCCATGAGCTGCGCTTCTCCCGCCTGGCGGGCGCGGACGGCTTCTCCTGCGGTGAGACGCTGTACCCCTACTGGGACAGCGCCGCCTGCACGGTCATGCGGAAGTAGGCGGCGTCATGAAGAAAAAAGAAAAGAGACTGGCCGTGCTGGCCAGCGTAGGGCCCTACGCCGCAGAGACGCTGCTTCTGGTGGTGCTTCCACTGCTGTATGTGTGCCTGATGAGCATCATGACGCGGCCGTCCTATGGCGGCGTGGAGTTCACGGTATCCTTCAACGGATACAGGGCCCTGTTTGAAAAGGCGTATCTGGTGGCTATCTGGAACAGTGTGCGGATGTCGCTGGTGTCCACGGTCATCATCCTGCTGGTGTCCTACCCCATGGCCTACATGCTGTCGCGGTGCAGCCGCCGCGTGGCGTCCAACCTCATCATCCTGATGATGATCCCGTACTTTACCAACAGCCTGATCCGGCTGTACAGCTACATCACTCTGTTCAACACGAAGGGCATCCTCACCGGTATCCTGGACAGACTGGGGATGACGTGGAGCGCCGATTTTCTGTACAGCGAAAGCGCCGTGGTGCTGGGGCTGGTGTACGTCTGCATCCCCTATGCGGTGCTGCCCATGTACTCGTCCATCGAGCGGCTGGACAAGGCGCTGCTGGAGGCGTCCTATGATCTGGGGGCGGGGCGTGTCAAAACGTTTTTCAGGATCACGCTGCCCATGACCATGCCCGGTGTGTACGCCGCGGCCATCATCTCCTTTGTGCCGTCCATCGGCAACTACTTCGTGGCGGACGTGCTGGGCGGCAGCAAGACGCTGCTGATCGGAAATCTCATCAAGGATCAGTTCATGTCCTCCCGCAACTGGCCGCTGGGCAGCGCACTGTCGGTGTTCCTGATCGCGGGCACCATGATCCTGGTATATCTGTACGCCCGCGTCAGCAGGGCCGATGTGATGGAGGGGGGCCTATGAACCGCGTGAAAAAGAAGAGCATCGGCGATAAGCTGGGCGTGATATACGCGGTGCTGCTGTTCGCCTTTATCTACATCCCCACCGTGATCATGGTGGTGTATTCCTTCAACCAGCAGCCCAGCAACAAGTGGTGGACGGGCTTCACCACCGAGTGGTACGGCAAGCTGTTCCGGGACGCGCAGCTGTGGCAGTCCTTCGGCCTTTCGCTGAAGATCTCGCTGCTGTCCACGCTGATCGTGGTGATCATCGGCACGCTGGGCGCCATGGGCCTGACGCGCTACCGTTTTTTCGGACGGAACGCCCTGACCTATTCGGTGTACCTGCCCATGATCGTCCCGGGTGTGGTGTTCGCGGTGCCTCTGATGGCGCTGCTGGTGCTCATGGGCCTGAAAAAGGGCTTCTGGGCCGTGGTGCTGGGAAACGTGATTTTGATGCTGCCCTATATGATCCTGACGGTGCGGACCCGCTTTCTGGGACTGGACCGCTCGGTGGAGGAGGCCAGCATGGATCTGGGCGCCAGCGGAGTAGAGACGTTCTTCCGCATCACGCTGCCGTCTATCGCCCCGGGCATCTTCACCGGCGCACTGCTGAGCTTTGCGCTGACGCTGGATGACGTGGTCATGGCGGACTTCCTGGCCGGACCCAACTGCCTCACGTTTCCCATGAAGATCTACAACTCCATCCGCAAGGGCATTTCACCGGAGATCAACGCTCTGGAGACGATCATATCCGGCCTGATTTTTCTGGGAGTTGCCGTCTATCTGCTGCTGAAGGGCAGGCAGGACCGCGCTGCCGCAAAAATAGAACCATTCCATCAAACACAAACAGAGAGTTAGGAGAAAGGAACTCACAAACATGAAGAAGAAACTTTTGGCCGCGCTGCTGGCCCTGGGAGTGCTGGCCTCCCTCACCGCCTGCGGCGGGAAGCAGAAGACCCAGCAGGATGCCGCCGCCGACGGCGACACCGGCTACGCCGATTCCATCAACATTCTGGTCTACCCCGACTATGTGTCCGAGGATGTGCTGGCCGCCTTTGAACAGGAGTACGGCATTCAGGTGAACGTCACCTACCTGTCCTATGAGGAGGACAACATCACCCGCGTGGAGACCGGCGACGACTTCGACATCATCAATCCCTGCCAGGAAACGGTACACCAGATGCTGCAGGAAAACCTGCTGCAGAAGATCGACAAGAGCAAGATCCCCAATCTGGCCAACCTGTACGATGAATTCAACACCTATGACTACCCCGGCGAGGAGGATTACAGCGTTCCCTACATGTGTGGCTCCATGTCCATCATCGTGAACAAGGATACCTGCCCCATCGAGATCACCAAGTGGTCTGATCTGGCGGACCCCGCCCTGAAGGGGCAGATCGTCTCCACAGACATCGACCGCCGGTTCGTGGCCACCACTCTGGCGGAGAATGGCTTTGACCCCAACAGCGAGAACCAGGCGGATCTGGACGCCGTGTTCGATTGGCTGTGCCAGTTCAACAGCAACGTGAAGGTCTATGACAACGGCGCGCCCCGTACCTCTCTGGAAAACGGCGACTGCAGCGTGGCCTTTACCTATACCACCGACTATGTGCTGGTCAAGCAGGAGGACCCCGATGGCAATTATGAGCTGATCACCCTGCCCGATGGCTGGTACTCCAGAGGCGAGTGGATGCTGGCCATTCCGGCCTCCAGCACCAAGGCCGAGGAGGCTGAGCTGCTCATCAACTATATCCACGACGCCAAGAACTACGCCGACAATGTCATGAAGTACCCCGGCGTGCCGGTGAACGAGGCCTGCATCGCCTACCTGACCGACGAGTACAAGGAGCTGTTCAAGGCGTTTGACATCCCCGAGAGCGCGAATTTCTTCACACTGTCCTCTCTGTCCTCCGAGAGCCTGGAGATGTACGACCTGTTCATCTCCAACGTGATGGCCAGCTCCAACAGCTGATAGGAGTGCTGCATCATGAAAAAGATCAGGATCACCGTCATGCGCATGGCGTCCTATCCGGACCTGTCCGCCGCGTATGAAAACCCGCTGGAGCATGCCTGCGATATGCAGCTGGGGCAGGTGTTCATCGCGGACGGCTGGCGCCAGCCGGAGGGGATGTGCGACAGCGCCTGGTCCAGCATCTCACCCTTCGTGATGACGCTGGCCTACGGCGGGAGCGATATCTATAAGGGGTGGATGAAGAACAAGAAAAGCGCCATGGTGTCCTGCAACGACGGGTTCCGTCCCGTGAGCTTCTACATCGAGGCGCTGGAGGAAGAAGCCTCCGACTGGTTCTGACGCGGGACGTCTCCGCCTGCAAAACAAAAAAGGTCCCCCTGCTTTCCCTGTCAGCGAAAGCAGGGGGACCATTGCGCTGTCATTGCCCCATCCGGCCCATCTGCATCGCACAGAGCCGGCGGCGGGAGGGGAGAAATTTTTGTGTAGATGGGAAAAGTGCGGATGTCCTCTTGACGGGGAGAAAAAAATAGCATACAATTCACCTATATTTCAGCAGGAGGTGTGCTGCCATGGCTCGCTGCGCGATGCGTTCCGGTAATGCCGTGGTGAAGTGCGCCCATTCTGCCCCTGCGCAGACTGATTTCGGCTTTACGTGCAGCGTGCCCTTTGGCGCGCTGCACTTTTTTGGCTTTTTCGCCTTTACCGGCAAGGAAATGCCTCTGGGAGCCTGTGTCTGAACGTGCGGTGGAAAACCGGCATATTCGCGTCTTGAACGGCCTTCCAGACAGGAGGACCGATTTTTTTGTGCTAGGAAAGGTTGTACAACAATGAGTGAGCTGGATCAGATCAGAGAGAATATCAACAGCATTGACGAGCAAATGGCGCAGCTGTTCCAGAAGCGCATGGAGATGAGCGCCCGGGTGGCGGATTTCAAGAAGGAGCGGGGACTGTCCATTCGGGACGCCGAACGGGAGCGGGAGCTGATCGACCGCAACCGCAGGAGCATCCGGGACCCGGCGGTGGCCGCGTACTACGTGCAGTTCCTGCGGGGCATTTTGGATCTGTCCTGCGCCTACCAGAGCAAGCTGCTCAACGGTATGAAGGTGGCGTACAGCGGCGTGAAGGGGGCCTACGGCTATCTGGCGGCGCGGCGTATGTTTCCGGAGGCGCAGCTCATCGCCTACCCCGACTTTGCCGCGGCCCACAGGGCGGTGGAGCTGGGAGAGGCGGACAGCGTGGTGCTGCCGCTGGAGAACAGCTACGCCGGCGAGGTAGGCGCCGTGATGGACCTGCTGTTCTCCGGCGAGCTGTATATCAACCAGGTGCTGGACATGGAGATCGACCACAGCCTGCTGGGCGTGGAGGGGGCTGCGGCGGCCGCGGAATATGTGCGCCGGGCCAATGACCCCGCACTGGCGGCCATCGCCCCCGAGGCCGCGGCGGAGGTGTTCGGCCTGCGGGTGCTGGAGCGGGGCATCAACACCATGCGGACCAATACCACCCGCTTTGCCGCGCTGTCCCGTACCCAGAACCAGCCGGAGACCACCAAAAAGCGGGAGGACGAGAACTTTGTGCTGGTGTTCACCGTGCAGAACGACGCCGGCTCGCTGGCTCAGACGCTGAACATCATCGGCGCCCACGGCTACAACATGCGTACCCTGCGGAGCCGCCCCATGAAGGGGCTTTCGTGGAAGTACTTCTTCTACGTGGAGGCCGAGGGCTGCATCAACAACACCAATGGCCGCGAGATGCTGCAGGAGCTGTCCGCCACCTGCGCCAAGCTCCGGCTGGTGGGCGCGTACTACGCCAACAACATCTGAGGAGAGAAGCCATGGTCATTTCCGTTTCACTGGGAGCGCAGAGCTATCCCATCCTGCTGGAGGCAGGCGCACTGGCCCGGGCGGGGCAGCACTTGTCTCTGGCGCGGCGGGTGCTGGTGGTGACTGACAGCGGTGTGCCGCAGGAGTACGCCCGGACGGTGGCGGGCGCGTGCCGTCAGGCCCGCATCTGCACGCTCCCCGCCGGAGAGAACAGCAAAAATATGGACAATTACCAGCGCCTCCTGCGGGAGATGCTGGCCCTGGGCATGGATCGCGGCGACTGCGTGGCCGCCGTGGGCGGCGGCATGGCGGGGGATCTGGCGGGCTTCGCCGCCGCCACCTACATGCGGGGCGTGGATTTCTACAACGTGCCCACCACGCTGCTGGCCCAGGTGGACTCCTCCGTCGGCGGCAAGACCGCCATCGACATGGACGGCGTGAAGAACATCGTGGGCGCGTTTCACCAGCCCCGTGCCGTGCTGATCGACACGGACACCCTCCGTTCGCTGCCGCCGCGGCAGATGGCCGCGGGACTGGCCGAGAGCGTGAAGATGGCCGTGACCTGCGATGCGGCGCTGCTGGCGCTGATCGAGAACAGCGCCGACCTGACGGCAGACCTGCCGGAGATCATCGCACGCTCTCTGGCCATCAAGGCGCGGGTGGTGGAGCAAGACCCCACGGAGCAGGGGCTGCGCCGCGTGCTGAATTTCGGGCACACCATCGGCCACGCCATTGAAAGCTGTGCGGGAGGGGAGCTCCTCCATGGCGAGTGTGTGGCGCTGGGTATGCTGCCCATGTGTGCGCCGGCGCTGCGGCGTCGGCTGGCGGGCATCCTGCGGAAGTGCGGCCTGCCCACGACCTGCGGCTTTACGGCCCGGCAGCTGCTGCCATACCTGCGGCACGACAAAAAGGCCGCCTCCGGCGAGATCCGCATCGTGCTGGCGGACGAGGCGGGCGCATTCCGCATGGAAAAAGAGACGCCGGAGGAGATACTCCGGCGCTGGGAGGGAGCAGAGACATGAAAAATACCTTTGGACAGGCGGTGACGCTGACCATTTTCGGGGAGAGTCACGGCCCTGCCGTGGGCGTGGTGCTGGACGGTCTGGCCCCGGGACTGCCGGTGGACGAGGAGCGCATCCGCCGCCAGCTGGCTCGCCGCCGTCCCGCCACGGCGCTGGACACCCCGCGGCAGGAGCCGGATCGCTATCAGATCCTCAGCGGCGTGTTTCAGGGACGCACCACCGGAACGCCGGTGGCCATCATCATCCCCAACGAGAACGTGCGCAGCGGGGACTATGCCTATGGGCTGGCGCGGCCCTCCCACGCGGACTATGCCGCCTACTGCAAATACCACGGCTATGAGGACTGGCGGGGCGGCGGCCATTTTTCCGGCCGCGTCACCGCGCCGCTGGCGGCGGCAGGTGCCATCCTGCTGTCCGCTCTGGCCGGCGTGGGCGTCACCGTGGGTACTCACATCCTGCGCTGCGGCGACGTGTGGGACCGGCCCTTCGCGGCGGAGGCTGCATCGGACGTGGCGGCTCTGCAGGAGGCGCCGTTTCCCACCCTGACCCATGAGGCGGCGCAGGCCGTGGGGGAGAGGATATTACAGGCCAGAGAGCGGCAGGACAGCGTGGGCGGCATCACCCAGACCGCCGTGTGCGGCCTGCCCGCCGGCGTGGGCGAGCCGTGGTTCGACAGCGTGGAGAGCCTTCTGAGCCACGCGGTGTTCTCCATCGGCGGCGTTAAGGGCATTGAGTTCGGCGGCGGCTTTTCCATGGCCTGCGGCAGCGGTTCGGAGGTCAACGACCCGTTCCGCATGCGGGACGGGCGGGTGGTGACGGCCACCAACCACAACGGCGGCATCAACGGCGGCATCACCAACGGTATGGATGTGGTGTTTCAGTGTGCCGTGAAGCCCACGCCGTCCATCGGACAGCCCCAGCAGACCGTGGACTTTCTCCGCATGCGGGACGCGGAGCTGACCATCCATGGCCGCCACGATCCGGCTATCATCCGCCGTATCTGCCCCGTGCTGGACAGCGTGACGGCGCTGGTGCTGTGCGACCTGCTGGCCCAGCGCTTCGGCACGGACTATTTCACAAAGGAGGCAGGGCGATGAGATGCGGACTGATCGGCCGGCGGCTGGGGCACAGCTACTCCTGCCAGATCCACCATGCGCTGGCGGATTACAGCTATGAGCTCTGGGAACTGGAGCCGGAGGAACTGGCCGGCTTTCTGGAAAAACGGGATTTCGCGGGCATCAATGTGACCATCCCCTATAAGGAGCAGGTCATCCCCTATCTGGACGAGCTCAGCGAGACGGCGCGGGCCATCGGCGCGGTGAACACCGTGGTGAACCGGAACGGCAGACTGGTGGGCGACAACACGGACCTGCCGGGAATGCTGGCGCTCATCCGCCGCATGAGACTGACGCTTGCCGGCAAGAAGGTGCTCATCCTGGGCACCGGCGGCACCTCCAAGACCGCGCGGGCCGCCGCGGCGCAGCTGCATGCCGCGGAGATATACCGCGTGTCCCGCTGCGGCAGGGGCGACGCCATCACCTATCAGCAGGCAGCGGCGGAACACGGCGACGCGGCCTGCATCATCAACACGACGCCCTGCGGCATGTACCCCGATGTGGACGCCTGCCCCGTGGATCTGGAGGATTTCCCCCGGCTGGAGGGCGTGGTGGACGCGGTGTATAACCCCCTGCGCACCGATCTGGTGCTGAACGCCCGGCGGCGGGGCATCGCTGCAGAGGGCGGCCTCTACATGCTGGCGGCGCAGGCCGCCTATGCCGGCGCCCTGTTTCGGGGCTGCACGGCATCGCAGGCGGAGATCGACCTGGCCTATCACACGGTGCGGCGGCAGATGGAGAACATCGTGCTCATCGGCATGCCCACCTCCGGCAAGACCACGGTGGGGCAGCTGCTGTCGCAGCGCACCGGCAAGACCTTCATGGACACGGACGCTATGGTGGAGCAGGCGGTGGGCATGACCATCCCTGCCTATTTCGCGGCGGAGGGCGAGAGCGCTTTCCGGCAGCGGGAGCAGGAGGCGGTGGCGGCTGCGGCCGGCGCAGGCGGCAGGGTCATTGCCACCGGCGGCGGCGTCATCCTGCGGGAGGAGAACCTCCGCGCGCTGCGCCGCAGCGGGCGGCTCGTCTTTCTGGACCGCTCGCTGGACAAGCTGACTGCGGCGGCGGACCGGCCCCTTTCCGCCGATACCGACGCGCTGCGCTGCCGGTACGCCGAACGGTACGACCTCTACTGCGCGGCGGCGGACCTCCGTGTGGATGGGGACGGCACACCGGAGGAGACCGCAGCGCAGATCGAAAAGGAGTGGACGACATGAAGATACTGGTTATCAACGGACCAAACCTGAACCTGCTGGGCGTGCGGGAGCCGGCCATCTACGGCAGCGGCACCTATCAGGAGCTGCTGGCGCTGATCCGTGCCCACGCGGAGAAAAACGGCGCAGAGGTGTCCTTTTTCCAGTCCAATCACGAGGGGGCGCTGGTGGATGCCATCCAGCAGGCGTATTTCGATGGCGTGGAGGGCATCATCCTCAACCCCGCGGCGTACACCCACACCAGCGTGGCGCTGCTGGATGCGCTGAAGGCCGTGGCCATCCCTACGGTGGAGGTACACATTTCCGATGTTTCTCAGCGGGAGGACTTCCGCCGGCGCAGCTATGTCCGTCCGGCCTGTGTGGCCACGGTGATGGGCAGGGGCTTCGCGGGGTATCTGGACGCCATGGACATCCTGCTGAGGGGGGAGCGACGCCCGTGACCGTGACCATATACCCGGGCAGGGCGGCGGGCACAGCAGCCGCGCCGCCGTCCAAAAGCTGCGGGCACCGGATGCTCCTGTGCGCCGCTCTGGCCGCAGGAGAGAGCCGGATCGACGGCATCGCCCGGAGCCAGGACATGCTGGCCACCATGGACTGCATCCGCGCCATGGGCGGGGCCTGCCGCCTGGAGGGGGAGACGGCCGGTGTCACCGGCACCGGCGGCGCTGTTCGACCCAATGGGACGTATCCCTGCCGTGAGAGCGGCAGCACCCTGCGCTTCTGCATCCCCGCGGCGCTGCTGTCCGGCGGACGCGCCGTGTTCACCGGCGCGCCGCGGCTGATGGAGCGGGGCGTGGGCATCTACGAGGAACTGCTGGGCCCGAGGGGCATCACGGTGGAGAAAACGCCGGAGTCCGTCACGTTTTCGGGGCGGCTGACGGCGGGGAGCTACACGCTGCGGGGCGATGTCAGCAGCCAGTTCGTCACCGGCTCGCTGCTGGCGCTGCCGCTGCTGCCGGAGGACAGTACGCTCCGCGTTCTGCCGCCGGTGGAGAGCCGGCCCTACATCGACATCACGCTGGACATCATGGCGTCCTTCGGTGTCACCGTGATGGAGCGGGAACGAAATTTCTTTTATATCCCCGGCGGGCAGCGGTACGGGAGCCGCTGCGCGGCGGTGGAGGGCGACTGGTCCAATGCCGCCTTCCTGCTGGCGTTGGGCGGCGGCGTCCGCGTCAGCGGTCTGCGTCCGGACAGCCTGCAGGGCGACCGCGTGTGCCGGGAGATGCTGCGCCGTCTGGAGCACCCGGGCGCGGTGCTGGATCTGTCCGCCTGCCCCGATCTGGGGCCGGTGCTGTTTGCCGCTGCGGCCCAGCGCTGCGGGGCCGTGTTCACCGGCACACGCCGCCTGCGCATCAAGGAGAGCGACCGCGCAGCGGCCATGGCGCAGGAGCTTGCCAAATTCGGCGCGCAGGTGACAGTGGAGGAGGACCGCGTGACGGTGCTGCCGCGCCCGCTCCACGCGCCCAATGAGGAGCTGGAGGGCCACAACGACCACCGCATCGTGATGGCGATGGCGGTGCTGTGCGCGTCGCTGGGCGGCACGATCCGCGGCGCGGAGGCCGTGAATAAGAGCTATCCGGATTTTTTCCGCACACTGCGGGCACTGGGGCTGCGCATGGACGTGCGGCCCTGAGACCCTTGAAAGGAAAGGTACATGCCCATGAACATGGAATTCAAGCGTAAGCTGCCTGCGCCCCGGACCGTGAAGGATATGTATCCGGTGACGGAGGAGATGGCGCAGAACAAGCGGGAAAACGACCGGCAGATACAGGCTGTCATCACCGGCGGGGACCCGCGGCTGATGCTGCTCATCGGCCCCTGCTCCGCTGACAGGGAGGACGCCGTGCTGGAATATGCCGCCCGCCTGCGGTGGACGGGCGGACCGCTTTTGTCCGCGCTCTCCGCAGAACGCCTAAATTCTACTGACAGGAAACCTCTGCTTTTTGCACATTTTCCGTCTGGCGCACGGCCCCAACGCCGTGTATAATAAGGGGTAAAATAAGTCCGCGCCCGATGCGCGGCAGGAAGGAGCGATTTGGCCATGCAGACCACGCAGCTGAAAAAGGTACTGGTTGCCAACCGCGGTGAGATCGCGGTCCGCATTTTCCGTGCCTGTTACGATCTGGGCCTCCACACGGTGGCCATTTATTCCAACGAGGACACCTATTCTCTGTTCCGCACCAAAGCGGACGAGGCGTATCTGGTGGGGGAGAAGAAGTCCCCGCTGGGTGCCTATCTGGATATCCCGGGCATTATCGGTCTGGCCCGCCGCCGCGGCGTCACTGCCATCCACCCGGGCTACGGTTTCCTGTCCGAGAACGCCGACTTTGCCCGCGCCTGCGAGGAAAACGGTATCCTGTTCGTGGGACCGTCCTCCGATGTGCTGGCAAAGATGGGCGATAAGCTCAGTGCCAAGGAGATCGCCATCCAGTGCGGCGTGCCCATCATACCGGGCTGCACCGAGCCCTTGAAGGACGGCGACGACGCGCTGGAGAAGGCCCTGAGCTTCGGCTTCCCCGTCATCCTGAAGGCAGCCGCCGGCGGCGGCGGCCGCGGCATGCGCCGCTGTGACAGACCCGAGGAGGTCAAGACCGCCTACGAGCTGGTACACAGCGAGGCGGAGAAGTCCTTCGGCTGCGGCGACATCTTCATGGAGAAGTATCTGGTGGAGCCAAAGCACATCGAGGTGCAGATCCTGGCCGACCGGTACGGCAACGTCTATCATCTGGGCGAGCGCGACTGCTCCCTCCAGCGCCGCTATCAGAAGGTGGTGGAGTTCGCCCCCGCCTGGTCCGTGCCCCGGGAGACGGTGGAGGCCCTGCGCCGCGACGCGGTGAAGATCGCCAAGTCCGTGGGCTATGTCAGCGCCGGTACCGTGGAGTTCCTGGTGGACAAGTCCGGCAACTACTATTTCATTGAGATGAACCCCCGCATTCAGGTGGAGCACACCGTTACTGAGATGGTCACCGGCGTGGACATCGTGCGGGCCCAGCTGCTGGTGGCCGCAGGCTATCCCCTGAGCTGCCCGGAGATCGGCCTGACCAGACAGGAGGACGTACACTTTGACGGCTACGCCGTCCAGTGCCGCGTCACCACGGAGGATCCCTCCAACAACTTCGCCCCCGACAACGGCAAGATCACGGCGTATCACTCCCCCGGCGGCTTCGGCGTCCGTCTGGACGGCGGCAACGTGGGCGTGGGCACCGTTATCTCTCCGTACTACGACTCGCTGCTGGTGAAGGTCACCAGCTGGGATCGCACGTTCCCTGCCGTGTGCCGCAAGGCCGCCCGCGCCATCAACGAGGTCCGCGTCCGCGGCGTCAAGACCAACATCCCCTTTGTCACCAATATCCTGGCCCATCCCACGTTTATCAGCGGTCAGTGCCACACCAAGTTCATCGACGAGACGCCGGAGCTGTTTGAGATCGTGGACTCCCGCGACCGCGCCACCCGCGTCCTGCGCTATATCTCCGAGATTCAGGTGGCCAACCCCAACGCCGAGCGCAAGCAGTACGACATCCCCCGCTTCCCGCAAGCAAAGGAGCCGCTGGGCCCGGGCCTGAAGCAGCTGCTGGACGCCGAGGGCCCCGAGGCCGTGAAGCGGTGGGTGCTGGATCAGAAGAAGCTGCTGCTCACCGACACCACCATGCGGGACGCCCACCAGAGCCTGCTGTCCACCCGTATGCGCACCCGCGACATGGTCAAGGGCGCCGATGGCGTGGCCGACATCCTGCGGGACTGCTTCTCGCTGGAGATGTGGGGCGGCGCCACCTTCGACGTGGCCTACCGTTTCCTCCACGAGTCCCCGTGGGAGCGCCTGCGTCTGCTGCGGGAGAAGATCCCCAACATCCCGTTCCAGATGCTGCTGCGCGGCTCCAATCTGGTGGGCTACGCCAACTATCCCGACAATCTGGTGCGGGCCTTCGTGGAGGAGGCCGCCCAGCGTGGCATCGATGTGTTCCGCGTCTTTGACTCCCTGAACTGGCTCCCGGGCATGGAGGTGGCCATGGAGGAGGTCCTCCGCCAGAACAAGCTGCTGGAGGCCACCATGTGCTACACCGGCGATATTCTGGACGAGACCAAGGATAAGTACACCTTGAAGTATTATGTCAACCTCGCCAAGGAGCTGGAGAAGCGGGGCGCCCATATGCTGGCCATCAAGGACATGTCCGGCCTGCTGAAGCCCTACGCCGCCAAGAAGCTGGTGTCCGCCCTGAAGCAGGAGGTGGGCCTGCCCATCCACCTGCACACCCACGACACCACCGGCAACCAGGTGGCAGCCCTGCTGATGGCCGCCGAGGCCGGGGTGGACGTGGTGGACGTGGCCTGCGCCCCGCTGGCGGGCCTCACCAGTCAGCCCTCGTTGGACGCGGTAGTGGCCGCGCTCCACGGTACGGAGCGCGACACCGGCCTGGACCTGCGCCGCGTGCAGGAGCTCAGCAACTACTGGGCCGACGTGCGCCTGCGCTACGAGAGCTTCGACCACGGCCTGAAGACCAATACCACCGATATTTACCGCTATGAGATCCCCGGCGGTCAGTACACCAATCTCCGCCCCCAGGTGGAGTCTCTGGGACTTGGTGACCGGTTCGAGGAAGTCAAGGAGATGTACAAGACCGTCAACGACATGCTGGGCGACCCCGTGAAGGTCACGCCGTCGTCCAAGGTGGTGGGCGATCTGGCCATCTTCATGGTACAGAACGACCTGACGCCGGAGAACATTGTCCGCCGCGGCGAGGCACTGGCCTTCCCCGACTCCGTGGTGTCCTACTTCAAGGGCATGATGGGCCAGCCCGCCTGGGGCTTTCCCAAGGATCTGCAGAAGGTGGTCCTCAAGGGCGAGGAGCCTATCACCTGCCGCCCGGGCATGCTGCTGCCGCCGGTGGACTTCGACCAGCTGCGCCGGGAGGTGGAGCAGTTCCACGAGGGCCCGGAGAAGAAGGATCTGATCTCCTACGCCATGTATCCCAAGGTATACGAGGACTTCTGCCGCCACCGCAAGGAGTACGGCTACATCACCCGCATGGGCAGCCATGTGTTCTTCAACGGAATGGCCCTGGGCGAGACCAACAAGATCAACATCGAGGACGGCAAGACGCTGGTCATCAAGTACCTGGGTCTGGGCGACCGCAACAGCGACGGCACCATCAACGTCCAGTTCGAGCTCAACGGCATGCGCCGCGAGGTGACGGTCCGTGACCCCAACGCCTCGGAGCAGACGCGGCAGGCCACGCTGGCCGACGAGTCCGACCCCATGCAGGTGGGCTCCTCCATCCCCGGCATGGTGTCCAAGGTCTGCGTCAAGCAGGGCGACCGTGTGGAGAAGGATCAGGTGCTGGCCATTATCGAGGCCATGAAGATGGAGACCGCCATCACCGCCCGTACTGCCGGTACGGTGCAGGCCATCCGCATCAAGGAGGGCCAGCCCGTCAAGGCCAGAGAGCTTCTGATGACGCTGGCATAACTATGCGATAGTACGCAATACCCCGCAGCGGTTGCCGCTGCGGGGTATTTGTTTCTCGTCCCATTGTGCGCAAATTTCAGACAAAACCGCCGAAATGTGTAGTTTTTTCCGCAGGGTACTCTGTATAATGAATACTGCGGTTTTTCGCGCAAGAAACATACACCGGCGCAGCTTCATACCGCGCCGCCGCGGGAGGACATATGCGTAATATCTGGACGATCTTCAAAACGGACATCCGCACGCTGAGCAGGTGCTTTTTCGCCTGCGTGGTGGTGCTGGCCATCGCCCTGCTGCCCAGCCTGTACGCCTGGCTGAACATCTACTCCAACTGGGACCCCTACGGCAGCACCGGCGGTATCTCCATTGCGGTGGCTTCGCTGGATCGGGGCTATACGGACGGCGGTGAATACGTCAACAAGGGCCGCGACGTGCTGGAGGATCTCAAGACCGCCACCTCCATCAACTGGGTCATTGTGGACACGGAGAAGGAGGCCACCGACGGCGTCTGCGCCGGTGATTACTACGCCGCCGTGGTCATCGATGAGGACTTCTCCCGCAAGATGTACCGCATGTTCACGGACTGGAACGGCCGGCCCGCCATCACTTACTACGAAAACGCCAAGAAGAACGCCGTGGCCACCAAGATCACCGACACGGCGGTGGAGACGCTGAAGCGCTCCATCAGCGAGAACTATCTGGAGGTGCTGATCGGCGGCGTCATGGAGCAGAGCAACCTGCTGGCCGCCGACCTGACGGAGACGGATCCCGAGACTGCCGTAAAGGGCCTTCTGTATCAGGCGCAGGACGTGCTCACCGGCTGCCGCGGTATGATGGACGCCTTCCGCGCCGCAGGGGGCAGCGGCATCTCCTCCGCCGACGCGGAGGCTCTGGCCGCCGCCATTGCCGACATCAATAAAAACCTGCCCTCCGGCTCGGAGCTGGAGGCCACCGCCGCGGAGCTGCAGCACGCGCTGTATACCGCGCTGGCCAAGGTGGAGCGGGCGCTGGACCGTCTGGACGGGATACAGGACAGCGCGGAGCTGCCCGACGTGCAGCAGCAGCTGACAGCCGCCGCAGCGGAGATGGGGCGGCTCAGCGGCCGCCTGACCTCGCTGGCCGACAGGCTGGAGGATTCCGCCCTGTCCGGCGGGCATCTTGTCTCCGCCCAGATCGCCCGGCTCCGGACGCTGGCGGGGAAGTGCAGCCAGCTGCAAAGCGACCTGAACGCTCTGGCCGCTGCCAGCGATGTCAGCGGTCTGCTGGATGACTGCGGCGCCCTGACGGACGCCATCCGCGGCCTCACCGGCAGTCTGCCCATCACGGACAGCGACCTGCGCCGCCAGCTGGACACCGTGGTGTCCGATGTGTCCGACACCCTCTCCGGCGTCAGGACCCTGTCCGCCGATGCCAGGGCGCTGCAGGCCGCTCTGTCCGACACCACGGCGGCGCTGAACACCACCGTGGACCTGCTGCGTCCCGCAGCGGAGCGCATGGTGAGCGCCCTGTCCGACACCATCGACAAGCTGGAGGGCCTGTCCGCCGACGAGTATATGGATATGCTGCTGGAGATACTGGGCGGCGATCCCATCGCGTACAGCCAGTATTTCCCCCAGATGGTGCAGACCACCGTTCATAAGGTCTATCCCATCGAGAACTACGGCTCCGCCATGGCACCGTTCTATACCACGCTGGCCATTTGGGTGGGCTGCGTCATCCTGTCCACCCTCATCAAGGTCCACGCCCGCACCGACGGGCTTATCGACCCCACACCGGCGGAGCTGTACTTTGGCCGCTATCTGTTCTTCTTCCTGCTCAGCCAGATACAGGCGGCCGTCATTGTCACCGGCGACCTGTACCTGCTGGGTATCCAGTGCGAGCATCCAGGCCTGCTGTACCTGACGGCGTCCCTGACTGCCTTCACCTTCAGCCTGCTGATCTACTCGCTGGCCCTGTCCTTCGGCGACGTGGGCAAGGCGCTGGTGGTGGTCGTCATGGTCATGCAGATCGCCGGCTCCTCCGGCACGTTCCCCATCGAGCTGCTGCCGGAGATCTACCAGAAGATTTACCGTTTCTTCCCATTCCCCTATGCCATCGACGCCATGCGCGAGTGCATCTGCGGCCTGTACGGCGACTACTACATCCGGCAGCTCGCCTTCCTGCTGCTGTTTGTCGCGGCGGCACTGCTCATCGGCCTGCTGGTTCGCCGCCCCTTCATGGGCCTGAACCGGTTCATGGAGGAGAAGCTGGAGGAGACGGAGCTGCTGTAAAGGAGGCGCACGACCCATGTCAACAGAACGCGACTACCAGAAATTGTACGACCGCCTGCTGGAGGAGGTTGGCGCGCTGCACCGCGCCAACCAGCACCGTATTCGCAGCGGCCTGCGGGCCCTGCTGGCCGTTACCGTGGGGCTGATGCTCCTGATGTTCCTGGCCGACGGCAATAAAGTGTTTACCCTGATGCTGTGGATATTGTCCATGTTCGCTGTGGCGGCGTACCTCATCGCCGTGGAGTATATGGACTACGAGCTGCAAAAGAAGCTGCGGGACATCGCCCAGCTGCAGGAGGACGTTTTCGACGGGCTCATAGAGCTGCCGGAGCTGCCCGCCGCACCGCGTCTGCCCCATACGCGGCTGCGCCGCCGGGGCAAGCGGGAGGCCCTGCCGGAGACCGCCGTTCCCGCGACGGCTCCCGCTGAGCCGGAGGCTATTGCTATTGACGGACCGGCGGAGCCTGCCCCTGTGACGGAGCCTGCCCCCGCGGCACAGCCTGCCCCCGCGGAGCAGGCCGCCGCACCGGCGGAGCCTGTCAGGCCCGCCGGCCCCTACGTCACCCTGCCCTCCGGCTGGGAGCACGTGCTGGAGGACCCCAACAGGCTGGCGGACGATCTGGCGCTGCTGACCCGCGCGCTGCAGAATCTGTCCGACGACCTGCGCCGCCCTGCGGCTGACCATAAAAAGGAGGGGGAGCGGTGAAACAGATCTGGAACATTTTCCGCGCCGACTGGAAGCGCCTGACCGCCAGCGTAGTGGCCGTGGTGGTCATGCTGGGACTGTGCCTGGTGCCCTGCCTGTATGCGTGGTTCAACATCCTGTCCAACTGGGACCCCTACGGCACCGCCTCCACCAGCCGCATCAAGGTGGCCGTGGCCAGCGAGGACGACGGCTGCGATGTGCTGGGCCTTCATGTCAACATCGGCGAGCTGGTGCTCCGTGGGCTGGAGAGCAACGACCAGATGGGCTGGGTCTTTGTGGACGATGCCCAGACGGCGCTGGACGGCGTGAACGCCGGCGACTACTACGCCGCGCTGATCCTGCCGCCGGAATTCACCGGCGACTTTGTCAGTATTCTGGAGGGAGACCTGCGTCACCCCCAGATACAGTATTACGAAAACGAGAAAAAGAACGCCATCGCGCCCAAGATCACCAGCAAGGCCAAGACCGCCGTGCAGGAGCAGATCAACACCACCATTCTGGAGAAGGTGGCCGACGCCCTGACCACCGCCGGTTCCGTATTCAAGGCCATGGGTCTGGACGGCCGCGACATTGCCGACGGCCTGCTGGAGAAGCTGTCCGCCGCCCAGCGGGACATGGATGAGCTGGCGCAGGTGCTCCGCTCGCTGCAGGATGTGATGGACGGGGCTGACAGCCTGCTGGCCGCCTCTGCCATTACCATCACCGACGCACGCAGTACCCTGGGGGACGCCTCCGAGACCGTGGGCAGCACCGTCCGCCTTATCGGCTCCGGCCTTGACGCGGCGGATGACGCCTCCGCCGACCTGCTGCGGGTGCTGGACGCCGCCGACGATACCCTGTCCGATCTGGAGGACATGCTGGGCGCGGTGGACATGGGCCCCGCGGATGACGCCGCGCACGAGAAGGTCAACGCCCGCATCGACAAGATGATCGCCGCGCTGGAGACGGCCAGAGACCTGACCTCCGACGAGGACGTGCAGGCCCAGCTGGACGCCGCCATCTCCGGTCTGGAGGAGCTGCGCACCGCCGTGGACGGCTCCGGCATCTCTCAGGTGCAGGATGAGCTGCTGGCCATGGTGGCAAAGGTCCGTCAGACTCTGCGTACCGCCGCCGTCAGCACCAACCGGCAGGTCAGTGACTACATCCACGATGCCGGTGAACGGGCTCAGTCCTCCCTCCGCGCCGTGCAGGACCTGCTGACCGCCTCCTCCGGTACGCTGGGCAGCGTCTCCGACACGCTGCGCTCCTATTCCGGCGCTGTGGCCTCAGCGCAGCCCACGCTTGCCGCCGGCGCTGCGCTGGCGCAGAGTGTCTCCGGTTATCTTGCCGATATGGAGGCGGACGTCCGCCGCGTGGCGGACAGCACCGCCTTTCAGCGGTTCGTGGAGCTGATGGAGAGCGACTCCGACAGCATGGCGGAGTATCTGGCCTCCCCTGTGCAGATGAACACGCAGATCATCTATGAGATCAGGGACTACGGCTCCGCCATGGCGCCGTATTACGTGATGCTGGCGCTGTTCGTAGGCAGCCTGCTGACCGCGGTGATGGTGAAGGTCCCTGTGACGCAGCCGGAGTTCCGGCAGTGCCGCAGTGTCCAGCGCTACTTCGGACGCTTTCTGACCTATTTCTGTATGGCTATGGCTCAGGCACTGGTGACGGCCTTCGGCTGCCTGCACTTCGTGGGCATGGAGACGGCGGAGCCCGCTCTGTTCGTGCTGGGCTGCTGCGTGTGTGCCCTGAACTTCGCCGCCATGAACTATGCGCTGGTCTACTCTCTGGACAACGTGGGCCTGGCCGCCTCCGTCATCATCATGGTGCTGCAGGTGGCCGGTTCCGGCGGCTCCTATCCCATCGATGTGCTGCCTCAGCTGTTCCGGCGTCTGTATCCCTTCATGCCTTTCCACTACGGCATGGATATGCTCCGCGAGACCATCGGCGGCATGTACGGCCGCACATACCTCCGCTGCGTCCTGATCCTGCTGGGCATGTGTGTGCTGTTCACGCTATTCGGCCTGCTGGTGTACTACCCTGCCCGCAAGCTGAACGCGGCCATCGCCGCCAGCAAGGAAAAATCCGGCATTATGTGACGCTTGCAGCAGAAAAACCGCCGTCCCGAACGGGACGGCGGTTCGTGCCTGTTTTGTGCGGCCTGTGCCGGCTTTATACAGGGGTTCCGTTTTTTTACTTTTCACCGCTGCATCGGTCATACTCCACCTGCATCACGGAGGAGATGGTATGGCGGCCGTAGTCGTCCAGCTTGGCGTACTGGGTCAGCAGGCGCTCGGTATCGTCCGTCAGATACAGGGCGGCATCGTCCGACATGGCCTTGATGCCCAGGATCTTGCAGATGCGCATCACCGTGTCGAAGGAGGACCCGCCGACGCCGTTATGCAGGGCACTGTTGATGGTGGAGAGGGGAATGTCCACAGAGAAAGCGAACTGCCGCACGCTGCGGTACTGCCGCGAGATCTCATCGCGGACCAGCTTCGTAAGATTGTCCATATATCGGTCCTCACTTTTTGTAAAGAATTTCCACTTAAAGCTGTCGTAGTATACCACGGATTTTTATGCACGCCAATAGGAAAAACGAAAAATTTATAAAAATGTCATAAAAAAGAAAGACTGTAAAACCTCTGCGGCAGAGGGGATAGCGGCCCCGCTGCCGAGATTTCCCTTTTATTTTGTGCCGCCCTGTGATACAATGAACCCACGGAGGGTCTCTGCTTATGAAAACATCGAAACTCCATGCGCCCAGGACCGGCTTCGGCCGTCTGGCGGGCGACATGATCCGCCGCTACTATGTCCACGATGTGGCCCGTGACAGCGCGGCCCTGACGTACTACCTGCTGTTCGCCATTTTCCCGCTGCTGATCTTCGTCAGCACCCTGCTGGGTGTGCTGGAGCTGGACATCGCCAGCATCACGGCGGTGCTGGCGCCCATTCTCCCGTCGGATGTGGTGGACATCATCCGCACGTATCTGGAGTATGTGGCCGCCAACCAGAGCCGCCAGCTGCTGTGGTTCAGCCTGGTTTTCTCCATCTGGTTTCCCATGCGCTCCACCGGCTGCCTGATGCACTCGCTGCGCAAGGCATTCGGCCGCAGCGCGCCGGAGAATATCCTGCTGGGTCAGCTGCGCACACTGCTGTTCACGATCTGGATGATCTTCGTCATCGGACTGACGCTGGCGCTGGTGGTGGTAGGCCGCCGCGCACTGTACTTCCTGTCCGGCTTTCTCCCGCTGTCGGAGACGTTCATCAGCGTCTGGGGCTACCTGCGCTTTATCATTCTGGGCCTTGTCATGGCCATCTCGCTGGGCATCCTGTACCAGTTGGCGCTGGGGCAGCGCCGCCCCCTGCGGGAGGTACTGCCCGGCGTAGGCAGCTCTCTGGCGGCATGGCTGCTGCTGAGCATGGCCTTTTCTTATTATGTGGAAAATGTGGCCCGGTATGCGCAGCTGTACGGCTCCATCGCCACCATCGTGGTGGTACTGCTGTGGCTGTATATGTCGGGGCAGGTCCTGATACTGGGCGCGGAGCTGTCCGCGTCCCTGATCCATCGAAAGAAACATGCCGCGCCCTCATCGGGCGGGGAGGAGGAAGCATGAAGATCATCATTGTGGGCTGCGGCAAGGTGGGCTACGCCATCGCCGGCCAGCTGGCCCAGGAGAAGCACGACATCGTCATGGTGGACAACGAGATCGCCCACCTGTCCCGCGCCGACAGTACGATGGATGTTATGTGCGTCCACGGCAGCGGCGCGTCCATCAGCGTCCTGATGGACGCCGGCGTCCGCTCGGCGGATCTGGTCATCGCCGTCACCGGCGTGGATGACACCAACATGGTCTGCTGCCTCATCGCCAAGAGTCTGGGCGCACGTCATACCGTGGCCCGCGTCCGCAACACCGAGTACCGGCAGGATGCGGACATCCTGAAGCGGGAGATCGGACTGGACATGGTCATCAACCCCGATCTGGCTGCGGCGCAGGAGATAGCCCGCATCCTCAGCTTTCCCGCCGCCATCTCCGTGGAGCCCTTTGCCGGCGGCCGCATCGATATGATCGGCCTGCAGGCCCTGCCGGAGGACACGCTGGTGGGCCACAGCCTCAGCAGCTTCCACGGTGAGCGCAGGGCGGACGTGCTGATCTGCGCCGCCCAGCGGGGCGACGAGTGCATCATTCCCAACGGCGCCTTCGTGCCCCAAGCCGATGACCGGCTGTATCTGGTGGGCACCAAGGGTGAGCTCCAGAAGATGCTGAAGGTCATGGGACGCCCCCTCCATCGGGTGAAGAACGTGGCCCTGCTGGGCGGCAGCCGCATCAGCATGTACCTGACGTGGGAGCTGGCCCGCACCAATACCCACGTCCGCATCGTAGAGCAGGATCACGACAAGTGCCTGTTCCTGTCCCAGCACCTGCCGGGGACCATGGTCATCGAGGGCGATGGCACGGACAACGACCTCATTCAGGCGGAGAATATCTTCGGCGCCGACGGCTTCGTGTCTCTGACCGGCCGCGACGAGGAGAACCTGCTGATGGCCATGTCGGCCCGCCGCGCCGGAGTCCGCAAGGTGCTGGCCAAGATGACCCGCCCCAACTACATCGAGCTGGTGCGGGACACTGGCCTTGGCAGCATCATCAGCCCCAAGGACATTATCGCCAACCAGATCACCCGCTACGTCCGCGCCCTGGCCAATTCCGAGGGCATGGCCGTGGAGTCGCTGTACAAGCTGCTGGGCGGCCAGGTGGAGGCTCTGGAGTTTCTGGCCAGAGGCGCCTCCAACCGCCTGCTGCACGTGCCCCTGAAGGATCTGCAGCTGCGCAGCGGCGTGCTGCTGGCAGCCATTGTCCGCGGCGGCGTCACCATGATCCCCAGCGGCATGACCACCATTGAGGAGGGCGACCATGTGCTGGTCATTGCCCGGTCCATGGGACTGAAGGATCTGACGGACATCTTGGCCTGAGTGACGGTGTACGGTTGGCAGGTGTACCTGCCTGTCATAAAAAAATCACCCTGCGTAATGATACGCAGGGTGATTTTTTTGACGTTTTATACGGCTGGTTGTCAAAACGGGGGGGATTTCGTTTGCGCAGCCGCAGGCGTAAAACATCCCCACCCCCTATACAAAACCCCCTCCATCGGGTATACTATCCTTAAAGTGCCAAAACACAGAAAGGAACTGCCTATGAACACAAACTGGAACGACCCCAACTTTCAGGGCTTTGCCCGCCAGCCCCGCCCCAAAAGGGAGCACAAGCCCGTGGGCACACCTCTGGGCCGCACACTGCTGAATCTGGCGGTGACGCTGGTATTCGCCGCCATCTACTACTATGTGGTGCTGCCGCCCATCAACCTCAAAAGCGAGGAATTCTACATCTTCGTGCTGCTGTGCTGCGCGGTGTACGGCGTCTGCGCCGTCCTGACCTCCGGCTTTCAGGGCGCCGGCGCCAAGGGCTACTTCGACTTCCTGAAGAAGCAGTGTACCGTCCCCCTCATCGTCACCGTAGCGCTGGCGGCCACCGCGCTGGTAGGCGCGGTGCTGGGCTGGCAGCTGTTCCGCGCCAAGGACTACCGCGATCTGCTGACCGTTCAGGACGGCGACTTTGCCGCCGAGGTGGAGGAGATCAGCTACGACCAGATCCCCATGCTGGACGCCGAGTCCGCCATGAAGCTGGGCAACCGCAAGCTGGGTGAGCTGGCGGACATGGTGTCCCAGTTTGAGGTGGCCGACGACTACACGCAGATCAACTATCAGGGCCGCCCCGTCCGCGTGACGCCCCTGCGCTACGGCGACCTCATCAAGTGGCTGAACAACCGTTCCCAGGGCCTGCCCGCCTATCTCATCATCGACATGGTCACCCAGAACGTGGAGGTGGTGCGTCTGGACGAGGGGATCCGATACACCACCGCCGAGCACTTCGGCCGCAACCTGAACCGCCACCTGCGGCTCCGCTATCCCACCTTCATGTTCGACGATCCCGCCTTTGAGATCGACGAAAACGGCGATCCCTGGTGGGTCTGCCCCCGTGTCAGCCACACCATCGGCCTGTTCGGCGGCCGCGACATTATCGGCGCGGTGCTGGTGAACGCCGTCACCGGCGAGAGCGCCTACTACGAGACGGGCAGCGTCCCCAACTGGGTGGACCACGTCTACACCGCCGACCTCATCATGCAGCAGTATGACTACCACGGCGCGTATATCAACGGCTTTATCAATTCCCTGTTCGGTCAGCGCGATGTCACCGTCACCACCGAGGGCTATAACTACATCGCCATCGGCGACGATGTGTATATGTATACCGGCGTCACCTCTGTGGTGTCCGACGAGTCCAACATCGGCTTCATCCTGTCCAACCAGCGCACCAAGGACACCCGTTTCTATCTGGTGGCCGGCGCCAAGGAGTATTCCGCCATGGACAGCGCCCAGGGCCAGGTCCAGCAGATGAAGTACACCGCTACGTTCCCGCTGCTGCTGAACATCTCCGACCAGCCCACGTACTTCATGGCCCTGAAGGACGCGGCCCAGCTGGTGAAGATGTACGCCATGGTCAACGTCAGCCAGTACCAGATCGTGGCCACCGGCGACACCGTGGCGGAGTGCGAGGCCAATTACCGCCGCATTCTGGCGGAGAAGGGCCTCGTCTCCGACGATGATGCCCAGCTGCCCGTCACGGGGCAGGGCGAGATCACCGGCGTTATTGAAGATATTCGCTCCGCCGTGGTGGACGGCAACACCCTGTATTACCTGCGCCTGAACACCGGCGACGCCTACTATGTCATCTCTGCCGCCGCGTCGCCGGAGACCGTCATCTACAACGTGGGCGACAGCGTCACCGTCCGCTACGCCGAGGGCGAGGGCGTCATCCTCACCGCTGACAGCGTCACCCGCACCGGCGCGGCCGCGCCGGCTGCGCCCGATGCCGCCCTGCCGCAGGCAGGGGAGGAGGACACCGTGGAGCCTCAGGACCCCGCCGCCTGACAAGACAACAAAGCAGCAGCGTGACCGCTGGTCACGCTGCTGCTTTGCTGCTGCCCTTACACCACCTGAAACAGGAAGAATTTCAGGTAGTTCGTCTCGTCCACGCCCCACAGGATGGGGTGGTCGGCGCACTGCTGCCGCGCCTCGATCTGCCGCAGCTGCACCCCCGCGTCCCGGGCGGCGCTGTGCAGCATCCTGACGAACAGCTCCTCCGTGGCGAAGTGGCTGCACGAGCAGGTGGCCAGATATCCGCCCCGGGGCAGCAGCTTCATGGCGCGGTAGTTGATCTCCTTATAGCCGGACATGGCGCTGTGTACCGTCTTGCGGCTCTTGGTGAAGGCCGGCGGGTCCAGAATGATGAAGTCGTATTTCCGCGGCTCCTTCTCCAGCTGAGGCAGCAGGTCAAACACATTGGCCGCCGCGCAGTCCATCACGCCGTCCAGCCCGTTGCGCCGCGCATTCTCCGCCGCGCACTGCACCGCGAACTCCGATACGTCCACGGCGGTGACGTGGGCCGCCCCGCCCTTGGCGGCATTGAGGGCGAAGGAGCCGGTGTGGGTGAAGCAGTCCAGCACCGTCCGCCCCTTGGCCAGACGGGCCACTGCCAGCCGGTTGTACTTCTGGTCCAGAAAAAAGCCGGTTTTCTGCCCATTCTCAAAGTCCACGGTATACGTGATGCCGTTTTCCACGATATCCACGTCGGTGCGCTCCGGCGGCGTCTCACCGGGCAGGGGATACCACCCCTTGTTCTGCTCCATGCCCTCCAGACCGCGGATGGCCACGTCGTTGCGCTCGTAGATGCCGCGGATGTCCTGTCCGTCCTCCCGCAGCACCTTGACCAGCAGAGGGAACAGCCGGTCCTTGATGCGCTCCATGCCCAGACTCAGCGTCTGGGTCACCAGCACGCTCTCGAACCGGTCCACCGTCAGACCCGGGAACAGATCGGCCTCCCCGAAGATCACGCGGCAGCACCGGCTGTCCGTCTCGCCCATCACCACCTTGCGGTAGTCCCAGGCATAGCGGATGCGTCGCTCCCAGAAGGCGTCGGAGAAGTCGTCGTTGGCATTGCGGCTCACCAGCCGCACCCGGATCTTGGAGCGGCTGTTGTAGAACCCGCAGCCCAGCCAGCTGCCGCGGCGGCTCACCACGTCCACCAGCGCGCCGTCCTCCGGCCCGCCGTCTGCGGCGGTGACCTCCCCCTCATAGACCCAGGGGTGCCCGCCGGTCAGCGCGGCCTCGCCCTTGGGCGTGATGGTGATCTTAGCGTAGGGACGTGGAGCTTTCATGGTACATACCGCCTTTCATTTCTTGCCCCCATGATAACACATCTCCGCCGTCATTTCCATATATTTATAGTGCAGCGAAAAGGAAAGGGGAATGACCATGCCCAGCATCTATCTCAGTCCATCCACGCAGGAATATAACCCGTATATCACCGGCGCAGGCAGCGAGGAGCATTTCATGAACCTCATCGCCGATGCCATGGAGCCGTACCTCACCGCCAACACCATCCGCTTCGGCCGCAACACGCCGGAGATGACGGCGGCCAGCTCCATCCGTCAGGGCAATGCAGGGAACTACGACTTCTACCTGGCCCTCCACTCCAACGGCAGCACGGACGGCAGCCGGGAGGGCACCGTCCGCGGCATTATCGCCTTCTACTACCCGGGCAGCACCAACGGCCGGCGGGCCGCCGACATCTTCGTGCGGAATCTCAAGAGCATTTACCCCCTGCCGGAAAAGGTCTATGCCCGCTCCACCACCACCCTGGGGGAGGTGCGCCAGCCCCGCATGCCTGCGGTGCTGCTGGAGCTGGGATATCACGACAACTATGCCGATGCCCGCTGGGTGCAGAACAACATCCAGTCCATCGCCGCCAATCTGGTGCTGTCCCTGACGGAGTATTTCGGCCTGCCCTTCATCACGCCCATTACCCCGTGGCGCGGAACGGTCCGCACCCAGTCGGGGAACCTGAACCTGCGGGAGTACCCGTCGCAGCAGGGCAGGGTGGCGGCTCAGCTGCCCTCCGGCGCCGTGGTGACGGTCTACGGACAGTACGGCGGCTGGTACAGCGTGGGCCATCAGGGTCAACTGGGCTACGCCGCCGCGTCCTATATCCAGTGACCTGCACAAAACCGTGCATTTGTCCAAAAAAGGAGGGGAATTTTTCCCAATTTCCCTTGACAGTTGCCCGCAATGTGTTTAGAATTATGAAGGATTATCATCGAGGGGACAGGGGTACCTTTCGATTATTTTCTATGGCACATTTTGTGCCGGCCCATACAACCCATCACAACATAGGAGGAATGCACAGTGACCGTAACAGGTTGGATCGTGGCAGCAGCCGCGTTCGCTGTGGCGGCGGTGGTCTTTTTCCTCCTCGGCATTCGCTACCGCAAGCGCGTAGCGGAAAAAGAAATCTCCAGCGCGGAGGAAGAAGCCACGCGCATCATCAACGAGGCAATTAAAAGCTCTGAGAGTAAAAAGCGGGAAGCGCTTCTCGAAGCAAAAGAAGAGATTTTGAAAAACCGCAGCGAATACGAGAGAGAGGTCAAAGAACGCCGCGCCGAGCAGCAGAAGCAGGAGCGCCGTTTGCAGCAGAAAGAGGAAAATCTCGATCACAAGACCGAGATGATCGAAAAGAAAGAGGAGGCGCTGGCCCAGAAGCACGCCGCCGCCGACAAGGAGCAGGAGGAGATCCAGCTCATCAAGCGCAGCCAGACCGAGATGCTGGAGCGCATCTCCGGCTTCACGGCGGATCAGGCCAAGGAGTACCTGATCGCCCAGGTGGAGTCCGAGGTCACCCATGAGACGGCGCTGAAGATCAAGGAGATCGAGGCCCGCGCCAAGGACGAAGCGGACCAGCGCGCCCGCGAGATCGTGGCCACCGCTATCCAGCGCTGCGCCGCCGATCATGTGGCCGAGATCACCGTCAGTGTGGTTCCCCTGCCCAATGACGAGATGAAGGGCCGCATCATCGGCCGCGAAGGCCGCAACATCCGGACACTGGAGACCCTGACCGGGGCCGATCTTATCATCGACGATACCCCCGAAGCCATCACCGTCTCCTGCTTCGAGCCGGTCCGCCGCGAGGTGGCCCGTCTGGCGCTGGAGAAGCTCATCGCCGATGGCCGCATCCACCCCACTCATATCGAGGAGATGGTGGAGAAGGCCCGCCGCGAGGTGGACGGCGTCATCCGCGCCGAGGGCGAGCGCGCCGTGCTGGAGACCGGCGTCCGCGGCCTGCACCCCGAGCTGCAGAAGCTGCTGGGCCGCCTGCATTACCGCACCAGCTACGGCCAGAACGTGCTGCAGCACTCTATCGAGGTCAGCCATATCGCCGGCATGATGGCCGCCGAGCTGGGCGCCGACGTACAGGCCGCCAAGCGCGCCGGTCTGCTCCACGATATCGGCAAGGCCCTTGACCATGAGTTCGAGGGTACCCATGTGGCGCTGGGCGTGGAGTACGCCCGCAAGTACCGCGAGAAGGAAGACATCATCCACGCCATTCAGGCGCACCACGGCGACGTGGAGTGCAAGACGCTGGTGGCCTGCCTGGTGCAGGCAGCCGACGCTATTTCCGCCGCACGTCCCGGTGCCCGCCGCGAGAATCTGGAGAACTACATCAAGCGTCTGGAGAAGCTGGAGGAGATCACCGGCACCTATCCCGGTGTGGAGAAGAGCTACGCCATTCAGGCGGGCCGCGAGGTCCGCGTCATGGTCAAGCCCGAGCAGGTGTCCGAGGACCAGATGGTCATTCTGGCGCGGGAGCTGGCCAAGCGCATCGAGAACGAGCTGGAATACCCCGGCCAGATCAAGGTTCACGTCCTGCGGGAGACCAAGGTCGTGGAATACGCAAAATAAATACCCCACCGGCTCCGGAGCGCGTTGCGCTCCGGAGCTTTTTTTGGTATAATGCCATCATCCGACAGGGTTTTCCTGTCAACAAATGGCACTTTACAGAGAGGGGGGACGCACTCTTGAAACGCCTGATCCTGTTGATGCTCCTGCTGGCCGTGGCCCTGTCCGCAGCCGCCTGCGGCCCTGTTTCCGGCACCGGCGACGCGTCCCCTCCGCCGGAGGACTCGCAGACCGTCCCCGCCGTACCGGAAACGGAGGTCTGGACGCGGCAGCACAGATCCGTCTGGGGCAGTGAGCCTGTCACCGTCAGCGCCGATTTCGAACGCATCTCCGGCGCCGCGTCCCACGGCATGACCGCGGGGCAGGAGCTGCTGCTGCTGGACTTCATGGACTGCTATTATCAGTCCGTTACCCGGTTGCAGGTCATCGACTGCACCGACCTGTTCACGGACCGCGCCCAGTCCGACTACCACAGGACCGTCTGGCGCACGCTGGCGGAGATCCGCCTGCGGGCGCCCATCGATCTCCACGCCGACTCGTACAGCTATTCCCTGCGCTGCACGGACCTGACGCGGGACGGCGACACGGCGGAGCTGACGCTGCTGGAGAGCAGCGTGGTCTACTTCAACGGCCTGAACGGCCTGCCCTCGGAGCAGTGGAACGTGCAGCACACCTTCCGGCTCCAACGCATCACCGGCGACCGCTGGCGCATTGCGTCCCACGACTCCGACGATAACCCCTATTACAGCGCCGACTACGACCCTGTCACCGATACGGACCGCCACCTGCCCCAGCTCCTTGCCTGCATCGAGGCGCGGGAGAGCGGCCCGCGGGAGCTCTGGACGCCGCCGGTCACGTGGGATCACGACTACGACCGCGCCGCCGCGCTGGACTACATGCTGACGTACAGCGCCCAGCGGAATCCCGCCTACAAGGCGTATGACGATCTGGGCGGCAACTGCATGAACTTCGGCTCGCAGGTGCTGACCGCTGGCGGCATCCCCGCCCTCCCCGGCGGCTATCGGGACGGCTGGTTCTACAACAGCGAGCGCAGTGTCTCGCTGCCGTGGGTCAATGTGGGCGCTTTCCTCGATCTGGCGGCCGAGCATACCGGCTCCGGTCTTGTGGCCGTGGTAGGCGCACCCTACTTCACCGGTCAGGTGGGGGACATCATCACCATGGGCGTGGAGGAGCCGCGGCACCATACCACCGTCATCTGCGGCCTTGTGGCCGACGGCGAGGGCCGCACCGTGGACTACCTGCTGTGCTCCAATACCGCCAACCTGCGGAACTATCCGGCTTCCGCCTATTACTACACCAACCGCCAGCTCACGAAGATACTGGGCTGGAATGACTGACCTCAAAGGAGGAGATCACATGGACTATCGCATCTTAGCGCTGGGCGACGTGGCCAGCGAGACGGGCCTGCAGCTGCTGGAGAAGAAGCTGCGCACCTTCAAGCGGGAGCAGAACATCGCCTTCACCGTGGTCAACGGCGAGAATATCTCCGGCAGCGGCCTGACCCGGGCCCAGGCGGAGGATCTGCTGGCCGCCGGTGCGGACGTGGTGACGCTGGGCAACCACACCTTCGGCAAGCCACAGATCGCCACGTTTCTGGACGAGAGCGGCTACATCCTGCGGCCTGCCAACTTCACCGGCCGCGCTGCGGGCCGCGGCTGCGCCGCTTACGACTGCGGAGCCTTCTCCGTGGCGGTACTGGTGCTCATCGGCCGCTGCGACCTGGACTTCAACGCCGACAACCCCTTCACCACGGCGGACCGCCTGCTGAAGACGCTGGACAAGCCCACCTTCACGCTGGTGGAGTTCCACGCGCAGGCCACCAGCGAGAAGCTGGCCATGGCCTACTATCTGGATGGCCGCGTCTCCGCGCTCTGGGGCACTCACACCCACGTGCCCACCGCCGACAACCGCGTGTTCCCCAAGGGCACCGGCTACGTTACGGATCTGGGCATGACCGGCCCCATCGAGTCGGTGCTGGGCGTTCGTCCCCAGCAGTCCATGGAGTTCTTTCTGGGCGGCCTCCCCGGCCGCTATCAGGCGGCGGACGGCCCCTGCTCCGCGCAGGGCTGCATCTTCACATTGAACAGCGACACCGGCCTTTGCACCGATGTGGAGCGTATCGAGATCAAATAAAAGGAGAAACTGTATCATGTCTGTGGAAAAGGTAAGAGCCTATCTGGAGCCCTACGGCGTGGCCGACCGCATCCGTGAATTCGACGTATCCAGCGCCACGGTGGAGCTGGCCGCCCTGGCTGTCGGCGTGGAGGGCGCCCGCATCGCCAAGACCCTGAGCTTCAAGATCGGGGAGGATCCCATTCTGGTGGTGGCCGCCGGCGATGCCAAGGTGGACAACAGCAAGTATAAGCACTTCTTCGGCGTCAAGGCCAAGATGCTCACCGCCGACGAGGCGGTGACGCGCATCGGCCACGCCGTGGGCGGCGTGTGTCCCTTCGCCCTGCCGGAGGATGTGAAAACCTATCTGGACGTGTCCCTGAAGCGCTTTGACACGGTGTTCCCCGCCGTGGGCAGCGCCGCCAGCGCCATCGAGCTGACCTGTGACGAGCTGGAGCGCTGCTGCGGCAAAAACTTCACCCAGTGGGTGGATGTCTGCAAGGGCTGGCAGCCCGAGGAAGCGTGATGGTCCGTATCCTTCACGCCGGAGACTTCCATCTGGACAGCGCCTTCGGCGCCCTGACGCCGGAGCAGGCCCGCCAGCGCCGTGCCGAGAGCCGCCGCATGCCGGAGCGCATGGTGGACTGGGCCAATGACCACGGCGTGCAGCTCCTGCTGCTGGCAGGCGACCTGTTCGATGGTGACGACCTCAGCGGCGACACCGCCAAGCTGCTGGCCCGCGCTCTGGGCGGCTTTCAGGGGCAGGTGGTCATCGCCCCCGGCAACCACGACCCCTACACGGCCCGCAGTGCCTACGCCCGCACGCTGTGGCCCGACAACGTGCATATCTTCACGGAGGACCGGATGCAGACCATCCCGTTCCCCCAGTACGGCTGTGCCGTCCACGGCGCCGCCTTTACCGCGCCGGAGGAGACGGCTGACCGCGTGCTGTCCGGCTTCACCGCCCCCGACGACGGGCTGGTACACATCGGCCTGCTCCACGGAGAGCTGACCGGCTCTGACAGCCGCTACCGGCCCCTGACCACCGCCGCCGTGGCCGCCTCCGGCCTGCACTATCTGGCCCTTGGCCATGTCCACGGCTGCACCGGCGTCCTGCGGATGGGGAGCGTTCCCTACGCCTACTGCGGCTGCCCCGAGGGACGGGGCTTTGACGAGCTGGGGGACAAGGGCTTCCTCGCCGGTCAGGTGTCGCCGGAGGGCGCAGAGCTGCAATTCGTGCCCTTCGCCCGCCGCCGCTACCGCATCATGGAGGTGGATGTCACCGATGGCGACCCGGCGGCGCTGGTGTCCGCCGCCCTGCCCGCCGGTGCGGAGGAGGATATCTACCGTGTGGTCCTCACCGGCAGCCCCGCCGCACCGGTGTCACCGGAGCGGGTGCAGTCGGCCCTGTCCGGCCGGTGCTGCGCCCTGCAGGTGCGGGACAAGACCATCGCCCGGCAGGAGCTGTGGGACAAGTGCGGCGAGGACACCCTGCGGGGCCTGTTTTTGCAGCAGCTGCGCAGCACCTGCGGCGCGGATCCCCAGTCCCAGCGCCTGATGGAGCAGGCCGCGGCCTTCGGCCTGGCCGCCATCGATGATCGGGAGGTATGACCGTGAAACACATTCTGATGATCGGCACCGGCGGTACCATTGCCTCGGAAAAGACCCCCTCCGGCCTGACGCCGGAGCTGAACACGGAGCAGCTGCTGTCCTTCATCCCCAGCATCGCGGACCTCTGCCATGTGGACTGCCTGCAGCTCTACTCTCTGGACAGCACCAATATCTGTCCCCGCCACTGGCTGGGTCTGGCCGCCGCCATCCGCGACCGCTACGATGACTATGACGGCTTCGTTATCGCCCACGGCACCGACACCATGGCGTATACCGCCGCCGCCCTCAGCTATCTGGTGCAGGGCAGTCCCAAGCCCATCGTGCTCACCGGCGCCCAGAAGCCCATCTGGTTCGACGGCACCGACTCCAAGCGCAACCTCACCGATGCGTTCCTCTACGCCTGCCGCGGCTGCGGCGGCGTCCAGATCGTGTTCAACGGCAAGGTCATTCTGGGCACCCGCGCCCGCAAGACCTGCTCCAAGAGCTACCACGCCTTCTCCAGCGTCAACTACCCTGATCTGGCGGTGGTGCAGGACGGCCGCCTGCTGCAATACATGCGCTGCACCTGCTATCCCCGACCGGTGTTCTACAATACGCTGGACGACCGCGTCAGCCTGCTGAAGCTGATCCCCGGCACATCCAGCCAGCTGATCGACTTCATGCTGGACCGCAGCGACGGCCTCATCATCGAGTCCTTCGGCGTGGGCGGCCTGCCGGAGTATCATGGCAGCGAGTTCTACGATGCGGTGCGCCGCGGCGTGGAGCGGGGCAAGATCGTGGTCATGACCACCCAGGTGCCCAACGAGGGCAGTGACCTGACGGTCTACCATGTGGGCGGACGGCTGAAAAGCACCCTGCGCCTGCTGGAGGCCTACGACATGACCACGGAGTCGGCAGTGGCCAAGCTCATGTGGATCCTGGGCCAGACACGGGACTTCGATGAGGCAGAGCGCCTGTTCTACCGCCCCGTGGCGCGGGACATCCTCTGCGAAAACGAAAGCTGATACCAGAAACGGCGCGTCCGGGACGCGCCGTTTTCGCATATTTTTCCGGCTTCTTTCCCATACTATCCAAAAATGTGCGGGGAGGAACCGCGGAATGAAACAGGAATTTTCTGCCAGAACGGCGGCGTTGGATGACCGGCTGGGCGTAGGCCGCTGCTTCGACATGACGGCCCGGGATCTCACCATCGGAGGCCGCCGCGCCCGCCTCTGGGTGGTGAACGGCTACGCCCAGGAGAATATTTTAGAGCGCATGATCGCCCAGTGGCTGTCCCTGCCGGATCTGACGGCCATCCCCACGTTGGACGCATTTCTCAGCCGCGGCGTCACCGCCTGTGACGCCGCCGTCTGCCGCAGCAGGGAGGAGGCGGTGCTGGGCGTGTTCTCCGGCAGGACCCTTCTGGTGGTGGACGGCTTCTGCGGCGGCATCCTCATGGATGTCAAGCAATTTCCCACCCGCTCCATCGAGGAGCCGGACACCAGCCGCGTCCTCCGCGGCAGCCACGACGGCTTCGTGGAGAACCTGATGCAGAACGCGGCCCTGCTGCGCCGCCGCATCCGCGACTCCCGCCTGACGCTGGAGCGGGTGCAGCTGGACAACCGCTCCCGCACTGACGTGGCGCTGTGCTATATGGAGGGCGAGGCCGACCCCGACCTGCTGGCGGAGCTGCGAAAAAAACTGAAAAATATGCAGGTGGGCTCCATTGCCATGAGCCAGGAATCGGTGGCCGAGGCGCTGTCGCCCCGCCAGTTCTGGAACCCGTTCCCGAAAGTCCGCTACACGGAGCGCCCCGACGTGGCCACAGCCTGCATCATGGAAGGCGACGTGGTGGTGATGGTGGACAACTCCCCGTCGGCCCTGCTGCTGCCCACCACGCTGCTGCGCTTCACCGAGGAGATCAACGACTACTACTTTCCGCCCCTCATCGGCTCCTATCTTCAGATCGTCCGCATGGTGGTGCTGCTCCTGACGGTGTTCGTCACGCCGGTGTGGTATCTGCTGGTAAAGAACCCCGATTCTCTCCATGAGAACCTGCGCTTCCTGCTGGTGCAGGACGCGTATTACGTCCCCCTTATCATCCAGCTCCTGCTGGTGGAGCTCATTATCGACGTGCTGAAGCTGGCGTCCCTGAACACGCCGGACGTGCTGAGCAACTCCTTCAGCATGATCGGTGCCCTGATATTGGGCGATTTTGCCGTGCAGGCCCGCTGGCTGGTGCCGGAGGTGCTGGTCTACATGGCCTTCGTGGCCATCGCCAACTACGCCCAGCACAGCTACGAGATGGGCTACGCCACCAAGCTCTGCCGCATGCTGCTGCTGATTTTGATCTGGCTTTTCGACCTCTGGGGCTTCCTCGCCGGTATCGTGGGCACACTGACGCTGATGGCCACCACCAAGCCTCTGGTGGGCAAGGGCTACCTCTACCCCCTCATCCCTTTCGACGGAAAAAAGCTCAAGCGCCTTCTGCACCGCGTACCCATCAGCAGGGACAACAGCTGACGGAAAAAATTTCCGGCGCCGCCCTGCCAATTCGCCCTGAATTTACACCGTATGCCTCGCCCCGTTCCGGCACAAAGTAACGCTGTCGCCGGCGACAATTCCACAAAGGGGTGAGACGCTTGTATGAACTGCGAGAAACGCATCCCGCAGGCAGTCTCCGCAAGAGCACTGCAAGGCTGCTTGCTCTGGTATTTACCCTATCCCTCTGTTTCCAGCAGGTCTGGGCCGCACCGGAGGCGCGGACGGTGATCCCGCTGGGCAAGGCGGTGGGCATCAAGCTCTTCGCCGACGGCGCGCTGGTGGTGGGCCTGTCGGAGGACGGCCCTTGTCCCGCCCGGGACTGCGGCCTGAAGGAAGGGGACCTGATCCTCACCATGGGTGACGCCAAGATCACCTCCACGGAGCAGGTCCGCCAAGTCCTGCAGGACAACGGCTGTGAACCTCTGGCACTTACCATCCGCCGCGGCAGCAGGGATCTCCGCGTCACCGCTGTTCCCACACAGGGTGCCGATGGCGCGTGGCAGCTGGGGGCGTGGATACGCGACAGCATGGCCGGTATCGGCACGCTGACGTATTACGATCCCGCCACCGGCAGTTACGGCGCACTGGGCCACGGCATCACCGACGTGGACACGGCGCAGCTGATGCCGCTGGCCTCCGGCTCCATTATGGAGACCACGGTGAAGGCGGTGAAAAAGGGCGCCAAGGGCGACCCCGGCGAGCTGAAGGGCGACTTCTCCGTCCAGCGTGACGTGGGCACCGTCTCTGTCAACAGCGACGGCGGCATTTTCGGCACGGTGGCGGACCCTGATTTTCTCCGGGCGGGCACGCCCGTCCCTGTGGCCACGGCCCGCCAGGTCAAGACCGGACCTGCCACGATTCTGACCACCATCTCCAATGATGACACGGCGGAATACACGGTGCAGATCGTCCGCGTCTTTTCCGGCAGCCAGTCCACCCGCAACCTGCTGCTGAAGGTGACGGACCAGCGCCTGCTGGACGCCACCGGCGGCATCGTGCAGGGCATGAGCGGCAGCCCCATCCTCCAGGACGGACGGATCGTGGGCGCCGTCACCCATGTCCTGCTGAACGACCCCACCCAGGGCTACGGCATTCTCATGGAGAATATGCTGGCCATGGCGGGGTAAAAGGGAGGTGGAGGCATGCAGTCCCTGCTCATTAAGGACACCACCCGGGCACAGCGTGAGGAGATCGTGCGTCGGGCATTGGGGGCCTGCGGCGGCAGCTGCGAGGGCTGCAGCGGCTGCGGCAATTCCGGCGGCGGCCGCGTGGACGCCATCTATCAGCCGTATATCGACGGCGAGGTGGAGCTGGCGGACCTGAACGCGGCCTATTCCGAGAGCCGCAAGCTGGTGCGG
>UMHL01068591.1_pt1 | contig 118783 bp, 85 predicted proteins | sample 1965551 | NCBI WGS metagenome assembly UMHL01 (sample SAMEA4836100, study PRJEB28245) | human gut metagenome | biome: gut microbiome; material: fecal sample | place: Denmark | collected 2008 | reverse complement strand
CGAATCGCGGAATCAGCCGGCGGATATCATGTGCCGCGTCGTTGCCAGTCAAGCCGGGAAACTCGTTGCCGACGGTCAGTCGACCAGCGAATTGATCTGGATGATATGGTCGCGCTGCGGGCCGGTGCCGATCACGGAGATACGGCAGCCGGACAGTTCCTCAAGACGCTTGACGTAATCCTGACAGGTCTTCGGCAGATCATTGAAGTCGTGGATTTGGGAAATATCCTCGTCCCAACCCGGCATGGATTCGTAGATCGGCTTCGCTGCCGCGAATTCGGACTGATCAGTAGGCATATCGTCGCGGCGTTCGCCGTTGACATCATAGGCCACGCACAATGGGATTTCCTTCAGGCCGGTAAGCACGTCGAGCTTGGTGAGCACGATGTCGGTCAGGCCGTTGACCTGAGCCGCATAACGATTGACGACCGCATCGAACCAGCCACAACGACGCGGACGGCCGGTGGTCACGCCGTACTCGTGGCCCTGGGCTCGCAGCCATTCGCCTTCCTCGCCGAACAGCTCGGTCGGGAACGGTCCTTCGCCCACGCGGGTCACGTACGCTTTGGAAACGCCGATCACGCGGGTGATCTTGGTCGGGCCGACACCGGTACCGGTGCATGCGCCGCCGGCAGTCGGGTTGGAGGACGTGACAAACGGATATGTGCCGTGATCCACGTCGAGCATAGTGGCCTGGCCGCCTTCGAACAGCACGGTCTTGCCTTCGTCAAGTGCCTTATTGAGCACCAGCGAGGTGTTGGCCACGTACGGCTTCAAACGTTCGCCGAGCTTGAGCAGCTCATCCGTGGTTTCGTTCACATCAATCGGACGACGATTGTACAGCTTCACCAGCATCTGGTTCTTCTGATGCAGGCTTGCCTCAACCTTGTCGTGCAAATGCTCAGCATTGAACAGGTCGTGCACGCGGATGCCCACGCGATTAATCTTGTCGGCATACGCAGGTCCGATGCCGCGACCGGTGGTACCGATCTTGTGCTTACCCAGGAAACGTTCCGTCACCTTATCAAGCACACGATGATACGGCGCAATAATGTGCGCACCCTCACTCACCAGCAGTCGGGAGCAGTCCACACCGCGGCTTTCCAAGCCGTCGATCTCTTCGAAAAGCACTTCAGGATCAACAACAACACCGTTGCCGATAACCGGAGTCGCGGTCGGGCTGATGATGCCGGAGGGCAGCAGGTGCAGCGCATACGATTCGTCGCCGACCACCACGGTATGGCCCGCATTGTTGCCGCCGTTGAAGCGGGCAACATAGTCGACCTTCGTGCCGATCAGGTCGGTCGCCTTACCCTTGCCTTCGTCTCCCCACTGGGCACCGATCAAAACAATTCCAGGCATGTTGTTGCACCTCCGCGCGTATGCGATTTCGCCTCAAAGCCTTACCAAGGCCTTACAAAGACTATCCTGCGCCCTCTACCGGATATCTGCCGGATATGCACCGATCGGCCGTTGAAACTAGTCAGTTCCATCGTTTTCGTCTCATACAACGCGACACACCCACCGTGCCGCCACACGCCGCATGCATTACGCGGCGCGTGCGGCATCACACTACTTCAACGCCTTGCCCGCGCTGCCAAGCTGCCTGCAAGCCTCCACCACGCGTGCGGCCATGGCGCTTTCCGCTTCGCGCCCCCACGAACGCGGGTCGTACATCTTCTTGTTGCCCACCTCGCCATCGATTTTGAGCACCGAATCATAGTTGGAGAACATGTGACCGGCCACCGCACGGCTGAATGCGTACTGCGTATCGGTGTCGATGTTCATCTTCACCACGCCGTAGCTCACGGCCTGCGCGATCTCCTCCGGCGCGGAGCCGGAACCACCGTGGAACACCAGGGCGAACGGCTTACCGGGAGCGACATCCAGCGAGTGCGCGGGGTCGGGCATTTCGCCGGCCTTAATCGCGAGCGCGACCGTGGTCTGGATTTCGTCGAGCAGTTCGGGGCGCAGTTTCACCACGCCCGGTTTGTATGCGCCGTGCACGTTGCCGAAGGTGAAGGCGGCCATGTAGCGTCCGCGCTCGCCAAGGCCGAGTCGTTGCGCGACGGCGATGCCTTGCGCGGGCGTGGAATACAGTTTGTCGTTGATTTCGGCGCTGTGCCCGTCTTCTTCGCCGCCGACCGCGCCGATTTCGATTTCCAGCACGGTGTGCGCGGCTTGGGATTTGTCGAGCAGTTCTTCTGCGATGTCGAGGTTTTCACCCAGCGGCACTGTGGAACCGTCCCACATGTGTGACTGGAAGGTCGGTTCCTGACCGTGCTTCACCTGTTCGGCTTCATGGTCGAGCAGGGGGCGCACCCATTCGTCCAGATACTGTTTGGCGCAGTGGTCGGTGTGCAGGGCGATGGTGATGTTGGGGTATTTCGCCGCGACTTCGTGCGCGAAGGCTGCGAAGGCAAGCGAGCCGGTGACGCGGTCGTTGACGCGTTGCCCGGAGAAGTAGGCGGCGCCGCCTACGGAGACCTGGATGATGCCATCGGATTCCGCCTCGGCGAAACCCTGGAGTGCGGCGTTCAGGGTCTGTGTGCTGGTCACATTGATCGCGGGATAGGCGTAACCGCCGCGGCGTGCGGCGTCCAGCATTTGCGCATAACGTTCCGGCGTTGCAATAGTCATGCCTCCATTATCGCCCGACCCTATCCCACTTATCATGTGACAACATTCGCCATCTTTCCTTTCCGTTTTCCCGACCGTCCGCTCCATATCCAGGTCGCCCGCCCCACTAGGGCCATATGCCGAGCGTTTTCGTCTCATATCCCGACATTTGCGGGACCGACCATTAAACAGGGCGAAACCATTGCGATCGTTCCATCGGAAGTCATAGAATATCCACCGGATCGCGCGACGAAGAGCCCAACCGGGTATTCCCGCACGGGCATGCCGCCGCACGTAGATGTTGCGACCAATACCCGCGAGGAGGCTTGATGCACCAGGTTTTCGCCATCTTCCTTCGAGACGTGAAACGCATTCTGAAGAACCCAGTGGCGCTCGTCGTCACGCTGGGTGTGGCCATCATCCCATCACTGTACGCATGGTGCAACATCCTCGCCAACTGGGACCCGTACGCGAACACGGGCAACATCCAGGTCGCTGTGGCGAACGAGGACAAGGGCACAACCTCCACGCTGGTCGGTCATCTCGACGCTGGCCAGCAAACCGTCAACCAGCTTAAGAAGAACCATCAGCTCGGCTGGCGTTTCGTTCCCGAGCAGCAAGCCATCGAAGGCGTGGAATCCGGCAAATACTATGCGGCGATCGTACTGCCGGAAGACTTCAGCTCCAGACTAATCGGCACCGTCACTGGTAAAGGCGACCGACCGTCGATCACGTACTACATCAACGAAAAGCTGAACGCGATCGCGCCGAAAATCACCGATACGGGTGCGACCACGATCGACGAGCAGATCAACACCACTTTCGTTTCCAGCGTGGCCGACGCCGTGGCGAAGGAAGTGAAGGAGGCAGCGGGAGAAACCACCGGCAGCATGAAAAGCGCGCAAAGCGACGTCATCAACGATCTGACCGACACCATCAACCAGCTCGAAACCGTCCAACAGCAGCTGCGCGGCACGCGTTCCACGCTCGACAAGGCCCTCACCACCATCGATTCGGCCAAACAGTCCAACATCGCGCTCGCCTCGGGAATCACCAACTCGCTTGACACCGTCGGCAAGGCGTCCGACTTGCTGAGCGAGACGCGCACACAAACCGAACGATTCTCGAACACGCTGGTCGGAGCGCTCGACAACGGCAGCACGCAACTGTCCGGCCTGCAGGTCAACGTGAGCAATGCCACCGGCACCGTGCTCAGCGGACTGAACACCACGCAGGACGCGCTCGACCAAGTGTCCAGCACCATGCATCACGTCAACACCACCACCGGCAATGTGCTCGACGGCGTGGAGAAGGCGTTGCAGGCCAGCCAGCTGGATCCGAACAGCCAAACGTATAAGGATCTTTCCGCGCAGCTCGCCGAAGCCCGCAAACAGCTGACGTTCCAGCAGCAGCGCATCGACGCCTTCGATCAGGACACCACGGCTGAGATCAACGCGGGGAAGAACACCGCGAACGGGTTCAACGACGATGTCACCACGCTGGCGAAAAACGGCACGGCGTCGATGGCGAGCGCACGCACGACCATCACCGGCACGGTCATGCCGAATCTCAACACCGGGCTCGATACACTCAGCCTGGCCAATGGGTCGCTGTCCGGCACGCTTACCACGCTGCAAAGCACGCTGGAACAGGGCAACGGGCTGCTCGACCAGTTGTCGCGCACCGTGACCCAAACGAACACCACCATTGCTGGCACGCAGACGCAGCTCGCCAGTCTCGCCAAACAGCTCAACACCACGCGCACCGATGTGGCCGCGTTGAGCAGTTCGGCGATGTTCCAGCAGCTTTCCCAAGCGCTCGGACTTGACGCGAGCGAGGTCGGCTCGTTCGTGGGCGAGCCGGTGCATTTGGACGAACAGGTCCTCTACCCGGTCAAAAACTATGGTTCCGCGGTCACGCCGTTCTACACGAATCTTGCGCTGTGGGTCGGCGGATTCGTGCTCGTCGCGATCTACAAGCTTGAAGTGGACCGCGATGAGAAGATCCGCATGTACACGCCACGCCAAGGCTATATGGGCCGTTGGCTGCTGTTCGTCACGGTCGGATTCCTGCAGGCGATCATCGCCACGATCGGCGATCTCGCGCTGGGCATCCAATGCGAGCATCCGTTCCTGTTCATCCTCGCCGGCATTTTCGCCTCGTTCGTCTACGTGAACATCATTTACGCGCTCGCCGTGGCGTTCCGGCATATCGGCAAGGCCGTCGCCGTGATTCTGGTGATTATCCAGATTCCGGGCGCGGCAGGCCTCTACCCCATCGAGATGATGCCGGAATTCTTCCGCCGTCTGAAACCGTTCCTACCGTTCACTTACGGCATCAACGCGATGCGCGGGCCGATCGGAGGCATGTATGCCAACCATTATTGGATCGACATGCTCTCGCTGTTCTGGTATCTGCCTGTGGCGCTGTTCATCGGCTTGGTGGTCCGCAAGCTGGCGTTGAACCTCAACCGCCTGTTCGACAACCGTCTGGCGGACACTGATCTGATGATCACCGAACATAACGAAGGCACGGTGGAACCGTTGCGGCTCACCGAGACCGCGCAGCAGATCGCCGAGGAGTTCCCCGAACTAGCCCGCAGACGGGCGATTCATTTCTTCCGCCTGTACCCGCGCCTGGTGCGTTGGGGATTCCTTGCGCTGGCGGTACTGCCGTTCGTGTTCCTGCTGTTGCTATTCATCACGCGCATGAAGCTCGCCATGCTGCTCGGTTGGATCATTTCGATCATCGCCATCGACACGTATCTCATCGTGGTGGAGTATCTGCGCGAACGGTATGCGAATTATCTGGGCGAGGAAGCGATGAGTGCGGAAGAGTTCCGCAGCGCGATCCTGCACGAGAACCTGCTGTTCCGGCCGGGCATGCATTACAAGCCGATGCATGCCGTACGTACGAGGCTGTATGAGGCTGTGCATGGTGGTTCGGCCGGACATGCGCCTGAACATGCGGCTGAGTATGCGGCTGGAAACACGGACGGAAATGCTGGCAGGAGTCTGCGTGAGGAGGGGAACGAACAGTGAAAATGATCTGGGGCATCTTCAAGCGGGACATGTGCCACGCCACCCGCAACGTGATCGCCGTGATCGTCTCGATGGGCCTGGTGGTGGTGCCGGCGCTGTACGCCTGGTTCAACATCGCGGCCAGCTGGGACCCCTACGGCAACACCAAGGCATTGAAGGTCGCCGTGGCCAATAACGACAAGGGTTACAAGTCGGATCTCATACCGGTGCGCGTCAACGTGGGCGAAACCATCATCAGCACACTGCACGCCAACGACCAGCTGGACTGGCAGTTCGTGAAAAGCGACAAGGCAATCGACGGGGTGAAATCCGGCGAATACTATGCGGCGATCGTAATTCCGAAAGGTTTCAGCGCCGACATGATGACGCTGTTCTCCCCCGACATCAAACACGCGCAGCTCAAGTACTATCTGAACGAGAAAATCAACCCGATCGCCCCGCATATCACCGATCAGGGCGCGACAACCGTGGTCAACACAATCGACAAAACCTTCGCCAAAACGATCGCGCAAGTCGGACTCGACCTGGCCTCAAGCATCCTACACTATTCGCAAAGCCCGCAAATGGCCGAATACATGCGCAACCTCAACGGCAATCTCACCACCATGGCGGATACGCTGAGCGGCGCATCGCAGCAGGTGACGTCGTATTCGCAGCTGCTCGGCTCGGCGAACGACATCGTGGATTCCACGGGCAAACTGCTCGCCTCGGCGACCAAGGCGGGCAAACAGGCCCAGAACGCGTTGAAGCAAGGCAAATCAGGTGCCACGTCGTTCACTTCGGCAGGTGTGAACGTCACCTCCTCAGTGAACACCGCGCTCGACCAGGTGTCAGGCGCGTTCGACCAAGTAGCTGCCAAGGTGAACAAGGCGTTCGATGCGCTCGGCAAGGATTCGGACACCGCAGCCAGCCAGTTGACAGCGTTGAGCGAACAAGTCTCCAGCAGCGAATCGCTGTACGACACGTACATCACAAGCCTCAACCACATGCGCGAATCGGTGGAACAACTGCCGGACAGTGATTCCGCGAAACAGGCGCTGCTGGAAGCCATCGACCGGGAGATCACGCTGCTGGAAGCCGCCAAAGGCGATTCGCAGAAGCTCGCGCAGCAGCTGAAAGACGCTTCCACGCAGGTCACGCAGGATGCCGCAGCCGCGGAACGCTCCCGCAAGGAGATCCTGAACCGCATCACCTCCGCGAAGCAGTCGATCAGCAATGTGCGCGACGATTACGCCACGAACGTCAAGCCGAAAATCGACGCGCTCGCCTCCACAGTCAGCACGCTGATCTCCCAAACCGACAACATGATCACCCAGCTGAGCGGCACCGCCGACGATCTGGACGATGTGACGGGCGATGTGGGGACGAATGTGACGTCCATCCGTTCCACACTCGGCGCGATCGCGAAGAAACTCGACTCGTCGGCAGCGACGGTGAAGGAGCTGATCACGAAGCTGGAGACGGGCGGGAACGCCGGTGACGGCAACAGCGATGGTGGCGATGATGACAACGACGCCAGTTCGTCCGATTCGGGTGAATCGGACGAACTACGTGCACTGGCCACCGCCAACGCGTCCACACTGTCCACGCTGATTTCCGCGCCCGTCGCACTGCATCGCGTCTCGGTGTACCCGATCGCGAACTACGGTTCGGCCATGGCGCCGTTCTATACGATCCTGTCAATCTGGGTGGGTGCGATCATCCTGTGCGCCATGCTGAAAGTGACAATTTCGGACCGCGAGAAGGCGCATGTGCTGGGCTTGGGCGACACGCTGCCGCGCGTCGCCGGCCCGTCCGGCCCGGGGAACGCCTCACGTTGGGGACTGCGCCTCGACCACGAGTATTTCGGACGGTACGCGATCTTCGCACTGCTCGCGTTGCTGCAGGGCACACTGGTTTGCCTGGGTGACATGTATTTCCTTGGCGTGCAGGCGAATCATGCGCTGCAGTTCCTTGCCGTGGGGTGGCTTGCCGCACTCGTGTTCTCGAATATCGTGTATACGCTGACCGTGTCGTTCGGCGATATCGGCAAGGCCGTGGCCGTGGTGCTGCTGGTGATGCAGGTCGCCGGTTCGGGCGGTACGTTCCCTATCGAGACGCTGCCGAAGTTCTTCCAAATGCTCTACCCGTTCCTACCGTTCCCGCACGCCATCGATGCCATGCACGCCGCGATGGCCGGATCGTACGGCAATGAGTACCTGCTTGACATGGTGTATCTCGCCTTGTTCCTGATTCCTTCGCTGCTGCTGGGATTGGTGTTGCGCAAGCCGGTGATCCGGTTGAACAACTGGGTGAGCCGCAATCTGGAATCCACCAAGGTGATGTGACGAGGCGGATTTGAACGGGCTGGTTTAAGCCGGTTTAGATCGGTTTCGGCTGGCACACATGGACGCGTCATTGGCGACGCATCACCATCACCGCCAACGGCAACACACACCAAATACCAGCCGACAAAAACCTAAGCTAGCGTGGATGCGTAAGGGCATTGTCTTGCCCGGTCACTTCCCTTACGTACCGCTGCGCCATCCCGGCGCTCCTCTGCGCCGCCACTACCCCACATGTCGCCTCCTCACACACCAACAAGCGTCCGATTCTGCAGAATCGGACAATCAGCGGCGTCGCGCAAACCACACGTTGATCAGCGAGCCGACCACCACCAGCGCGACACCGATCCAGAATGGCATGCCCAACGTCACGCCCAATAGGAGCGTGCTGGAAGCAGTGGAGAACAGCGGCGTCGCATACGAACCGATCGCAAGCGTTTCCATACTGCCATGTAGCATGCCATACCCCCAGCACGCGTAGCCGCCAGCAATCGACGCGGCACATGCGAGCAGCGAAATATAGCCGCCGATGCCAGGCGCTACAGCTGGCAAACCGTCGCCCGAAACGAAATGGATAATCCACAGCACAACAGCAACGCAACAGAAGAAAATCGTCGTACCATCGTAACCATCGGACATCGATGGCGTCACGGTCGCGTAAATCGCCCAAATAAAGGCGCCTGCGAACGCGAGCGCGTACGGCAATGGATTGCTGGCGATATTGGCAACCGCTTCCTGCACGTCAAGGTTTTCACCGCCGACCGCCATTGCCACGCCGACGGTGGCTACGATTGCACCCGGCAGCGCTTCGGAGACCGAGCCGCGTTTGTGCGACACGGCGGCGGTCATCAGTACCAGCAGCGTCGGCCACAAATAATTGACGAGGCTGACTTCCACAGATTGCGCGTTCGTTGTGGCCAGACCGATCGACAGCGAGATCGACGCCTCGTATGCGATGAACATGAGTCCGCCTGCGACGAGGTACTTGCGTGGCGCTTGGCTAATCGGTTTCGGCCGTCGCACGATGAGCAGGAGCATGCCGCCGACAGTGTAGATGAGCGCCGAGCCGAGCGTGGCGCCGAACGATTCGGAAACGAGTCGCACGAGGCCGGCCATGAAGCCCCACAGGACGATTGCGAACAGGCCGATGAGTGTCGCCGCGTGTGATATGGCATGACCAAATAGGGGGGTACTGGGGCGTTCGCCTGCGGATTCGGCGGGAAGTTTCTGATCCGTATTCACGGATTCCAGCCTACCTGCCGCCCACCCCGCATGTCCGATTCTGCAGAAACGGACACTATTTGTTGGTTTACCGCCGCCTGGCCTCCTTAACCAATGGCACGATGATGCCCACGACGCCACACAGCACACCGCCGATCGGCCACGGGACCCAGAACACCTTCATCCACGCGTCAACATCACTGCCCGCCGTTCCAAGAAAAAGCATAAGCAACGCGATAACAGTCGCTAACAACATGATCACGCCACAAATTGCACTGGTAAGTCTTCTGTAAAATCTGTCCGACTCGCTCATCGTCGGGTGCGGCACGGAACGTCCCTCGCGCACGCTTTCCTCTGCGGCTTCACGATTGTATTTGTCCACATTCACCTTGTCATGCGTCATCCCGGACATAATGAAACAGAACACCGCCGCGGCCACGCAAGCCAGCAGAACGCTGTCCGGCCACCCCGCGTCTCCGTCGGCAACAAACTCGTCACAAAACACTCGCACGCACACGCCCGCCAAAATCAGCACGGAACCAATCGCAACACCAATCGCCAATACGACCGACGCACGTGACTTGTCCTCATCCGTGTAAAAATCCTGCACATACGGGTGGCGACGGCGGAAATCGCCATGCATGATTCCGGCCGGTATCAGCAAAGCGAGACCGACCATCGCGCCAACCAACGTGCATACTGTGACCAGCACGTCGTTCACCGGCGACGGCCCCAAGACAGACCCCTCCGGCGAAAACAACATGCCAACCGCGACTCCGAGGATAATTGCGGCCACACCAATCGCAATAAGCCACGCAAAACGCCTCATATGACTGTCGTAGCCAACCACATCCTGCACGATATGTCGGGGCACGCTTTGCGGAATGTCCGTCCCATCTCGCGTGTCCGATTCTGGAGAAACGGACAATTGAACACCGGTTTTGGCACCTTGTGCGTCCGATTCACCAGAAACGGACGCACAAACATTCGGATTCGTATCCCTCACGTCCGATTCACCAGAATCGGACATTCCTGCGACCTGCGATGCCGCAAACCCGATTACCCCCGGAACCGCGCCAACAGCAGCGTCGGCCACCCCAACCGACGCGGCCACACCATCCGTATCAGCAGCCAAGTCCACGCGTCCCGCACCCCCACAGCCCGCTGACGCGCGCACGTCGCCCATGACCAAATCATCCAACGTCACGCCGAACATGTCGCAAAGCATCAGCAGCTTGTCCATTTCGGGGTATGCCTTCTCGGACTCCCATTTCGAAATTGCCTGCCGGGAAACGCCCAGCAGCATTGCCAGCTGTTCCTGCGTCATGTTGCGCGAACCGCGCAGATACTGCAGATTCTCTTTGAAACTCATGTCCGCCCTTTCGTCGAGTTTCCATATCGCCTCGACTTGCGATTATTGGCGATTGCCAAGCAACAGCTTGGCATAAGCGTCGCGTTCCACGCCACCATCTTTCGGTTGCATTGCGATTCGCAACCAAATTTTGCGACGCAACCGACAGTTGCGCGGCGCGAAGTTGACTTCACGGGTCTTTTACGGCAATAGAAAAAACCTTGGAATTCCAACGATTCCAAGGGTTTCGAATGGAGCGGATGACGGGAGTCGAACCCTACCTGACCGATGCTATAAAGCCGTTAAATACCAGTGATTTAGCGGCTTTAACCGCTTGACTACAGCACTGTATGACAACATGGTGACAACAATTTGGGAACGAATCGTTTCGAGGCGTTCTCTCATGTACCGCATGGTCCATCGCATTAGCTGTTCCTAATGAATCGGCTGATTGGGCCCGCCAGCTTCGCCAGATAGATCAGGTGCGCGGCAACAGTGAGAAGAATCCACCAAGCGGGCCAGCCCACCGGATTGTGCGGGATCATGGCGAGACGGTCGGCCAGGACGAAGCCCACCATGACAGCCAACGTCCAAAGAACGATATGGACTCCCAGGGTTCCTTCCGTAAGCCAGCCTCTCATCGTCGTAAAAACAGCCACCGCATATCCGCCTGCTACGAGCAGAGGCATGCCGCAGACCACGGCTGCCAACAGCAGCATGAGCAGAAACACGAGTGGCCGATCCCACCATCCGCTCGGGATGATCTCATCCAGCCGCGCATCGATATCCGCAAGCCATTGGCCGACCACCGCGAGCTGCCTCCCACACATACGAAGCCAGTCGAGCAACGAGTCGGCGAAGGCTTGCCAGCGTCCTTGCATGACGACGGCGAACATCGGCACCACGGCCGAGCACACACCCAGGCACAAGGCAAAGAGGATGCGCTTGTCACGCTCACGCTGCCTGTCGCTGCTCTCCTTAAGACGCCGACGCATCCGCTCCGATTCCCGTTCGACTTGTTTGGCGATGTCCTCACGTATCCGCTTCCGCTCGTTTTTAAGACGTTCGCGTTCATCCCGAACTCTGGATTCAGCGGTTTCGACCTTCGGATTCTCCAATACGGCAAGGCCCTCACGACGGCATAGTTCGTCGCTGACCGCGCGCCACTGGTCGATGCTTCTGCGGGTCAGACGCATCTTTCTTCCCGTCCTTCGGTTCGCCGCACAGATGACGATGTGGTTGTGCAGGTGATGCCGATCCATGTGCGGGGAGACCACATACTTGTAGTCGCCGCCCGTGATCGCCTCGGTCAGCATGACGCCCAGCTCATGCACCTGTTCCGCGTTCACATGCTCGTCGGGACTGAACGAATGCTTCAGATGCAGGGCGAGCACGCCGTCCTTGCGCAGCCCATTCGCGCATCGTTCCAGGTCCCGGATCATCGGTTCGGCGAGCATGTTCGCGTCATGCCGCTCGCTGCTGTAGCTCGCGTATACGAGCCTGCCGCCATCGTTCTTCTCGGGATTGATGACGTAACGAATCATATCCGGAAGATTCGTCTTGACCTTGTTCCCAAGTTTGACCACGGCCATCAGTACAGCCCCTGTACCACATCTATCTCCGCTTTCTCGCGCTCCATCCCCGTCATCCTCTCATCCATCAAGAAAGCGGAGACCAGTTTGGACGTTGGACAAGCTGCTGGTTTAGACGGCAATCGGGGTTCCGCAGATTTTTCTGCGGAACCCCGATTGCCAAAAGTATGGTCCCCGGTGTCCTCATTCCGTTTCGGCCCCTGGGACGGCCGTTCCCTCACATTCCGACGAAGCGATCGAAGTATTGGCGGAACCGTTCGACGACTCGGCTCTTCATCAGCTCGTACGCGTTGCTCGGCGCGAAGCGTGACACAGGGGGCAGCATTGACACTATTCTGGTGCCGTCCGTGTCGACATAGCCTTCCTTGAAGCAGTCGATGATGAACTGCTCGGCCAGTCCCGTCTTCAGGTGCTCCTCGCTGACAATGCGCTCGAATTCCTCCTGCTTCTTGCGGACGATGTATTCCTTCCAGTCGCGCTGCACGTCCGCGCCTGAGGACAGGGACTCGACGAACGAGTCGATGAGGTCCTTTTTGCTGCGCAGGTCGGGCGAAGACATGATGGTGCGGCTGATATCGGCGAGAATCGCCTTGTCCTCCATATGCCCGTCATGGTATTTGGCTACGAGTTCGAGGATGTAGTCGATGTTCACTTCGATCTGTTTGACCAGTTCGGCTTCGAAGACGACGTCATCGTTGATGATTTCCTTGTCGGCTTCCTCATGCGAACGCCGCTGTTGGTAGAGATCGATGTACAGGCTCTGGTAGTCCTGCAGGTCGCGCAGACTCAGCACATCATCATTGGAGAAATCGTCGAAGGCCTGCAGGATGTTGCGTAGCCGCAGGATCGAGCCGAACAGGGTGAGGAAATCCTTCTGCGCCTGTTCTCCGACGATTTCCTCGCCCAGAGGGAACCGCTTGAGCAGTTGCGAGACCTTCTCGTTGTATGCAGCAAGATATTCCACATATGGCTTAAGCACCACCGTGCCCTTGGCGTCCTTGTCTCCGAACAGCGCCAGGGCGTCATCCACCTCCTGCCGCAGATCACGGAAGCAGACGATGTTGCCGAAGGTCTTCACCGAGTTCAGGATGCGGTTGGTGCGGCTGAACGCCTGCATCAGGCCATGCTGCTTCAGGTTCTTGTCCACCCACAGGGTGTTGAGCGTCGTGGCGTCGAAGCCGGTGAGCAGCATGTTCACCACGATGGCCATGTCCAGATCGCGGTTCTTGAGCCTGAGGCACAGATCCTTGTAGTAGTTCTCGAACTGGTCGGAGGCCGTGCTGAAGCTGCTGCCGAACGTTCGGTTGTAATCGCAGATCGCGGCGTCGAGGAAATCCCGTGATGACTGGTCAAGGCCAGCGGTCTCGAAGTCCTCGTCATCAATGAAGCCCTGCTCGCCGGGGTCGGCCTCGTTCGGCGCGAAACTGTAGATCAAGGCGATTTTCAACGGTTCCCCACCGCGCTCGGCCTGCTGGCGCTGGAACTCGGCGTAATACTGCTTTGCCATGCCGATGGAATCAGCCGCGAACAGCGAATTGAAGCCGCGGACGCGCCGGTCCTTGAGCATGTAGCTGGATTGCCGCTTGGTTTTCTGGTCGAAATGGTCGAGCACATACGACGTGACCGCGCTCACGCGCCGCGGGTCGCTCAGCGCCTTGGCCGCGTCGATGCCGTACACCTGTTCGTCCCTGACGCCTTCCTTACGGCGCACCGTGTCCACGTAGCCGATACGGAACGGCAGCACGTTGCCGTCCTTGATCGCGTCCACCACCGTGTATGAGTGCAAGCAGTCGCCGAACGCCTGTCCGGTGGTGCGCAGGTCGGGGGAGCCACCGGTTTTCGCGTTCACGGCGAAGATGGGAGTACCGGTGAACCCGAACAGATGATAGTTCTTGAAATGCTTGGTGATGGCAGTATGCATTTCTCCGAACTGGCTGCGATGACATTCGTCGAAAATCAGCACCACATGCTGCGCGTAGACATCGTGCTTGGGCTTGCCGCGGATAAATGAGGAAAGCTTCTGAATCGTGGTGACGATGATCTTCGCGTCGGGGCTGGCAAGCTGGTCGGCAAGCACCTTGGTGCTCTTGTTGGAGTTGACCGCGCCTTTTTTGAAGCGTTCGTATTCCTTGATGGTCTGGTAGTCGAGGTCCTTGCGGTCCACGACGAATAGCACCTTGTCGACGCCGTCCATGTTGCTGGCGAGCTGCGCCGTTTTGAAGCTAGTCAGCGTCTTGCCGCTGCCTGTGGTATGCCACACGTATCCGCCCGCCTCGGGCGTGCCGAGTTTCTTCGGATCGTATTCGCTGATGAGAATGCGGTTGAGGATGCGTTCGGTGGCCGCGATCTGGTATGGGCGCATCACCAGCAGGTCATGCTCGGCGGTGAACACGCAATATCGCGTCAGGATATTGAGCAGTGTATGCCGAGCGAGAAAAGTCCTGGCGAAACCCGTCAGGTCGGCGATGACATAGTTGCGCCCGTCGGCCCACCAGCTGGTGAATTCGAAACTGTCGGAGCTCTTCTGCGAACGGCCGGCTGCGGGACGGCCTTCCATTCCATGGATGTGCTTGAAGCGCGTGGTGTTGCTGTAGTACTTGGTGTGCGTGCCGTTCGAGATAATGAAGATCTGGGCGTACTCATAGAGTCCCGATCCGCCCCAGAAGCTGTCACGCTGGTAACGGTTAATCTGGTTGAACGCCTCCTTGATCGCCACGCCCCGCCGCTTCAATTCGATTTGCACCAACGGCAGGCCGTTGACCAAAATCGTCACATCATACCGGGTCGGATGGCTGCCGCCCTCCTCCTCGAACTGGTGAAGCACCTGGAGGCGGTTGCTGTGAACATGTACCTTGTCGATGAGACGAATGTTCTTCGTCGTGCCATCGTCACGGTTCAGGATCTGGATGTTGTCTTCCTGGATCAGCCGGGTCTTGTCCTCGATGCCCGCCGTCGAAGAGGCGATGATCTCGTGGAAGAAATGCGACCACTCATTGTCGGTGAACCGGACATCGTTCAGCTTCTCAAGCTGGGTGCGCAGGTTTGCGATAAGCTCGGACTCCGTATGCGCGGAAAGTCGTTCATAGCCCTGGGATTCGAGGATTCGCAGCAGCTCCTCCTCCAGATCCGCTTCGCTTTGGTACGCGGTCTCACGGCCGTGGCTAGGCTCGTATTCGGCCACCACGGTGCTTTCCGCGCCCTCGGCCACGAGCTTGTACGACTTGCCGCCATCCGGCAGATCCATATCCGACCGCTCCGTCATCAGGGGCTCCTTCTTCATCCGTATTTATCCGCCATCCTACTCAAAGGAATTCGGATTCCGCAGCGCATATGGGATTCCTGGATCCTGCGGCTTATTCCCAATGCAGGGCCGTCCTGATTCCAGAGGCGTATGTCTCATTCGAGTCGAGGAAGCGACGAATCACCATGGCGTAGCCATCGTCGCCCTCGATATTCCGCACAAGATATATGAGCGCAAGCAGCGACGATGCCACGGATTTCTCGCCGTATTCGAAATCAGCGAACGCGGTTTTCATGTCACGCGTCATAGGCGATGGAATGACCATCTCCCGATGCCACAGCCTGGCATGATGCGAGCACAGATTACGCAGATAAACCATGGCATGCACGACCTCCGAGGAAGTCCGCAGATTGGTGTGCAATCCGACCGATCTGTACAATTCCCTGAGCGCCCTGGCATCCGCGTGCAGGGAAAGCATCCGGGAAAGCGTATCGAACGGGAACGTCTCAACGGCCGCCCACACGGGCACCGGTCCGCCTTTGCGCCGGTAATGCCGCATGCACACCTCATTGGACATTCCCATCCATTTGCTCATGTTACGCAGCAGATTGTCACGCAACAGTTCGCCGCGTTTGCTGCGCACGCTCTGATAGGATTCGGGATCCATATACGTGTAAGCATTGCCGTCTGATGCCAGCAGGTATGCGAACCTTGAGCGCAGGGTGAGCTCCACTTTCGCGGTGCCCTTGAGGATGATGTTGCGCAGTTCCTCGTCCATCATGTAGGGAATGAGGAAGTCAACGTCCCGGGTGCCGGGCCTGTACCTGTTGTCGCCAGCCGCTGGGTTGACTTGGAATGAACGGAAATAGCCCGAGAGACGATAGTAATTGCAGTCAAAGAGTACCTGCCGTAGTTTCGCCTCATCCGTGATCGCCAAACCGCGATCCGACATCAGCGCAATCATCTGGTCGATGGTCTTCGCAGGCTTGGATTCCGCCCCAGTATGAGAAGAGCCCCCTGGTTTGAGCACTGTGAGTAGGCTTAGGGAGCTGCTGTTATCTGCCATGCTAGTCGTGTCCTCACGTTTTGAAAAGTCTGCGGCGCGTCTCAACCATGCTATGCATCCCCATAGTCCGGCAGCCGACCATGCACCAACTCGGCCGTTCCCACAACCAGGCGTCACGCGGCGAGCTCATCGAATGACAGCAAACGGTCGCGGTAATACTCGTATTGCTTATGCCGGGCCTCGATCTCGGCGGGCAGGCCGGAACTCAAATCATTGGTGAGCTTGTCAAAACGATCCAGGATGGAGACAATGCGCTGCTGCTCCTCAAAGGGCGGCAAACTGATAGGATACAATCTCACCTTCTTAGCGTTAATATTCGATTGCGAGCCCTCTCCCAATGCCTTTAGATGTTCATACTCATTGGAAAGCCAGTGGAACACATATCGGACATCGGCTTTGCTCTCGTCAATCTGCAAGTTACAACATGCTTGATTGGTTGTTAGGGGAATGCTGTTCACTGCTACCTTTGCCGCCGTTGCCCCATACATTGCCACAATCACACAATTGGCCGGTATCCACTGGGCAGCCGAATTTTTCAATCCTTCATCTGAAATGGTGGCTGAAGTTTGATTAATAACATTGAAGTCAATATCCTGAGTTCTCAACCATGGGACATTCCCATCATAGTAATCATGGCGCTTTGATGATGGTGTTCCGCCTGAACAGATTCGGGTGCAAATATCCTGAATACAAGCGGTTATGACTCTCTCTCTATCGAATGTGAGGAGTTCATTGCGGTAATAGGCATACTGTTTCCTCCGCGCCTCCAGCTCCGCCTCCAGCTCCGCCTCCAGCTCCGCCTCCAGCGAGCTAAACGAATCCAAAATCCGAACAATCTCCTCCTGCACTGGCAATGGGGGGACGGGAATCTCAATTTTGTTCAGCGCCGATTGCGTGAGCGACGGTCTAGCGGCACTGCCGGTGCTGTAATTCTCAATATGGGCGTTCATCATGACGTGGTACAAGTAACGCGGTATCACTTGCTCTTCGTCGATGACGGTATAGAAGATGGTGTCCACGTTCCAAAAAGGCCCATCGACATAGAACACATTAGCGATGGAGCCCTTACGAGGCAGAAGAACAGTTGGTCGGTTGTATACGCTGGTATCGACCCTAACGTCCATAACCCCGCCACTCCCGTACACCGGGATGTCACCGGCACTGAGATGCTTGTAATCTTTGCCATTCTTTATCTTGCAGACGTCACCAAGCCGCTTGTACTCCACCCCATCAGGGCAATATTCCGCAATCAAATCGTCAATCCTGCTCATTCTCGGCCTCCTCAACTTTCGAAATATGCATAGAGATAGAACATGGCCCATAGGAACAAGTCTTCCATGGAATGCATCTTGTCGGATAGTGCGTCGCCCGACATGCCGTAACGATTAGCAGCGGAGCTATCTTTCAACGCGTACAAAGCTAGATATCCGGCAATCATAGAGGCCAGTTGACATGCTTCGATCTCAGGGCAACCGAAGAAATTATATTCAACACAAAGTTGATACACCGGACAGGTCTTTTTGTCCTCTTCCCTAAATGCGGTAACCAAGACGTCCGTTAAGTGATTTCCATATTCAAATTGCTTGTGAGGAATCGCTTCGGATGAATGGTGATCAATGGCATAAAACAAATATTTTCCGTTGTCATAGAAGATATCCCTATCCTTGGGAAAATGGTCCCGAACTATTGACCTAAGAACAGACAGACAGTGATCGTAGAAGAGATCGTCCTCATGAACGACAAGATCTAGCTGCAAGTATTTCAGAACCGTATTCTGGGTTTCTTCCGTCAGACAACAGAAATCACGGTACATCTGCCGCGAATAGTAAAGGAGGGGATTGTACATAGCGGCTATTGCACACAAGGGAATCAACTCCTTGTCCACGTAATAACGCGAAATAAACGATACGGCTGACGCTTTAACTTCCTGGACACGCCTGCGCTCGTCACGTTCGTCCCAAGCGCGCTCCATGGATGCTATCTTCTTGCTCTGTTTGTACTGAACGACCGCGATGACAATCGTCAGAACAAGCGAGGCAAGAGCTCCGATGAGACTAATCCAATCCGATACGTCCATCAGCTCTCCAAATCCGCGACGATGGCGTCGATCTGAGCACGAAGTTCGTTCTCTCGTGCCACGATGCCGGAGATCTGCCGGTTGAGTTCGGCGATGTCAATCTTCTCGCGTGTGTCTTTGGGCTGCACATAGCCGCTGACCGACAACACGTAATCGTTCTTACAGATGTCCTCAAGAGAGGCGACGGCGGAGAAATGCTCAACCGGTTCGCGTTTCACGTAGGCGTCCATGATGGCGGCGATGTCGTCGGGTGAAAGCTGGTTCTGGTTACCGACGTGCACGAACCGTTCCGACGCATCGATGAACAACACGCTGTCGTCGGTCTTCGATTTCTTGAGCACGATGATGCAGGTGGCGATGGAGGTGCCGAAGAACAGGTTCGGCGGCAACTGAATCACCGCGTCGATGAAGTTGCCCTCCAGCAGATATTTGCGGATCTTCTGCTCCTTGCCACCGCGATAGAGCACGCCGGGAAACTCGACGATGGCCGCCGTGCCGTCGGCCGCCAGCCAGGAGAGCATGTGCATGGTGAACGCCAGATCAGCCTTCGACTTCGGCGCAAGCACGCCAGCCGGGGCAAATCGCGGATCGTTGATGAGCGTGGGGTTGTCGTCGCCCTCCCACTTGGTGGAGTAGGGCGGGTTGGACACAATCACCTCGAACGGTTCGTCGTCCCAGTGCTGGGGATTGATCAGCGTGTCGCCGTAGGCAATGTTGAAATGGTCGTAGTTCACATCGTGCAGGAACATGTTGATGCGGCACAGGTTGTACGTGGTCAGGTTTTTCTCCTGGCCGAAAAACCTTTGCCGGACTTTATCCTTGCCCAGTACCTTGATGGATTGCAGCAGCAGGGAACCGGAACCGCACGCCGGGTCGTAGACCTTGTTCACTTCGCTCTTGCCATGGGTGGCGATTCTGGTCAGCAGCTCGCTGACCTCCTGCGGCGTGAAGAACTCGCCACCGGACTTGCCGGCGTTCGCCGCGTACATGGTCATCAGATACTCATACGCATCACCGAACGCATCAATTTTATTGTCCGCGAAGCTCTCCGTGCCCAGGTCCAGATCGCCGATGGCGTTGAGCACCTTCACCAGCTTGGCGTTGCGATCCACCACGGTGTCGCCGAGCTTGCGGCTGTTCAGGTCCAAATCGTCGAATAGGCCGCGCAGACTGGATTCTGAACGCGAGCCGATGGCTGAGCCCTCGATGTTCTTGAACACCCGCTGCAGCGTCTCGTTCAGGTTCTCGTCCGCATCGGCACATCTGCGCACGTTGGCGAACAAGTCGGACGGGAGGATGAAATAGCCCTTCTCCTCCACCATCGATTTACGCACCTGCTCGGCCGTGGCATCGTCCAGCTTGACGTAGTCGAAATCCACATCGCCGGCCTGGTGCTCGTACTCGTTCAGGTATGAGGTGATGTCCTCGGAGATGAACCGGTAAAACAGGAACCCCAACACATACTGTTTGAAATCCCAGCCGTCCACTGAGCCGCGCAGCACATTGGCGATACTCCAAATCGTTTTGTGCAACTCCGCGCGCTGCGCTCCGCTATTCATCATGCCATACCTTCTTCAAAACCGTAGATATAGCCTTCAACAATACCAAGTACGCAGATTCACACACCAGTAGAAGTAGACGACACCCACACTGTGCGTCATGCTGGGGGTCATGGCTTTCCCATGTTCCAGTTTCGATAGCCGGGGTTTAATCGTCGGTCAGAATTGGTCTATTCCCAAAAACCTACCAACCTACCGACCTACCCGGTGGAATTACTGGGATTTGGTCGCCTACCGACCTACCTTGGATTCCCGCAGGTAGGTCGGTAGGTCGCAGAAACCCTTACGGCAGTAGTGAGTAGGCGGGTAGGTCGGTAGGTCGCTCACGCAAGTGAATACCAGTGGCCGCCCTTCATGCCCTTCCTGTGTTTGATCTTTCCTGAAGCCATCAGGTTCTCCAGAGCGGCATCCAGACTGGCTTTCTGTCTTTTGGACAGGGAACGGGTCAATTCCCCTTTGGACACAGATGGCTTCGGCGAGTTGGACAGTACCTCCATGATGCGCTCCTCGGTGGCGAGCTGGGAACGCATATCGACCTGTTCGCGGACCAGCTCGTCCTCCTCCTTATAGTCCGCGCGTCGTTTGAGGTTCTCATTCCTATACTCTTGCAGGTTCTCCTCGTAGCATCGACGCGAGTAACGCATCATCATGCCCGCAAGTTCCCAGTCCTCCTGCATGATTTCGAATGACAGCGGGTCTTCAAGCAAGCGGAAGGCCGCCGACAGTTTGGCACGCAGGAACATGCCGTGGGCCCGGCGCGGATCGCCGCCATGCTCCCTGTTGACCCGTATTTTGTCGGCTCTCATTTCGGCTATCGCTATCGGCGGCAGACGCATGGGGTGCTTCTCCAGATGGCTGGAATCCGGCGTGGAGTCATTGGCCTTTGCGTAGCTGCCGCACTCGTAGAGCCGGTTCATCTGCTCCGGAGCCAACGTCAAGGCCGTACAACGTATGTTGGGCCATAAGAATGCAGCCATGACGCTGGATACCTATGCAGACCTATTCGACACCGATCTTGATGATGTGGCAACATCCATCAGCAACAAGATCACCGCAGCAGAGACATTGACCACGGGAAAACTCTTGAGTCCAAACCACTCTCCGAATCCTCTTTTACACGCCTCGTGACAACGAGGTGACAACAATTCAACAAAAATCATGTGATTGAGCGAATGCTTGCAAAATTGAAAATCGTTGGAATGATTGAGTTTCATAGCTTCATCGTGAAGCGAATGGAGCGGATGACGGGAGTCGAACCCGCCTCTAAAGCTTGGGAAGCTTTCGTTCTACCGATGAACTACATCCGCAAGGTTGTGCCTTTTGGGCACGAAACTTCAGTTTAGCACGCAACGGATGCGTATGCGGACACAGACCGACATGCGATATCAATTTTCCGCAATATCACGGAAACTCAGCCGCGCGGCCGCTGCGAATAGTCGCGAAAAGATCCGCCAGCCGAGCCGACCGAATCATGCCCGGACCCATACTGCGTTCCAAATTGCGGACCACCGGCACCAGCCATCGCAGAACGTCCGCCTTGCCGAATATCCGCCGCCGCAACGCCGCTCGTGGCATAGCCACCGGCCAAATATCCGGACTGCACGCCCTGCTGACGCATCTCCTGCCCCATCTGCATCAGCCGCGCAATGCGATCCGAGGTCGGCGGGTGCGTAGAAAACAGCTTGGAGAAACCTTCCGCAGAAAACGGATTCGCAATCATCATCGCAGCAACCGACTGCGTACCAGCAGTCTTCTGCATCGGCATCGTCTCAGCGCCGTTCGAAATCTTATTCAATGCGGACGCAAGCGCCTCCGGATCTTCCGTAAGCATGGAACCATCTTCGTCAGCATCATATTCTCGCGTACGCGAAATCGCCATCTGAATAAGCGAAGCGGCAATTGGCGCAAGAATCGTACTCAACAGCACACCCAGCAATCCAAGACCATTAGAAGACGAGTCATTACGATCGTCGCGCGAATTGCCACCACCGAAATACATGAGCGAATAGCCTAGATACGAAATGACCGTCGCCATTGCGGACGCGATTGCAGACGTCAGGATGTCGTGATTGTACACGTGCATAAGCTCATGACCGAGCACGCCGCGAATCTCACGTTCGTTGAGCATCTGCAGAATGCCCTGTGTGCAGCAGACCGCCGCATGACGTTCATTGCGTCCCGTTGCGAACGCATTGGGACTCATGGTTGGGGCGATATAAATACGTGGCATAGGCTTGCCCGCCTTCGCCGACAGTTCGCGCACGATTTTGTACAGTACCGGCGCTTCCTGCTCGCTGACTTCCTGCGCACGCATGGATGCGATCGCGAGTTTGTCGGAAAACCAGTAGGATGCGAACGTTGAGCCAAGTCCGATGAGAATGTAGATACCAAGTGTGCGCTGGCTGCCACCGGTCGCCCACCAAATGAGCATGATGACGCCCCACATCAACGCGAATAACAGCGTTGTTTTCAAGCCATTGCAATGGCCATGCACCTGCAATTTGCCGTTCATGGTCACTAGCGTAGAAACGGAGTCTGAGTTTTTGCTGGATATGCGCTGGAGACTGGGCTGTGGAAAGGACTAGGGGCAGTTGCGGAAGTTCGCACGCTCAGCTTCTCCCCGGGTGTCCGATTCTCCAGAAGCGGACACCCAAGACGCATGAAAGAAGCCTGAAACCTATCAGACTGGGTTTCAAACACCCACCTTAGGCGTGAGCCAGGGCGCGCATCTGCTCCGGGTCGATGACCTTCTTATGCTCGCGACCTTCCTTCGCACCGTCGGCACGTTCGTACGCGTCGACCTTCTTCCAACCGGCGAAGTCGATCGGCTTGACTCCACGGGAGGCCAGCAGACGGTCGATGGATTCCGGATCGCGGTCCGCCGCCACACGACCACCTTCGGCTGCCTTGGACAGATCTTCCAGCATGTTGGTGACGATGAGCAGCGCGTCGGACTTGGTGGAGCCAATCAGTCCGACCGGGCCACGCTTCGCCCAACCGGTGGCATACAGACGTTCACGCACCTGCGCGCCGTCCTCGGCCGAAGCGGTCGTGGTGATGCGTCCGTCACCGTTCGCGTTCGCCAGATGCGCGTGACGCTCGTCGTACGCGATGCCCGGCGCGGTGGCCGGCTTGTAGCCGATCGCATGGTACACGGCCTGCACCGGATACTCTTCAAACTCGCCGGTACGGCTCATCTTGCCGTCAGCCGACGTTTCGGTCTTCTCCACGCGAATGCCAACGACCTTGCCGTCCTCGCCCAGCACTTCGACCGGCGCGGAATTGAAGTGCACATAATACTTGCGATCAGCCGTATTACCCTCGTAATCCACGTCACCGTCATCTTCCATGTCTTCCGCCATCTCACGAATCGTGAACAGCTCTTCGACCATCTGACGGGTCAGCTTGTCTTTGCCGGCCTCTTCAATCGTGTCTTCATCCAAATCGAAATCGTCTTCGTTAATGATCAGCTGCACTCCCGGCAGCTTCTCCATCTCACGCAATTCCTGTACGGAGAACTTGGCTTGCGCCACACCGCGGCGGATGAACAGGTGCAGCACGCGAGCCTTGTTCTCCTTGATGCCCTCGTACACATTGTCTGGAATGTCAGTGCGTTCCTTCAGATCGTCGGCATTGCGCATGAGTTCGCGCGCCACATCCATGGCCACGTTGCCGCCGCCGATCACGGCGACTTCCTCAGCTTCAAGCGGCCATTCGCGAGCGCCGGTCGGATAACCGTCGTACCATTCCACAAACTTGGCTGCGCCATACACGCCATCCAGGTCGGCACCCGGCAGTCCAAGAGGCTTGTCCTCAACGGCACCGGTGGCGAACAGCACGGCATCGTAACGCTCAAGCAGCTCGTCGAGGGTCACGTCCTTGCCGAATTCCACGTCGCAATACAGGTGGATGTCGGGGTTGTCGAGCGTCTTTTCGAGCGCCGACGCGATGAATTTGATGGACGGGTGGTCGGGGGCCACTCCGTAGCGCACCAGGCCGAACGGCACAGGCAGCTTTTCGAACAGGTCGATGCGAGCGGCAGTGCCGAGGCCAAGCCCCTCGCCGAGCTTCTTCAACTGGCGCAGGAAAATGTCAGAGGAGTAGACGCCTGCAGGGCCGGCTCCGATTACAGCAATACGAAGTTCATGAGTTTCAGTCACGCGCTCTAGCCTAATGCATTCCCTGCATTTGCGACAGGGGCGCACGAGTATTTTCTTGCGACTTCCTCACGCATGCGCGCCCGACGGAGTACGGGGTCATGTCGCCGGCGAACACCACCGTAAGTAATAAACGAACCGTATACTATGTGCGACACTATGCACTGTCAATCGATTGACACCGTCACTGCAACGCGTTGTGGTGGGAAAATTTACGATTGTGGCGCGCACCGTATCACGAAGAAGAAGAATTATGAGTGACTCCAACAACTTGGCGCAATCCAAAGCACCGGAGCAAGGCGGCGTACGCAAGCTCGACAAGAGCGACGCCGGCTATGCGAAGGCTCTGAAGCCCCGTCATATCCAGATGATCGCCATCGGCGGTTCCATCGGCACCGGCCTGTTCCTTGGCGCGGGCGGCCGTCTCGCGCAGGGTGGCGCAGGTCTTGCGATCGCATACGCGGTGTGCGGTATTTTCGCGTTCCTGATGGTTCGCGCGTTGGGTGAGCTTGCGATTCGCCGTCCATCGTCGGGCGCGTTCGTGTCGTATGCCCGCGAATTCTTGGGTGAGAAGGGCGCCTACGTGACCGGCTGGCTGTTCTTCCTCGACTGGTCGGTCACCGTCATGGCCGATATCACCGCCGTGGCCGTGTATTTCCACTACTGGAAGGCGTTCCAAGGCGTGCCGCAGTGGCTGTTGGCACTGATCGCCCTGGCGTTGGTGTTCGTGCTGAATCTGCTGAGCGTGAAGATGTTCGGTGAGGCGGAATTCTGGTTCGCCGCCATCAAGGTGGCCACTATCATCGCGTTCATGGTCATCGCCATCTGGGCCATCGTCACCGGCGCTCCGGTGGGCGGCTCCCACGCCGGCGTGGCCAACATCACCGACAACGGCGGCCTGTTCCCGAAGGGCATCGCCCCTGTGTTCGCCCTGACGCTGGGCGTGGTGTTCGCCTTCGGCGGCACCGAAATGGTGGGCGTGGCCGCGGGCGAGGCGAAGGACGCCGAAAAGGTATTGCCGAAGGCCATCAACTCCATGATCATCCGCATTTTCGTGTTCTATGTGGGATCCGTCGTGCTGATGGCTCTTGTGCTGCCGTACACCGCCTACTCTTCTAACGAATCCCCGTTCGTCACGTTCTTCTCCGGCATCGGCATTCCGCACGCCGGAGACGTGATTCAGGTGGTCGTGCTCACCGCGGCGCTGTCCTCGCTCAACGCTGGCCTGTATTCCACCGGCCGCACCCTGCGATCCCTGGCGGTGGCCGGCTCCGGCCCGAAGTTCGCGGCCCGCATGAACAAGCATCACGTACCATACGGCGGCATCATCATCACCTCCGCGCTCGGTCTGATCGGCGTCGTGCTGAACGCCGTGCTGCCGTCTGACGCGTTCGAAATCGTCATGAACCTCGCCGGCATCGGCATCGCAGGAACGTGGGCCGCCATCCTCGTCACGCATATCGCCTTCCTCAAGAAGGTCAAGGCCGGCGAGGAGACCCGCCCCGCGTACCGCATGCCGGGAGCCCCGTACACCAACTACATCTCGCTGCTGTTCTTCGCCGTGGTCGTGCTGTCCAATCTCACCAGCGCGGCCGGCCGTTGGACGCTGCTCATGTTCGTGGTGGTGGTTGTGGCCATGATCGCCGGATGGTTCTACGTGCGCGGCCGCATCAACGGCAATCTCATGGATGAGATGCTTGACGACAACGACAACGATGTCGCCGACGTGCTGGAAACCACGGAAGTGCCGGGCAAGTAAGCACGTCATCGCAAACCTTGGCGTCGATGGCAATCGCCGGCATTCCAGCGTTCCGGCATGCTTCGGCGTCAGGCGAACGTACAATCGCAATAACTGCAATCGGGCCCTCATCGAGCAAGGGCCCTCATCATAAGAGGTGGCAATGCGCATTCACATCACATATACCGGCGGCACCATCGGCATGATTGACTCGCCGAACGGCCTGATTCCGGGAGCCGACACTCGCGGATGGCTGTTCCGCCTGCTGGAGGACGCGCACATGGACGCAAGCCTGTTCACGTTCACCGAGCTTGATCCGCTTATCGACTCGTCGAACGCAACGCCCGACAATTGGCAGACGATGGTTGACGACTTGCGTGCGCATCACGATGATGCCGACGCGTTCGTGGTGCTGCATGGCACCGACACGATGAGCTATTCGAGCGCCGCGCTTTCGTATGCACTGGCCGATTTCGGCAAGCCGGTGATTTTCACGGGATCGCAGCATCCGCTCGGCAAAATCGAATCGGATGCCACTGCGAATGTCACGGGCGCGTTGAACGCCGCGATGAGCGGACGATTCCACGGTGTGGGACTGTTTTTTGGACATCACCTGTTTGCCGGAAATCGCGTAAGTAAGTCGTCGAGTTGGGCGTTTGAAGGATTTTCGGCGCCTTCCGTCGGCCCGCTGGCACGCACTGGCACGCCATGGCATTGGTATGCGGGCGATTCCGCTGCGGTTGGCTGCGGTTGGACGTCGCCTCAGCCTTACTCTCGCCATGATGTTGCGGTGATCGATATGGCACCCGGCATTTCCGCGGCACGGTTGGAAGCGATGCTTACGCCGCGGCCGGAAGCGGTTTTGTTGCGTGCGTACGGCGTCGGCAATGTGCCGAGCGACGAGCCTGGACTGACTGACGTGATTGCCGACGTGCTACATGACGATGTTCCCGTTGTGATCGCGTCGCAATGTCAGCAGGCGGAAGTGCTGCTCGGCCATTACGAGACAGGCGATGCGATCGCACGCGCCGGCGCAATTGGATCTGGCGATATGACGCTGGAAGCCACGTATGCGAAAATCATGTTCCTGCTGTCGCAAGGCGTGACCAGAGTAGACTTTGGCAAGTGGATGCGCGTATCGATCGCTGGAGAAATCTCCCCGAGCTCGCTGTAAACAATCCCAAAACTTCCGAATCTGCCTTATACATGCCTTATGTATGGCAGATTCCGAAGTTCGTCCGGAGCTATCTGCGTTATGTATGGCAGAGCTGTTTTGAGAAACCGGACTTAGAGGGTGTATTCTCGCCCCCTAAGTCAGGTTTTCTCATATGGACCTGCCAGATATAAGCGAAATACTTGCTGACAGACCTCCAAATCTGCCATATATAGGCGAGATACGGGGTTTCGAGGCGCAATCAGGCTGATTCGCCACGGTCGAAAAGCACGGTGAGCGCCCACAGAATGCTGACAACATCAATCGCTTCCTGCATGAACGCGCCGACAACCACGGGAATCAGATTGAACGCGGCCGCGATCATGCCGATAATCGCAAGGCCGAGGCCGATCAGCACCGCCTGCAACATCACCTTTTTCGTGCGGCGCGCGATGGCGATGGCCCGCGGAACGGACGCAATGTCGTCATTCATGATGACCACTTGCGCAGATTCGGAAGCCGCGGTGGACGTGCCGTCGGTCATGGCCATGCCGATATCGGCAACCGCAAGTACGGGGGCGTCGTTGACGCCGTCACCGACCATCATGGTGATTTGACGATTCTTGGATTCGCCGGTTACGCGTTGCTTGATGCGATTCCACAACGACAGCTTCTGGTGCTTGGATTCAGTGGCGCTCTTGACGGCGGCAACCTTGTCTTCAGGGAACAGTTCGGACTGCACGTCGTCGATACCGACTTCGTTTGCGATGATGCGGGCGGACGCAGCCTTGTCGCCGGTAAGCATGGACAGTTCCTTGACACCCAACTCGTGCAGGCGAGCCAAAGAACGCTTCGCATTCTCGCGAGGCACGTCACGAAGTACGATGCGGGCGGCAAGACGGCCGTCAATCGCCACGTATGCAGCCATTTCGTCAGGAGCGAGCGGGGCAAACAGCGAGTTTGCGGTTTCAGGCTTGCGAGCGGCGGATTGGGTTGCGACGGACGCGGAAGTAGAGGGCGCGGCTGCAGGCTGCGCATCGTCAGGCACCCCGTTCCTCACTCCCATAGTGTCCGATTCTCCAGAATCGGACAAGTAAACACACGTTTTAGCCCTCTGGATGTCCGTTTCTGGTGAATCGGACATCCGCAGCGCATTCTGAGTCTCCCGTTTGTCCGATTCGGCAGAATCGGACACGTAATACGTCGCATCCGGCATATGCAGCACCGGCATGAATCCGGATTCGTCAGCCGTCACGTATGCGAACCGCCCCACGCGCACCTGATGCCCGTTCACTTCGCCGGATATACCCTTGCCGGACTCCTCTACAATGTTCTTCACCACCGGATAGTCGCGCCCGTGCCCCGGCAAATCGCGCTCGACGCACAGCCTCTGCCCCGCCGCATACCGCGCATACAAATCATCCATAGCCTTGCGTCCGGCCGCCGCGATGCCTTTCGACAGAATGTGCACCGAATAGCCTTCCACCACGCTAGCCATCATGAGAATATGGTCCTCATTGAACGGCGAACTCGTCTCAAACGGCTTCTCTACACGTACGACCTGCGGCTGCTTGACGGTGAGCGTGCCGGTTTTGTCGAAGAAAATATGCGATACGCGACCTAGATTTTCCAGCACATCCTGCGCTTTGATCAGGATTCCCGCTTTGGCAAGTCGCCCGGTTCCAGCCACATATGCGACCGGCGCGGCAATCAACAGCGGACACGGCGTAGCAAGCACCAATACTTGCGCAAATCGCAGCGGCAATCCGGAAATCGCCCATGCAATCCCAGCAATCGCAAGCGAAAGCACGGTAAACGGCACTGCAAGCATATCCGCGGTCTTCACGACAGCGGGGCGCGACTCTTGCGCCGACGAGACCAGCTCCAGGATCTTCTGGTATTGCGAATCGTGCGCAAGTTGCGTGGCGCGCATGGTCAATGTTGTGGAGCCGTTGACCGCACCGGACATCACGCGAGCGCCCGCATATACTTCGCGGGGAACGGGCTCGCCGTTGATGTTGCTTAGGTCCAACGTGGCCACGCCCGACAGCAGCTCACCGTCGACCGGCACCGTTTCGCCGGGCAGCACCAGGATCACGTCGCCGAGCTGTACCTGATCAACGGGGACCGTTTCGAAATGCTCCCCGGCCGCATCATACGTTTGCGAAGCACCTTTTGTGTCCGTTTCTGGAGATTCAGACGCAAAAGCACGCGTTTTGTCACCCTGGTTGTCCGATTCTCCAGAATCGGACATGTGCAGTCTCACTTCGCCACCATTTTTGTCCGATTCTGGAGATTCGGACACATAAGCATGCTTTTCACCGTCTTGGTTGTCCGTTTCTCCAGAATCGGACACTCTGACAGTACGAAATCCGTCGGCTGTCACGTCGGCCGTATGCTCGCTGCCCGACGCGTGCACATGCCCCCGCATGCCGGGCAGCACGACCACGTGCGCGGTTCGCGGTGCCGCGTCGATCAGCGCGGTCAGGTTGCTTTCGGCCTTTGACTGCGCGAATTCCTCGATCGCCTCGCCGGACGAGATCATCAGCACCACGGCCCATGCAGCCCAATATTCCTGCACTGCGACCGTCGACGCAATCGCGACGACCGCCAGCAGATCGACGCCAACATGCCCATGCCGCAGATCGTCGATCATGCCGCGTACCGTCACCACAATCGTGTACGCAACCAACGCGATCACAATCCACTGCCCAACGCCCGGATTGAACGCACTCAACCCGTCAACGCCGACTTGCGAAATCCACGAATCCCACGCAGCCTCGCCCCACGGCTTCCACTCCCCCAGCAATGCCAACGGAATCGCAGCAAGAATAGTAATCGGCAATAGCGGAACCTGCTTGCACAGTCGCCAGCAAATATCGATGATTCTACGCATGAGAATCTCCTTACGCTCGTATCGGACGCCTTGTTAACCCATCGGCGCCTCGCCTGCGCGAGCCATCGATACACGGCGTAAAAAGATATTTTCAGCATAGCAAATATTTGCGATTTTTGTGCCGCAATACAGCAATAAGGGCTGTGCGATTGCTCACACAGCCCTTATTGCATTCTTCTTTTGGCTTGCTTTTTGTTGATTTTCGCGGTTTTCGTTGTACTTGCGATTTCGTGGTGCCAGCCGCGTCTTCGCCGTCAGCCTATCGGGTGGCTTCCGTCCGTTCGCATGTCGCGAAACGTTTTAGCCAGCCCAACAGTCTTGACTTGCGCACCGCAACAACTTGCGTCCGTCAATTCACGCACCGCATCAACATCTCGCTTTACCACAGGCCGAACGGGTCGAACAGGCCGCCACCGTCACCGTAGCCGTTGCTACCGTTGCCGTCGCTCTGTCCATTTCCGTTACCGCCATTGCCGTCATTACCGCCGTTGCCATTGCCGTTCTGGCTCTGGCCATCATTGCCGTTGTTCTGCTGGTTCTGGCTGTTGGAGGAGTTCGTTTGGGATTCCTCCTGGTCGAGTGTCACGTCAAGCTCCATGGTGTTGCCGTCGCGCACGACCGTCAATGTCACCTTGTCGTTCATGGCGGAGGCACGCACGTAGCCGAGCAGTGAGTAGTTGTTGTTCACCGCCTTGCCGTTGAACGCCACGATGGAGTCGCCGGCCTTCACTCCGGCCTTGGCCGCCGGGCTGTTGTCGACCACGGACTGCACCTGCGTGCAACCGCGGGTCACGCCGTCCGCCTCAACCGTGGAGCTCTTGATGGTGACGCCGAGCGCCACGTGCTGCACGGTGCCGTTGTCGATGATTTCGTTGGCCACACGCTTTACCAGGTTCGACGGAATGGCGAAGCCGATGCCGATGGATCCGGCTGTGCCGGAGGACGTTGTGGTGGATGCGATGGACGAGTTGATGCCGATCACTTGGCCGGCCGCATTGAAGGTCGGACCGCCGGAATTGCCCGGATTGACGGCCGCGTCAATCTGCACGGCGTTGGTGACGATGTCGTTGTTGTTGTCATCGGACACGGTCACCGGGCGGTTGAGCGCGGAAACGATGCCGACGGTTGCGGTGTCATCGTAGCCGAGCGGGTTGCCGATGGCCATCACGGATTCGCCCACGGCAAGATTGTCGGAATCGGCAAATTCCGCGGCCTTCAGATCACTCGGCGGATTGTCGAGCTTGATTACGGCCAGATCGGTGGTGGTGTCGGTGCCGACGATTTGCGCTGAGTAGATGGTGCCGTTGGCGAACGTCACTTGAATCTGCTTCGCGCCGGAAATCACATGGTTGTTGGTGACGATGTAGCCTTTGTCGCTGATGATTGCACCGGAGCCTTTGGCGCTGCCGTCGCTGGTCTCCACGTCAATGGACACCACAGAATCGGACACTTCCTTCGCCACCGCGCTCCAGTCCGCGGCCTCGCCGGATTTGGCTTTCGCCGAACCGGATCCGGACGTGTTGGACTTCACGCTGGTCAGTGAGCTGGAGGTGGGTACGGTCACCCATCCATTGGTGATTGCCGCGTAGCCGACGCCGAGGCACAATACCGCGGAGACGAGGGCCGCCACCACGCCGGTCATCACATGCCCGGTCACGCCGGAAGCGGACTTCGGCTTGGTCGCTGCGCCATTCTGCTGCGGGGCACCGAACGGATTACCGTTATTCGGATTCCCAAACGGGTTGCCGTTATTGGGAGTATTCGGCGCGGCTGGCGGCACGTTGGCTCCGCCCTGCGCAGCGGGCTTCATAAATGGATTGCCGTTATTCGATTGCGCGTTCTGCTGATCGTTCTGCTGATTTCCGCCCACATACGGATTGCCGAAGAAAGGATTGCGACGCTGCTGCGGCTGCTGTCCGGAAGCCTGCCCGTATGCGCCATACTGTGGCTGCGGAGGCATGTTCGGCGCGCCATTCGCAGCGCCATTCGCAGTACCGTTCGCGGAGGCGGTGCCACCAGCCGGCTGCGTCGGTACGGGACCGTACGCACCATATTCCGGTGCCGGACGGTACTGCTGGGTCGGCGCATCCTGCGCGGAGCCGTCGACCACGGTACGTTCACCCGCTGCGGAAGCATAATCCGGCGTATCGTCCGCCGCAGCTGCGGATTTCTCCGAAGCGCCATCGTTTGCAACAGGCATGGCGGCCGTCGGCTGATCCGCAATACCACCCTGCACGTCAATCGGTTCGGTAGCCGACTCTGCGGCATACGACTCGCCTGCGTAAGTTTGCGTCTGTTCCGCATCAACCGGCGGCATCGGCACGGTCTGCTGTTCGTCATTCTGCGGCTGCACGGCGTTCTGGTCGTTCTCTTCAGCCATTTTCGCTCCTTATTCGTCTCGCGGCATTTCACAAATCAGCAATCGTGCCGCTCGAACTGCTATCTACGAGTAAAGATACTCGCTCTGGAAGTTTCCTGAATGTTTGTTGAAAGTAGCAACCAAATACGTTCAACATCACCATTGAATCTGAAAATCGCACCAAAATGCGATCGTCACCTTCATCGCACTTTCCACATCTTCCTTGTTTTCATTTCACCGATCGCATTCTTTGCAGCACTTTCAGGAATCGCCGCTATCGCATAAAATATTCCGCATGACAAGCCTTACCGAATCATCTACCGACACAGCGCAAGACACGCAAAACGCGGCAACCGCAGTGTCCGAAAATCTCATCGAACATCCGCGTGGAGCGGAACCAGGCAAGCCGGGCCGCCGCGACGCCTTCTATTTCGAACAGAAAACCCGCCTTCCCGACGCGGCCGACGGCAAGGGACGCGGCGGCGCACGATACGGCCGCACCGGCACCATTCATACCCCCCACGGCGATATTCACACTCCGGCGTTCGTGCCCGTGGCCACGCAGGCCGCGATGAAAGCCGTTCTGCCCGAAACCATGAAGGACCTCGGCGCGCAATGCCTGCTGTCCAACGCGTTTCACCTGTATGAACGCCCCGGCGAGCAAGTGCTCGACGAAGCCGGCGGCCTTGCCAAATTCATGAACTGGAACGGTCCGACCTTCACCGATTCCGGCGGTTTCCAAGTGCTTTCGCTCGGCGCAGGCTTCAAGAAAACCCTCGCCATGGACGTGACCGGCATGAAATCAGACGACGTGATCGCCGAAGGCAAGGAGCGTCTCGCGTTCGTGGACGAGGACGGTGTAACGTTCAAATCGCCGCTCAACGGCTCACTGCACCGTTTTTCCGCCGAAATTTCAATGGGAATCCAACATAAGATCGGCGCCGACATCATGTTCGCGTTCGATGAGCTGACCACACTGATGAACACGCGCGGCTACCAGGAGCGTTCCGTGGAACGCACCTACCGTTGGGCGCAGCGTTGCGTTGCCGAGCATAAGAGACTTACCGAAGAGCGCGTCGGCAAGCCGTATCAGGCGCTGTATGGCGTGGTGCAGGGCGCGAATTATGAGGATTTGCGCAGGCATGCGGCCGAACAGATCGCTTCGTTGGACTTCGACGGCGTCGGTATCGGAGGCGCGATCGAGAAGCGCATTATCGGCGACACTTGCGCTTGGATTTGCGATGCGATGCCGGAAAGCCGACCGCGCCACGTGCTCGGCATCGCCGCAGTCGACGATATTTTCGCATGCGTCGAGAATGGTGGAGACACGTTCGATTGCGTCGCACCGGCGCGTTGCGGCCGAAATGGCGCGATTTTCACGCGCGACGGGCGCTACAACATCAAGCGCGCGCAATTCAAGCATGATTTCGGTCCGCTTGAAGAGGGCTGCGACTGCTACACGTGCACGCATTATTCGCGCGCTTATGTGGATCATGCGTTGCGTGCCCGCGAATTCAACGGTTTCACATTGGCGACGATCCACAACGAGCATTTCTTCGTGAAGCTGCTGGACGACATTCGCGCGTCGATCGACGACGGATATTTCGACGAATTCCGCGACGAAACCCTGGCCCGCTTCTACGCCAACGGATCACGCGGCTAATGCATTTCACTTGGGCTTTCCGCCCAAACGAACGCCGATCCACACTTCCGCGTTCCAAGGCGCCGACGGACAGACCCGTCGGAGCCTTTTTTCATGTGTTCCGCGCATGTCATGCATACACCCATCCGTCTCACCCCCATCCACCACCCAATGTGTCCGTTTCTCCAGAATCAGACATCTAATGCCCATACCGCCCCTCCCGGTTGTCCGATTCTGGAGAATCGGACAACCGCACCACATGTTTCATGCCCTACATGTCCGATTCGGGCGAAACGGACAACCACAATGCTTATCTCACGTTCTACTTGTCCGATTCTGGAGAAACGGACAAGTAAGCAACCTAAAAACACTCGCTGGATGTCCGAAACGCCAGAATCGGACGCACAGAGCGTCGCGCCGCTTGAATTTTCCTACGGAAAATGGCGGGAGCAAGGATGGCTCCGTCGTACGGAAGCCCACAGGGCTTCCTCCCTCCTCGCGTCGCACCGCTTATATTTTCCTACGGAAAATGGCGGCGCGACACGCCGATTTGAGGTTGCGTGGGTTTTGGTGTAAATTAGTTGACTGTCTGCGAGCGTGGCGGAATGGTAGACGCGCTGTCTTCAGGTGGCAGTGAGTGTATGCTCGTGGGGGTTCAACTCCCCCCGCTCGCACCATGGTGAAAGGCCGGAGTCGAAAGGTTCTGGCCTTTTCGTTTCCCCAGTGATAGTAGAGCTCAGCGGCTCCCGACATTTCCGGCAGGAATGCTCCAGGATGCCGAATCCCTTTCATCTGTCATTGGTTGTTTCGGCGGATTGCACGGAGTACGGACTCACCGGTGAGGAGTTCACCGTCAATGCCGCCGGGCAGAGCTACATCAGCTACGCGGATTACGCGATCGCCGTGGTGAATGAGGCTGAGCAGGCCGCGCACGTGGGCGAGCGCTTCTCCGTGTATGCCAAGTAGTGCTTCCCTCTCCTGTGCTGTGCATGTCTGATTCTGCAGAATCGGTCATCCGCGGCACATTTTTTATGCCCTGGTTGTCCGATTCGGGAGAAACGGACAACTGTGGGGCAGTTGTACCTGTTTGGTTGTCCGTTTCTGGTGAATCGGACAACCAAGGTATGGGTTTTGCGTTCTGGTTGTCCGATTCTGCAGAATCGGACAACTAAGGCGCGAGGGGAAGGCGGAACAGGGTAGGTCAGCGCACCAGGAAGACCATGATGATGATCATGGCGAAGCCGGTCAGGTCGGTGAAGGTGAACGCTTCGCCGGCCCAGGCCACTGCGGTGACGGTGGCCATGACCGGCTCGCTGGTGCCGAGCATGGTGGCACGCACCGCGCCGACGCGCATCACGCCGGCCATGTAGAGCCAGAACGCAAGGAATGTACCGCATACGATGGCGTAGAGCAGCAGAAGCACGCCTCGCACGTCCAGTGCGGGAATGTTCGCCCACGGTTGCGCGAACGGGCATAGAATGAGTCCGGACATGAGGAATGTGATGCCGTTGATGGTCATGTTGCCCCATTTGAGCATGAGCACGACCGGCAGAATGGACATGGCCGCGGTGCTCACCGCGTCAACCAGTCCCCATGCGAGCCCCTGCCATGGCAGCGACAGCGAGGCGAAGTTGCCACCGGTGGCGATGAGGAACGTGCCTGCGAACGCCAGGAGCACGCCGACCAATTCACGCTTGAGGGGCAGTCGTTTGCCGCGCAGGCATACCCAGGCGAGCACGAAAATCAGGTTGAGCGTCTGCAATACGGTGGCGGTTCCGGAGTTCGTCCAGTCGATGGTCATCAGGTAGGAGACCTGCACCAGAAGCACGCAGATCAGTGTGGTGACCAAATATTTCGGATACGATTTGACGTCTTTGACCGCTCCGGCGAGTTTCTGCGGTGTGGTGATGGCCGATCCGACCAGGAAGATCAGGCTGGCGAATAGCGCGCGTACGCAGGAAAGCCAGATCGGATCCAGCTGGTAGTCGCGCATCAGCAGTTTGGCCACGGTGCTGTTCATACCCCACATGGCACCGCCCAGCAATGTCATGCCAGTGCCGATAAGCAGGCTTTTCGGCGTCTGTTCCAGCACATGTTCCGTTTTTTTCGCGGTTTTTTTCGCGGTTTTTTGCGATTCGGAAGTTTTCTGCGATTGCGACGCCTGTCCCGACGTTTGCTTTGCCACGGACTGCCCTCGCTCTCTCTCCACGGCTTTCACGGCAAATTCACGGCGATTGTAACGCACACGGTACGCATATTAAACGTCAGTTATGCAAAACAGATTTATTCCGCCAAGCTTGCGTTCGGCGCTGACAAAAAATCGAGGATTTTGCCGAGATATGATCCGAGCACGGCATTCGGCATGGAAAAAATTTCGTGTAATGACTGGCTGTATCGCACTTTTTCGATGGAACCGCCGCCTTCTCGCACACGTTCGACGAAGTCATCTTGTGGTCCGTTGAGCACCCACACGTCGCGTCCGGCTTGAAACAGCAATACCGGGGCTTCGATAGCTCCACACATGTCGGGTCTGAGCACGGCTCGGGAAAGCGCCATCGCCTGGTTTGCCCAATCGAAAGTGGCAGCGTTGGTCTGGCACGTCACGTCCGCCAAACGTTGCTTGTGGAACCAGCGGATGCGTGCCTCGGAGGCTCCCTCGTAATCGTCGAGATTGAGGTTTCCGTCGAAATCGGTATGACCGAACACGCGTGATTTGCCGAAGCCAAGCCCGCAGATTACGCCGACCACAATGCGTGCGACCCACGTCGGCATGCCGACCACCGGCGCGATCATCGGCGCGGACAGCACCGCCTTGTCGAACAGCGACGGGTAACGTTCCAGCGCGGCCGCGCCGATACCGCCGCCCATGGAATGGCAGTACAGGTACATTGGGCCACCATCCGCCGCCTCACGCCCCACAGTCTGTGCAAACGTGGCGAAATCGGCCACATATCGCCGCCAATCGTCAATCCATACCAAACTTGGATTGCTCATATCGTGCGCGGAATGGCCATGCCCGCGATGCTCGAACACGCACACCGAATAGCCGGCCAACAGAAAGTACCACACCATTTCGCTGTATTTGCGTCCGAATTCGGTGAATCCGTGCGAAATGACGATCGCGCCACGAAATACGCCCGAAGCGCCTTCCTCGCGCAACGCGTCGAATGTGCGCGCGTCGTAGCGGTAGTAATGCAACCGGCCGGGGCGCTCCAACTTGGGCAACGCCTTGCCTTCCCAATCGACGGTGGCCGGTTCCATCCAACCTTCCGTCATGCAAGCCTGCAGCGCAGGCAGCACCGTAGCGTCCATTTCGGCGTCATAGCGTGCCTCGTCGATGAGCGTGATAGTCATAGTTCCATCTTAGGCGAACGGCGCCAAGACGAAACTAAGCACAGGCATGCGCGCTGTATAACGATGCGTCAGTGCATCAACGGCGTACCGGAACAACCGAATCGTCACCCCCGCGCGCCATCCTCGCATACTATGGAGGTATGAAGTTCGTTTCACTGCTGATGGTGGTAACGCTGTCTCTCACCGGCACACCAACGTATGCGCACGCGGCGGCAACTCCCGTTGACAACAACGGTGATATCTCCGCTGCCAACGATTCCAACTGCCCAACATGGCTGCAGTGGCTGTGCGGAAAAGGAAAGTAATCGCATGATGTCCACGCGGGAAAAGCATCCCAAGATTCACCGCATCGCGCTGGTCGACAATGATCCGCGAGCGCTGGATTCGCTCAGTGCCGTCATTGCCAGCAAAGTGCCGACCGCGTATGTGGTGTGGACGGCGACTTCAGGCTGTGAGGCGATAGAACGTTGCCAGGATGCGAACGGCCATGTCAGCTTATTGATTCTCGATATGTCGATGGAGGGATTGCAAGGCCCCGCCACGTGTCGTCGGTTGCGTTTGATGGGCCAGCGCATGCCGATTCTCGGTGCAACCAGTTTTTCCATCAATAGTTATCGGGACAAGCTGGTTGAGGCTGGTGCGCAAGGGTTGGTTGGTAAGGAGAATGCCGACCAGTTGGCGCAGATTATTATGCGTATGTGCAATGGCGAGGTGATGGAGGGATTTGAGCCGCCTGCGTTGGCCAATCTGCGTATCAGCAGGGAGGCTGAGACCACTCCCGCGCTTACCGTTCGTGAGGAGCAGATTATTTCCTTGTGCGCGGAGGGCATGCTTGACCGGGACATCGCCGAGCGTTTGGGGATTTCCGAAGCCACCATCCGCAAACATATGCAAAGTATTTTAAGAAAACTTAACTGCAAGACCTCGCGTCAGGCAGTGGCACTGTGGGTGAGGTCCAATGCGCTCTAAACCCGCAACTCAGTACATTGCGTGGCGCAACCGTATGCGCACGCAGCATCCGAACCTGTGGCATCCAATCCGTTTCGCCATTATGCTGATCGTGCTTGCATGGACCATATACGGCGTTTGCTACGAGCCTCCTACCGACATATTTGGCGTGATATGGGTTGCGATGCTGGTTACGGCGCTCGTACCGTCTCCGCTGTTTCTGAAAAGTACATCGGTGGCGATTCTCGTGATTGCCTCCATAGGCGATCTGTTTACTCCCTACGCGCATTTGGGAAATTCTCTTCCCGCGCAGCTTTACGCCTATGGCATGCTCGCATACAGCACTAATGCCATTATCGTGGCAACGTTACTCACATATTACGTTGTTAACATTCTGCTGATTGACCCCCCTGGCCCAAATACCGACCCCGTCGCCATGGTCAGCATGTATGCCATGGTGCTACTGCTTGGTCGGGCGTTGAGTTGGAGCGAAAAAACAACGCAGAAAAGCTTCGAAGCGGCGCAGAACAAGAATCGTCTGCAGGAATTGGAAAGCCGCGCACGCATTGCCGATGCCATTCACGATGCGGTGACGGGCGATTTGTCAGCGGCGGCGTTTGTGGCGCAACGGCATATCGGTGGCAACTCTAGCGGCCCTGGCGTCGCTGCTGACTCTGCCAACGCAACCACAACTACGGCAACCACAACAGCCGATGCCGAAGACTGGCGTCAAATCAACGAATATATTCTTTCCGCATTGACGAACGTGCATCGCGTCATCGACGAATTGAATATGGACGCCACCACTCTCCCCGGCGACGCCGACGGCGAAGCGTTGGCCAATCTGCTGCGAGCAACACTGGATGACGGCGATCGTCGCTTGCGCAAGCTTGGCTTCAATATCACGTCCATCCGGCACTGCGCGGGCGGCAAGCCGAGCGCATCGCAAGCAATCGCCGAACTTGCCAATAATCTGCTGCGCGAGGTCTATGCGAATATCGCACGCCATGCCGCTCCTGGAAGCAAGGTCGATCTTTCGGTGATGCTCCGGCCAAATGCCATCGAAATCACGCAAATCAATCCCATGAAAGAGGACATGGCTGGAGCTGCCGAGCGCGATGACGAACTACCGGGCGGCCACGGGCTCGCCTCGTTCAAGAAGCAGCTCGAATCGTATCAGGGCACGCTCACCACGTCTGCGCAGGACGGCAGTTGGACGTTGTTTGCGTACATTCCGGTGACCGTCATCGACGATTCGCCCGGTTTGCTTGAACAAGTGCAGGTTTGACCATAGCTGCGGATCAGGGTTAGGACGAGCCCGATCCACCGATTTCCGTCTTTTTCAAGCCCAGATTTTGTTAGGGGGGGGTACACAAATGTGGTACCCCCTCGCTTGCGAAGTCGTTTTCGCCTGTTTTACGTTGGCATTCGAGAAGGGAGCGCGTTCGCCCACGACGTTCGGATACTTGGCAGTCCGGGAGTCGCAGGGGAACGCGTTTTGTCTTCCTACGGCGCTTTGCAGCACTTTCGTTTGCGATGTTGCCGTTACCGTTACTGCACTGTCGTCACAGTGCCGTCACCCCAACGCTTCCGCAAGGAAATCGCGCTGCAGGATCAGCAGATTTTCGGCAACCGTCTCGTCGTTGGTCATGTGCGTGATGCCGGTCAGCGGCAGGAACGTGTGCTTACGTCCGGTTGCCATCAGCGCCTGGCTCAGGCGTAGGCTGTGCGCGATCGTCACATTGTCGTCGGCGAACCCGTGGATGAGCATGAGCGGGCGATCAAGCTGCGGCGCGTCGGCGATGATGCTGTTGCGTTCGTACACGGCCGAGTCAAGGCCGAGATAGCGTTCGGTGTAATGCGTATCGTACAACGTCCAGTCGGTCGGAGGCGCGCCCGCGCAGGCCGCGGCGAACGTTTCCGGCGCCTCCAACACGGCGAGCGCGGAGAGGAATCCGCCGTACGACCAGCCGATCATGGCGACGCGGCTGAGATCGGGTTGCGGAACGTTGGCTGCCGCATTCTCGCCAGCCAGCGCTTCCAACGCTTCCGGCAGCGCGCGCACGGCGTCGATCTGGTCTTCGAGCGTTACGGATTTCATGGTTTCGTAGATGGCGCGGTCCCATTGCGGGCCGCGTCCGGTGGTGCCGCGTCCGTCGGTGGTGACCACGATGTAGCCCTGGTTGGCCCACCATTGCGCGTCCCAATAGAAGGATTGACTTTCGATGACCTGCTGGAATCCGGGGCCTCCGTAGGGTTTCATGAGTACCGGCAGGATGGCTTCGTGCGCGTATTCACTATCGGATGAGGGCAGCACGATCGCCGTGTACAGCTCACGTTCGCCGAGTCGGGTGAAGTGCACGTTCGGCGTGAATCCGGGGGTTTCGGCATGGTTTTCGATTGGTGCGACCACCATTGACGTCATATCAGTACCATTTTCGTCGGTTGTGACGATGTTCATGCAATGCTGCATTTGCACGGTTGCGTCGTCCATGCCCCGTCCGGTCACCACGCAGCCGTTGCTGGCGCGGGACATGCTCCACTGGCCCGGCGTGTAGGTGAGCGGCTCCCATGTGCCGTCAAATCGGATCGACACCACGTCGAAGCTGCGGGCGTCATGGTCGGCGGCATTCGACTGCCAGAGGAACGGCAGGTCGCTTTCAGGCAGGATTTCAGGGGTGCGCTGCACCACGCACAGCACGTCGTCGTCGGTCACGTCGAGCACTTCGCGCACCTGCAGTCCGGCCGGAGTGAAGGGTGTACCATCAACGGTGAGTCGGTTCGTATCGACGTCCATGTCGTTCATCGCGCAGATCAAGCGTCCATCCGGAGTGAATGCAGGGGTGCCGTGGATGAGGTCGAGCCAGTAGTCGTTGCCGTGTTCCTCAAGCACGCGCGTGGTGCCGGGGCGTTCACCTTCCGCGTATTCGGGAATGGCGATGGAGAAGGTTTCGACCTCGTCGCCATTGTCGTCGGTGAAGCCGTTTTCCGCGTCACGCATGGTGGCGATCGGCTCGCCTACATGGATGGCGAGCACCTGATCGTGCTGCTGGAGGCGGTCTTGCACAAGGATGATCGGATCGTGGCCTTCACGCCAGCTTACGGCGGCCAGATATTCGTAGGATTCATGGTCCCACTGCACTTCGTTGGCGATTGCCCCGTAGCAGCAGTTGTCGCTGTCGTAGCCGAGTTCCAGCAGGGTCAGCCGCACGTCGGCATTGGCGGTCAACGCTTGCGGATAGCGGTTGGCTTGCGCCGGATTGGTTGGATTCGCGGGGTCCGACAGATGCCAGATCGGTTCGGGGGATTCGTCGTAGGTTTCGAAGAGCACGTATTTGGAGTCGGGTGACCACCAGAAGCCGTCGTAGCGGTCCATTTCTTCGCCTGCGGCGAATTCCGCCAATCCGATTTTCCATTCGCCGTTCTGCGGTGCCGAGGCGACCACCGAAATCGCGTCGCCGGTTTCTTCATCGTCGGCGAGATCCACGTCCACCAGATACGTGCCGGTGGTGTACATGATGTGCCGTCCGTCGGGACTGATGCGCGGGTTCAGCACCGGTTTGAGTTCATCTTCCTCTATCGTGATGGCTCGCGTCGCGCCCGCCGTAAGGTCGGTGAGGAAAAGCTGCCCGCTGATAGTGAAGGTCACGCGGTTGCCGCTTGCGTCGGTGGAATAGCCGACGATTCCGGAACCGCCTTCGCGCGCACGTTCGCGACGCGCCCGTTCTTCAGCAGGAACGTCTTCGGCGTCGGCATCGGCGAGCAGCGTGCGTGGATCGGCGAGCAGCGTTTCGCTGGCGTGGCCGTTTTCGTCGATCGCGCTCATCCACAGCGAGGTGACGGTATCTTCCGGACCGTCGGAACGCAGGAACAGCACGCGAGAGCCATCTGCAATCGCGCGGGCCGAACGTGGCGCACCGCAGGAGAATCGCAAGGTACGTGCTTTTTTACGGGGGAACTGTCGAATCGCATCTGTCATATTCCCAACCTATCACCATTCCATATCTCCCTTTTCCACAGACATCCATCGCACAGCGTGGGAATCGAGATTATGGAGACAAACCCAGAACCATATACCCCCTAGATGGTATAAAGACCGAAATATTGCATGAAATTTTTGCAATTAAAGGACTTACGAATTGGCGCTCGGCGCTCTACCGCGTAGGATGGGTGAGGATAGAAAGGGACAAGCATGAGTGTTCTCGACCGATTTGAGAAAAGCGTGGAAGGCGCCGTCAACGGGGTTTTCGCCAAGTTCGGGTCCAAGGACCTGCAGCCCGTCGACCTTTCCAGCGCTCTGGAACGTGAGATTGACAAAGAGGCCATGCCCGTCACGCGAGACCGTACCGTGGCGCCGAATGAGTACCGTTTCAAGCTGAGCACGCCGGATTTCAACAACATCGTCGAATGGGGCGCGGAAGCGTTGGCCAATGAGCTGGCCGACAACCTCACCCAGTACGCGAAGGACCAGCATTACGCGTTCGTCGGTCCGGTCGTGGTGATCTTCGAAGAGGACCTTGACCTCACCAAGAGCAATTTCAAGCTGACGAGCGAATCCGTGCAAGGCAATACCGTGCCCGTCACCACCGACGCGCAGACCGAAGACTGCCCGATGCTGGAAATCGGCGAGCACCAGTATCTGCTCACGGAAAACAAGACCATCATCGGCCGCGGATCCGACTGCGATATCGTGATCGACGATCCGGGCATCTCCCGCCGCCACATGCAGATCGACATCACCGACAACGGCAACACCGTCATCGCACGCGATCTGGGCTCCACCAACGGCATGTATGTCGAAGGCCATCATGTCGAGGCGGCCACGTTGCTCGACGGCAACACGATCACCATCGGCCGCACCCGAATCCTGTATTGGGCCTCTTCGCAGGATCAGGAGTAACCAACCCCAACCTCGGGAGTTGCCTCTATGCTCACTGAACTTACTTTCGCGATCCTCAAGTACGGCTTCCTCGTACTGCTCTGGATCTTCGTGGCCTGTACGGTGCGTTCGCTGTACAGGGATGTGGAAACGCTCAGCCCGCGCAAGTCGCGGGCTCATCGCCGTAAGGAGCGTCGCGCGCGCAAGGCCGTCGAAGCGCCCGCGCCCGTGGCCGCCCCGGCACCAGTCGTCAGCGCCACATCAAGCGCCAAACCCACCTTGCTGGTCATCATCGATGGCCCCCTTGCCGGCAGTTCCGTACCTTTGTCCGGCAACACCATCACGCTTGGTCGTTCCGCTTCGAACACCGTGGTTTTGGACGACGAATTCGTCTCGTCCCACCATGCGCGCGTCTATACGGATCCCGCCACCGGCAAGTGGGCCATCGAAGACCTGGGTTCCACCAACGGTACTGTGGTCAACCAGCAGCGTCTGAACGCTCCGATGATTCTCGGATCGCGCGTTCCCGTACGCATTGGCGCAACCACCTTTGAATTGAGGTGACCCGTTTGCCGACTTCTCCCGCTTCACAACCGCTGTTCATGTATTCCACCGTCGTTTCCGATGTGGGTACCGTACGTTCCAACAACCAGGATTCCGCGTTCGCCGGCGAGCATCTGATCGCCATCTGCGATGGCATGGGAGGCCATGCGGGAGGCGACACCGCCTCCACCATCGCCATCCGTTCATTAGCGCATATCGAGCAAGACAACGTGCAGGGCGATGTCCAGATTATCGCCCACATGATGGAAACCTCGGTTATGGCCGCGCATGACGCGATCGTTGGCAAAGCGAAGCGCGAACGTCGTCTCGCGGGCATGGGCACCACCGTCACATCGGTCGCATTGGTGGCCGGATATTGGGTTTTGGCGCATATCGGCGATTCCCGCGCATATCTGCTGCATGACGGCCGTCTGATCCGCATGACGTCCGACCACAGCTACGTGCAGCATCTGATCGACACCGGCCGCATCAGCGAGGCCGAGGCGCGCAACCATCCGCAGCGCAACGTCGTGATGCGCGTTCTGGGTGATTTCGATATCGATTCGAGTCCGGACATCGCCATACGCAAGGCACATCCGGCCGACCGCTGGCTGCTCTGCTCCGACGGTTTGTGCGGCGTGCTTGAGGATTCCACATTGCAGGAGGTGCTGTCCGCCTGCTCCGATCAGGAGGAGTGCGCGCAACAGCTGGTTTCGATGGCGCTTCGTGCCGGCAGCACCGACAACGTCACCGCGGTCATCGCCGACGCGACGCTCGCCCTTGACGCGGACGCGTTCGACCTGCCGCATCAGACGCCGTTGGTTGGCGGCGCGGCCAGCGCAAGCCTTGAACCGATCGCCGACATCATCAACGAGCCGGTCGCATCCGCTCCCGCACTGCGCGAGGGCAAGAAGTCGCCGGCCGCCCGTGCCGCCGCACTGCGCAACGGCAAGAATCCCAACGAGGACGACAATCCTCCGGAACAGCGCGTGGCGCAACCGTCCACGGTACGCGAGGAGAACGGCGACCGCACCAATCCCGACACCGGTGAAATCCCCGTCGTACAGAAGGACGACGGCCGCATTTCCGCCGATCCGAACGATCCGGAAGTCGCCAAAGCCATCCGCAACGAGTATATCGAGCAGCGCAAAACGAAGCGCACGCGCACCCGACGCAACCGTGTGATCGCCATCATCGTCACCATCGTGGTACTGCTGGGACTGGCGGGCGGCGCGTTCGCAACCTACCGTTGGAGCCAAACCAAGTACTACATCGGCGACGACAACGGCGAAGTGGCGATTTTCCAAGGCGTGCCGACAAGCCTGTTCGGCTTCCAGCTGTCGCACGCCGTCACCGACACCCATATGAAGACGAGCGAACTGCCGCCAAGCTGGCAGGAACAGCTTGCGCAGGGCATTTCCTTCGACACTTACGGCGAGGCGAAAACGCATACGCGACTGATCAAAAAGCAGCTGAAGCAACAGCAGGACGAAGCCGCGCAGAAGGAACAAGACAAGGCAAACGGCGAATCCGACAACAAATCCTCTGGTACGACTTCCGACAAGTCGTCGGGCAAATCAGACAAATCGGACGACGCTTCGGCAAACAAGTCAGGCGGTGACCAGTCATGATGGCAACCCGTCTGAAGCAATTCGGCCTGCTGCTGTTCAGCATGCTGATTTGCGGCGTCGCGTTCTTCCAGATGTTCGAACGCACCACCGGCGGTTTTCCGCAGAATTATTTGTGGATGCTCGCTTTTGTCGGCGCATTGTTCCTGACTTCCTGGGGATTGCCGCTGCGTTTCCAGCCGTATGCCAACCAGGCGATCATGTGTTGTGTGATGGTGCTGACTGGCACCGGCATCATGATGATCGCCCGCATCGACCAGGATTCGAACACGTCCGTCGCGTTCAAGCAGTTGCTTTGGCTGTCGATAGCGCTGGTTTTGGCGAATCTGCTGGTGATCTTCATGAAGGATTACCGTGTGCTGAGGCGGTTCTCGTACGTCAGCATGGTGATCGGTTTGGTGTTGCTGCTGTCACCGATGCTTCCGGTGATCGGTTCCGAACAGTACGGCGCGCGCATTTGGGTGAAGATTCCCGGTTTGGGATCGTTCCAGCCAAGCGAGTTCGCGAAGCTGTTCCTCGCGTTTTTCTTCGCCTCCTACCTGTATGACCACCGCGACCAGCTGGCGGTCGGCGGCAAGAAGGTGCTGGGCCTGCAGCTGCCGCGCATCAAGGATCTTGGGCCTATCATCGTGGTGTGGATCGTGTCGATGGGCGTGCTGGTCGTGCAGCATGATTTGGGCACGTCGTTGATGTTCTTCGCCATGTTCGTGTCCATGTTGTACGTGGCCACGGGGCGCACCAGTTGGATTGTGATTGGTTTCATCGCGTTCGCCGTGGGCGCGTTCGCCGCGGCCAATATTTTCAGCCATGTCGGCGCGCGCGTCGACGCCTGGCTGCACCCGTTCGACTCGGCGCAGTACAACAAGGAGTACGGCGGATCCTACCAGCTCGTCACGGGTATTTTCGGCCTGGCATCAGGCGGCTTGATGGGCACCGGCCTTGGGCAAGGTCACCCGTCGCTCACTCCGATCGCCAACTCCGACTACATCTACGCGGCACTTGGCGAAGAGCTGGGCCTCACCGGTCTGATGGCCATTCTGATGCTCTATCTGCTCATCATCGCCGCCGGGATGATCACTGCGATGAAAATCAAGGATGGGTTCGGCAAGCTTCTCGCATCGGGCCTCGTGTTCACCATGGCCTTCCAGGTGTTCACCGTGGTGGGAGGCATCACGTTAGTCATCCCGCTTACGGGTTTGACTCTTCCGTACATGGCCGCCGGCGGATCCTCACTCATAGCGAATTACATGTTGGCAGCACTCCTAGTGGTGATTTCCAACTCGGCGAACAAACCCGAATCCGATATCGATAGCGACACGTTCCAATATGAGGCGATGCAGGCGCTGCGCGCCCGCAAGCAGAGCCGCGCCCGCAGAAGCGTCGCCTCCGCGCAATCGCAGGCCACTGAAGTCATCTCCACGGAGACGCCGGTTTCAGGCACGCCAGTCGTACCACCCGCTCCCCCATCGGGCACGCCGAACGTATCGGACAGCATGTCAGAGGGGAGCCAAGCATGAATAAGTCACTCCGCCAACTCTTCACCATCGTGGTGGCGCTGTTCGTCATCCTGGGCATGTCCACCACCATCATCACGGCGATTCGCGCGAACCAACTCAACAACGACCCGCGCAACACCCGCGCCCTCTACCACGAGTATGGCGCTCCGCGCGGTGCGATCCTCGCTTCGGACGGCTCCGTCATCGCCAAATCCGACCCTTCGAACGACGCGTTCTCCTACCAGCGTTCCTATACCGCCGGCGAACTGTACGCGCCGGTCACCGGCTTCTTCTCGATCAGCCAACGCGGCTGGAGCGGTATCGAAGCGTCGCGCAGCTCGCTGCTGTCGGGCCAATCCGACCAGCTGGTATGGCAGCGGTTCAAATCGCTGTTCACCGGCCAGGAAAACAAGGGCGCGACCATCGAAACGTCCATTGATCCGAAAATCCAGCAGGCCGCCTACAACGGTCTTGCCAACAATGACGGCGCGGCCGTGGCCATCGAAGTGAAAACCGGTCGTATTCTCGCCATGGCAAGCACGCCAAGCTACGACCCGAACCAGCTGGCGAGCCACGACACGTCCGAAGCGAACGGCAATTATTCCACGCTTTCGCAAGACGAGTCGAATCCGATGCTCAACCGTGCCACCTCGCAGCTGTATCCTCCGGGATCCACGTTCAAAACGGTGGTGGCGGCGGCCGCGCTGGAAACCGGCGAATACCAGACCGACACCGAGATTCCGGCCGGATCGAGCTACACGCTTCCGGGTACGGTCACGCAGTTGACGAACGCGGTGTCGCAGGCCGACGGTTCGGACGGCAAGATCACGTTGGAAGACGCGATGGCGTATTCGTCGAACACCGCGTTCGCCCAGCTGGGCGTGGCTTTGGGCGATGACAAGGTGTCGTCCATGGCCAAGAAGCTTGGTTTCGACAGTCCGATCACGGTTGACGGATCCGATTCCACGGGCACGCCGTGGATGAGCGTGGCGTCGAAGTTCCCGACCGACACGACCGACGACAAGCTCGCTTTGGCGTCCATCGGCCAAGGAGACACCGTGGTGACTCCGCTGCAGAACGCGCTGGTGGCGGCCGCCGTGGCGAACGGGGGCAAGGTCATGCAGCCGACGCTGGTGGATCGCGTGCGTTCCTCCGACCTGTCTGTTATTTCGCAGACCAAGCCGCAGGTGATGAGCCGCGCGTTCAGTTCGGGCACCGCCAACAAGCTCACGCAGATGATGGAGGCGGTGGTCACCAAGGAGAACCCGAATCTGGCCATCGACGGCGTGCAGGTGACTGCGAAAACCGGTACCGCGCAGATCGGTGACGGCAATACGTCCATCGACGGCTGGGTGGTCGGCTTCGCCCCGGCGGACGATCCGAAGATCGCAGTTGCCGTGGTGGTGCACAATGTGGATTTGTATGGCTCGTTCGCGGCGGGTCCAATTATGAAGGCGATGCTGCAGGAGGCGCTGGCAGAGTGAAACTGATTGAAGGACAGCTCATCCACCGACGCTACAGGTTGGATGCCCGTCTGGCCCAGGGTGGCATGGGCGAAGTGTGGAAAGGCTATGATATCCAGTTGGGTCGTCCCGTGGCCATTAAGGCGTTGCGCGGCGACTTGGGCGTCACGCAGGAGGCCAAGCTGCTTCGCCTGCGTGCGGAAGCGCATAATTCCGCCAATCTTGCACACCCGAATATCGCTGCGTTGTTCGAATATTACGAACATGACGGCATCGGCTTCCTCGTTATGGAGTACGTGCCCAGCAAGTCGCTGGCCGACCTGTTCCACGAGCAGAACGGCCCGATGGAACCGACCCGTCTGCTGCCGATTCTCATCCAGACCGCGCGTGGCCTGTTCGTCGCGCATTCGCATGGCGTGATCCACCGCGACGTGAAACCTGCGAACATCATGGTGTCCGATTCCGGCGAGGTGAAAATCACCGATTTCGGCGTCTCCTACTCCACCAATCAGGAGCAGATTACGCAGGACGGCATGGTGGTGGGCACCGCGCAGTACATTTCCCCGGAGCAGGCGCAGGGCCAGCATGCCACGCCTCAATCCGATATCTATTCGCTTGGCATCGTCGCCTACGAGGGCCTGTGCGGGCATCGTCCGTTCACGGGTGCCACGCCGGTCGACATCGCCGCAGCACATGTCAACAATCCGGTTCCGCCGCTGCCAGACTCCGTCGACGTGCAGCTGCGTGAATTCGTCATGTCGATGCTGTCCAAAGACCCGCTTGACCGTCCGAAGGACGCGTTGACGGTGTCGCGCACGTTGTCCCGCATCGAACGCCGTCTGCTCGACCAGCAGACACAATTGGCTGACACGATGGTGGTGCCTACAGGCGGAAGGCTTCCGCGACGCGTGGTCAGCAGACCTCATATCTCCTTGAGCACTGATGGGAAGGAACAGGGATGAACATCAACATGCCTACCTCTTTGGCTGGTGGACGTTACCAGCTCGGCCAACTGGTCGGCCGTGGCGGCATGGCCGAAGTGCACGTGGCGCTCGATACGCGCCTTGGGCGTACCGTCGCGGTCAAGATCATGCGCGCCGACTTCGCCAACGACAAGATCTTCCTTGAGCGTTTCCGTCGCGAAGCCCATTCCGTGGCGCAGATGAACAATCCGAATATCGTGAACATCTACGATTCGGGCGAAGAGGTCGTCGCCACGGAAACCGGCCAGACCGAACATCTGCCGTATCTGGTGATGGAATATGTCAAGGGCCAGACCTTGCGCGACATTCTCAAAGTGAATGGCGCTCTGAGCCAGCGCGACGCCGAACAGGTGATGATGGGCGTGCTCAACGCGCTTGAGTATTCGCATCGCATGGGCATCATCCACCGCGACATCAAGCCCGGCAACATCATGATTTCCGAGCAGGGCGTGGTCAAGGTCATGGACTTCGGCATCGCCCGCGCGCTCGACGATTCCGCCGCCACGATGACGCAGTCGCAGGGTGTGGTCGGCACCGCGCAATACCTATCTCCCGAGCAGGCGCGCGGCGAAAGCGTCGACATGCGTTCCGACCTGTATTCCGCAGGCTGCGTGCTGTATGAAATGCTTACCGGAAGGCCGCCGTTTACCGGCGATTCCGCGGTTGCGATCGCCTACCAGCATGTTTCGGAGGTCGCCACTCCCCCAAGTTCGGTCGTTCCCGGCTTGCCGAAGATGTGGGATTCGATTTGCGCGAAGGCGATGGCGAAGGATCGTCAGAACCGTTACGCCACGGCTTCCGAATTCAAGAACGATTTGCTGACGTTCATGAACGGCGGCGTGCCGATGGCGGCCGCGTTCAATCCGTTGACCGATCTGACCAATATGAAGGCACGCAAGCAGGCCGAAATGGACGCGAACACCGTGGCCATGACTCCTGCCGGTGAAACCGCCGCGACGCAGGCGTTCAATCCCGTTACGGGCCAGTTCGAGGCCGTGCCGAACCCACAGAACGGCATATCCACAAAAACCCGCGCGGAACAGCGTGCCGAGGCCGCTAAGGCGCGTAAGAAGAAGCAGATCATCATCGGCTCCGTGGTGGGCGGTCTGGTGGCACTGCTGGTCATTCTGGGTGTGTTCTTCATGCTGAACAAGAGCGACTCCACCGCCGACATGGTGGAAGTTCCTGATTTCACCGCCACGGCGAATATTTCCGAGGCGCGCGTCGAAGAGCAGCTCGCAGCCAAAGGCCTGAAGCTCGACGCCCGCGAGGATTCCGATTCGAGCAAGCCGAAGGGCACAATCACCAAGCAGAATCCCAGGGGCGGCAAGAAGGTCGCCAAGGGCTCCACGGTTTCCGTATGGTTCTCCACCGGCCCGCAGTCGGTCGCGGTGCCGGATGTGTCGAACAAGAGCCAGGACGACGCGAAGTCCATTCTCGAGGCCGCCGGCTTCAAAGTGGGCAACGTGCGTACGGTAGACAACGCATCCATCGAAAAAGACAAGGTGGTAAGCACCGATCCTGCGGCCAATTCGAAGCAAACCAAGGGCACGATCATCACGCTGTACATTTCGTCCGGCATGACCAAGATTCCCGACAATCTGATAGGACAGCCGAAGGATTCGGCCATTGAGCAGCTCAAGCAGGCCGGTCTGACACAAATCACCATCGAAAGCGAGTATTCCGATTCCGTCGCTTCCGGCGCTGTGACCCGCGTCGATCCGGGTGTCGGAAGCACGGTCGAGGCTGGTACCGCGGTCACGATTTGGGTGTCCACCGGCAAGCAGCAGATCAGCGTGCCGTTCGTTACCAACTCCACGCTGGCCGAGGCGAAAAGAATTTTGCAGGTCGCCGGATTCCAAGTGAGTGTAAACGGGCCGCAGGATGACGATGCAACCGTCGAGTCGATGTCTCCGAATGGCGGCAGCCAAGCCGACAGCGGATCGACCATCACACTGACCACCAAGAAGTCATCCAGCAACACCCCTAACACCGACACGAGCAATAACAGCAGCAACAACAACGGCGGAAGCAACACCACTCCCGGCGAAGGCAACTGATCGATCGTCACAACCGCGATAGCCGCCATAATTCACAATGAAGGCCCGACTGGAAATCCCCAGCCGGGCCTTCATGCTTACGATTGCGTTTTACGAAACTCACGTTTTCCTGAGATTCGTTCCCGAAATTTTCGCGCGATTCACGTATTCCGTGATTCCCTGCAGTCCTTACGTTTCGCGTGTTTCCGCATTTTCACGTGTTTTCGTGCCTTCAGGCCGCGACCTTCGGCTGCAATCCGGCGGAACGCTCCACCGCGTTCTCCTGCCCGCACACCTTCAGCCAGTTCGCAAGCAATCGGTAGCCGTCCTGAGTCATCACGGATTCGGGGTGGAACTGCACCGCGTACATCGGCTTGCTGCGGTGCTTAATGCCCTGCACGATGTGGTCGCTCTGCGTCCACGCGGTCACCACCAGCTCTTCCGGCACGGAATCAGGCTCCACGGCCAACGAATGGTAGCGAGTGGCGGTCATAGGATTGGCCACTCCTTCGAAGATCTCGTCGTCGATGTGCTCCACCAAACTGGTTTTGCCATGCATGATGGTAGGCGCATGGCTTACGGTGGCGCCGAACACTTCGGCCAGTGCCTGCATGCCCAAGCAAACGCCGAACATGGGCTTGGACTGCTCCGCGCATAGGCGGATCATATCTTCGCTGGCGCCGGATTCCGCCGGAGCGCCAGGCCCTGGGGAGATCAGCACGCCGTCATATTCGTCGATCACACCGTCCTCGCTCGGGTCGATCGCATCGTTGCGCACCACCGTCACCGTGGCACCCAACGTCTTCAAATATCCGACGATCGTGTACACGAACGAATCGTAATTATCCACGACCAGAATGCGTGCGGAATCGGTCATCATGCTCCTATCGACGTTGGAATGCCGGCATCCGAATATTTCGAATCGTTCGAATGCCTCAAATCCTTCGAATATTCCGAATGCTTGCGTTGTGCGAATACTTGCGTTTGAACAGCAGTCTACGTGCGCAACATGTCATGACATGACGCGCGTCTCACGCAGCAACCGCAGCAACCGCAAAAAGCGCCTTATACGGCCGTGTAATTCGACATTTCCTGCAATGCCGGAATATTCGTCGCAGCCCACGGGAACAGCCATTCAAAGCACGATGCGGCCGCCGCGAAAATCAGCAACGCCATGAGCACAAGTCGAATCGGAAGCACACCCGGCTGCAATCGCATCAATCCGCCGTACAAGCTGAATTCCGGCTTTTCGCGGCGTCCTGCGCGCACGTCGGCGAGATACGGCCAACGCCATGCCACCAGCGCGGAAAGGAAGATGATCGCATATGCGGCGAGCGCGCCGAGAATCCACGGTTTGAGTGAGCTGACGGATGCGACGATCGACGATTTTTCGTTGTTGACGAATTTGACTTTGCCGTTGGAGTCGGTGGAGGCGAGCTCCTGGGGGATGCCGTCGGACACCTTCGCCCAGTATGAGAATTCCGCGTAGCTGATCCAGCGGTGTGTCGGCGTGGAGTATTTCGGTTCGCATGTGGTCATGGTCAGCATGCGTTTGGTTGGCGTCGCGCCGGGGTTTTCGGGGTTGGCGGCGACCACTTCGATGTCGGTCGGCAGCACGATTTTGTAGCTGGTGTAGTGGTAGACGTACCAGTAATCCTGCGTGCGCACGATGATCGGGTCGCCTTCCTGCAGTTTGTCGACGTCGCCGAGTGGCTGTCCGTAGCCGTTGCGGTGCCCTGCGAAGGCGAAATTGCCGACTTGGCCAGGCATTTGCGAATCCTTGTAGTGGCCGAGTCCGTGCTTGTTGAGTTCGGTGAGAGAGGTGCCTTCAACGAGGTTGCGCTGCCATTGGCTGCCGAATCGCGGAATGTAGACCTGGGCGATGAGCTCGCCTTCCTGTGCGCTTTGCGGTTGCGTTGGCGGGTCGCCTTCCTGCGCTTGCGCAATGGTGACGCTGTCGGATTGGCCGGGGTCGGACCATGATACGGATTGGCGTGTTTCGATTTGGTTGTGTTCGGCCTGCACGCCCGTCCACCACATTTGCCATGCGATGTAGAGCGCGCAGACGGCCGCCGCGGTCAGCATGAGTTCGGCGAGGATGCCAAGTATCGTCCAGACCACGCTTTTGCGACGCTGTTTTGGTGCCACGTGCTTCATCGGTTACTTCCCCTCTTGCGATTCCTGCGTTTCGTCCGTTTGCTGCGATCCGTCTGTTTCGTTGTTCATCGCCTGCGCGTATTGCAGCGGCTGTTGCAATGCGTCGGTCGCGTCGAAATGGAGTTTTTCTTTTTCGTCGACCTGCCATCCCAAGCCGAACGCGCTGACGTACTGCCGGTATATGGTCACTTCCTGCGAATTGTCGAGCGCCTTTTTCATTGTCTCGACCGGGCCGATCGCGGAAATGGTGAATGGCGGCGAATACTTTTTGCCCTGCAAAAGCAGCACGTTGCCGGAACAGCGCACTGCGGAATTGAACAGCACACGCTGGTCCATGATCATCATGGATTCCGCGCCGCCCGCCCAAAGCGCGTTCACCACGGCTTCGACGTCTTGCTGGTGCACCACGTAATCGTTGATGTTGGAGGTGGAGCCGCTGGAATCGACCATGTTTTCCCAGAGTGGCGAATCGTCGAGCGTCACCACGAGTCCGGGGCCTTCCACCGCGGGCAGCATGGTGCCGTTGCCGGCGCTTTCGCTGTCTTGCTGGTCGGCGTCGTCCTGGCTGTTCAGGGTTTTGCTCAGATCGTTCACGCGGGAGCTGAGCGCGTCGACTTCCGTCTGCAGGGAGTTGACTTTTTTCACGCGTTGTTCCACGAGTTCGGCGGTGTCGTTGGTCACCACGACGGAACGGTTCACGCGCAGGTTCGTGGCGAGCAGGAATCCGGAGAACATGAGCACAAGGAATGCCGCCACTCCGGCCGCTTTCGACCGTTTCGCGGTGTGCTTGCCGGTGTGCTTCGCCATGCGGACCTTCCTGATTCCCATTAAGCATTTGCTCTGATTATGAACAGTTTTGCGCTGTGAGTTCGCCGCTTTCGAGTCTACCCACTATTATGACTTTTAGCCTATTAAAGGAGACTATGCTGATGGCTGACGAAGAGCTGCACGAAACCACCGCGGACGATCAGAACGATCTGCAGTCCACGGACGACACCGCTGCCGTTGAAGAGAGCAACGAAACCGTTCAGGATGCCGCTGAGGAAACCACCGTCGATTCCACTTCTGACGAATCCGCTGATTCCGACGACGATGACGATCACGACATTCCGATGGATCGCGTCGAAGCGGTGCTGAACGCTACCGCCGATAAGGACTCCCTGAGCCCGCAGATGCAGCGCATGATGAACCGTCAGGCGGAGAACACCCGCCGCGTGGAGGAAACCATCAAGGGCACCAAGTCCAATCCACGCTGGTTCGTGCCGCTGTTCTGCGCGCTGATGATCATCGGTCTGATCTGGGCGGTCGTCTACTACCTGACTTCCGACTACCCGATTCCGAACATCGGCGCGTGGAATCTGGCCATCGCATTCGCGATCATCATGGTCGGATTCATCATGACCATGTGGTGGCGCTAAAGCGTAGTTTCGCCTTTCCTGCGATTTGAGGGCGTCTGTACAACGTGCGGTCAGACGCCCTTTTCGCATGCCCTTTTACGATTATCTCGCAATCTTTTCGTAGGTTTTCTTCGTAGGTTTCACGCTCTTTCGCAAACGTACGCGGTCTTTCGCGACTGCCTTGCCAATCCCGGTTCGCCTGTTTCTTTTTTCGATTCCGGTTTGTTTTTCAGATTTTCGACGTGCGCAGCAGCACATGATCGCAGCCTTGCATGGTAGTGCCGAACAGATAGACCGGACCACCGTCGGCAAGCTTCAATTTCTTGCGTAGCTGCGGTGCGGTAAGCGGGAAGTTACGTACCGCGATATTGGCCTGTTTCGTGCCATTCAGCAGTCGTTTTATATCCTTTTTATTCATGCCGCCGATCGCTTCAATCGCGAATCCTCTGCCGGGAAAATCGGCAACCGGCGTTGCCGACACGAAAAGGTGACTGCTTGGACCGACCTGCGTCACACCGAATCGTTCCTCCACCAGATCGAAGCAGCCGGCTTTCATAATCGACGCATTCGGCTCATACAAGTAGTTTTTCGCCTCCGGCAGCGGTTTGCCGCCAATGCGCAGGCCCTGCGTATATGCGGCGGAATCATAGTCGATCCGCTGATTGTCGTTCACGCAGAACACGCGCGGCGCGGATGGTTCCTCATGCACCTGCTGACCCAATACCAGCAACAGTTCCTTGCATTCGTTGCCGGTGGCCACGATATGCACTTCGCGTACGGTCCCGTCGAAATCGGCGACCGCCTTGCGCCAATCCAACATCGGCGAAAGCTTGACCAGCGTGTACTGCGATTTGGAGAGCAACAGGTCACGCAATTCGAACACGTTCGGCGTGCAATCCTCGATCGCGTAAGTGCGCGATCCATGCTCGTCGCGGCGGGCCGGATCAAGGTAGATGAAGTCCACCGGACCCATCTGCCTGAGGTATTCCACGCCGTCGCCGCACACGATGCGCGCCTGGTCGAGTCCCAGTGCGGCCATATTGTGTTCGGCCAGATCGCACAGATGCCGCTGCCGTTCCACATAAGTGGCTTGGCTGAATCCGCGCGCCAGATACGAGAAGTCCACGCCGAACCCGCCCGTCAGATCCACCATCGCCCTTCTCGCCACCAATGTGTCCGATTCTGGAGAATCGGACAACTGGAACGCACTTTTTGCCGTTTGCATGACCGATTCGGCAGAATCGGACAACTGTGGCTCACTTTTCGTGGTTTGGTTGTCCGATTCTCCAGAATCGGACACTCTGGCACGCACGGTTGCGGCCGGCGCAAGCAGTGTTTGTGCGACTTCTGACTTGTATTGGGCTGTGAACTGCGATGAGCACTGTTCCATGGAAATGTGCGGAGGGTATACGATTCCCTCGCAGGAGGCCCATTGTGGCAGTTTTTTGCGTGCGATCTGCCATCCGGCAATCTGGTCGAGCGCCAACGGCAGGTCGAGCCCTTCCACACGTTTGGCCTTCAACGCCAGTTCGCGCACGTCCTCGTTACGATGCATCGCCACGAATTCGCGCGTCTCGTCATTCATGATTGTCATTGGTGACGTACCTGATTTCGTTGTGTTGATTCGTCGTCATTCTGGGGATTTTCTGGTTTCACACGATGTGGATAAGTCGTGGATTATTGTGGACGAATGTGGATAGCGTCTATATCTTGTAGGCAGTTTTATGGCCGTCCACAATATATAGGATGGTGTTTTTCCCCATTTTTCCACTATGCACAGTCGGGTTATCCACATTTTCCACCGTTGAAAAGCCGGGGAATCCACCGTTTTGTGAATATCCTTGTGGATAATGCACCGAGTTATCCCCGACTTACCCACAGCTCAACCCTCACTTATCCACACACTTATCCACATTTGTGGATAAGTGTGTGTCTGCGATTCCCCAAATCTGTTTTTCTCCTGCCTGCCAACTAGAAGAACATGCCAAGAAGGGGGTTTGCGCGAAGTGGATTGCTCATATTGCATGCGACGACAATCGCAATAATCACGGCCAACATGATTACGCCGTACATCAGCGTGCGCTGCTGCAGGCTTTTGCCGCGCAACGCATGCAGACCGGAAACCAACAGCCAGGCGAACACTCCTCCGATGATGAATCCGCCGACATGCGCCTGCCATGCGATGTTCGGCGTGATGATTGGCATCAGGAAGTTGATGAGCATCCAGATCAGCATGGATCGAATGTCGATGCCAATGCGCTGGTATACCACCAGAATTGCCGCGAACAGGCCGAATAGCGCGCCGGAAGCGCCGTATGCGGATGTCAGCCAACCGTCTTGCGAGAACAGTGCCCAGACCATCATGCCGGCGCTTCCGCCGAGTCCTGACAGCACGTATAACGCGAGATATGGCAGATGCCCCATCATGCGTTCCAATACAGGCCCGACGCACCACAAGGTCAGCATGTTGAAAAGAATGTGCCATAGGGAGGCCGGCTGATGCAGGAACATTGACGTAATGAAGGTCCATGGGCGGTGAGTCGCCAGCGCGGGCATGAATACGCCTGAGCCGACGAATGCGTTGCAGCCGGTCGGCCAGACGATTTTCAATAGTGTTTCGACAATCCAGACCGCGACGCATATCGCCATGATCGTAACGGTGATCACAGGATCGCCGTTACGCCAACGGTATCGCATGGAACGTGCAGAGAAGAAGTCTTTGAACGACGGGGAATCGGGAAACAGACTGAAACGTTGATAAGCCATGTTTCAACCCTACTGGAACGTGCGAATCCGCGAATCTGCGAAATCATTGCAAATGATTGCATTCTTGTGAATCCCCGGCGCGTAAATCCACCCAATCAACACATTCAAGGAATTAATATAGTGAACAGAGTTGGCTTGAACGAGCAGGTCAGCCAATGTTCGCCGATATTTGGGAAAGGATCCGTCATGGAGAACAAGTCTTCTAACGGTTGGAAGTTCTTCGCACTGCTCTTCGGAGCTTTGCTTGCCGGTGTCGTCGGTCTGTATGTGTACAAGCAGCAGAATCCGGATTACGATCCGTGGGAGGAGCCATGGGAGAACAGCTCGTCTCCTGTCGATCTTGGCCTGACCAAGGATGCCGAGGATGGCGAAGCCGAAGTCGCTCCCACCACCCCAGAAGCTGCCTGATTTCTCTTTCTTTCAAGCCCTGCGCCCCACGCGCAGGGCTTTTTGTTTTGCTCTGGAAAACGAAAAGGGACGATTCCAAAACGGAATCGTCCCTTCGTCATCACGCCCTATCTAACGCTACGAGTCATACATCACGCGATAATTCACGTCACATATGGCCCGTGCGAAGCGAAAGTAATGACGAGCGCAGTATCACAAGGCGTGGAAGGCGAAAGCGTACGAAGATACGTCAAGCCTTCCACAACGCAGATAACGCTCCGTCATTACTTGAGCGGACCGGTCATCCAGATGCGCTCGAGGTAATCCTCCATCGAGCGGTCGGAGCTGAAGTAGCCCGAGTTCGCCACGTTGATGAGGGCCTTGCGGTTCCATTCGAGCGGCTGGGCGTAGAGGGCCTCGATTTCCGACTGGATGGCGGTGTAGGCGCCGAAGTCGGCGAGGGTCATGAACCAGTCCTTGGTGAGCCAATCGTGGACAAGGTCTTCGTACACGGTCTTGTCGCCGTTGGAGAAGGTGCCGTCCGCGACCATGTCGATGGCGGCTTTGAGACGAGGATCGGCCTCGTAGTACTTCTTCGGATCGTAGCCTTCGGCGTAGAGGGCGTCCACCTCGTCGACGGTCATGCCGAAGAGGAAGAAGTTCTCAGCGCCGACGCGCTCACGGATTTCGACGTTGGCACCGTCGAGGGTGCCGACGGTCATGGCGCCGTTGAGAGCGAACTTCATGTTGCCGGTACCGGAGGCTTCCTTGCCGGCCTGGGAGATCTGCTCGTCGAGGTCGGTTGCCGGGATGAGGTGCTGTGCGAGACGCACGTTGTAGTTCCACGGGAAGTAGACGTTCAGCTTGCCCTTGACATCCGGGTCGTTGTTGATGACGCGGGCGACGTTGTTGATCAGCTGGATGGTCTGCTTGGCGAGGTAGTAGCCCGGAGCGGCCTTGGCGCCGAACACGATGGTGCGCGGCATGACATCGTCGGCGGCGATCCTGCCGGACTTGATGTCGGCGTAGCGTGCGATCACGGCGAGGATCTTCAGTGCCTGACGCTTGTATTCGTGCAGACGCTTGACCATGGTGTTGATCATGGTGTTCGGGTCGATGTCGAAGCCGTATTCGCGCTTGGCGTAGTTGGAGAAGTCAACCTTGTTGGCCTGCTTGACGGCGGCGAACTTCTTGACGAATTCGTCATCGGCTGCGAGCGGTTCGAGGCCCTTGAGCAGTTCGAGGTCGCTCACCCACTTGTCGGTGCCGAGGCCTTCGGTGATGAGGTCGGACAGACGCGGGTTGGCGAGCTTGACGAAGCGGCGAGGGGTCACGCCGTTGGTCACGTTGGTGAACTTGTCCGGATACACGTCGGAGAAGTTCTTCAGGGTGACGTCCTTGAGCAGCTGGGAGTGCAGCTCGGCAACGCCGTTGACGTGGGAGCCGCCGTAGGTGGCCAGGTAGGCCATGCGCACGGAGTCGCCGGTGTAGATGGCCATGTCCTTGATGGTGGCTTCGTCGACGCCCTTGGCCTTGAGCTCGGCTGCGAACTGGTCCTGGATCTTCTCGATGATTTCGAGGTGACGCGGCAGGAGTTCGCCGATGAGCTTGGACGGCCACACTTCCAGGGCTTCCGGAAGCAGGGTGTGGCAGGTGTAGTTGAAGGTCTTGTTGGTGACGGTCCAGGCGGTGTCCCAATCGTAGCCGTACTCGTCCATGAGGACGCGCATGAGCTCCGGAATGCCGATGACCGGGTGGGTGTCGTTGAGCTGGAAGGTGATCTTGTCCGCGAAGGTGGTCAGATCCGGCTTGTCCTGACCCGGGTAGAAGACGCGGATGGCGTCGTGGATGGAGGCGGACACGAAGAAGTACTGCTGCTCGAGACGCAGTGCCTTGCCCTGCGGGGTGGAATCTTCCGGATACAGGATCTTGGAGATGTTCTCAGCTTCAACCTGCGGCTTGACGGCGTCAAGGTACTCGGACTTGTTGAAGGTGAGCAGGTCGAACTCGTCGTAGCTCTTGGCGGTCCACAGACGCAGGGTGTTCACACGACCGGAAGCATAGCCCGGAACCATGTAGTCGACCGGCACCGCACGCACGGACCAAGCCGGCTTCCATACCTTCTTGCCATCTTCCTCAACGACTTCGCCGCCGAAGGAAACCTTCTGGTCGCGGTTGTAATCGATGTGTCCCCACGGCTCTTCATTGGTCAGCCAGTAGTCCGGGGTTTCGATCTGCTTGCCGTTTTCATCGAACTTCTGCTCGAAGATGCCGTACTTGTACTGAATGCCATAACCGAATGCCGGCACGCCCAGCGAGGCGAGCGAATCGATGAAGCAGGCGGCCAGACGGCCGAGGCCACCGTTGCCGAGGCCCGGCTCGTGCTCGGCGTCGACGACGTCCTGCACGGAGAAGCCGAGTTCCTTGACCGCGGCGTCGAACTGCTCGGTCAGACCGGCGTTGAGCAGCGCGTTGCGCAGCTGCTTGCCCATCAGGAATTCTGCGGACAGGTAGCCGACTGCCTTGGTGTTGCCGTTGACCATGTCGGACTGGGTCTTGAACCAGGAATCCATGAGGTGGCGGCGCACTGCGGCGGACGCGGCGACGTACACGTCGGCCGGCTTGGCCTGCTCGACGGTGACGCCCTGGGTGTACTTCAGCTGCTCGCGGATCTCGTCTGCGAACTGCTCCGCGGTGACCGCGGACTTCGGTGCGGTAATTTCAGTCATTAATCGACTCCCTTTGACGGATTACTCTCCAGGAACATTATGCCTTACCCCAGCGTCCTTGCATTAGCGGCCGCATGAACACTAAGTAACATCATGCATACGTTCTCATACATAGCATACTACGTAATCATAAAAAGATGAAATTTCAAGCAATTACAAGCAAGCATTCGTTTGCAGAAATAATGCAAACCGGCTGCAAAAACGTTGCGAGCAACATGCAAACGACATGCAACAACATTGCGAACGCTGTCAAGAATCGCAAGTATTTTCCCTCTCTTCACACCCCTATTCAGTTGTGACTACGTTGTCTGCAACACCCCATCATAGTCGCTCGCAAACGGCAAAATAACACGTATGGCTGTTATTCGAGAACAAGATCTGCATAAGGGGCATGACGCATTTGCACAATGGCTGCAAACGTCTCATCGCATGATCGCCGACAATATTCCCGCAAATACCGACGCGGCCCGCGATTTCCGTCTGGAATTCTCTCCACGATTGCCACGCCAACTGTGGGCGATGGCGGTGCGCTACTCGCTGCATCTGCTGGAGAAAAAAGCGCCCGGGGCGGGCGTGGAAGTTCGTGTCGCGCCGTGGGGTGCCATCAAGATTCTCGACGGACCGGCATCCGATCCGCATAATCTCACACCGCCGGACGTGATCGAACTGGAACCGGACGTGTGGATGAGACTCGCCACGGGCATCACCAGCTGGGCTGAGGAGAAGGAGGCAGGACGCATCACGGCCGTTGGCGAACGCGACGATTTGAGTAGCTTGCTGCCGTTGGTGTGACAGGCTGCGAGAAGACCGTCACAGGCGCAAAAACGCATAGCAAAACCGCGATGTGGATACACCTGGCAGGCATATCCGCATCGCGGTTTCACAAAGTACCTGATATGCCGATCAGTCCTGCTTCTTCGGCTTCAGTGCGCTGGGCATCGGCATCGGGATGGGCTTGTGTGGCTTCGGCGCGGCGGACTTGGCTGCCGGGAACTCTCCACTCGTGGCCTTCGCCGCCGCCTCTGCGGCCCACTTTGCATACTCGTCGAGGTCATCCTCGGCGTCGGTTTGCGCGGACTCCTGAGCATCTTCAGAAATCTCATCTTCAGCGTCCGCATCGTGAGAATATTTTGCTTCGATATCGGCGAAAGGATCAAAAGAACCCGAACCAGGCTCCTGGGCACCGAGCTCCTTGGCGAGCTCATCATAATCGGTGTCGGTGGTCAGGTACTTGAGCTTTCGGGCTATTTTCTGCTGTTTGGCTTTCTGACGTCCGCGGCCCATCTGACCCCCTGAGGATTACTGTGCTATCAATTCATCAAACAAGAGAGTACCACTTGCTGTGCCATATTTCGTTGTCGGCTCAGACTTTTACGATAAAATCGCTGATTTTCTTAAGAAAAGGACACGTATGACGGACGAAACCCAGGAGCAGCAGATCACCGCTGTCGGCAATGAAATGAGCGCGAGCTTCCTCGCAGCGAAGAAGCGTTCCGACGCAACGCTCGCCGCAATCGAACAGAATCCGGGCAAGTTCACCATGCTGACCGGCGACCGTCCGACCGGACGTCTGCATCTCGGCCATTATTTTGGTTCGATTCGTGAGCGCGTCGCCATGCAGAATCGCGGCGTGAATTCGAATATCATCATCGCCGATTATCAGGTGATCACCGATCGTGACACGACCGCGCACATCGAAGACAATGTGCTCAATTTGGTGCTTGACTACATGGCTGCCGGCATCGATCCGGAAAAGACCATGATTTTCACGCATTCCGCCGTTCCTGCGGAGAACCAGCTGATGCTGCCGTTCCTGTCATTGGTGACTGAGGCCGAGCTGCATCGCAATCCTACGGTGAAGTCGGAAATGGAAGCTTCCGGCCATGCGCTGACCGGCCTGCTGCTGACTTATCCGGTGCATCAGGCATGCGACATTCTGTTCTGCAAGGCCAATGTGGTGCCGATCGGCAAGGATAACCTGCCGCATGTCGAGATCACGCGCACCATCGCGCGTCGTTTCAACGAACGCTACGCCAAGAAGCATCCGGTGTTCCCCGAGCCGGCCGCGATTCTGTCTGAAGCGCCGGAGATTCCAGGCTTGGATGGCCGCAAGATGAGCAAGTCGTACGGCAATTCCATCATGTTGGGCGCCACAGCGCAGGAGACCGCCAAGCTCATCAAGAAGAGTCCGACCGATTCCGAGCGCCGCATCACGTTCGATCCGATCGCACGTCCGCAGGTTTCCGCACTGCTGACGACCGCCGGTTTGGTCACCGGTCGCGATCCGAAGGAGATCGCCGAGGAGATCGGCGATTCCGGTGCGGGCGCGCTGAAGGCGTATGTGATCGAATCGGTGAACAGCTTCCTTGAGCCGCATCGCGCCCGTCGCGAGGAACTCGCCAAGGATATGGATTACGTGCGCGACGTACTCGCCGAAGGCAACAAGAAGGCCAACGCCATCGCCAACGAAACGTTGGAGCAGGTGCGCGACGCCATGGGCATGCGCTACTAAAGCTCCAGAAACACCATAATCACGCTTTAAACAGCGTTTCAGCATCGACAAAGGCCGGATTGCGTATTGCACAATCCGACCTTTGTTGCGTTTGAGTGGCATGTGCCACATTATGTTTGATTAGATTTTCGCGCGCTTTTCGCCGGAAGCGATTTCCGCTGCGACCAAATCGTCATCCACCTTGCGGTCATCGGGATCATCAAGATAATGATCGAACTCGTGCAGCACTTCAGCATCGGGAGCCGGAGTCAGCAGCGACACCACCACAATGAACAGCAGCGAGATGATGAACGCCGGAAGCAGCTCGTAAATAGCGAAGACACCACCAAGCGGCTTGATGAAATTATGCCAGATCAGCACGGTCGCAGTACCGGAAAGCATGCCCGCAATCGCACCGAATTTATTGGTACGACGCCAATACAGCGAGCAGAGCATCAGCGGACCGAACGAAGCGCCCAAACCGGCCCATGCATACGAAACAACCTGGAAAATCGACGAATTCTGATCGAACGCAACCACAATGCCGAAAATGAACATAACCAGCAATGTGATGCGCGCAACCATCATCACCTGACGATCGGTGGCCTTGCGATAGAGCAATCCGCGGAAAATATTCTCACCGACCGCGGAAGCGCCGATAATCAGGTATGACGACGACGAGCTCATGGACGCGGCGAAAATGCCCGACACCACGATGCCGCACATGAAGCTCGGCAGCAGCGCCTGCGAAACCACGATGAAAATGTTCTCCGCCGCGGACTGCGTGACGAACTGCGTCGGCATCATCGCACGGCCGACCAAACCGATGCACACGCCGCACGCCAGCGACACCACACACCACGTGGTGGCGATGATACGGGACTTCTTGATCTCTTCGGAACTGCGGATTGACAGGAATCGCACGAGCACCTGCGGCATACCGAAATAGCCAAGGCCCCACGCAAGCATGGAAATCATGGTGATCACGCCGTATTCGGTAGGAGCGCCGAACATGGCCTGACCGGCTTTGATGATCTGCTCGCCGGCATCGTTCAGGATTGGCGTGGCCATTTGCGTGCCGTCAAGGAATCCTGGAATGCCTTTGAGGAAGGCGACGGTGTTGTCGACGCCGCCGACGGACGCCACGGAACCGATGAACACCACGGCCAGCGCGAAGAACATGAGCAAGCCTTGGATGAAGTCGGTCACGACCACGGAAAGATAGCCGCCGATCAAGGTGTAGGCGAACACGATGGCCGCACCGATCACCATGGTCAGGTGGTAGTCCCAGCCGAACAGGGTCGAGAAAAGTTTGCCGACCGTCACGAAGCAGCTGCCGACATACACGCAGAAAAATACGAGGATGATCAACGCCGCGATGGTGGAGACGATGTTGCGTTTGTCATGGAATCGTTTGGAGAAGAAGTCCGGAATGGTAATCGCGTCACCTGCCACCACGGAGTAGCGGCGCAAACGCCGTGCGACGAGCTTCCAATTGAGGTAGGTGCCGAGAGCCAGGCCGAGGGCCGTCCACAGCGGGTCGGCGGCACCGGTGAAGTAGGCGACGCCCGGCAGACCCATGAGCAGCCAGCCGCTCATATCGGAGGCTTCGGCACTTAAAGCCGTCAGCCACGGACCAACGCCACGACCGCCCGCGAAATACTGACGGGTGGAGGAATTGGACCGCTTGGAGTAGATGAAGCCGATGGTGAGCATGGCCACAAAATAGATGACCATCGCCAGCAGCACCCAAAAATCTTTGGTAACCATGAATTCTCTCTTCTTAGATTTCTAGCCGAATTTCTTTCGAATCTCTTTCTTCAAATCTCTGTCGAAACGAATTTCTTTCGAATCTCTTCTGAAAAATATGCGATTGTCCCAATGTACCGGTCGGACATTGCAACAATCGCATTTATCTCATTTACGCGCCCAAATGCCGAAACGGATCAAATATCGTATCTCCAAGACTTATCGGTGATAACGCGAGCCATGGCTAGGCCGATCGGCAGACAGATAATCACCATGAACGCGCGGAAAGCCCAGTCGAGGGCGTTCAAGGTGTCGAATTGGCCGAGGTGGAACATGGCTTGATACATGTACAAACCGGGAACCATGATCACGATGGACGGCACGGTCAGGCAGATGCGCGGGTAGCCGAGATGCGGGGCGAGCCAGCTGCGATGAACCGCAGAACGCCATGCGGAGGCAAGCAGGCCTGCGAGCAGTGCGCCGATGAATGCGCCGGCTTCGGCGGGAACGCCCATGTCAACGATTTCCAAACGCAAGGTGTCAGTAATGGCGCCAATGGTGGCGGCGACAAGGCACATGCGCTGCGGCGAGTTGAACATGGTGGAGAAGCCCCAGACGCCGATGAATGCGAACACGAAACGCAACAGACAATTGACAACCGGATTGAGTCCCAACGGCTCGAATCCTTCCGGATTCAAATGCACGATCGAAGCGACCATCCAGCCTGCGAGCGTCGCCATCAAAATAATGCACAACACGTACGCAACGCGCTGAATACCTGACGGAAAATCAATTTTCGCCATATCAAGTCCACCCGTAATCAGCGGGAATCCAGGAATCACAAACAGCATGGCACCGATGTAAGCCGTATCATGCTGCAATGCGACGGGCTCGAAAATACCAATCAATCGCAGGGTGCCCGTGCAGGCGAGTGCCGCGACGGCCACGCATACGAACGTCACGAAGAACTGGTTGAGGTGGTGGGCGAACAGGCGGCGGCGCAGCCAGTGGCCAAGTCCCGCGCCGATGAACGCGCCGATCATGTCGAAGGGACCGCCACCAAGCAGGAACACGAAGGATGCGCAGGCGCAGGCCGAGGCGAATCCCGCGAACGCCGGCGAATACAGGGGTTTGCGTCGTTCGATCATGTCGAGTCGTTCGTGGGCTTGGCGAACGGTGATGCCTTGCGATTGGTCCGCTTCTTTTCCGACGTGGTCGAAATGTTCGGCGTATTGACCTTTTGGCGGCTTGTGATTGCGATTTTTGCGCGCTTTTTTCGTGGTCGATTCGCTTGACGTAACGTTGGCCGTACCGGCAGTTTCACGCTTGGTTTCACGTTCGGTTTCACGTTCGGCTTCACGTTCACCGCGATTATGCTGCTCGCTTGCCGCTTCGATGTCACGCAAGTGCAACGGCTGCGCGGTGGTATCGGTCACTTCGGCGCGTTCCGTCACCATTTCAAGCGCGTCGAGCACGGGATCATCAGATCCTTCCTGATTCTGTTCGGCTTTCTGACGTTCGCGAAGACGCTTCGACAGGTCAGCCGACACCTGCGACGCATCACGCTTGTCGAGATGCTGCATAAGCCCTTCGGACACGTCGGATTGGCTGTGGTACATCGATCCTTTGCCGAGGTTCACGTTGAACCAGTCAGCGAAGTGTTCGAGCAGCCAAATGCGTTCCGTGTTGACGCCGGTGGTTGGCAGGTCGACGACTTCGGTGATACGGTCTTTGCCGTCGGTGCAGGAGGCTTCGATGTCGGTGAGGTTCACGTCGGCGCGCACGTGCACGCCCAGCGGATAGGCGATGCGGTGCATCATTTCGCGTACGCGGAAGCTTCCGGTGCCCGCGCCGAGATCGAGCATGCCGACGCGTACGATCACGCTGGCTTTTGCTGCGATTCCCGCTTCAGCGACCGGCTTGTCCCAATCCCGTTCGATATCTTCCATATCGAGCGGAATGGAGTGTGTATGGAATTTGCTGACGGCCGAAGCGCTTTTTTCCGCGCTATCGAAATTCGTCTCATGTTCATGTTCGTATTGTGCGCTCACAAGTTCAGGTCTAACGTGTGGGCTGGTCGGAGGATTTTCGAAATTTCCATCGATTTCACTTTGTGGACACCGTCGGACCACGATGCGGACATTTCCGGTGTTTCCGTAACCAAACTGTCGATTTGCCGAGCATACAATGGGCGTGCATTACCGACCGAACTTAGGGCTGTGGGCTCGCAACAGACGGCCAAAACAATCGCGGAGGTGCCGCGAAGGACCGACAGACCGGGCAACCCGATGGTTTGGAGAAGGAGGTCTGATGACAATAGAAAACGAACAGATCACGCCTGCCGACGCAGCTATCGTCTCGTCCGGCACCGGCACCAAAGGCCCCGAGGAGCGTGATCTTCCCGCTTCCCTCAAAGAGGAAATGGATCTGTGTTTGCAGATTCTTCGCGAGGTGCTCGGCGAATTCGACGAAAAGCTGCTGGCCAAGTTCGATGAAGTGCGCGAACACGCACTGAACGCTAGCGCCGAACGCTTCTCCGGCATTCTGACGGATACGAATCCGAATCAGGATGACCTGCAGAAGGTCGTCGACATCATCGATAAAACGGATGTGCATGAGGCACAACTGCTGGCCCGCGCCTTCACCACCTACTTCCATCTGGCCAACCTATGCGAGGAGAACTACCGTGTCTCCGTGCTGCACAGCCGTGAGGCCGCCGTAGATGACACCCAAGCCGTCGACCCAGTGAACGAAATGACCTGCGCCTACCACCAGCTCATTAACGAAATGGGTCCGGCCAAAGCCAAGGAACTGCTCGACCAGCTCGAGTTCCATCCGGTGTTCACCGCGCATCCGACTGAAGCCCGCCGCAAAGCCGTGGAAGGCAAAATCCGTCGCATCTCCCAGCTGCTCGCAACGCACAAGCTGCTTGGCGGTTCAGACAAGAAGGAAAACTCCCGTCGACTCTTCAACGAGATTGACGCGCTGTTCCGCACCTCTCCGATCGCACTGAAGAAGCCGACTCCGGTTGAGGAATCTGAAACCATTCTCGATATTTTCGACAATACGTTGTTCTATACCATTCCACAGGTGTACCGTCGTTTCGACGATTGGATCCTCGGAGATAAGGCTGGCCTCGTGCCGCCGGTATGCCCGGCGTTCTTCCACCCGGGAAGCTGGATCGGCTCCGACCGTGACGGCAACCCGAATGTCACCGCCAAGGTGAGCCGTCAGGTGGCCCGCAAGTTCAGCGACCACGTGCTGGGCGCGTTGCAAATCGAGACCCGCCGCGTTGGCAAGAACCTGACGATGGAAGCTGAGACCACTCCGCCGAGTGCCGAGCTCAAGAGCCTGTGGAACCATCAGAAGGAAATGAGCGAGCGCCTGACCGACAAGGCCGCACTGATCTCCACCAAGGAGCTGCACCGTGCCGTCATGCTGGTCATGGCCGATCGTCTGAAGGCCACCATCGACCGCGATGCTGATCTCATGTACCACTCCTGCGAGGATTACATCGCCGACCTGAAGGTCGTGCAGCGCTCCCTCGCCGAAGCCAACGCCAAACGTTCCGCCTACGGCCCGCTGCAGGACCTCATCTGGCAGGCAGAGACCTTTGGCTTCCATATGGTCGAGATGGAGTTCCGCCAGCACTCCGTCGTGCATTCCCGAGCGCTGGAGGATATCCGCGAACATGGTCTGCACGGTGAGCGTGGCGAACTGCAGCCGATGACCCACGAGGTGCTCGACACCTTCCGCGCCCTTGGTTCCATCCAGAAGCGCAACGGCATCAAGGCCGCCCGTCGTTACATCATCTCCTTCACCAAGAGCGCCCAAAACATCAGGGACGTGTACGAGCTGAACCGTCTGGCGTTCTCCCATCCCAAGGATGTTCCAACCATCGACGTGATCCCGCTGTTCGAACAGCTTGAGGATCTGCAGAACTCGGTAGACGTACTCGAGGAAATGATCAAGATTCCGGAGGTCCAGGCTCGTCTGAAGGCCACCGGCGGCAAGATGGAAGTCATGCTCGGCTACTCCGACTCCTCGAAGGACGCCGGCCCGACCTCCGCAACCCTGGCCCTGCATTCCGCACAGGAACGCATCGCCAAGTGGGCGGAATCGCATGACATCGATCTGACCCTGTTCCATGGCCGCGGTGGTGCCGTCGGCCGCGGCGGCGGCCCGGCTAACCGTGCCGTACTCGCACAGCCGGTCGGCTCCGTAAAGTGCCGCTTCAAGCTCACTGAGCAGGGCGAGGTCATCTTCGCACGCTACGGCAACCCGGCACTGGCCATCCGCCACGTCGAGTCCGTTGCGGCTGCAACGCTGCTGCAGTCCGCTCCAAGCGTGGAGAAGCGCAATACGGACATGACCGCCAAGTACGCCGACATGGCCAACAAGCTCGACGAGGCCGCGCATAACCGCTTCCTCGACCTGCTGAACACCGACGGCTTCGCACCGTGGTTCTCCACCGTCACGCCGCTGACCGAAATCGGCCTGCTGCCGATCGGCTCCCGTCCGGCCAAACGTGGCCTTGGAGCCAAGTCCCTCGACGATCTGCGTACCATTCCGTGGATCTTCTCCTGGGCGCAGGCACGCATCAATCTGGCCGCATGGTACGGCCTGGGCACCGCGTGCGAACAGTTCGGCGATTTGAACACCTTGCGTCAAGCGTATGAGGAATGGCCTCTGTTCTCCACGTTCATCGACAACATCGAAATGTCGCTGGCCAAGACTGACGAGCGCATCGCCAAGATGTACCTTGCCCTCGGAGACCGTGAAGACCTCAACAAGAAGGTCCTCGACGAGATGGAGCTCACCCGCAAGTGGGTGCTCGAGATCGTAGGCGACAAGTGGCCTCTGCAGCACCGCCACGTGCTCGGCCAGGCCATCCGCATCCGCTCGCCGTACGTGGATGCGCTGTCCGCCACTCAGGTGCTCGCCCTCGGCTCGCTACGCAAGCGCGTGGACAAGGAAGAGCTCACGCACGGACAGAAGGAGAACTACACCTACCTGATCCTGTGCACCGTGTCCGGTGTCGCAGCAGGCCTGCAGAACACCGGCTGATTGTAGCCAGTTTCTTTCAGGGTCCCCGTTCGCACTGCCGATCGGGGACCCTTTTTCATACCTATATCTGCCTTATATATGGCAGAATCGGAGCCTTGTCATGAGCCTTCTCGCTTATATATGGCAGACCATCATGCGAAAAACCCACTTCGGGGGTACATTTTTCCGGTTTTTCACCTTTGGGACTGCCATACATAAGCGAAATATCACCGGACAGAACACGAAATCTGCCATACATAAGCGAGATATCGCTCTATTTCCCAGCGAACGGTCAGACCAAAACGTATGATGTTGGCTAGCCTGAACAATGAAGGGTGGAGTCAATGGCAGACGAACTGTTTGTAGACCAGAACGAGGTCGAAGGTACGGCAAGTGGCGCATGGAGCCGCATGCTGGCAGGCAATCGCAGGTTTGCGGAGGGCAAACCGGAACATCCGAATCGTGGCGCCGAAGCACGCGCAGCACTTGTAGACACACACGCACCGGAAGCGGCCGTACTGAGCTGCTCCGACGCGCGGGTAAGCCCGGATATTATTTTCGATTCCGGTCTTGGCGACCTGTTCACGGTTCGCACGGCCGGTCAAATCATCGACGAAGCCGTGCTTGCATCCCTGGAATACGCGGTGACCGTGCTCGGCGTACGTTTGCTGGTGGTGCTCGGCCACCAGAATTGCGGTGCGATCAAGCAAGCTTCCAAGGATTACGAGGCGTTACTGCACAAACTGACCGCCGATGCCGAGGATTCGCTGATGGCCGCCGACAGCATTGCCGACATCGACGAACGCATCTGCGCTTCGGATTCGCTCATGATGCGCACCGTCGGTTTCTCAATCTGGCAGGCGCACGAGTCGGAATTGGAATCCAGCGAGGATTTCGAACGCGTGCACATCGCGCGCACCATCGAACTCTTGGTGGAACAATCCGAAGCGATCCAGCAGGCGCTGGCATCCGACAAACTCATGATCGTCGGCGCAAGGTACCAGCTGGACTCCGGCAAAGTCGAGGTTCTTAGCTTCTGAAACGGATTACAATTCGGAAAACGGAGATTTGCAAAACAGAGATCCAAAAAAGAACAATCCGAAGCTAAGCAATCTAAGAATAATTGAGAAAATCCAAGAAAATCAGGAGATACAGACACTTTGACATACCGCCCCGATAGAGTGGAACCATGTCTCTAGGTTTGAACATTCTCCTGATTTTCGTTTTTCTGTTGCTCGGATCGGTGTTCGCCGGCACCGAACTGGCGTTGGTCAGCCTGCGTGGATCGCAGATCGACCAGATGGAACAGGAGGATGCCCGCGGAAAGCGCGTCGCACAGATCGCGCGAGATCCGAACACGTTTTTGTCGACCGTGCAGATCGGCGTGACGTTGAGCGGTTTCCTTTCCGCATCGTTCGGCGAATCGTCGATTTCGCCTTATATTGTGCCGATCGTTGAAAGTTGGGGCGTGCCGACGAGTGTGGCCGCTCCCCTGACCACCATTGTGCTGACGTTGATCATTTCGTACTGTTCGATCGTGATTTCGGAGTTGGTGCCGAAGCGTATCGCCATGCAACGCAACGAGCAGATCGCGCGTGCCGTGGTACCTGCGATTCATGTGTTTGCGAAGGTGTGCAAGCCGATTATTTGGCTGATCGGCAAGAACACGAACATTATCGTGCGCTTGCTTGGTTTCGACCCGAACGAAACCGACAGCGAAGTGTCCGACGAAGAGCTGCGCGTACTCGTCAACACCAATACGAACTTGAGCAAGGACGAACGCACGATTCTCGACGACGTGTTCGACGCGTCCGAAACGATTGTGGCCGAAGTGATGCGCCCGCGTGCCGACGTGGTTTTTTTGGATGGCGATATGCCGATTGAGAAGGCGGCCGCATATGTGAGAGAAATGCCGTATTCCCGCTATCCGGTGACCGGCAAGGATTTCGACGATGTGCTTGGTTTCGTGCATGTGCGCGACCTGCTTGACATTCGCGATCCCGAGGCGAAGACGGTTGCCGACGTGACGCGCGAGGGCATTTCGCTGCCGGGCACGTCGAAACTGCTGCCAAGCCTTGAGCTGCTACGTAAGCGCGGCATTCATCTGGCGGTGGTCATCGACGAATATGGCGGTACCGACGGCATCGTCACGTTGGAAGATATGACGGAGGAACTGGTCGGCGATATTCGCGACGAATATGATCTGCCGGAAGAGAAAGGCGGCGAACGCACGGAACGTACCACGTTCGTCAATGGCGTCGCCACGATCGAAGGCGGCATGACGATTGAGGATTTCGCCGATTTGACCGGTATTGAGCTGGAAGACGGTCCGTACGAGACGGTTGCCGGCTATTTCCTGGCGCATACTGGAAAGATGGGCGAAATCGGCGACGTGCTGCCTTCCGACGACGGTTATGACATGACCGTCACGCAAGTGGATGGCCGTCGTATCGAAACGTTGGAAATCCGCAAGCATACTGTTGACGTCGATGCTGCGAAAGCTACGAAATAATCAAAAATAAAACGAAAATAAAATGAAAATAAAACAGACTTGCGATTATGTAAATGCTGATTTTTTACACAATCAACATCAGTAATCGCAAGTCTGCTCTGTTATTAAATCCGCTGAGTTATTGCAGATTCAGCCGCGCAGCATGGGATGGCATTCGTCGTTCCACCATGCAAGCTGCGCGATATTGGCGCGGATATGCTCGCAGGACGCATGGAATTTGGCCTGTTCGCTTTCGGTGAGTGTGGGACTGAGGACTTCTTCAACGCCGTTCGCTCCGATGATGCACGGCAGGCTGGCGTAATTGCCGCTTTCGCCTTGTTCGCCGGTAAGCAGCGTGGAGCAGGCGGTCGCATAGTGTTCATCGCAGAGCACAGCCTGCGTAAGGCGTGCCGCAGTGGCTGCAATAGCGTATTCCGTGCACTCTTTGCCGGCGTACACGCGGTATCCGCCTCGACGGGCGTCCTGCTCGGTTTCGTCCTTGTCGAGGGCGAATCGTTGCGGATCGTCTTGTGCGAGTTGATCAAGCGGCTTGCCTGCGATGTTCACGTTCGACCAATAGGCGAACTGCGAATTGCCATGCTCCCCCAGCATGTATGCGCCGATTGATTTCTGATCCACGTTGACGCGTTTCGCGATGGCGTTGCGCAGTCGTGCGGAATCCAACGCGGTTCCGGTGCCGATTATTTTGCGCGGATCATAGCCGGTGATGTGCCAGATTTCGGTTGCGACCACATCGCACGGATTTGAGATGGTGATGATCACACCGTGGAAGCCTGCATTGAACAGTCGGGAGATCCAGGTGCGTGCAATGTCGGTGGTGACGAACAGTTCGCCGTCACGATCTTTGGCGCTGGTTTTCACGTCGCCGGCAGCGTTGATTACCACGTCGCAGTCGGCTAGCTGCTCGTATTGCGTGCCGTAGTTGCCGATCACACAGTTATGCGGATAGAAACCCAACGTGTCACTTAAATCCTGACATTCGCTGACTACTTTTTGCTCGTTGATGTCGCACAGCTTCAGTTCTTCGGCCAGCCCTGCGGAAAGCACGGCATTTGCGACATGCGCGCCCACGTGTCCGATGCCGATAATGCCGACTTTTCTCAATACAGTCACAATCGACCCCTCCCTCACTTATTCGATCTTTCTGCGTGGACTGTTTGCACGCAAACGTTTCAGTCGTCACGATTGTAGGCTTGCAAATCGCGGATGTTAAGCGTTCTGTACATCTTATGAACAAAAAGCTATACGAATCACCTATACGTCGTTATCAAACGTGCGTAAGCCGTGGCTAGTCATTGCAATCCGCGCAATGTGACGGCAGTGGCGTGATATCGCAAGTATTTCAACATCACAGGCAACGCAACAACATCGCCCTACGCAAGCTCATCGCAGCATGGCAGCGTGACGGCGAACGCAACAGCATCGCGAGCATCACAACACAACATGACGGTTCAGCTCCCGCCGCAATTGCCTCCATTGCGGCAAATATGCGCTCATACGCCGCTGAAAGTCCTCTCCGTGCCCGTTTTCCCACAGGTGCGTCATTTCGTGCACAAGCACGTATTCCAGGAATCTGGGATCCATAAGACCAAGTTGCAGGTTGAGTCGGATGCGGCCGGTTTTCGGCGTGCATGACCCCCATCGCGACGTCATGATGCGTAACGTGACATGCGTCGGCTTCCGCCCGATAATCGGCGACCATTTCGCAAGCAGCACCGGCAGTTGCGCATTGATGGCCCGTACGGCCCGTTCCTTCGCCGCGTCGTTCCACACGAAAACGCGCGGATTATTCAAGCTATTGGGATCGCCTGGATTGTTTCGATCGCCCACGCCGCCCGAATTTTCCAGGCCATTCAGATTATCCGGACCATGCGAACCATTCACACGGTCCAAACCATTGAAATCGCTTTGACGGATCTGTTCATCCTTGGCTTGCAGCATGGTGCGTCGCGCACGTTCGATCCATGGTTTGCGTTCCGTCACAAATCGTGCGATTGCCGCTTGCGACATGCGAGAAGGTGCGGAGATGACGATTTGCGCGTTCGGCGGTTTGATGCGCAGGTACATGTTTTTGATGGCTTTACGCACGATGGTCACCGTCATTCCAGCGATTTGCGTGGTTTCTTCGGATAGCGTGCGATTACGGTTGCGCACTCCCCTGCTGGCTCTCCCACTGTTGTTACGCTGGCTACGATGATTGTTCGGCATGTCTGCATTATGTCACGACACGCCGAAGACACACCTTGTATTGACTTTCTCTGAAATTCGCGTATTATTTCAATTCGTTGTGCTTAACAGTGCAGCAGGAACGGGCCCGTAGCTCAGGTGGTTAGAGCGCATCCCTGATAAGGATGAGGTCGGAGGTTCAAGTCCTCCCGGGCCCACGGTGATTAAGAGCGGCGCGGCCGCTTTTTTTCAACTATGGGGCTATAGCGCAGCTGGTAGCGCATCTCCATGGCATGGAGAGGGTCAGGGGTTCGAATCCCCTTAGCTCCACAGATAGGGTTTCCGGTGATTTCCGGAAACCCTTTTTTCATACCCAAATCCGAAATCCAAACCAGCATCCCAATTCCTCCAGTCACTGGAGAAAACCGGACGCAGCCAGGCACCTCACAGTCCAAAAACCTCCACCGAGTGGAGGAATCCTCCCACCAACAAGCCTCCCAGCATCCCAAAACCTCCAGTCACTGGAGAAAACTAGACGCAACCAAGCACCTCACAGTCCAGATCCCTCCAGTCACTGGAACATATGACCCGCTGAGGCACCTTCCAGAGTCCGTATTATTCCAGCGCATGGAAGAATCACCCCGCTGAAAGACCATTGCAAAAGGCCGTCTCAGGCGGGGCTTGAGTCACCGCTTGAAACGGCCTCGGATTATTGATTATTACAATTGCTGACGATACTTCCGATCGCTTGCGATGACTACCGCACTGCGACTGCACCGGCAACAGTGTCGGAATCGTTCGGCACGTTCTGTGTATTCCGTGCATTCTGCCTGGCAAGTTCGTCGCGGATTTGCTGCAACAGCAGGATCGTCTGCTCTTCGGTGGAGATTTCCGGCTCTTTGGCAGCTTCCTCCTCGGCTTTGCTCCGTTCTTCCGCAAGCTTGGTTTTGGCGAGCAACGCCTCGGTCACGTCACGGAATTTGTTGATCGGCACGAGAATGCAGAAATACACGGCCGCCGCGATAATCAGGAAATTCAATATCGCGCCAAGTACCGCGCCGAACGAAACCGTCGCATTATTGAATGTGATTGCCAGCAGACCATCCATATTCGGTTTGCCGAAAATCATGGCGATGAACGGATTAATCACATTATTGACAATAGAGTTAACCACTGTGGTGACGGCACCGCCCATGACGACACCGACCGCCATGTCGATCATGTTGCCGCGTGCAATGAATTTCTTAAATCCTTCAATCATGATGATTCTCCCATTATGTGAGATCGTGAGATGTTATTGCGGACGTACTCTCTCCCACGCTTTCCGCATTTCCATCCTATAGGCAACACAAGGCACGGCAATCCCGTAAAAAGAAGCAGGTTCAGAACCAGCACTCGCAAAAAGCGTCTCCAAATCCTGAACAAGGTCTTGTGCCGTCCATATTCGTGCACATAGAATGAGACCGTCTATTGGTAACCCAACTATCCCGAAGGGGAAGAATATGCTCACTGACGAGTACGTCAAGCGCGTGTACGCGCAGGTCGAGAAGCGCGACGGCGACCAGCCGGAGTTCCTGCAGGCCGTTCGCGAGGTTTTCGAAAGCCTCGAGCCGGTGGTTGCGAAGCATCCGGAATATGAGAAGGCGGGCGTGCTTGAGCGCATCGTCGAGCCGGAGCGCGTGGTGAAGTTCCGCGTCGCATGGACCGACGATGAGGGCAAGGTGCAGGTCAACCGCGGTTACCGCATCCAGTTCAACTCCGCGATCGGCCCGTACAAGGGCGGTCTGCGCTTCCACCCGAGCGTGAACGAAGGCGTCATCAAGTTCCTCGGCTTCGAGCAGATCCTGAAGAACTCCCTGACCAGCCTGCCGATGGGCGGCGGCAAGGGCGGATCCGACTTCGACCCGAAGGGCAAGTCCGACGCCGAAGTCATGCGTTTCTGCCAGGCCTTCATGACGGAACTGTGCCGTCACATCGGCCAGTTCACCGACGTCCCGGCCGGTGATATCAACGTGGGCGGCCGCGAGATCGGCTACCTGTTCGGCCAGTACAAGCGCATCCGCGACGAGTATTCCGGCGTGCTGACCGGCAAGGGCCTCGAATTCGGCGGCTCCCTGGCTCGTACCGAAGCCACCGGTTACGGCCTGTGCTACTACACCGCCGAGGCAATGCGCGTGCTGCGCAACGATTCCTTCGAAGGCAAGACCGTGGTCATCTCCGGCTCCGGCAACGTGGCCATCTTCGCCACCGAGAAGGCTCAGGCCCTCGGCGCGAAGGTTGTGACCGCCTCCGATTCCAACGGCTACATCTACGATCCGAACGGCATTCAGCTCGACGTGGTCAAGGACATCAAGCTGGGACACCGCGGCCGCATCAAGGAATACGCCGAGCGTGTGCCGGGCTCCGAATATCACGAGGGCTGCAAGGGCGTGTGGACCGTTCCGTGCGATATCGCCCTGCCGTGCGCCACCCAGAACGAGATCGACGAGGAATCCGCCAAGGCTCTCGTCGCCAACGGCTGCACCGTGGTGTGCGAAGGCGCCAACATGCCTTCCACTCCGGAGGCAATCGCCGTCTACCAGGCCAACAACGTGCTCTATGGCCCCGCCAAGGCCGCGAACGCGGGTGGCGTGGCGGTTTCCGGCCTTGAGATGAGCCAGAACTCCTACCGCCTTTCCTGGACTTTTGAAGAGGTTGACGGCAAGCTCAAGTCCATCATGGAGAACATCGTCGCCAACTCTCTGGAAGCCGCCAAGGAATACGGCCACGAGGGTGATCTGATGCTCGGCGCCAACGCTGCCGGCTTCGTGAAGGTCGCCAACGCCATGGTCGCCCAGGGCGTGCTCTGATCTAGCCGTTTTAGCCAATCTAGCCAATACGGCTGGCTCATCGAAATACATTGAGGGCCTGTCTGGTTTCATTCCAGACAGGCCCTCTTTTCGTATTTCAACACGTACTTCAGCGCACCCAATCTAGTTGCAGTTACATTTGAAACAATCACTCAAAATCACGATAGTTCCGGTTATAACTGAAACTATCTCTAAAAATCGCAATAGTTTCAGCTATAACCGCAACTTCCTCTCGCGCAGCTCCGCTATCTCGCTTATATATGGCAGATTTGAGAGTTCGTACGGTGATATCTCGCTTATATATGGCAGCCTTGGTAGGAAAAATGACCCAAAATATACCCCCGAACTGGCTTTTTCGCAAGTTGACCTGCCATATATAAGCGAGATGGTACAGGTCGGAAGGCAAAATCTGCCATATATAGGGCAGATATGGGCAGATTGCAGGCAGGGGAGAGGCAGATAGGGTTTGGCGTACGGTAAGAGACAGACTGGTCTAGAAAATACGAAGACGGTCTGTGTCGTGATGGGAATCACGACACAGACCGTCTTGTTGCGTTTGAGTTTGCTATCGCCGCTACTGACGGCGCACTGCGCTATTTCAGCATTGCATGCGACGCTCGCGGACGCTATCGCCGCTCGCTGCCATTAATAGCGCACTGCGCTATTAATCATCTCCAAGCGTGACGTGGATGCCACCGACGAGGGTGCTCACCACGTTGTACAGCAGCGTGAAAATCACCACGAGCACGGTGATCAGCACCACTTCCACAATGGAGAAGATGGTGACGGCGCTCAGCACAGTGCCCAACGAGAACACGTTGGTCAGGTCGAATCCGCCAGCGTCCAAGCCTGTGGAAGACACAATCTGCGTAACTTGGTCGAACACGCCGACCACGTTCAGCATGCCCCACAGCAAAGCCACCGCGACAATCTGAATGATGCCTCCCGCGATGGAAAGCATGAACGCCACCTTGGCGGCCGACCATGCATCGATACGCGTCAGAGACAGGCTCATACGGCGTGCACGCGGAGCGCCGCCGCGACGCTTCTCACGGACCTTCACACCGCCGGAAGCGGAGGAGGCACCCTCGTGCGCCTGAACCTGATCCGCACCAATCAGCGGCTGGCTGGAAGCGGAACGTGCCACGCGCGGTGCCTGCCCAACCTCCGGCATTTGCTGTCCTTCGATGTTCTCGCTCATCGTTGCTCCTTGCAAGATTGTGCCCAGTTCTTAGCTGAGGCTACCAGTTTTCGCAGACGATTGCCTGTCTTGTCTTCATGCCTCTACATTCTCGCCATCGCCGTTGCCAGCGTTGGCTTCAGTAGCGGCTTCAGACGATGCCGAAGCACCCTCGTTCACGGTTGCGTTCGTCCCAGATTCCGCGGATTCCGTTTTTTCCGCAGATTCGCCAGATTCCGCGGATTCGTCATCCTTCTCCTCGTTGCGTGCGATGGAGATGATCTCGTCGTTCTTGTCCGGCTTGGCGAACGTCACACCTTGGGTGGTGCGGCCGGTGCGCTTGACCTCGTCGACGTTGGAACGGATGACCTTGCCGGACTTCATGATGGCCATGATCTGGTCATCTTCCTCAACGATCACCGCGCCCACGAGGGAGCCACGGCCTTCGGCGAGCTGCACGGCCTTGACGCCAAAGCCGTTACGGCCTTGCAAACGGTATTCGCTGATGGCGGTGCGCTTGGCGAAGCCCTCGTTGGTGACCACGAACAGATCCTTGTCGGAATCGCCCCAGACCACGTCCATGGCCAGCAGCTCGTCGCCTTCGCGGAACTTCATGCCCTGCACGCCTGCGGTCTGACGGCCCATCGGGCGCAGCTGCTCGTCGTTGGCCTGGAACTTCAGGCTCATGCCCAGCTTCGACACAAGAATGATGTCATCCTCGGCGTTGCACAGTGCGGCACCGATCAGCTCGTCGGCGTTCTCGCCGTTCTCGCCGGTCATAAGGCGCACTGCGATCAGGCCGCCCTGACGCGGGGAATCGTATTCGGCGAGCGCGGTCTTCTTGACCTTGCCGGAACGGGTGGCGAGCACCAGATACTTGGCCACTTCGTAGTTCGGAATCGACAGCACGGTCTGGATCGTCTCGTCCGGCCCGAACTGCAGCAGGTTGGCCACATGCTGTCCCTTGGAATCGCGCGATCCCTCCGGCAGCTCGTACGCCTTCAGGCGGTACACGCGTCCCTTGTTGGTGAAGAACAGCAGCCAGTTGTGCGTGCTGGTGAGGAAGAAGTGGTCCACCACGTCGTCCTCGCGCAGCTTGGCGCCCTTGATGCCCTTGCCGCCGCGATGCTGCGCACGGTATTCGTCGGCCTTGGTGCGCTTGATGAAACCGGAGTGTGTAACGGTTACGACCACGTTTTCTTCCGCGATCAGATCTTCGACGTTCATTTCGCCGGAGTACGGCAGGATCTTGGTTCGACGTTCGTCGCCATACTTGGACACGATTTCGTCAAGCTCGTCGCCCACGATCTTGCGCTGGCGCTCTGGCTTGGCGAGAATGTCGTTGTAGTCGGCGATGCGACGCATCAGTTCGTTGTGCTCGTCGAGGATCTTCTGACGTTCCAATGCGGCCAGTCGGCGCAGCTGCATGGCCAGAATGGCGTCGGCCTGCACTTCATCCACGTCCAGCAGGTCCATAAGGCCCGTGCGCGCGGTTTCCGCGGATTCGGAAGCACGAATGAGCGCGATGACCTCGTCGATCATGTCGAGGGCCTTCAGATAGCCCTGCAGAATGTGGTCGCGTTCCTCCGCCTCACGCTTGAGGTATGCGGTACGGCGTGCGATGACTTCCAGCTGGTGGCCCACCCAATGGCGGATGAAGGCATCCAAAGACAGCGTGCGCGGCACACCGTCGACCAGCGCCAGCATGTTGGCGCCGAAGGTCTGCTGCAGCTGGGAGTGCTTGTACAGGTTGTTGAGCACGACCTTCGGCACGGCGTCGCGCTTGAGCACGAGCACGAGACGCTGACCGGTACGACCGGAGGTTTCGTCGCGCATGTCGGCGATGCCCTGGATCTTGCCGTCGCGCACCGCTTCGCGGATGGAGACGACCAGTCGGTCAGGGTTCACCTGGTACGGCAGCTCGGTGATCACGAGGCACATGCGGCCCTTGATCTCTTCGGTGTTCACCACCGCGCGCATGGTGATCAGACCACGGCCGGTACGGTAGGCCTGTTCGATGCCCTTATGTCCGAGAATCGTTGCGCCAGTAGGGAAGTCCGGTCCCTTGATGATGCGGATCAGGTTTTCGAGCAGCTCTTCGCGGCTCGCGTCCGGGTGGTCGAGCGCCCAATGCACGCCTTCGGCCACCTCGCGCATGTTGTGCGGAGGAATGTTGGTGGCCATACCGACGGCGATACCGGACGAACCGTTGCACAACAGGTTCGGGAATCGTGCCGGAAGCACGGTCGGCTCCTGTGTCTTGCCATCGTAGTTCGGCAGGAAATCGACGGTGTCTTTGTCGATGTCGCGAACCATTTCCATGGCGAGCGGAGCCATACGGCATTCGGTGTAACGCATTGCCGCGGCCGGATCGTCGCCGGGGGAGCCGAAGTTGCCCTGGCCGTCGACCAGCGTGTAGCGCATAGACCACGACTGTGCCATACGCACCAACGTGTCGTAGATCGCGGAATCGCCGTGCGGATGGTACTTACCCATCACTTCGCCGACCACGCGGGCGCACTTGGAGTAGCCGCGGTCGGGGCGGTAGCCGCCGTCGTACATCGCGTAGATCACACGGCGATGCACCGGCTTCATGCCGTCGCGCACGTCCGGGAGCGCACGGTCCACGATCACGGACATGGCGTACGCCAGGTAGGAATCGCGCATTTCCTGCTGCAGATCCTTCTTCTGGATGCGTTCGCCCACCATCAGGCCGTAATCGGTGTTGTCGGCCTCCTGCGGGCTCAACGGCTCCATGGAGCCGTCAGGCACGAACTGGCCGTCTTCGTTGCTGTTGTTTTCGTCTGCCAACTTCTAAGTCCTTCTAAATCCTTATGAAACCTTGCCTGAAGTCCTTGAAATCCCTACGCGTCGATCCAGCTGACGTTGCGGGCGTTGCGCTGGATGAACAGACGGCGAGGTTCGACTTCGTCTCCCATGAGCATGGAGAAGGTTTCGTCGGCTGCGGCCGCGTCTTCGATCTGCACCTGCTTCAGAATGCGGTGGTCAGGATCCATGGTGGTTTCCCACAGTTCCTGGTAGCTCATTTCACCCAGACCCTTGTAACGCTGGATGCCTTCGCCCTTCGGCAGCTGACGGCCGGCGGACTTGCCTTCGGCGAGCACGCGGTCGCGTTCGGCGTCGGTGTACACGAAGTCGTGCGCGCCTTTGGTCCACTTGAGTCGGTACAGCGGCGGCATGGCCACATACACGTAACCAGCGGTGATCATCGGGCGCATGTAGCGGAAGAACAGCGTCAGATTCAGGGTTGCGATATGCGCGCCGTCCACATCGGCATCGGCCATGATGATGACCTTGTGGTAGCGGACTTTGTTCAGGTCGAAATCCTCGCCATAGCCGCCGCCGACCGCGGTGATCAGCGATTCGATGGTTTCGGACTTCATCATGCGGTCGAGGCTTGCACGCTCGGTGTTAAGGATTTTGCCTCGCAACGGCAGGATGGCCTGCGTGATCGGGTTGCGTCCCTGAATTGCGGAGCCGCCTGCGGAGTCGCCCTCCACGATGAACAGTTCGCATTCTTCAGGATTGTTGGACTGGCAATCCTTCAGTTTGTCTGGCATGCCCGCAGATTCGAAGATTGACTTACGGCGGGTATTCTCACGTGCCTTCTTGGCTGCAAGACGCGCACGGGAGGCTTCAATGGCCTTCTGGATGATGTTCTTGGCCTCGCTAGGATGCGAATCGAACCAGTCGCCGAGCTTGTCGGTCATCACACGCTGTACGAAGGTTTTCGCTTCGGAATTGCCGAGCTTGGTCTTGGTCTGGCCTTCGAACTGCGGGGTGGTGAGTTTCACCGACACCACTGCGGTCAGGCCTTCGCGCACGTCGTCGCCGGAGAGGTTCTCATCCTTGTCTTTGAGGATGTTCTTTTCACGTGCGTAACGGTTGACGAGCGAGGTCAGCGCGGCGCGGAAGCCTTCTTCGTGGGTACCGCCTTCGGTGGTGGAGATGGTGTTGGCGAAGGTGTGCACCGCTTCGGAGTATGCGGTGGTCCATTGCATGGCGATTTCCGCGGAAATGCCGATTTTCAGGTCTTCCGCTTCGAAATCGATCACGTCCGGTTCGACGGGGGTTGCCTTGCGGGACTTCACCAAGTAATCGACATAATCCTTGATGCCGTCGTTGTATTGGTAGGTGACCGTCTGATGCTTCGGTTCGGCATTGTCGTCGCTTTCGCCCGCGACTTCGTCTCCGGCCTGATCCGGTTCGCGCAAATCGGTCAGGGACAGTTTCAGCCCCTTGTTGAGGAACGCCATCTGCTGGAAGCGGTTGCGCAGGGTCTCGAAATCGTAGGTGGTGGTTTCGAAGATCGCGCCGTCTGCCCAGAAGGTCACGGAAGTGCCGGTGGACTCGTCTTCGCCCATCGGCTCGCCCTTGGCAAGACGTGCGGTCGGCTTCTGGTCGATGTAGGTCTGGGTCCAGTGGAAGCCCTGTCGGCGCACTTCGATGTCGACGCGGGTCGACAGCGCGTTCACCACGGAGATGCCCACGCCGTGCAGACCGCCGGAAACCGCATAGCCGCCGCCACCGAACTTGCCGCCGGCATGCAGCTTGGTCATCACGGTTTCCACGCCGGAAACGCCTTCGCCCGGCACTTCGTCGACCGGAATGCCTCGGCCGTCATCCACCACGCGCACGCCGCCGTCCGGCAGAATCGTCACTTCGATGTGCGAAGCGTAGCCTGCCAGCGCCTCATCGACGGAGTTGTCGACGATCTCGTACACCAGGTGGTGCAAGCCTCGGGGGCCGGTGGAGCCGATGTACATGCCCGGGCGGATTCGCACCGCCTCAAGGCCTTCCAGAACCCTCAGATCGGAAGCGTCGTAATGCTCCGGAGCCAAGGTGTCATCGAGCTGCGCATCTTCGAGCTGATCGTTCTGGATCTGATCTTCCTGCGTGTTTTCAGCTGATTCGTTCAGCGAATCCGCATCAAGGTCTGCCACAGAGATTCCTTCCTGCATTTTTCCCGCCAATGAGGGTCATTCACGCAGGTGATACCACCTAGAACGCAAATAAAGGCCCCTTCTAGGCGTTTACATACACTGCTTGATATTCTACTCATGGAGGGGGACAGAGCGCCAGAGGCATTTATCCTTGAAATCCAGCCGTTCACCCCTGTTTTTTCGCTTTCGGAAAACAACATTCGACCGTTGCGAACGGCCCGCTTGGAAGCGTCGCAGGGGGAATTCTTCGACGAAGCGCCTTCAACGAACGTCTGATAGCACGTGGTGTCGCGCTAATATCGCGGCCTTCGTGTCATTCGTCCTCGGCTGAATCCCTGTTGTTGCGGGCCGGTGACGCGCACCTCGTTGATGGTCAGCCCCTCGAGCCTACGGCGAATGGTGTCGGTCAGCAGCGGAATCATGTACGTCAAGGTGGTGGTCCATGCGGGGCTGTCGCATCGGATCGTCAGAATGCCGTCGCGCAGGTCGACGGGGTAGGAGTGGCGCGCGTTTTCGACGCCGACCACCTGATCCCAATGATTCTGCATCTGCGCGATTTTCAGATGCGGCGTCCAAGAACCTTGCGTTGCGATCACGTTGAAAATATTGCCGACCGTCTGCGGGTCGCGTCCGGGTTTGCCGAAATTCTCCCACGCCTGCCGCGCACGTTCCTCACGTTCCTTATATCGGCCGGCACGTCGGCTGATACGTTCGAATACTTCGGCGGGCAACTTGCGTTGGTCGAGATGCAATGTTTCGCAGATTGGAGGATTCGGCATCAGCGCTGCTCCTGTCGATTCACCGACTGTTGCGCTGCAGACGATTGCGTTGCAGATTCCCGTCCCGCGACAAGTTGCGCCATCATCGCCGTCAAATCGTCATGCTGTCCATCTTGCGATTGCCTGCGCAACGCGGCCACGTCGATCACATGCACGTCCGCGTGAAAGCGCCCAGCATCCATGCGCGGAATATCGCTTGCCGCGGCGACGGTGATCAGCACCTGGTCCTGCCGCATCGCAAAATCGAGGATCTGCCCACGACGGGCCTCGTCAAGCTGTGCGAACACATCATCGAGAATCACGATTGGCTTGCTTTCAAAATGTGCGGAAACCGCCTCATATAGCGCCATTTTCAACGCCAAAGCCATGGTCCACATCTCACCGTTGGACGCGAATTCGCGTGCGTTCATATCGTTGAGCAGCAAAGTCAGGTCGTCGCGATGCGGACCGATCAGATTCTGCCCGCGCGCCACTTCGCCGGGGTAGATGCGTTGGAAATGGCGGCTGATCTCCGCGGCCGGATCGTCGAACAGCATCACTTCGTCGAAGGACGGCTCGTAGGCGAGCGCCGCCCGTTCGTCATCTCCCGCCAAAGACGCGTAGATCCGCGCAAAAGGCTCTTCCAAGCGTGAGATCACGTTGTTGCGGTCCCGCGTCAGCTGCATGCCGAGGTCGATGAATTGCCCCGTCCAGATTTCCAGCCCGCTTAAGACCGCCTGCTGGCCGTATTGCGGGTCGAGATTCGTGCCGTCGCCGAGTTGTTTGAGCAGTGCCGTGCGCTGTTTCGCCACGTGCGTGAACTGTTGCAGGGTCTGCGCATAGTGGGGGAGCAGCAGAGACGCGGCCTGGTTGATGAAGTTGCGTCGGGTTGCGGGATCCCCTGCTACCAGACGTTGATCTTCGGGGGTAAAGGAGACGGAGGGCGTGCGCCCGATGAGATCCCTCATATATTGAGATTTTCCGCCGTCGATGCGCGCTCGGTTAGCACCCCGTGCCACGATGGTCGCCTCGTAGGTGTGCTGCGTTTCACCGTCTTCCACGTTGGCTCGGATGGTGGCCGACGTGCACCCTTTTTCGATTAATGGCAGTGATGATGACGCGCGATGGCTGGATCCTGTGGAAAGCACTTCGATGGCTTCCACGATATTGGTTTTGCCGAGTCCGTTGGCACCTTGCAGAATGTTGATTCCCGGTTTGAAATCGAGCACGCAATGTTCCCACGATCGGTAGTGGTCGAGTGCCAGTCGGGAAATATACATGCAAGATCCTTGAGATAGTGCGAATTTCTTACGTAAATAATCGCAATTAATCATGCAAATGGGCTGAACTGGCAATAACAGCCATGTTCAGCCCTATTTTTTGCGATGTATCCGCGTTTTCGTGTAGGTCAGCTTAGTTCAGCTGTTGAAGCGCATCGGCACGAGCAGGTAGCGGTAGTCCATGGATTCTTCGGAATTCGATTCCTGCTGGCCGTTGAATTCCACCGGCTTGACCGCGGTGGTCATCTTCATGCGTACGAACGGCTCGCTGATGGCGCTCAGGCCTTCGATCAGGTAGGCGGGATTGAAGGCCACGGTGATGTCTTCGCCATCCATGTCGATGTCGAGGATCTCCTTGGCTTGGGCTTCATCCACCGAGCCTGCGGTCAGCGTGAGTTCCTGGCTGGTGAAGGCCATGCGGATCGGAGCGTTGCGTTCGGCCACGAGGGACACGCGCTTGATGGCGCTGATGAGATCCTGCTTGTTGATGACCGCATGAATCGGGTATTCGTCAGCGTACAGGCGGTCCACCGCGGGGAATTCGCCGTCGATCAGCTGCGAGGTGGATACGCGTCCGGCGTTCTCAAAGCCCAGCAGCGACGGATTCTCCGGATCGAAATCCACGACGATGTTTTGATGCTCGTCCAAGGAACGGGCCACATCGCGCAACAGTGCGCCGCGCACGAGTGCGGTGGTGTTGATGTCCGGGTTTTCCGGCGTCCAGGTGAAGCTCGAACGCGACAAGCGGAATCGGTCGGTGGAGCTCATGATCACCTTGTTGCCTTGGAACTGCACACGAATGCCGGTCAGTACCGGACGGTTCTCCTCGCGGGAAACGGCGACGGACGCCTGGGCGACGGCCTGTGCGAAGGTTTGGGCGTCCACCTGCCCCAGTTTGGCGGGAACCACCGGCAGATCCGGATATTCGTTATCCGGCATGAGCTGCATGGTGAAGGTGGACTTGCCCGACGTGATGGTCAGTGTGGATCCGTCAGTGGACAGGTAGGTTTTCGCGGCGGGAAGCGACTTGGTGATATCTGCCAGCAGCTTGCCGAGCACCAGAATGGATCCGCTTTCATCAACGCCTGCTTCGATATGGTGGCGTGCGGAAATGGCGTAATTGAAGGCGGAAAGCTGGAGGGTGCCGTCGATGGCCTCCAAGCGAATGCCTGCCAAAATTGGGGATGCAGGACGAGCGTCGATCACGCGAGTGGTCCAGGCTACTGCGTCTGCCAGCGCTTGGGAATTGACTTCAACTTTCATGGCTAGTTTCCTCGTTTCGTTCGGTCTATAAGTCATTCTAGCGAGACTGTCAGCGTTTGACGAAGCGTGGGGAATTCCCCACTTATGACGACGATGATGAATTTCTTATAACAACCTATATTCGTCATAATAAGGCCTGTGGATAATGTGGGTAAGTGCTCAGACCCCACGTTTTGCAATGGCTCGCAACATCTCATTGATTGTGGATAACTTTTGGACGAAGTGTGGACAAATCATCGGGTTATCCACAGCCTCGTCGCTTTGAAAAAATTATCCACAAAACCATGTGGATAGTACACAATTCATCCACCGGCGATTCTGGCGTTTCCAACGGGTTTTCCACCGAGAAATCATTGATTTGTGTATAACCATGTGGATAACTTCAATAAAAATCTTCCACAGGCGGCATGTCAGGATGGTCGGTAAAACAGTTGATAAAGAATTTACTGATACTCATACTTGGCTTGTGAAAATCGCCTGAGAAAGGCAGAAAACGCCTAAAATCGTTTTTTTGAGACGCACGAAAACACATGCAAACGCGCAAAGTCGCATAGAAAACGTTATTTTTCGCCGGAACGCTGCTTGAGCTGCAGGGTCAGTTCCGTCACGTAGTTGTAGATCTCCTGCTTTTCCTGCATCTCGTCGCTGATGCGGGTGTATGCATGCATCACCGTGGTGTGGTCCTTGCCGCCAAACACCTGGCCGATGTCGTTCAGGCTCATGCTGGTGAGCTCACGCACCAAATACATGGCGATCTGACGCGCCAGCGCGATCTTCTTCGTACGCGAACGTCCGACAATGTCATCGAACGTAATGTAGAAGTACTTGGCCACCTGGGTGATGATGTCGGTGGGCTTGATCTCCACATCGGTCGAGAAAAAGTCCTGCAACGTCTGTTCCGCCAACGCGCGGGTCACCGGCTGGCCGCTCAGCGATGCCATGGCGGTCACGCGGTTCAGCGCGCCTTCCAGCTCGCGAATATTCTCGGTGAACCGCTCCGCGATGAGGTTGAGCACATCGTCCTGAACGTTGGTGCCGTGGGCGATCATGCGCAGAATGGCGATGCGCGTCTCCAGATCCGGCGGCTTGACGTCAACGGTCAGGCCGGATTCGAAACGGGAGATCAGACGTTCGTTGAATCCCTGCAGATCCTTCGGAGGCACATCGGATGCGATCACAATGCGCTTGTTCGCCTGATGCAGGGTATTGAATGTATGGAAGAACTGTTCAAGCGTCGCGTCCTTGCCGCTCAGAAATTGAATATCGTCGATGAGCAGCACGTCGACTTCGCGGTAGCGACGGTTGAATTCCTTGATTTGACCGGAATTCTGGTTGGTGTCACCCAACGCTTCGATGAATTCGTTGGTGAATTCCTCACTGGTCACATAACGGACTTTCAGCGTGGGATCCTTGACCAGTGCGTAATTGCCGATGGCGTTCAGCAAGTGGGTTTTACCCAATCCTGATCCGCCGTAAATACAAAGCGGGTTGAAATCGTGACCGGAACCTTCCGCGACGGCCAACGCGACGGTACGTGCGAAACGATTGGAATCGCCAGGAACGAAGGTGTCGAACGTGGCGTTCTTATTCAAATGGGTCTTAGGATCCAGCAGAGGCCTGTTTTGGCCGCGTTGGAAGTTGTTGTGGCGCTCCGGCGGCATAACAACCGGAATCGGCAGCTGCCCCTGCGTGGTTTCCTCCGCATGTGGCGCGGGGGAGAAGTGGGGGTATTCCTCGACGGCAGGTTGGGCCGGTTCCTTCTTTTCCACAATCTTGAATGCGGGGAAAATATCCTGTTCGGCAGCTTCCCGCAAGGCTTCCAGCAGGGGCTGGTTCAATTCGTTCTGCAACGTCTGCTGTGCGGCCGCGCTTGGCACGCATAAGACAATGGTAGGACCCCACATGCCTTCGGGAAAAACGTTTTCCAGCCAGCTTTTATCTCGGATGGACAGCGCCGGATTCTGGTGCAACAACGCCAGCGCGTCGGACCAGACTCCCCGAGCCTGCTCGAGAGGGTCAGTTGTCGTGTCGGCCACGGATTCCCCTTTCTCGACAGACTTTTTCCAAGTGTGCAACTGTTTATTTGTACTCTCTTTTCCCCAAGTTATCCACCGGTAAGCGTGTTGAAAAGACTGAATTGTGAATAACATCATTGTAGTTTGTGGATAACTTTTGTGGGGAGTTTGGCGACATATCAACGTTTCTGTGGATTGTTTTGTGGGGAGAATCCCCATGAAAATGTGAAGGATTTGATATGCGCATTCATCTCTGTTCAGGGGTCAGAGTAACTTGGTAGAGCTTGACTCATGAGGAGCCGTGCCTTGGCATGGCAAAAAACACCGGGAGCATTAATTATGAAGAGGACATTCCAGCCGAACAACCGTCGTCGTCACATGAAGCACGGTTTCCGTCAGCGCATGCGCACCCGCGCAGGCCGCGCTCTGATCAACCGTCGCCGCGCCAAGGGCCGCAAGTCCCTCGCTGCCTGATTTAACGGCATAGAGCGGTGGAACGGCTGAAAAGCCATCGCGATTTCGTCGCGGTGCTCAAACGCCGTCGTAGGGTATCGCGAGAAGACATCGTCGTGCATTATTTGGTGCACGACGATGCCATTATCGACGATTCTGCGGCGATGCGGGGCCGACGTGTCGGTTTGGCCGTTTCCAAGGCTGTCGGCAACGCTGTGACGCGTAATGCCGTCAAGCGTCGTTTCCGCGTGCTTGCACGAAAGTACGAATCTGCCTTACCTGAATCCTGCGATATCGTGTTGCGTGCCAAGCCAAGTGCTGCGCATGCCGATTTTCTATCGTTGGAGCAGCAGATCGCAGCATGTTTTGAAGCGGTGAATCGTAAGGCCGTGCGTCGGTAATGAACGCCGGTCGTAACGGAAATTGGATGATTCGTGCCATTCGCTGGTACCAACGTCATATTTCCGCGAATACCGCGCCTTGCTGCAGATATTATCCAAGTTGTTCCAATTACGCGATTCAGGCGATTGAACGATTTGGCCGCCTTAAGGGTGGCCTTCTTGCGTTATTGCGCCTTCTTCGCTGCAATCAGTGGAACCGTGGGGGAATTGACGACGTTCCGCAGCTTTATTCCTTGTTTTACAGATGTTCGTGGTCGAAGGCACACGAGGAACCTCGGCTCACGCCTCTGAACGTAGAAAAACCTATAGGCGATAAGGAGACTGGCCTGTAATGAATCAAAATCAATTCCTCCTCGACAGCGGTTTCTGGGGCTGGCTGTATAAGCTCCTGTATCCCGTCGAGTGGCTCATGACGCAGATCATGGCCGTATTCCATAAGTTCCTGGTGATGCTGGGCATGAACGAGATCGGTTTCTCGTGGGTCATGTCCATCGTATTCCTAGTACTTGTGGTCCAGGCATGCGTTTTTCCGCTGTTCTACAAGTCCATGAAGGGTATGCGCAAGATGCAGGCCCAGATGACCGTCCTGCAGCCAAAGATGCAGCGTATCCAAAACAAATACAAGGGCAAGAACGATCCCGCCAGCAAGGAAGCCATGCAGCGCGAGATGATGAAGCTCTACCAGGACAATGATGCGAACCCGATGGGTGGCTGCACTTCCATGCTCCCTATGTTCGTGCAGGGTCCCGTATTCATGTGCATGTTCTATACGCTGTCAGCCATTCCGTACATCGCACGCGGCAAATTCAGGGACGGACAGGGTCTTGGCGCTTTCGACATCGCCACAGCCAAGCAGTTCACGTCCACCACAGTGTTCGGTGTGAACGTGGCTGATAACTTCACGACCGCCGCCGTGCATGGCAAAGTAGTTATCGCCATCTTCGTTGCATTGATGTGCTTCTGCCTGTGGTTCATGCAGTACAACAGCATGAAGCGTAACATGGCTCAGTCTGCGGCAAACAAGCAGACCGAAATGATGCAGAAGATGATGTTGTGGATGTTCCCGATCATGTACATTTTCTCCGGTATTGCCATGCCGTTCGCTGTGCTGGTGTACTGGCTCACCAACAACATCTGCAATCTGTTGCGTTCCATCTGGCAGATCCACGTCTTCCCGACTCCGGGATCTCCGGCCGCCGAAGCGAAGGAAAAGCGTGATCATGTTCATGAGAACGCCCGCCGAGCCAAGGCCGGTCTGCCATCCCTCGAGGAAGAGGCGCTGCAGAAGGCCAAGGAAGCCGCCGAAGTGAAGGAAAAGAGCGGCTACCAGCGTCAGCAGCCGAGCCGTAAAAAGAAAAAGAAGTGAGTAAAAGTGTGTCCCGTGTTTCACGTGAAACGCGGGACACACCACTTTTATCAGCGTTTATTGTCGACGTGGTAAACAGGAATTAGACTTTACACAATAAGACTTTAGTAATAGAAACCCCGCTCAAAGGAGTACAACCACTATGGCGCAAGATGAGGAAAAGACCATCGATCAGCTCAACGAGGAAGCTGATATCGCTGCCGATTATCTTGAAGGACTGCTTGATATCGTCGATTACGAAGGCGATATCGAAATGGGCGTGCGCAACAATCGCCCTACCGTGCAAATCGTCGCCGATGATGATACGGACATCAAGCATCTCATCGGACGCAACGGCGAAGTCGTTGACGCTCTGCAGCAGCTGACGCGACTGGCCGTGCAGCAGAAGACCGGCGAGCGTTCCCATCTCATTGTGGACGTCGACGGCTATCTGAAGCGCAAGCGCCAGCGTCTGCACGACATCGCGCTGGACGCCATCGACGAGGTGCGCGAGACGGGGGAGCCGGTTGATCTCAAGCCGATGAACTCCTTCGAACGCAAGATCGTGCATGATGTGGTGCGTGAGGAGGGCATGAAGTCCCGTTCCCACGGCGAGGAACCGCGTCGTTACGTCACGGTGTATCTCAAGGCTTCCGCTGCCGAAGATGCTGAAGACGAGGATGAGGCCTGAGTTCGGCTCGTTTCACGTGAAACATGGCGTCACCATTTGGTGGCGCTTTTTTTATTGCGATTTTTTGAGTGACTTCATGCTGGCCGTGCGCCGGACATGTGATATTGCCGTCAATGGTCGGGAAGTACTTGCTGGAATACCGACAATGAGGAAGAGCAGGATATAGGATGGTGCCCATGAGTGATGTGACAGACGAACTTGATGATTCGCCGATGCTTGAGGAAGTGCTGGGGGATGCGTTGGGCAAGCTTCGTGTTTTCCATGCGAAACTTGCCGAAGAAGGCGAACCTCGCGGTCTGATTGGGCCAAGAGATGTTGGCATTATTTGGGAACGCCATATTCTGAATTCGGCCGCCATTGTGCCTTTCGTAAAGGAAGCCACGGCCAAGAAGCAGTTCAAGACGGTTGCCGATATCGGCAGTGGCGGCGGTTTTCCCGGTATTGTCGCGGCCGCCTGCCTGCCGGATCACCGGTTCACGCTTGTGGAGCCGATGGAACGTCGTGTCGAATGGCTGAACGAGTGCGTGGCCGATATGGAGTTGAATAACGTTACCGTGGTGCGTGCCAGGGCCAATGAGATGATCGAGGCCATTGCGGGTGCTACTGGCGCTCAAGGCGGCAATCGTGGCAATGGAAGCGCCAGGAACGGCAAAGGCGGCAAGAACGGCAGGGGAGTGGCCGTTCGCGGTCCTGTACTGGATTTGGATGGCAAGCCTATTCAGGCGAAACATCCGTTTGCCGTGGTGACGTGCCGTGCCGTGGCTCCTATGACCAAACTTTCGGGGTGGACGCTGCCGTTGCTTGAGCGCGGTGGACGTTTGGTCGCACTGAAGGGGCGGTCCGCGCAAGAGGAGATCGAAAAGGCTTCCAAAGAGATCGCCAAATGCGGTGGCATTCGTCCGCGGGTGGTGGATGCCGAGGTTGGTCCGGGCTTGGAATCGACCCATGTGCTCATGGTGGATAAAAAGTAAGTTATCCACCATTTCGGTGAGTTATGCACATTGTCCACAACTGGAAAATCGACGAAAAAAAGCGGCGGAAAATGTTGAAGTAGCAACGAAAGATCGGTGGATAACTTTTTGCGAACAACGTAAGTTATCCACCGACTATCCACAGCTATTCACATTTGTGCACAGTGGGTGAGATGAGCTGATTCTGTCCACCCGAATGATGAAACTTGAATGTTAAGCATATCGTAAGGAAGGCTAGTGTATGACTGGACCTGAAGGACCAGATAACCTGACATCGATGGAATCGGCAACGGAAACCATCAAACGAATTTTCGGAGGATCGGATTCTCCTCTTGGTTCGCAGATTGCCGACGAATCGACTCGCTATCGCGCCTTGCAGAAGGCCGTTTGCCCAAAGCCGGAGCAGACGCGCCTGATCGCGGTCGCCAACCAGAAGGGTGGCGTTGGCAAAACCACGTCGGCCGTGAATCTTTCCGCTGCGTTGGCTCAGTTCGGTTCCAAGGTGCTGCTGATCGATATGGATCCGCAGGGCAATGCGTCGACCGCGTTGGGCGCTCCGCATGCGTCGGGGGAGCCTTCGGTGTACGACGTGATCGAAGGCAGGAAGACCATCGCCGAAGTCAAGCGCACATGCCCTGATTTTGATCTGCTCGATGTGGTTCCAGCTTCGATCGATTTGAGCGGTGCCGAGCTGGAAGTCGCCGACATGGAAAATCGTAATGTGCTTCTGAAGACCGCGGTTGACGAGTTTCTGGAAACCAGCGAGGAGCACTACGACTACGTGATTATCGATTGCCCGCCAAGCCTCGGCCTGCTGGTAATTAATGCCATGTGTGCGGTGCATGAGATGCTGATTCCGATCCAGGCTGAGTACTATGCGCTGGAAGGTCTCGGCCAGCTCATCAATACCATCGGACTGGTGCAGGAGCATTTCAATCCGTCGCTGCTGGTTTCCACCATGCTGATCACCATGTTCGATAAGAGGACGTTACTCAGCCGTGAAGTGCATGACGAAGTCAAAAATCATTATCCGACTATCGTACTGAATACCACGATTCCCCGAACGGTGAAAATATCGGAAGCTCCAAGCTTCAATCAAAGCGTGATCGCCTACGATCCCAAGGGAATGGGAGCGATTGCCTATTGTGAGGCCGCATTGGAAATCGCACGTCGCTCGCAGACGGTGCTGAAGGCTATCGATGCAAGAAGGAATGAGAACTGATCATGGCTACGAAATCACGTTTAGGCAAGGGTCTCGGCGCACTGTTTCCGTCTCTTCCAGGAGAGTCGGCGAAATCGGAAGCCACTACTGAACCGGCTGTGGCTGTTGCGGGTGCAAAGGCTGATAACAAGATCGCTGGAAAGGTTTCAGAAAACGTAGCCGGTGGTGCGACTGTTGCCGGGCAATCCGCGGGGAAGACCGCGGTCAAGAGTTCCGTGGCAACCGCCAAGGCTTCCGTCGATGCCGTCCATGACATGAAGAAGAACGTTTCACGTGAAACCAAGAAGGGGAGTGGCCATCGAGCCAGTATGCCTTCCATCACGTTGAATGAGACTGCTCATCCTGCCGACATGTTCTTCGGTTCCACCAGTCCTGTTGCCACTTCCGAAGTGAAGCGGGAAAGTGTTTCACGTGAAACCGCTGCGGTAAAAAAGACCGAAGATAAGAAGAATGACGAACCTGAACTGTTGCCGGTGCAGGGCGGTTATCTCGTTGAATTGCGACTGAGTGATGTTGGACCGAACCTGCATCAGCCGCGTACCATTTTCGATGAGGATGATCTTCGTGAGCTTGCCGATTCCATCAAAGAAGTCGGCGTGCTGCAGCCTATTGTCGTACGGAAGCGTCCACTCGCGCAGATTGAGGCTGCTCGTAAGGAGAACGCCGCTAAAGATGCCGAGTCGCACAATATGTTCGACGGGCGCATGGATAGCATGTACGAGCTCATTATGGGTGAACGTCGTTGGCGCGCATCGCAGATCGCAGGTTTGAAAACGATTCCTGCGATTGTCAAAACCACTGCCGACGACGATATGTTGCGCGACGCTTTGCTGGAAAACCTGCATCGCGTTGCGTTGAATCCATTGGAAGAGGCGGCCGCCTATCAGCAGATGATCGACGATTTTGGCTTGACGCAGGCGCAATTGTCAAAGTCGGTGTCGAAGTCGCGTCCGCAAATCGCCAATACTCTGCGACTGCTGAATCTGCCTGCGACCGTACAAAAGAAGGTTGCTTCCGGCTTGCTGTCGGCCGGTCATGCGCGCGCATTGCTCGGATTACCGACGGAAGCTGACATGGAACAGCTTGCGACGCGCATTATTTCCGAAGGGTTGTCGGTACGCAGCACCGAGGAAATCGTGTCGATGAAGGTCGCTGAATCGGACCAGCCGAAGAAAGCGAAAACCAATAAGCTGAACCCTTGGGCCGGAACGCCGATGCAGGTCGGTCTTGAAAAGAGGTTCGGCACGAAGGTGTCGATCAAGGGATCCAAGGAGCATGGACGCATCGAAATCGTGTTCAAATCCGAAGACGACATGAAGCGCATTGTCGACCTGCTCATGCCCACTGCCGAAAAATAGTATTTCTTAAGTTTTTTGGTGTCCGCGGAAGGGGCGGCATATTCTGTTCACGACACACTCAAGGCCGTTTGGTCAAGCTTACAGTCGTGAACAGAATATGCCGCCCCTTCCGCTCGTTTTTCAAGTTTTTGTAGGGTATGACCGTGATGGGAAGTGTTACTGCTGGAGGTAGGCTTGGGCATCGAGGGCGGCCCGGCAGCCCATGCCGGCGGCACTGATCGCTTGACGGTAAATACTATCAACACAGTCGCCGGCTGCAAAAATGCCGGCAGTGCTGGTGCGTGTGCTGGCGCCGTCCACCTGAATATATCCACCCGCATCTCGCTGCACAATGCCGTCAATAAAAGCTGTGGCGGGGGAGTGTCCGATCGCCACAAAAATGCCGTTTGCGGCAATCGTGCTGGTCTCTCCGGTGATGACGTTGCGAATGTTCACGGATTGGGCTCCATTGTCGTCACCCAAGATTTCCTCCACCACGGAATCCGTGACGATGGTGATCTTCGGATTCTGCTGAGCGCGTTCCACGAGAATCTGCGATGCGCGGAATTCAGAACGACGATGAATCAACGTCACCGACGATCCAAATCGTGAAAGAAAATCAGCCTCGGTGAATGCGCTATCGCCGCCGCCGACCACAATAATCGGCTTATCTCGGAAGAAGAAGCCGTCGCAGGTCGCGCAATATGACACTCCCTTGCCGGAATATTCCGCCTCTCCGGGGATGTCGAGTTTGCGATATTCCGATCCGGTTGCGATGATCAAAGCATGGGTTTCAAAAACGTCTCCCTGATCGACGCTCACGGTTTTCACGCCGGTGACGTCATTGTTGCTCACGGAAACAACATCATCCCAAACGATTTCCGCGCCGAACTTCTCAGCCTGGCGTTGCATATTATCCATGAGTTCCGGTCCCATAACGCCGTCGGGGAAACCCGGAAAATTCTCCACTTCAGTGGTGTTGACGAGCTGCCCGCCTGGGGTCAGCGCACCCGCGATGACCAGTGGTTTGAATCCAGCCCGGCCCAAGTATATGGCCGCGGTATATCCGGCAGGGCCGGATCCGACAATAATCACATCTCGCAAATCACTCATATTCCCACTGTAGCGAACCACCAAAGCAACCAGCCGCGCACTGCACGATTTCATGTATTCTTTTTTCCTATGGCGTATTATCGAGTACTTTCCAAGCCGGATCATCTACAAAGTTTCACGTGAAACATGAGCTGTGTGTGTGGGGCTGTGCGTGCAGTTGCTGGTGGTGGCTGGACTCCTGGCAGCGCTTGAGTGGAATATGAGAAAAAGGGCTTGCGCTCCATGTGGAACGCAAGCCCTTTGGTTGTATAAACGTGACGCCTGCCTGCGCGGGCCTTGGATCACTTGTTGATGACCTTCTTGAACAGATCGGCGCTGGCCTTGGCGAGTGCGAACTGGCCGAAGCCCGGATCGACGGAAGCGAGGTTGGCGTTGATGATCTGGTTGAAAGTGTTGTTCTTCATGATGTTTCCTTTCGTTCGGCTTGGCGGCGTTCTTGTTTTCTGTTCTTTCCTCTGGCCGCTGCCGTAAGTCTGTTGCTTTTTGGTTACGTTCAGCGCGGGTGGCGTTGCCGTTTCCCCGCGTGTGGGGTGCGGCTCCGGTTTTCTCTCCGGTTCCTGCCGCATCGTGTCTCTTTGTTCTGTTGTGCCTTCATCATAGGCAGGCTCAACCGTCGATGTCATGCAACGATCGTCGATTCTTTTGTATTTTCATCGGCTAATCTTGAAATAAACGTAACGATGCTGTGATGAACATCAATCGTCGATTGCAGGGCAGTATTGCCGTCGCAAAAGAAACGGCGCGATCTTCAGATTTTCTATCTTTTCTATCTTTTCTATGAAAGTCTCAAAATCGTTCTCCCGTAAGACTTTTCGCAAGGTCGGCATTGTTCTATCCATTTTCTATCTTCCTTATTTGCGGGAGTATTTGCGCTTGTTGCCGGCGAATGTCAGGTTACATTGATTGATATCGGGCTGATTGGGCTGGGCTGATTGGTGTGGCTGTTCGACAGGCTGATTGGTGTCGGGCATAAGAAAGGAACGTGATATGGCGACTATTCCTGAACAATATGAGAGCCAGCGCGTGGGCGTGCAGGGATATCGCGTGCTCAATCTCGATTTGGACGGCGTTTGCGCGGATTACAAGGGCGCGATCCGCGATTACCTGCAGCGGCAGGGCATTGACGTGCCGGAACGTGCGCTGCAGACCGCGCATTACAATCTCACGCGCGAGGACGGATGGCCGTTCGAGACGCTCGACGATTACATCGAAACGCACAAAGCCGCGGAGCGTGAGCATCTGTATGCGACGATGAAGCCGCTTCCGGGGGTCGCGCAGGCATTGCAGCGATTGGCGAATGAGCATGTGTACATTCGCATTGTCACGCACCGGCTGTTCGTGTCCGGCCAGCATCAGATGGTCGTTTCCGACACCGCGCAATGGCTGGACAGCAACCGCATTCCGTACATGAGTCTGTGCTTTACTGGGCTGAAAGACAGTATGCAGGCCACGATTCATATTGACGATTCGCCGGCGAATATCGAAACTTTGCGTGAGGCAGGGCAGCATGTGGTCGTGTTCGATCAGCCATACAACAGTACGTATGCTGGTCCCAGAATCGACAGTTGGAGCGACACCAACGTTGAAACGCTCCTCACCCTCTTCGAATCCTGGCCGGAGTAAGGGGTGTGCTGGCGGTAGCTGCGATTCCGTCCGTGTGACTCTGGTAATCGGTTTTAGGTGCGGGTTGTGCGGACGGGATTATGTGAGCGACCGCATGATTTGTCAGTTGACCGCACGATTTCTTCTATCTGGCCTCATGATTTTGTTTTGGCGACCTCACGATCTGGAAAAGAGTGTCCCCGATTGAAATCGTGAGGTCGCCAGATCACAATCATGAGGCCAGCCAAACCAGATCATGGGTCAGACTAATGCTGGGGTAGACGTTTCAGCGCGTCAGCCAGTCTGCGGCGGAATATACCTGCTCGTCTTTGGCTTGAAAACTTGATTCCACGCGAGCCGCCACAAAGCGCCGCTCAGAGCGCAAAGACGCAGGAATTTGTGGAAAGCGGTCACGTTTCGCACATTGAGATAACCGGCCACGTCTCGCTCGACATATGTGCTGAGATATGACGAAAAGAAGAGTTCAAGCGGCATTTCGGAACTGTAGAGACGGGGGTAGCCGTCGCGCAGCATAAAATCATCCGCGAGCACGCTCCCGAATCTGACATTAGAGTTCTGACATCAGAGTGATAAAAATGGCGAAAAGTTGGTTGTCGATTCTTGAGCCAAGTTCCATCGCTTTTCGACTACGACCATATTCCAAAAATAAATACGAAAAGAGCCTGCCATACGTGAGGTGACGCATGGCAGGCTCTTTTCGTATCGCAATCTTCAGAAGTAATCGGATATTGCGATGTGCTGACGATCAGAACACTTGAATGCTTTCGATGTACAGCTGGTTGCCCGGCAGGCTATCAAGTGGGACCCACAGCATGATGTCCTGCGTTTCCACGGCCTTGTCGAACTTGATGTCGGTCGTGCCGGAAGCGTCAAACTCGAACTGCGCCACCTGTTCGCCTTGGGACGGGCTGTTTGTCGCATTCACGCGAATATATCCCTGACCACCGGAAGAACGAATTTTGATGACCATGCGATACGCCTTCTGCGGCTGGCTCAGATGCACGTAATATCCGTAGCCCTGCTGTCCGTCAGGATTCGACAGGAACTGACGATTGTCGATTTCGTACGCGGTCGTGTTTTCCGGCTGCTTCGGATCCGGCACTTTCTTCGACTGCTTATCGGCGGTCACGACCTTGTCCTCGGTTTTCTTGGGTTGCTTGGACGCCGTAGACTCGCCGGATGCCGGCGTATTGGCGGAAGCATCGGAAGAATCCTTGGAATTGGACGAATCGGTATTGCCGGACGTATCGGAATTGGAAGAATCCGCGGAATTCGCATCCGACTGATCTCCTTCGCCGAACGGCACTTCGTCAAGATTTATTTCCGGCCATGGTCCTTTTGAATCAGTCGTAACCGAATCTGAAGGCTGCATCAAACCATGAACTGCAAACCCAAGCGCAACCGCAACAACGATGACCGCAACGATAATCGCAACGACCTTCGTTTTCAGCTTGCCAAACAGTTTCGCGTCGGCAACGTCAGTATTCGCCGAAGCGGAAGAAGGATTCTTCGGCGTGAAGCTCGGCGGAACCGCGGCTCGACCGGCGGCATACGCGGCATCGATCGCCTCCTGCTCTGCTTTCAACGCACGGGCGGACTCCTCGCCGGGCTGAATGACCTGACCATCCGCGCCGATCACTGGAATGCGACCGGTTTTTTCCAACTGGGAATCGTCGGATGACATGCCATCGTCCGGTACGGAAACCCTGATGGGGAAGGAGAAGGGAGAATCGCTGGTGTCGGTCACGCCATCGATGTCTTCTTCGCTCAGCAGTTCACGGCCGCTGCTCCACAACGATTTCACCGCTCCACTGGTGGCCGCGACGCCTTTCGCCAAAGCCTCCTTGCCATCGGAAAAATCGTTATGCGGTTCGGGAGCCGTGAACGTCATTTCCGGAATGCTTCCAGCCGCTGCCAGCGTATCCGGCAGCGGGAGCACATCCTTCTCAAGAATCTGCAGTAACGGAACATTGGCGATTGAGCATTCCGAATCCATGGAAGGCAACGTGATATCCATGCTTCCCAACGATGACAGCGGTTGGTACTCGCCAAGCAACGCTTCCAATTCCGCAATGGTTGCCATCGGAACGGTGGGGAAGCCGTCGTCCTCTTCAAGTTCGAGACCGCGCTTGCAGATCACGCGGAATTCCATCGGCGTGGTCGGCGCGAGCGCTTCAAGACGGAAATCCGTCGACAGCGTGGACGGGCGTCGGATCAGCATAGCGTACAACAGCGCTGAGATTTGACGGATCGCAAGCTGTTCCCGATTTTCCAAAGCCTGCGCGCGGGAAGTGTCGGCAAGCATGATGCTCACTGGAGCATCTGCGATCTGAATGCCGGAACGGGTCAGTCGCACCGTGTCGGTGCTGATGGAGAAATGCGTGAGATTGTCTTTTTGCAGCGCATGCAATGATTCGATGACTTCGCCAATGATGGAGCGCATGGCTGTATAGCTCAACGGCTGGTTGGCGTTCAGCGCAAGATATTCACTGAGGGTCATGCCTTCGTCAAGCTGCGTCACCACCAGCGCGACCTGGCCGGCATGCTGGAGCTGCAGCACTTTCGTGAAGTGGGAATCATGCGAAATAGCCAGCATGGAAGCGGTTGCGTTGACTTCCTGCAATGCCTTGCTGCTGCTGACAATAAACAGCTGGCAATCCCGTGCGAGCACATGGTCGCTGGCCTTCCAGACCTGCAGTCCGGTTTCTTCGCGCAATGGCGAAACGAGCACGTAGCGATTGCTGATGGTATCTCCCAGCTGAGGTTTCATGGGTTCCTTCAACTTTTTGTAAACGTTTGTTCTGCCTATGGTCACTCGCCGTTTTCGGCGTCGTCCTGTTCCAGTCTATCGTTGGGGCTGGTCGGCTTGCGAAGTCCGGGAATACGTGAGGAAATCAGTGCGATCGCCTCCTTGAATTCCTCGGAACGTAGCAGCCGCAACATGCCTACGTAAACGATGAAGGCCACTATGGCCAGCAGTGCGGCACACGCCACTGCCTGAATCCAGTTCATATGACCGTCCACCGCTCCGATTTGGGCGCCGACAAGCTGGTAGACGCTGTCACGTACCGTCACGCCGATGAACATGGTAGCTACTGCCGCGCCAATCGATTTCAGATACGAGATGGCTATGCGCGGACCGTCGATATTGTTTTCGAATCGTTTGCGCAGCATGGCATACAGGATGGGGATCGGCAGTATGTAGCTCATGGCTCCTACCATGCCGATCATTGTCGTCCATTCGGTAGGGGGGAGTAGTTTCGCGCCGATGATCACGCTTACCGCTTGAATGCCCATGGCGAACAGCATGAAAATGAACGGCGATTTGCCGTCTTCGAATGCATAGAACGTGCGCTGGATAATCAGATACGCGCTGGCGAACGGAAGTCCCACGCCAAGCGTGACCAACGGTCCCGCCATAAGAATCGCCTCTCTGACGCTCACAGACGGCAGCAACGCGAGAATGATCGGAACGGGCATCACCACGAAAGCGACCGCGAAATAGCACATGATCACACCCATATTGCGCAGCGCCTGGCTGAGATCGATGCGCGCTTCGGCGATATTATGATCGGCGACCGCACGGGATATTTTCGGGAAAATCGCGGTTGCCAGCGAAACGGCAATCAGCGAATACGGCAACATGTAAATCGTGTACGCGTTCTGGTATGAAGCATTGCCGGCCACGTCGAGCGGATTGATGCCGAACTGCTGCTGCGCGAGCATCGGCGCGTTAGTGGAGGTACGCGTGATTACGATATTGGCGAGCTGGTCGATTACGACAATGCCGACACTCCAAGCCGCGACCGGTCCCATGGAACGCAATCCAATGCCACGAAGGCCGAAGATGGGGCGGTATTTCAATCCGATTTTGGTCAGTGGAATGAACAGTACCAGCGCCTGGAATGCCACGCCCAACGTCCACGTGCCTGCGGTCAGGGCGATTTTGTCGGCGGTCCAAAAATCAAGCGGATGCTCGGTGGCACGGCCGAATAGCGCGATGAACGTGCCGAAGCCGATGCAGCTGATGATGTTCGCACCCACGGAACTCCACGCATACGCGGTGAAATGGTCTTTGGCTGCGAGAATCTGGCCGACCACCGTATATAGGCCGTAGAAGAAGATCTGCGGCATGCACCACAGGGTGAATGAGGTCGCCAACGCCATGGTTTCGGGGCTACCGTTCACATACAGCTTGGTGAGCAGCGGCGTGCATAGGGCCATCAGGATCGTCACCGCCAACAGCATGGTGATGGCAAGCGTGATGAGCTTGTTGAGTTTGGTTTCGGCGTCTTTTGCCTTCAACGTGCGTACGATCTGCGGCACGAGCACGGCGTTGAAAATACCGCCGGAAACCAAGGTGTAGATCACCTGCGGAATCATGGATCCGGCTTGGTAGGCGTTCGCCGCATAGCCGGTGGTGCCTAAAGCCCAAGCGAGCAGAATGGTACGGATTTGCCCGGTCACGCGCGAGGCCGCGGTGCCGGAGGCCATGATCAGTGAATTACGGCCAACGGAAGAACTCATTCGTCTGGATCCTTCTTACGGTGGGATTGGCGCCACAGTCCCAAAGCTCCAAGCAGCACGGCGATGCCGATGATGATGAAGCCGGTTTTGTCGCTGATCTGCAATGCGCTGGTGATGTGGGTGGTTTGTGTCGCTCCGAATGTGATGCCCTGCCTGTCCTGCAGGCTGAGCGTGGCGTCCGCGGTGCCGGAGGTGGCTACGCGGATAATGAACGCCACTTGGGCTTCGCCGTGCGCGGGCACTTCCACGGTGTCGAAACGCGAAGTGACGATCTGCATGGAGTTGGTCAATGATGAGACTTTTACCGTGACCGGATAGGGGTGGCTGTTGCTGATGGTAACGGGCATTTGCGCGGTTTCGCTGACCACGTTGACGTTTTCCGTCGGTGTGATGGCCACGCCGTTGATGAGCAGGGACGCCAGTTGCCCGGCTCCTTCCACCATGGTGCTTCCGGCTGGATTTTCGCCGCCTAGCGCGTGCAGGGCCATGATGCCGTGCGCGTTGACGAGCTGCCTGCGCCACGCTTTGAGGCCTGCGGGGGCCTGCTTGGCATCGTCGGCGACGTCGGTGAGGATGGATGCGTTGAATCGTTTGATGTCGTTTGTCGAGGCTGCCAGTGTGTTGAGCGTCTGCCTGAGATTGGCTTGCGTCGCATCATTGATTCCGTCGGATTGCGGCACGATCGCGGCTGCATCGTCGCCGCTCAAGGCGGGGTCGGCGTTGTTGAGCGTGTTCAGATCGGTGATGTTCAGCCATGGCGATTGTTCGACGTCCGTCATCAGTGCGTCCACGACGGCCGGATCAGAGTTGCCGTTCAGGCAGACCAGCAGATTGCGTTCCGAATACGGCTGCTCCATCTGGTAGAACGCGCTTTGCGCGACGAATCGCGCGAGACGCCCGGCCGTTGTTCCCTCGCCGTCCGCTTCGGCGTCGGCACTGGTCGCCTTGCCTTGTGCAAGGTTGGAAAGCACGCTTTGCGCGGTCAGTACGGTGATGTCGCCGGCGTCGGTGGTTACTACGGTCTTGCCGGTTTCCGCGGTGGCCGCATCATCCTCTTCGAAATCATGCGTGGCGATGACGGTGTCGTACCCCTGCTGCTTGGCTTTCGCCAGCGCGTCTGCGGTCCAATTGCCGGTGCCCTGCCATGCATACGTGGTCATACTCGCGTTCGGGTCACCCAACGCCGATTGATAGTTTTTCAAGGCCTGTTCGGCGTTCCATTGCGAGGTGCCGACGCCTGCCGAATCATAGGTTTTGCTGTCGTTCAGCGCGGAATAGGCGGTGATGTCGAACAGGGCCGGTTGCGTGATGCCGTCGACTTGCGTCGGCATCGGCATCGCCTTCAGATAGGTTGGATCGGCCACCACCTGCAGTTTGTCATGCTTGGTGAACGTCTGTTCCAGCGACTTGAGTCGTGCCTCGTCTTCTTTGCCGGGAACGGCGATTTTCGAGAGTTCCGCGGAGGTGACGCCACCTTTGTTGACGAGCTGTTCCAGCATGGTGTTGTCGGTGGTCCATCCTTGCGCTTCGAGCGGCTGCACGATGGTGATATTCATCGCGGGCGTGTCGGGGGTATTGATTCCAGCTCCGGTCCGTGTTGCGAAAGTGTGCGCTTCGTCTTGTTGAACGCCATTGGCCTCATAACTGAGCGTGACCGGTTTCGGCCCCCAGGAGTTGACGGACGCCAGCGTCTCCTGATTCGAGTCCGCGTCGATGTGCACGTTCGCCGAAGCTCCCGGTTGAAGCGCGGGAACCTCGCTCTGCCCAACGATATTGGGCGTGGGAATCTGCCCGATGCCTTCCGACCATTCCTGGATATCGTTGCGCGACACGAACGTGTAGAAGGCGTTCATGGCAAGGGTGAGCGTGCCTGAAGGGATTTCCTGATCGGTGGTGTTGGTCACCGTCGCGCTCAAATGATAGCCGGAAGTGTCGGTCAGCACGGCGGTGGAGGAGTCGATCGACAGCATGGTGCCGGATTGCGATTCCTGTGTTTCTTCGGCTTCGGCTTTCGGCACAGGTGCGTATAACAACATCAACGCCATGGTCATAACCATGGCGAGGATTGCCGAAAGCGCACGCATGCCGTGCGGAACGTTCCGTTGTGCGGGTTGATTCACCTTCACGCCTGTCTGTTGAGTTTCCTTGCGTACAACCATGCTATCTTTCGTTCGTTCGGGTAGCTGAGAACGTCGTCCAAATCAGCAAAATCCACCCAAATCGCGTCTTCCGCCTCATGATCCGGGTCGCCTTCCACCGTCAACTCGCCGCCGATCTGACGCAATGCGAAATGATGCACCAGCTTGTGCACACGCTGGCTGGTTCCGGTGAACCAGTAGTCGATGGTGGCGATGGAATCGACCACTTCACCTAGGATTCCTGTTTCCTCGTGAACTTCGCGAACGGCGGTTTGCTGCGGTGTTTCGCCTTTTTCGATATGACCTTTCGGCAGGCACCATTCCAAATGTCCGCTACGCGAGTGGCGTGCGATGATCGCCACACGGCCCTTGTCGTCGAATACGAGACCTCCCGCCGAATATTCGCGCACTACCGGCAGTTCCTGCGCGTCGAGCGAGGCGAACGTGGTCGGACCGTCCGTGGCGCGCCGCTGCGGCATTATTGCCGGGGTGGGTGCGTTGGGCGTGATGATGGTCTCTTGCCGCAAGGAAACGGACTGCGATGTGTACAGCAGTTTGTCTGGTTCCATCGGATTTTGGGCATGGTCGTCCGCAGCATGGGCAAGCATGCGTGCAAGGTCTGCGGGCGTAATCATGATTCCAACCATACTCAATTCTGTGTGCAGGTGGGGTAACGGTATGCTGGTAAGGCAGAAACTTGTGGTGCCGGAAAGGGATGGCGTGAACTTCGAAGTGTGGCCAGAGGCCATTGAATTAGGGCGTATGTTCGCCGCGGAAGGCTATGAATTGGCGTTGGTGGGAGGTCCCGTTCGAGACCTGCTGTTGCATCGTAAATCGCATGATTTGGATTTTTGCACATCGGCGCGTCCTGAGCAGTTTGAACACATTTTGCGCCGTTTCGGGCGCGATGGCTTTTGGGATATGGGCCGTAAATTCGGCACGTTGGGCGCCATGCGCAGGCGTGAGGATGGCACGGAAGTGCAGGTTGAGGTAACGACCTACCGTTCCGACACGTATGACCCCGACTCGCGCAAGCCGGAAGTCAATTATGGCGACACGCTGGAAGGCGATCTTTCCCGCCGTGATTTCACGGTGAATGCCATGGCGTTGCGTGTGCCGGAATTGGAATTCGTCGATCCGTTCGGCGGCGCGAACGATTTGGCCAAGGGCGTGTTGCGCACGCCGGTCGATCCTCGCCAGTCGTTTGACGACGATCCGCTGCGCATGATGCGCGCCGTACGTTTCGTGGCGCAACTGGGCTTCCGTATCGAACCGGAAACCGCTGAAGCGCTGACCGACATGGTCGATCGCATTGAAATCGTTTCCGCTGAGCGCGTACGCGACGAACTGGTCAAAATGCTGCTGTCCGATCGCCCGCGCGCAGGTATCGAAGCGCTGGTCGATTCCGGTCTTGCCGATATCGTCTTCCCGGAAATTCCGGCATTGCAGCTCGAAATCGACGAACATCATCGTCATAAGGACGTGTTCGAGCACACCATGATCGTCATTGATCGTGCGGTTGCCCTCGAAACCGGCCCGGACGGCCCTGTGCCGGCACCGGATCTGACGTTGCGTTTGGCCGCGCTGATGCACGATATCGGCAAGCCGAAGACGCGTCGTTTCGAATCGGGTGGCAAGGTGAGCTTCCATCATCATGATGCGGTCGGCGCGAAAATGACCCGCAAGCGCCTTAAGGCATTGCATTTCGACCATCATATGGTCGAGGACGTCAGCGAGCTGGTCAATCTGCACTTGCGCTTCCATGGCTACGTGGAGGAGCCGTGGACGGATTCCGCGGTCCGTCGTTACGTCAAGGATGCGGGTCCGCTGTATGAGCGCCTGAACCGCCTTACGCGTGCCGACGCGACCACGCAGAACAAGCGCAAGGCCATGGTGTTCTCGTCGGCGATGGACGAGATGGAACAGCGCGTGCGCGATCTGAAGGAGAAGGAGGATTTCGACGCGATCCGCCCTGATCTGAACGGTGACGAAATCATGCAGCTGCTCGGCATTGACCCGGGACCGCTGGTTGGCAAGGCGTACAAGCACATGCTGGAATATCGCCTCGATAACGGCCCGGTCGAGCGTGATGTCGCTGTTGCCGAGTTGAACCGTTGGTATGAGGAACAGCAGGCCGAGTAGTCTGCTTGCTGACCTCACGATTTGGATTCTATGACCGCACGATTCGATTTTTCGGGCAAAAATAGAATCGTGAGGTCAGTCGGTTCCGAAAAGTGCGGTTTCGGGGGTATTCTCTGGAGGATTTCGCCCGCGATTTAACCCACGAATATAAGAATTGACCTCACGATCTTGATTTTCAGTGAAAAATCGAAATCGTGAGGTCAATCCGAAAATCTGCAAATCAAAAAATCTGCAAATCACACGGCGTCGTGTTCGGGGGCCTTCTGTACGTCGGTCATCTTGTCGACGGTAACGCATCCCTCGAAGCTGTCGATCTCCTTGCCGGCGGTCGGCACCTTCTTCTGATTCTGCAGATTGTCGAAAGTCGCGCCAACCACAACGTCGATCAGCATATCCTCACGATCGTCCATCACCATCGTCGCGTCGGTGAAGTTGCTGTTCACCGTGTACGCCTGATTGATGGCGTTCTTGCCGAAGATGATCATCGTGCGTTCCACTTTGGAGCTGGTGTAGTTGCCGGCTGCCTGGGTGTTGAACTCGCGGTTCTGCAACGCGCTGCTGACGGCTTGCGCGAAGCCGGCGAATTCAGTGCCGTTGAGCACGCGCACGGTGATGTTGCGGTTTTCCACGTACTTGCCTTTGCTGCCGTCCTGTTCCTGTGCTGCGCAAGGGGCCTGCTGGCCGTAATTCGGCTGTACCGCGGCCGACTTGACATTGCCCAATCCTCCAACATGGAAGAAGAACAGCAGGGAAATCACCAATGCGATCGTCAAAATGGTGCCGGTGATGGTGAACACCACCTTTTGACGGCGGCGAATGTACTGTTTGCGCGCGGCGCGCTCGTCGTTAGCCTGAGTCATGTACGAGTCCTTCTCCAAAAATCGGTTGACTTCAACCTTACTGTTACGCGATGATATGCACAATCGGATGGGCCGGTGCCTTGGTGGCGATGATGCGGTCGACGCAACGGCTTTGTTGCCATGCCGACTGCACGGCGCGTGCCGCATCGTCGGTTGGCACGAATGCGATTACGGAAGGGCCGGATCCGGAGACGAACGCCTGCTTGGCGCCTGCCTGCAACGCTTCGTCGATCGCCTGTCCGCTGCGTGGATGCAGTGAGATCGACGCCTGTTGCAGATGATTGTTGTCGGTTGCGCCGGCGCCGATTTGGTCGAACATGGCATACACTTCCGGCGTGCGCAGTTCCGCCTGATACGCGCCGACCAGCAGACGGCCTGCAAAGCCCTGATCCGTCAGTTCCAGCACGGCGTCGCTGTTTTCGCTGAGTTGTTCGATCTGCTCGCCGAAGCCGGTGCCTCGCGCATAGCCTCCGGTCAGGCAGAACGGCATATCCGCGCCCAATGTGGCGGCAACCTGTTGCAACCGTTCAATGGACCAATCAAGATTCCATAGCGTGTTCAATGCCAGAATCGTGGCGGCCGCATCCGCGGAACCTCCTGCCATGCCCGCGCCAACGGGAATGCGTTTTTCAATGTTCAACGCCACATCCGGTTCATGGCCGCTCGCTTCGGCCATGGCGAACAGGGCGAGTACGGCATGGTTGCGTCGCATGTCGCTGCCGGAGGAGGCCAGATCGCCAAGATAGGCACCTTCAAGATTCAGGGAGAAACCGGATCCGGGCTTTTTGCGACTGGTGGTGACGGTGTCGTACACGCCGACGGCGCAGTAGATGGTGTCGAGCTCGTGTCGGCCACCCCATTCGCTGCGTGGCCTGCCTACGTGCAGGGTCAGATTCGTTTTCGCCGGGCAGTCCACGCTGACCGTGTTGATTGCGGTGTTGGCGTCGCTCATGCTTGCGACACCTCGCCCACGGCTCGTGCCAATGCCACGAATTCGTCGATGGCAAGCGTTTCGCCACGGCGCGTCGGATCGATGCCCGCCTGCTCGAACGCTTCGGAGGGCACGATCTTCTTCAACGCGGCATGCAGGGTTTTGCGCCTCTGGCCGAATGCGGCGTCGATAAGACGGAACACGTTTTCGCGGTCCACTACGGAACCGTCGGGATTGTTGGCCGAAGGCGTGTGCCCGCCCTCATATCGTTTGAACAGCACCAGCGCGGAATCCACATTCGGTGCCGGCCAGAACACATTGCGCCCGATAATGCCCACACGTTCCGCGGTACCATACCAAGCGAGCTTCACGCTTGGAGTGCCGTAGATCTTTGAACCGGGCTTTTCGCTCAGTCGGTCCGCGACTTCCTTCTGCACCATCACGAGGAACGTGCCGAGATTGTCGAAACGTTCCAGCAAGGTCAGCAGAATCGGCGTGGCCACGTTGTATGGCAGATTGGCGACCAGTGTAAACGAATCATCATTTTGGAAATCAGGCAGATTTTCCGGCGTCACGGTCAACGCATCGCGATTGACCACGCGGAAACGATCCACCGCATCCGGCATGAATTCGGCGATGGTGCCGGGCAGTCGTTCCGCAACGGGCGGGTCGATCTCCACGGCGGTCATCGTGGCGCCGGTTTCCAAAATCGCCAATGTCAGTGAACCGAGTCCAGGTCCGACTTCCAGCACATGATCGTCGGCGGTCACACCTGCCTCGCGCACGATACGACGAACCGTGCCCGGGTCGATTACGAAATTCTGCCCGAATTTTTTCGTCGGGCTGATACCGGCCTCGGCCGCGATACGCCGAATGTCGGCAGCCCCCAACAGGCGGCCTTGCGCGGTTTCGTCGGTTGCGTTGGTTTCGTTCGCGTGTTCTGTCATTACCTCATTATCCGTTCAACTGGTATGAAAAGTGTGCGCTGTTGCGTTTGCGTATTGTTGCGATCGGCGTTGTTTAATACCATCCGACCTGCTCGGAATGCTCCCATGCCTTCGACGGGCTGCCGTAGCGTTGCGCGATGTAGCTCAGGCCCCAGTCGATCTGCACGGCCGCATCGTCACGCCAGTTTGCGCCGAATGCCGCCATTTTGCTGCCAGGAAGCGACTGCGGGATGCCGTAGGCTCCGGAAGATGCGTTTTCCGCATACCACAGCCAGCTCGATTCACGCGTCCACAGTTTCACCAGATCGGTCCAGTTTTGCCCGGTCCAGCCATATTGCGCCGCGGCTCCGGCCGCGTAGGCCTGTGCCTGCGCGGGGGAGGGGTGATAGAGGCGGCATCCTGCCGAAGGATCGGAAGGTTGCGGTGTCGGGGTGGGCGTCGGATCCGGCGTGGGGGTCGGGTCAGGAGTTGGCGTGGGGGTCGGGTCAGGAGTTGGCGTCGGATCCGGGTCCGTTTTCGATCCGGAATCGTCCTTCTTGTTGTCGTCTGAATTATCCGTATTGCCGGAATTACTGTTCGGATCGTCTTTCTTGTCGGAATTATCGGAATTGTTGTTCTTGTTCGAATTGTCGTTCTTTCCGGAATTATCGGAATTGCCGGTATCTCCGGAATTGCCGGATCCGTCATCCGATCCCGAATCGTCGGAAGATGCTGCCGGTCCTACTGCGATAATCTGATCGAGGGCGATTTTCGTGGTCGTTTCGTTGGTCAGCGTCTCGCTTTCCTTCTCGCCGTCCACATACGTGACGTCGTACGTTTGCTGGATTTCGCCGTCCTCGCCTTCCTGCCTGACTACGACTTCGCCGGTCTGCAGGCTGGGATCGACGATGGTTTGCGTGCCGAAAGGCACCGCTTTCGTGCGTGTTTCCTCGCCGTGCGTCACGCGGCGGACGCGCAGGATCGTTTCGCCGTTGTCTTTTTCGACGCTGACGCGATCCTCCTTGTTCAGCGTGATGCCTTTGGAGTCAAGAATGGAGGCCGCCGGCAGTTTGCCATTCGGCGATTCGGAGCTTTGCCCGTCTGCGATGACGGTGACCGGCCCGTTTTGGTTGATGATCAGTCCGCCGGTGAGTTTGTTGTACACGTTGTCGATATTGACGGTGACTTTTGCCGCGTCTGCTTCGTTTTGTTCGAAGAATCCGATCAGCTGTTCGGCGCTGGTCGCCACTGTCCAGAAGGGCACTTCCTGCCCGTTGATGGTGATGGTGGTCTGGTAGGCGCTTCGTACCGTCACCACGTCATGGTTGCTCAGCATGCTGGTGGGGCTGGTGGATTCCACGAGATCATGCGTTTTGACCTTCACGCCGCGTTCCTGCAGCAGACGGTCGACGCTCATCGCGTATGTGGTTACGGTGGTGGTTTCGCCATCGATGGTCAGAGCCACGGTTTTGCGCGCGCCTACGCCGAATGCGAGCGTCGAGGCGAGCGTCAACGAGACCACGCATGCCGTCACTCGAACACGCCGAAGCGTCACGAATCTCCGGGGGGTCCACCTTCTTGTCATACGTCCTCTTTCCAGCGACTGCCTACATCGCCGTCATTGTAACGGTCAGATCGGGACGAATGGCATGGGTTCCGCTGGCTTTATCTATACCGCCACATTTTCGAGGAAAAGGAGTAAAGAAAAAAGGGGGCAGGAGAGAAGGGGATGTCCTGCCCCCTGCCCGGACGAGGCAGGTTGGGGGAAGCCTCGTCCGGTCGCCAGAAGCCATAAGTTGGGGGAAGGCTTCTGGATCACTTACCCATGGTAAGAGGTCAAAGCCCGTCAAAACGGGTTTCGAGCCTCCTGTCGGGATCGAACCGACGACCTGCCGCTTACAAGGCGGCCGCTCTGGCCATCTGAGCTAAGGAGGCTTGTGCCGCTTTCTAGCATAATGCATAAAAACGGCAACGATTGAATAGCATAACCAGCGTGCCCGATACCGTCAACTTGGAACTGCGCTTTGGCTGGCACGCTGGCGAGTAGGGGGGTATAATTTTTCGATTATGAGGATTGCGTAGGGCTGATCACTCGCCAGTGGTGTTGGAGATCGGATCCTTGTCGGAGCCGATGGAGGGCATCACGCCTTCCTTGCCGATGTCGTCGGACTTGATTCCGATGGCCTCCAGCAGGCCTTCCTCAATGGTCTCCTGCGCAGTGCTCAACTGGTTCATATCCCAGAACTTGCCGTTGATGGTCACCGTTGGGGTGGTCATGCTGTCTTTGTAGGTTCCGGACGTGTTCCACAGTTCGGAGCGCTTCGGCGTATAGGTGTCGATGGCGTCAAGCCAATCCTGGTAGTCGCGGCCGAACGCCTTGTCCGCCACATCCTCGGAAACTCCCGAGGCGATCATCTGTTCCTTGATCTGATCGTCGCTGACGGACTTGTAATTCGAGCTTTCCTCAGGCTGGAAATCCTCGGCGTACATTTTTTCGAGGAAGGTGATCAGATGGCTCGGATCGCTGTCATGCTCGGCCAGATAGATCGCGGCATTCGCTGCGCGGCTTGAATAATCGTCGGTGGACCACTTGTCCATAAACGCCATGAAATGCAAATCAAGATTGATCTGACCCGCGTCGACCATCTTCTGCAGATCCTCATCAAGCTGGCGATGCAGATTGCCGCAGCCCGGGCACAGGAAATCCATGTAGATCGCAACAGTCGGTGCGCCTTCGACGGACTTGCCGTAGCCATCCTTCGAAATCAGCAATCCGCCCTTCTTATCGACGAGCTTAGGGGTGTTTTCGACTTGCTGCAGCTTGTCGTACGCTTCTTCCACGGTCTGGGTGGAAGCCTGCGTTTCGGTGTTCTTGTGCATGTTGTGATACACGGTGAACGCGCCGATCGCCACCAGGATCACCAGCACCGCCATCACGATGGCGCCGATGAGGGTCTGCTGCTTGCGCTCCTTCTCCATCTGTTCGGCGCGAGCCTTCATCTCCGCGGCCTCAGCGGCCCTACGCTCGGCGCGGCTGGCGCGCTTCTGCGCATCCTTACTGTTCTGGGCCATCCACATTCCTTTCGATGTTCACATCACGATGCTGTGCACCATAGTAGTGTGGGCACGCTATTGCTGAATGAAGTATTTCGTAAAAGCTCACGTTGCCATACTACGTGCGATTATCTGATGTTTTTCTGATGATTGCAAACGTTTGCCGATTTTTGATTTTCTCTGCGTATTTCGTGAGATGGCGTCACTACATATCGTACGATTCGGCGGTGGTGCCGGATTTCGGGCGGCCGCGCAATGCGCCGGCACCCAATCGTAGCACCAATGCTCCCGGAGCGAGGGCGCATACCAGCCAGCCGATGGCGCAGCAACCGGCCTGGGCGACGCCGCTTTGCGAAACCGGCCCTTCAATCCAGGTCGGCAGCGGAATCGTGAATCCGAATATCGACGTATCAACCATGGCAAACGGCAGTTGCAGCGTGACTGTGGCAATCGTCAATCCTAATGCGGCGATGACCGCCATGATCAGTGCGCGTGGCACCGCATAACCCAGCCCCTTGAGCACATGCCAAGGCAGCGTGGCGGCGCGGGCGAACCAGTCGGAAGTCCTGCGGCTGCCCCCACGGCGGCCTTCGCGTTCCAGCTGCGCCTCCATATTGAATCCAATGGTGGCGAGCAACCAGGCCAGCAGCGCGCCCGCGATCAGGGCGATCCATGGCGAGAACAGGCCGCATGCGGCCACAGGAATCGCCATCAGCACGCAGAGGGGCACGCCTCTGCCTAGCAGTTCGCCGCGTTGCACGTCGGCCGGATTCGGCGGCTGCAGTACACTCTGCGGCACGTTCGGGTTGAGCGGCGCGGCCGGAGTGACCGGTGCGGTTGGCACGGCAGATGTTTGCATGTCTTGTGGCTGCGCACTTTGCGCCATTTCAACCGATGCGTTCGGTATTACGGCAGGAGGCCGCTGGTTGGCGATGCGCTGCAATGCAGGTTTGATGGCCGGGTCGATCTGTGCAGCCTCTTGAGCGGGATTCCAAGCGTCCTGGACCGGCATCACCCGCGTGGATTGCGGTGTATCTTGCGGCAGCACACTGGTATCCCCACTATTGACAGGCAGCACGCGCGTGCCGGTGCCAAGAGGAATGGTTGCGGTATGCGCGTTGATATCCATGACCGAGGTGCCGACATCGGGCGCATCGGCAATAACGGTATCGGTTATGTCAGCAATAACGGTTGCGCCGATTGCCTGCGTGGCCTCAACGAATTGCGGCAAGGTGCGCGTGCCGATGGCGTCTTCTCCCGTCACATGGTCTAACGCCCGCCAAAGCATTCGTGGATTGTCGGGCGATCCATCAAAAGGGAGCATCGCCTCCGACCCGGCACTATCGGCGGCATCCGAAGTATTCCCCGAAATCCAAGCTTGCGGATTCAACGCATCCAACGCAATCGCCTGCAACAACTCGTCTGGAGTGCAACGTTTCGTACGATCCGGATCCAACGCCGAACGGAACGCGGCCATGGTCCCAGCCGGCAATCCCGCCAAATTCGCGCTTCCCGCGGCAGCACGCTCCAATACCGCCATCATCGGTTTCGTGCCGAACACCGGCTCGCCAGTGGCGGCAAATGCCAGCACGCTCGCCACCGACCACCAATCGCTCATCTCATCGGATTCGGCACCGTCGATGATTTCCGGCGCGATGAATCCAGGCGTGCCCATCACCAATCCGGTACGAGTCACATGACTTTCGCCCTCGCCCATGGCAATGCCGAAATCCACCAATACCGGTCCGGTATTCGACACCATCACATTCGTCGGTTTGATATCGCGGTGCACAATACCGGCCGCATGCACAGCCTTCACCGCCTCGATCAGCTTGCGTCCCAACCGTTCCAAATCATCGCCCACATACCGGCCGTTGGTACGCACATCTTCACGTAGATTCTTGCCCTCGATCAGCTCGGTCACAATGAAGGCCAGCGCATCATCCAATTCCATATCCACAATGCCGCACACACCCGGATGACGCACTTTCTGCAGCGCCATAGCCTCCCTGCGCAGGCGCTCGCGTGCGGTCAGCTGATCGCGGGAGCGTTCGCTGGACGCATCGTCCTCGGCAAGGGAATCGCGCAAAATTTTCATCGCATACTGGTGTCCGCCGTCATCGCGCACGCGCCAGACCGATCCCATCGCCCCCGATCCAAGCCGGGAAATCAACGTGTATCCGCCAACGAGGTTGCCTGCCTCCAGATTCAATGCGCTTAAGTCGCTCATGGCACCCATGGTACTTGCCTTACGTAAGTTGCCGCTGGAACAGCTCGCTGTAGTGTGCCGAAAATATCGCAGGAATTGCGATTATGGAGTTGGAAGCGCAATGAAGATCGATGATTTCCGCAATCAAGGCAAGGATGTTGCAACAATCTGCGGATGAGCGCACATTGTGCCAGATGCATGCGCGCAACGGGATTATATGTGCACGAATGGTAGTTTTACATGCGCAGGTGGTATGCAGATTATGCACGCGAAACGACAGGCTGGGAAAAATCAGGGTGCTTTTTTCGCGGATTTTGGTGAAATCGAAACATCGACATGAAGAAGTGTCTTCACTTCTGGAAATTGCGTGACGCGGGGCAGCGTTGCATGATTTCTGGTTTCGATGAGGAAATCGGAGCCTGCATGTCGTTTGGTTATGAGAATCAAGGAGGAGGCAGACCATGCTGCAAATCAACATGGCTGACGTCATGAACGTTATCGGTTCGTTGACGCCGTACCTGATTGCGATTGGCGTGCTATTTGTGCTCGCGCTGATCATTACTTTTGCCGTCAACAAGAAGACGGTGAAGGAAGTGGCGACCCGTAAGATCATCCATTCCGAGTCTTGGCTTGTGGCTTTGGTCGGCATTGTCGTCGCGGTTTCCATGATGCTGTCCGGTCCGCTGTCGACGCTGCTCAACAACGCGACCATCACCAAGTACATGCTGTCTGACACCACTGTTTCCAAGGCCAACGAGCTGGCCAAGGAAGTGCAGTCGGAAGCCATCACCATGCTGAAGAACGATGATTCCAACCTGCCGCTGGCTAACAAGAAGGTCAACGTGTTTGGTTGGGGCTCCACCAACCCGGTATACGGCGGCACCGGCTCCGGCTCCATGTCTGACCAGTATGACACCGTTTCCCTGCTTGATGGCATGAAGGAAGCCGGCATCGAGACCAACGCCGACCTGACCAAGCTGTACACCGATTACCGTGCAGATCGCCCAGTTGTTGGCATGTGGGCACAGGATTGGACCCTGCCTGAGGTTCCGGCCGACCAGTATTCCGATTCCCTGATCTCCGATGCCAAGAGCTTCTCCGATGAGGCTGTTGTAGTGCTCACCCGCGTCGGTGGCGAGGGCGCTGACCTTCCGATGAACATGAAGGCCGAAGGCATCACCTATGAGAACAACTCCAAGGATTACGAGGACTTCAAGGACGGCGAAAGCTTCCTGCAGCTGAGCCAGACCGAGCGCGATATGCTCGACCTGGTCACCAAGAACTTCAACAAGGTCACGCTCGTCTACAACGGCGCCAACACCTTCCAGTTCGACTTCCTGAACGACTATCCGCAGATCAAATCCGTCGTGTGGTGCCCGCCTGCAGGCCAGACCGGCTTCTCCGCACTCGGTGACGTGCTTGCCGGCGATACCAACCCGTCCGGCAAGACTTCCGACACCTTCCTGAAGGATCTCACCCAGTCGGTGTCTTACAACAACTTCGGCAAGTTCGAATACACCAACATGGAAGACAAGGCCGCCAAGTACACGGGCTTCACTGGTGACGAAGTCACCGCCATCCCGGGCTTTGTGAACTACTCCGAAGGCATCTATGTGGGCTACAAGTTCTATGAGACCGCAGCGGCCGAAGGTGCCATCGATTACGATTCCATGGTTGCATTCCCGTTCGGTTACGGTCTGAGCTACACCACCTTCGAGCAGAAGCTCAACGATGTGACGTACAAGGATGGCAAGGTCACCGTTGATGTGACCGTCACCAACACCGGCGACACCGCTGGCAAGGATGTTGTTGAGGTCTACTACAACCCGCCGTACACCGAAGGTGGCATCGAAAAGGCCAGTGCCAACCTGGTTGGCTTCGAGAAGACCGAGAAGCTTGAGCCGGGCGCTTCCGAGGACGTGACCGTCGAATTCGAAGACGATGACATGGCTTCCTATGATTACAAGAATGCCAAGGCATACGTGCTCGAAAAGGGCGATTACAACATCTCCATCAACTCCGACTCCCACACTGTGATCGGCTCCAAGAAGATCACCGTGGACGACACCATCACCTACGACTCCGATTCGAACACCCACAATGGCGACCAGACCGTGGCCACCAACCAGTTCGATGATGCTGCAGGCGATGTGACCTACCTGAGCCGTGCAGGACATTTCGCAAACTACAAGGAAGCCACCGCCGCTCCGACCAACTTCGAAATGTCTGATAAGGCAAAGGAAACCTTCTACAACAACACCAACTACGATCCGTCTCAGTTCAACGACGATTCCGACGAGATGCCGACCACCGGTGCCAAGAATGGCCTCCGCCTGGCCGACATGTACGGCAAGGATTACGACGATGCTGATTGGGAGAAGCTGCTTGACGAGCTGACCTTCGACGATATGGACAACCTCATTGCCAACGGCGGCTACGGCACTCCGGCCGTCTCCTCCGTCGGCAAGATCCAGCTCACCGACGCTGACGGCCCGGCCTCGTTGAACAACAACTTCACTGGTGTTGGCTCCATCGGCTTCCCGGCTTCCACCGCATTCGCTTGCACTTGGAACAAGGATCTGGCCAAGCAGTTCGGCGAGATGATCGGCGATATGGCTCACGACATGCATGTTGCTGGTTGGTACGCTCCGGCTATGAACATCCACCGCAACGCATTCTCCGGCCGTACTTTCGAGTACTTCTCCGAGGATTCCCTGCTCTCCGGCGTCATGGCATCCAACGAGATCGCCGGCGCCAAGGAGAAGGGCGTGTACTCCTTCATGAAGCACTTCGCACTGAACGATCAGGAAACCAAGCGTACTGAGATGCTCTGCACCTGGACCAACGAGCAGGCCATGCGTGAGATCTACCTCAAGCCGTTCGAGATGAGCGTGAAGGAAGGCGGCGCACAGGCCGTGATGAGCGCCTTCAACTACATCGGCAACACCTATGCCGGTGGCAACAACGTTCTGCTGAACACCGTGCTCCGTGACGAGTGGGGCTTCAAGGGCTTCGTCCTGACCGATTATTTCGGCGGCTACGGCTACCAGAACGGTGATCAGGAAATCCGTAACGGCAACGATTCCATGCTGGCTACCACCTCCATCACCAACCACATCACCGACAAGTCCGCAACCTCCGTGAAGGCCATGCGTACCGCCGCCCACAATATTCTGTACACCGCCGCCAACAGCTGGCAGTATGCAGACGGTGAGCCGAAGGTCGCCACCCCGATCTGGAAGACCGCCATGTACGTGGCTTGGGGCGTGACCGCAATCCTGGTGATCGCACTTGAGGCTCTGGCTATCAAGCGCTACATGGATCGCAAGAAGGCCAAGGCTGAGGTCACTGCCTGATCTCACTTCCTTCTCACAGGTCAAAACATAACTGAATAACAATTGAAACAGCGAGAGCCGTCGACTTCCCTGAGTCGGCGGCTCTTGTTGTATTTCAGCGTGCGTGCCGTCGCAAGTGCAGCCAGGTTTCATGCTTCTTCGCGTCTCTTTTGTATTTCTGTTCTTTCTGTTCCGCTGGAATCATGATTTGCGATTGCATTTGGGTATTCATCACATGGGAATGAGATGTATATGGGTATGACACGCCGTTTATAGTTTGTTTTTGGTTCATGTAGGCGTTGTCTTCGGGGTCTAGACTGGCTGTACGGCTGTTCGGAGGCCTTTTTCGACACGCCTAGGGATGTGTTTATTTGCAACGGTTCTAGGGTATCTTTGGAAGGGTCGATTTGCGTGATCGGCGGGGTTC
>UMHL01015782.1_pt1 | contig 124824 bp, 84 predicted proteins | sample 1965551 | NCBI WGS metagenome assembly UMHL01 (sample SAMEA4836100, study PRJEB28245) | human gut metagenome | biome: gut microbiome; material: fecal sample | place: Denmark | collected 2008 | reverse complement strand
GATTGCCGCTCTGACGGGCTTGCAGCGTCAACTGGTTACGCGGTTCGTAGAACCGCGTAACTTAAAGAATGAGCATGGCGTCGCCGAAGCTGAAGAAGCGGTAACGTTCTTCGATAGCAGCGGCGTAGGCATCCATGATCTGGTCGCGGGAGGCAAGCGCGCTCACGAGCATCATGAGCGTAGAGCGCGGCACGTGGAAGTTCGTGATCAGTGCGTCAACCACGTGATAGGTCGAGCCGGGCATGAGGTAGAGCTGCGTCGTGGCGTTCTCGCGCACCACGATGTCACCGCGGCCGAGCGTGTCGGCCCCGTCCTCGCGGCCTTCAAAATAGCGCGCCGTCACGGCCGGATCGGACACCGGGGCATCCACGTCAAACGCGCTCTCGAGCGAGCGCACTGCGGTGGTGCCGACGGCGATCACGCGATGCCCCTCGGCCTTCGCCTTATGCACGGCATCGACAACCTCCTGAGACACGTGGTAGCGCTCGGTGTGCATCACGTGCTGCGTAGGGTCGTCCTCCTCCACCAAGCGGAAGGTATCGATGCCCACCTCGAGCTCGACGGCGGCAAACTTCGCGCCCTTGGCCTCGATAGCGGCCATGAGCTCGGGAGTAAAGTGCAGACCCGCCGTGGGAGCGGCAGCCGAGTGCTCCTCCTTCATGGCGTAGACGGTCTGGTATTTCTCGGGATCGCCCTCGTAATCGGTAATGTAGGGCGGCAGCGGCACGTGGCCGGCAGCGTGGATGGCCTCGTCGAGTGTGCGTGGGTCGCCGGCTGCGTTGCAGCCCGCCGGCTCAAAACGCACCAGGCGGCCGCCGCGGCTATCGGTGACAAAGTCGACAACCTCGGCCGTCAGTACCACAGGAGCCCCCTCGGGCGCATGGGCGCCACCTGCGCGATACTCAATCTGAGCACCGGGCTTCAGACGCTTACCCGGCTTGACCAGGCACTCCCAAACATGGCCCAGCGGATCCACGTCCTCGCGGCGCTTGAGCAGCAGCGTCTCGACCACGCCACCCGAGCCGGCTTTGCGACCGATCAGGCGGGCCGGCATCACGCGCGTCTTGTTGATGACGAGCACATCGCCCGGCTCGATATAGTCGATGATATCGCGGAAGATACGGTGCTCAACGGTACCGCCGTGCTCCAGCGGCGTTCCCGCCTGGGAGCCCTTGCGATCCACCACCAGCAGACGGCAGGAGTCACGCGGCTCGGCAGGCGCCTGGGCGATCAGTTCCTCAGGAAGGTTGTAGTCAAAATCATCGGTACGCATAGACACGTCGGATTCTCCTTATATAGCTAAAGTCCGCTCTACATCCTAGCAGGCTGACGTCCCAAATGAACTACTTTTTGGCGGCTTTGCGCTCGTCGCGGATGCGGGCTCGATCCATGGCCGCCTCGACGGCCGAGAACCGGCAGCCGCAGTAATTCTGTCGATACATGCCAAGCTCGCGCGAACGACGCGTGGCCTCGGGGTAATACGGGCGAAAATCGCGAATGACCGGGGTGAGCCCATGTGCCGCCGCCAAGCGCTCAAGCACGTCATTGCAGGTTTCGAACAACTGATACGGCGAGACGGCGAGCGTCGTGCCCACAAACTCAAACCCACGCTCCTGAGCCACACGGCATGCCTCGGCCAGACGCAAGGCATAGCACGCGCGACAGCGACGGGGTCGATCGGCGCCCAGCGGGGCCACGCCGACCTCCCAGCGCTCACGGTCCTCCCCCGCCTCGATGAGCTCGATGTCGCCATCGGCACACCACCGGCGCAGCTCGTCCAAACGCCGCTGCCATTCATCACGCGGTTGAATATTGGGGTTTGTCCAGCAGATTGTGGGCTCAAACCCTTCCTCGCGCAGCAGGCGAACCGGCTCCAGCGAGCACGGCGCGCAGCAAGCATGCAGCAGCAACGGCTTCATGGACATCTCCTCTCCCACAATGATTTTTTAATCCCCGTCCCAGAAAAATCATCCCAAAAGACTACCTTGCGAAAAAGCGGACGCCAAAGGACGTGTCCTCGCAGGCGACAATGCGGCGGTCGCGCAGGATGGTCCGCACGTAATACCAGTCGCCCACACAGCCCGACAAATGCAAGCCGGCCGCCAGGTAGCACATCAGCGGATAGCCCGAAAACGCAAACCCCAGGGCAAACGCCGCCGTCACAACAACCGTCGGCGCCAGGCAAACTGCCACGTACCGCCGGCGCGAATAGACCACGCCCTCGACGCAGGCATAGATCATCGCCGTCTCGCGATTCGCCCCAAAGGTCACCTTCGCGCCCGCAGGCGCCAGAAGCTTAAATAACACACCGTGCACCAGCTCGTGCACGGCAAATGACGCCGCCGAAACCGCAGCCAAGCCGACTATCCAGCCCAAAACCGCCGTCCAGCCGCCCGCGTCCGCCACATCCAAGTCTGCGGGCCCGCCCAGCAGCATAAACACCGGCACCAGGCACACGGCAAACACCACAAGCACGGCCATCCCCCACACAAAGCAGGCGTGCAGAAATTCCTCGTCCTCAAACGCATGTATGTTGGAAATCTCATTCATAGCATCTTAGGATAGCGCCCCTGCCACGTACCCGTCCGCATGTGCGATAATGTCGAACGATATGCACGAATTGACCACCGCGTCGTCAGGCCTTGCGCCCGGCCGCGCCATCACCATATGCGAAGGAGTCCCATGGCATCCAAATACTCCATGAACGACCGTCCCAGCTGGCCTCGCCGCGCCATCGTTACCGCCGGCGAGCCCTACGGCAACAAGGGCCTTCACTTTGGCCACGTTGGTGGCGTCTTTGTCCCGGCCGACTTCTTCGCCCGCTTCCTGCGCGACCGTCTGGGCCGCGAAAATGTCATCTTCACCTCGGGCACCGACTGCTATGGCTCGCCCATCATGGAGAGCTACCGCAAGCTCAAGGAGAACGAAGGCTACGACAAGTCCATCGGCGAGTACGTCGAGTCCAATCACTCCCGCCAGGCCGCGACCCTCAACAACTACGACATCAGCTGCGATATCTACGGCGGCTCGGGCCTTGAGCCGGCTGCGCAGATTCACAACGAAGTGACCGCCGAGATTATCGAGCGCCTGCACGAGCAGGGCACCATCTCCAAGCGCTCCACGCTGCAGTTCTACGACGCCAAGGCCGGCACGTTCCTCAACGGCCGTCAGGTGATCGGCCGCTGCCCCATTCAGGGCTGCAAGTCCGAGAAGGCGTACGCGGACGAGTGCGACCTGGGTCACCAGTTTGAGCCCGAGGAGCTCATCGCGCCCAAGAGCCAGCTCACCGGCGAGGTGCCCGAGCTGCGCCCGGTCGACAACCTCTACTTCGACCTGCCGGCCTACCTCGACTTTATGAAGACCTACACCGCCAAGCTCGCCCAGAACCCGCAGGTTCGCTCCGTGGTCTCCAAGACCATGGAAGAGTGGCTGCTGCCGGCTCAGCTCTACATTCAGAACAAGTTCCGCGAGGCCTTCGACGCCGTCGAGGACCAGCTCCCCGAGCACACCGTGCTGGAACCCGAGGGCAACAAGAGCAGCTTTACCGTCACCTTCCCCAGCTGGAAGGAGCGCGACGACGCCCACGCGGTGCTCGCCAACGGCGGTGTGCGCTTCCGCAGCGGCAAGGCGCTCGTGCCCTTCCGCATCACCGGTAACATCGACTGGGGCGTTCCGGTGCCCGAGGTCGACGGCGTGAACGACGTCACCTGCTGGTGCTGGCCCGAGAGCCTGTGGGCGCCCATCAGCTATACGCGCACCGTGCTCGCACGCGATGCCAAGGCCGCCGGCGTAACTGAGGGTGTCGCCGCCCAGGACGCCGCCCTCATGGGCGAGGCCGACGCCGATTCCACGCAGGTCCCCGCGCCCACCTATCAGCACAGCTCACTCGACTGGCGCGACTGGTGGTGCTCGGACGACGCGCAGATCTACCAGTTCATCGGTCAGGACAACATCTACTTCTACTGCATCGCGCAGACCGCCATGTGGGAGGCCCTGGGCTGGGACCTTACGCAGAGCACCGTCAGCGCTTGCTACCACCTGCTCTACATGGGCAAAAAGGCCAGCTCGTCCTCGCAGACGCCTCCCCCGCCGGCAGACGACCTGCTCAACCACTACACCTGCGAGCAGATGCGCGCGCATTGGCTGTCGCTCGGCCTGTCCGAGAAGCCGGTGAGCTTTAGCCCCAAGGCATATGACACGCGTGTGACCGGCAAGGACAAGGACGGCAACGAGGTGCGCGCCTGCGACGACAAGCGCGTCATCGATCCGGCCCTTAAGGAGAGCGCCCTTTTGACCGGCGTGTTCAACCGCCTGGCCCGCAGCTGCTTCTACGGCGTCGCCGTCAAGGAGGGCGACGAGAGCCCGTACCGCAACGGCTGCATTCCGGCCGGCGCAGCCTCTGCCGCCGTGGTCGAGGCTGCCGAGCAGGCCGCCCTTGCCTTTGAACAGGCCATGTACAAGTTCGAGACGCACCGCGCGCTCGCCGTGTGCGACGACTACCTGCGCGCCGCCAACAAGCGTTGGAGCGATGCCTCCAAGGCCGCCAACAAGCTCGAGGGCGAGCCGGCCAACGCCGCCATGAAGCAGGCCCTGGTCGATGCCTTTACCGAGCTGCGCGTGGTGACCGTTCTGATGCACGGCATCGTCCCGGCCGGCTGCGAGCTCATCTGCGAGTACTTCGACGTCGACCCGGTCGCCTTCTTTAGCTGGGACAACATCTTTGCCTCCACGGACGAGTTTGTGGAGAGCCTGGGTGAGAAGCCCGGCGAGCACCGCGTGAAGCCGCTGCCCCCGCGCTTCGACTTCTTTAGCAAGCACGAGAGCCAGTACTAGGCAACCGCAACGCGCCCGGGAATGATTATTCTGGGACGGGGATTAAAAAATCATTCCCGGGCGCCACAGTACAGTCTTTTTGGGACGGGGATCATTAAATGATTTTTTAATCCCCGTCCCAGAATAATCATTTAGGTGGAAGGAAAGACGGATGTCCAAGCCGCGTCGTCGTAAGCAGAAAAAGCAGGTTAAGCCCGAGCTCAAGCTTAGGCAGTTTGCCGCCACCGAGCTTTCCGACCAGCTTGCCGCCCAACACTCCGCCGCCGACCTGCCGCGCTTTATGGTCGACACGGTTGCTGGCGCCTATACGCCTGCCGATGCCGAGCTCGTGATCGAAGGCTTTGGCGCCGCGGCCACACGCCCGGTCACGCTGCGCGCCAACACGCTCAAGGCGACCGCCGAGGACATCGCTGCGGCGCTCGATGCCGCCGGCATCGCCCACAACCCCGTTGCCTGGTACCCAGAAGCCTTTATCCTGCCCGAGGCCCAGGTTTCCGATCTGTGGGATCTCGACATCTACCGCGACGGCAAGATCTACTTGCAAAGTCTGTCGTCCATGATGCCTCCTTTGGTGCTGGGCGCGCAGGCCGGCGAGGATATCTTGGACATGTGCGCGGCCCCCGGCGGCAAGACGACGCAGATCGCCGCCCTCACCCAGGGCCAGGCGCACCTCACCGCCTGCGAGATGAGCATTCCCCGCGCCGAAAAGCTCGAGGCCAACTTGGGCCGCCAGGGCGCCAAAAACGTGCCCGTCATGCGTATTGACGCGCGCGAGCTTGACGAGTTCTTCCGCTTTGACCGTATCCTGCTCGACGCCCCCTGTACCGGTACGGGCACCGTCATCAGCGGCAACGAGAAAAGTCTGCGCGGCCTCACCGAGCAGCTGCTCGTCAAGTGCGCCCGCTCGCAGCGAGCACTTCTGGACCGCGCCATGGGGGCCCTCAAACCGGGCGGCACGCTGGTCTATTCGACCTGTTCGATCTTGCCGCAGGAAAACGAGGACGCCCTGCAAGAGGCCCTCGACAAGCATATGGACTGCGAGCTCATCCCCCTCGACGGCACGCCAAGCGAAAGCGAAGCGCGTCGCACACAGGATACCGGCGACAAGCCGCATATCGAGTGCAACGCCCTTACCGAAGCCATTGCCGCGGGTCACGTCTCGGCCATTGCCAACGGCATGCCAGGCACGCTGACCATTCCGCCCAGTCGCGACTTTGAGGGCTTCTATATCGCCCTGGTCCGAAAACGCAGCTAGCGCACGGATTCAAAACTCAACAAGCTATCGCCGTGCGCGCCTGTCCTGCTGGTCCTTATGCCGCGCAAGCGCTTCACGCTCCTTGCGCTCGGCCTTTTTGCCCTTAATGGCCGTGACCGCAAAGTAGATGACCGCGGCGGCAGCGATTGCGCCCACGCATAGGCCAATCGAGCCTAACATTGCCGAAAATTCCATACCGCGTCACCTCTCTTTTGCATACGGGACATTCAAGATAGCACCTCGATTCCCGCCACCACAGCTCCTTCACGTTCGCCGGTCCTTCAGTCTAACGGATGGCGCGGCGGGGAAAAATCAACTCGTCAAACGATTTAGCACTCGCAACGCCGGTCGTACACTGCCGACCGCAGAACATAGAAACGGACCGCCATGGATTCTCTCAACGATTTAAACGAGCGCGTCGACGCCTTTGTCGGCACCAGCTCCTTCGATACGCCTGCCGCGACGAACGACCAAGCCCCCATCGATGTTCCCGCCGAGGTTCACGAGGACATCGTCGCCTCGGTCGACTTCTCCGAGGTAGAGCTTGCAGACGAATTTACCGAGCCCCAGGTGGCCGTAACTCCCAACGGCCTTTTGCCCATGGAGCCGCTGCCCATCGACGGGCGCCTGCGCAAGGCGGCCCTCCGCATGCCCGATGAGATCGAGGAGGCCAGCGGCTTTACGCTCTTTGGCCGCCGCATCAAATCGCTCATCTACACCACCGACGTGGCGGTCATCCGCAACTCCAATGCCGACGCTGTGTTTGCCGTCTACCCCTTCACGCCGCAGCCCGCCATTACGCAGGCGCTGCTGACTGTTGCCGAGTGCCCGGTCTTTGTGGGCGTTGGCGGCGGCACCACCACCGGTAAGCGTTCCGTGCAGATGGCGGCCGTATCCGAGATGCAGGGCGCGGCGGGCTGCGTGGTCAACTCCCCCGCTACCGCCGAGATGGTCGAGCACATCACCAACATCGCCGATATCCCCGTCATCGCCACGGTCGTTCGCTGCGACGACGATGCGCATGCCAAGGTGCGCGCCGGAGCCAAGATCCTCAACATCGCGGCCGGCAAGAACACGCCGCAGGTCCTGCGTGAACTGCGCGAGCACTATCCCAACCTGCCGCTCATCGCACCGGGCGGCAAAACGCCCGAGAGCATCCGTGAGACCATCGCCGCCGGCGCCAACGCCATCATCTGGACGCCGCCATCGGCCCAGCAACTGCAGACCGACATGATGCAGCGCTATCGCAAGATGAAGGAAGACGCCACACCTGTCATCTCGCACGACGATGTGCCCATTATCGACCAGGTCGCCGCCGCCGAGGTTAGCCAGGTCGAGAACATGAATCCCGATGTGCCGATCCCCGACGAAGTCATCGAACGCGTCGCTTCGATCCACGATCATATCGAGGAACGTCGCGCCAACCGCGGACTCAAGCCCTCGCTGCACGGCTTCTTCTTCCGCGGAAAGAAACGCTAGTCGCAACAGCAAGGCCCGCCCCGCAAACAACGGGACGGGCCTTTTTCTGTTATCGAATGTCAGGAGAACTGGCGTAGCCGTTAAAACCGTCAGCCAGCCCACAAACGTTAGTCCACGCGCTTGTCACCCATAAAGAAGACGGCCACCGTGCCGGGGCCGGTATGCGAGCCAATCAGAGCACCGATGCTATTGATCTCAATCTTGCCTTTGAGCTGCGGAACCTGTTCCTCTATCAGTGCTGCAACGGCCTCGGCGTCCTCGCGGCACGCCGAGTGCGACATGATGCACTTGCCCGAATAGTTCGCGCCGTCCTGCACATGCGCCATCACGGTCTTGGCCATCTCGGAGATCGCGCGCTTCTTGGTGCGAATCTTCTCGCGTGGCGCCAGCTCACCTTCGCAATCGACCGTCATAAGCGGGCAAATCTTGAGCGCCGTGCCGATGATCGCGCTCGCGGCCGAAATGCGACCGCCGCGCAGGTAGCTCGACAAATCGGTCGAGAAGAACCAGTGGTGCAGGTTGAGTTTATGCTCCTCAATCCAAGCGGCCGTCTCGTCGAGCGAAGCGCCGCTATCGCGAACGTCGGCGGCACATTCCGCCAGCAGGCCAAAGCCCGAAGACGCCGCCAGCGAGTCGATGACGCGTACCTTGCCGCCCTGGGGATAGCGATCCGCAAGCATCTGCGCCGCAACGCAGGCCGATCCATACGTGCCCGAAATACCCGACGACAACGCCAGGTGCAGCACGTCTTTACCCTCGGCAACAAACGGCTCCCAAAACTCCTCGTACTCACCCACGCTCACCTGAGACGTCTTGGGCATGGCGCCCGCGGCAATCTGGGCAAAAAACTCGTCCGGCGCAATCGACTGATACAGATCGTCCGTATAGACAACATCGTCGATCTCGTAATGAAAACACACGACAGAAATATTGCGCGACGCAAAGAACTCACGGGTTCGATCGGCGGCGGATTCACAGGTCAGGACAAAATCACTCATATGAGGCTCCTTACTCATTGCTGCGTAAATTATTGCACAGCAAGCGTGAATACGGTACAAATGTCCACTATTTACCAAATTGAACCAAAGATAGTGAACATCTTTACCGTCATCATCTCTATCGATCCCGGAGGCATGCGTCTGCAAAAACGACCCTGCGTCTCCACTCAACCGCCATATCTACCTCAACTAAATCGATTTACCAAACCGTTCGGCCAACAATTCGACCTCCCATCCCCATTCGAAACAAAAGCGGCGCATACTGATAAACGTTTGACGCTGTTTGTCAGTTTTACCAACCACATCGGAAGGTGCTTCATGGTCGCATTCGATCGCAATCCGCAAGACTTCAAGTATCTGCGCCTGCTGTCGAGACAGTTCCCCACCGAGCAATCCGCATTCACCGAGATCATCAACCTCTCGGCCATCCTCAACCTGCCCAAGGGCACCGAGCATTTTATGAGCGATGTGCATGGCGAGTACGAAGCCTTTATGCACATCCTCAACAACTGCTCGGGCGTCGTGCGCGAGCATGTCGACGAGATCTTTGGCGACACGCTCTCCTTTGACGAAAAGGGCGAGCTGTGCACGCTCATCTACTATCCGCGCGAGAAGATCGATCTTGTCCGCAGCCGGCGCGAGGACTCGCCCACCTGGTATAAGACCATGCTCGACCAACTCATTGTGGTTGCCCGCTCGCTTTCGAGCCGTTATACCCGCTCCAAGGTGCGCAAAGCCATCCCGCGCGATTACGCCTACATCATCGACGAGTTGCTGCACACGCATCCGGACGAGAACAACTACCGTGTGCGTTATCACGAGCGCATTATCGAATCCATCTTGGAGACCGCCAGCGCCGACGACTTTATCGAGTCGCTCGCCTCGCTCATCAAGCGCCTCGCCGTCGACCACCTGCATTTGGTGGGCGACATCTTCGACCGCGGCGGCGGCGCGGCCAAGATTATGGACCGCCTGCTCACCTATCATTCGCTCGACATTCAGTGGGGCAACCACGACCTGCTGTGGATGGGCGCCGCTGCCGGCGAGCCCGCCTGCATCGCCACGGTGCTGCGCAACAACCTGCGCTACGACAACTACGAGATTCTCGAGAACGACTATGGTATCTCGCTGCGCGAGCTTGTCGCCTTCGCCGACGCCACCTATACCGCCGGCGAGTCCGTCAGCCCGCTGATCAAAGCCATTAACGTCCTGCTTTTTAAGCTCGAGGGCCAGATTATCCAGCGCCACCCCGAGTTCGATATGGCCGACCGCCTGCTGCTCGACAAGATCGATCACGATGCTGGCACAGTCACGCTTGCCGACGGCAGCGTGCGGCCGCTCACGACCAACGACTTCCCCACCGTCGATCCGGCAGACCCCTACACGCTCACGCCCGAGGAGCAGCACATCATCGACAAGCTCGTATCCGAGTTTGTCACCGCCGAACACCTGCATCGCCACATCGATTTCCTCTATACCCACGGCTCCATGTATAAGGTCGCCAACGGCAACCTGCTGTTCCACGGCTGCGTGCCGCTCAACGAAGACGGCACCTTTAGCAGCATGAACTGCCTGGGAACCTGGCATGCCGGCCGCGATTATTTTGATTTTTGCGACTATATCGCCCGCCGCGCCTGGCGCGTCGGCAACCGCGATGCCCTCGACTGGATGTGGTACCTGTGGATCGGCTTTAACTCACCCGCCAGCGGACGCGTGGTGCGCACGTTCGAGCGCGCCTACATCGCCGACAAGAACACGTGGATCGAGCCGATGGACCCGTACTATACGCTCACCACGTCCTCGTCCGTTTGCGACGATATCATGCGCGAGTTTGGCGTCGCACCCATGGCCTGCTCGCCGACGGGCCACATCATCAACGGCCACACCCCGGTCAAGACCACCAAAGGCGAGCAGCCCATCCGCGCCAACGGTAAGCTGCTGGTCATCGATGGCGGTTTCTGTCGCGCCTACCATCCCAAAACAGGCATCGCCGGCTACACGCTTATCTCGAGCTCACGCGGATGCCGCCTTAAGTCGCACCGGGCCTTTACCACCGTTGCCGAGGCGCTCACCCGCAACGTGGACATCGAAAGCGAGACCAACCGCTTTGACGAGGCCGACCGCCGCCGCATGGTCAGCGATACCGACACTGGCGCCAAGATTCGCAGCCAGATCCAGGATCTGCGCCAGCTGCTCGATGCATATAGAAACGGTGCTATCGAAGAGCGCGTCTAGCTCCACCCGCGGTGATTGGCTAAACTTGCTGAGTTTGTCATCCCCGCGGCGCTCCGGCGCCACCCTAAGGCAGGTACCATGCAAAAGCTCCTTGCGCAGATCATGAAGTTTGGCGTCGTCGGCGTCGTCGCCACGGTCATCGACTTTGGCATCATGAATCTGCTCCACTACGGCCTGGGCCTTAATATCCTGGTCGCCAATACCAGCGGCTTTATCGTCTCGCTCATCTTTAACTACGTCGCGAGCATGAAGTACGTGTTTGCGCACAAGGAGGGCATGAGCCGCCGCCGCGAGTTCATTATCTTTGTCGTGCTGTCCGTGATCGGCTTGGCTCTCAACGACGGTATCGTGCTGGCGCTCAACGCCGGCCTGGGGCTCGAGGCCAATATCGCCAAGATTTGCGCCACCGCGCTTGTTATGGTCTACAACTTTGTGACCCGAAAGATCTTCCTGGAGGGCGACGAGACCAAGTAGCTCGACTTTCCCGCACAGCTACGGGGCCCACGGATGACGCACGTCGAGCACTGCGTTGTTCGTGGGCCTTGCTCGTTTACGGGAAGATTTGCAACGTTTGCGGATTACCTCTTGAATATTTGGCGAGTTCGTATAGTTCTTGGCAAAGCCCTTACGTTTCCCTTGCAAAAGCTCTAAAGTATCCTCTGCTCGATTCGTCAACGCATTGGATGTGATTACGTGCGCAAGGCACTGGCACAACCTCATACCAAGCAGTTCCTCAAGTTCGCTGTCGTGGGTCTTATCTCCTTTGGCATCGACTGGGGTATGCTCATTGCACTCGTCGAGCTGTTCCACCTCGACTTTTTGATGAGCACCACGATCTCGTTTATCACGTCCGTCATTGTCAACTACTGGCTCAGCATGAAGTACGTGTTCGACCATCGCGAGGGCATGAGCCGCAAGCGCGAGTTTACAATCTTCACCATCCTGTCGGTGATTGGCCTGGGTCTCAACGATCTGTACATGTTTGTGGGCGTCACGTTTTTGAGCATCGGCTACCAGGCCATGAAGGCCATCGCCACGTTCCTGGTCACCTGGTACAACTACTTTAGCCGCCGCTTCTTCCTCGAGGGCGCACGTTCGTAGACGGCCCGACATTTGCTTGAAGGTATAACCGGTTGGAATTCTCGTTTCAACCGGTTTTTTTGTTTGCCGAGAGACCCGGCGACCCAGTCCTCTACGCATGAAAAACGGGCGGCCCGGATGTTTGTCCGAACCGCCCGTTTGGCGCGTTATGTCGAGGTATCTAGCCCGTTACGTAATACCAGACTACGCTGTCGCCATTGGAAAGAACGTAACTGCTGCAAGCCATTTTGGGCGGTACGCCGTTGACGGAATACATCCAGCCGCTCGTGCTGCCGTGCTCCTTCTCAGCCAAGCCGCCGATAGCTGCGACATACGTGCCATACGGCGAACCATGCGCATTCACGGAAAGGCCCAGAGCGCACAGGGCATCGTAGACCGTGGCGCCCTCGTTAAAGGTGAACGTGCCGCCAGACGAGACAGGATTGCCCACGGCGCTCGAAGTTACCGAGACCGTCACTGTGACATAGCCATGCTGCTGCGAGCCGCCCTGATTGCCCGCAGAGGCGCTGCCGCCGTTGGATGCAGACCCACCGCCAGACACCGAGCCGCCGCCCGAAGAAGAGCCGTCAGAAGAACTCGATCCACCGGTGGATTCAGGGCCCTGTCCAGCAGATGCGTTGTTGGACGTCTTGCCGTCCTTGCTTTCGGACTTCTTCTCCTTCGAATCCTTTTTTGAGTCCTTCGACCCGTCCTTCGCATTGTCCGAAGATTCGGAGTCCTTGGGCGCAGCCTTGCCCGAAGCGGTAATCGAGCCGGAAACCGACGCATCCTTGGCAACGACGCTCTCCCCTGTCACAGCCTGAGCGATCCAATCGATGGACCATGCACCGCTGGAAGAAGGTTGGACAAAACCCAGCGACACAACGATCAAGACGATGCAGACGGCCGTCAGAGCGCCAAGCAGCGCCCTGCGCCGAGGGGCGGACGCCGCCGAGGCGGCGCCCTTTTTCTTTGCATCGTCGAGTTGAATGAACGACGAGTCGGGCTGCTTGGAGTCGGCGTCCTGAGGTTTATTGGACACAGTCCTCACCTACCGACGCTTGGTGAATACGAACACACCGATGACGGCAAGACCGATCACGCCGGCCGCCACACCAGCGATGGCGAGCGGATTGAAGCCAGACTGCTGCACAGGAGCCTCAGCGGACTTCTTATCAGACTTCTTGCTGTCCTTCTTGTCGGACTTGTCGGAATCCTTCTTGGAATCCTTGCCGTCCTTGGTTTTGGTCTTGGTCGTGGTCGACGACACAGGCTTCTGCCCAGGCGAAACGGCACCGCCGCTCTGCTGGCCGTTTGTGCCGTTACCGGGGTCAGAACCAGCACCGGCATTACCCGAGCCGCCATTAGAGCCAGAGCCACCACTACCGCCAGGGTTAACGGCATTCTTGGTCCACTTGGCATAGAGCGTCATATCGGCCGTCACGACGTCCTTGGCGAAGTCCCACTTCTCGCCTTCGGCGGTGTACCAGCCGAGGAACGTATATCCGTCGCGGGTTGGGGCAGCCGGCTCGGAAACCATCTTGTTCTTGGCAACATAACGCGGTGCGACGTACGAACCGCCCTGTACATCGAACGCAACTCTCCAGGACTCGGCACCCGCTAGCTTAAAGAGGCGTCCCGAGTCATTGGCGTAGTACAGGTTGCCCTTCTCATCACAGATGATAGAAGCGGTGCAGTATTCACGATACTTTGCGTCGGGCGTGAATATCATTTGCGCCGCATCGTCGCCCAGTTTATAAGCGTAAACGCCACCGGGCAGAGCGTTGCAGGTGAAGTACACGTACGTGTCGTTACCTTGAACCGAGACGAGCGGGGTGCTCTTGGACTCGCCCTTGTCTGCGCGGATGCTCTTTTTAACGCTCATAGTGCTCAGATCGATGACAGAGAGCGTTCCGTAACCCTCGATGTCCATGCCGCAGACATACGCCAGGCCGTTGCTCACTGCCGGCGTAGAGGTGGAGATGGCCGCGAAGGCAACGGGCTTGCCCTCGAGGGTCAGCTTGCCCCCGCTGCGACGAATCTTGTAGAGCGTTCCGTTATCGCGGGAGACCGCGAGATACGTGCCGTCGCCGTTCTCGCCAACCTCGACGGCAATGATGCCGGAGCGAACGGGCGTGCCTACGCTTACGCTCGAGAGCTCTTTGCCGTTGGAGCCATCAATGAGGGCAACCTTACCGGACTCGTTACCGATGATGATGTCGTCACCGGAGGCCGCAGCGCCCGCCCAGTAGTAGCCCTCGTTCTCGTTGGTCTCGGACTTCTTTTTGTCTGTTGTCCAGTCCACTTTGCCTGAAGCCAGGTCAACGCACACGAGCGCACCTTCTGAACCGTCGACAACAGTGAAGCCTGCGTAGGCCTTGCCGCCGGAGATGGTCACGGACGTGAGAGCTTGGGTATCTTTGATCCCGAGCGAAGGAGTCTTGTATCGACAGGCTATCGAGTACTGCCCATCCTTCTTGTCCAGAACAAAAATGCCGAGCGAGCCGTCCTCAAAAGGAACAACCAGATAGCCGTCTTTATAGGCGGGACGGCAGAAGTAGCCAATGTTCGCGCCAATAGAGCAGCTCGCAAGCTCCTTCTTTCCGGTTTCAGAATCTATGAGCACAATGCGGTTGCCCTTAACCGCGCAAATATTACCGTCGATAATGAGCAAGTCCGAAACGCCTTTTGCATCGCCCTTGATATCCGCGGGCTCATCCCACGCAGATTCAGCCGCACCAGACGGAGTCGGCACTTCGGCAACCGAGCCATTGACTTTGCCGCCGGCAAACGCAGGCCAGGCAGAGTCGAAGTTAGACTTAGGCGCGTTGGGGTCGGTCGTGAGGGCATCGGGGTCAGGCAGCTTGTCGCCAGCCGTATAGACCCAGGCGATAGACTTCGCGTCCTTCAGCTGGACGCTGCCCGCGCCCAAATCGGAAGGCTTGCCATCGATAAAGAGCTTCCAGTAAGCCCCAGTCGTGGAGTCCCATGCGAGCGTTCGCTCATCAAACGGCGATGTAATTGAGTTGAGGAACCAGCCCCATGTACCCGTACCATAATCCGCAGAGATGCCACTCTGCTTGAAGGCAAGTTCAGTCGCATCAGCCACGGTCGCGGTATCAACCATGGTGTAGTCAGCTGCAGGCGCCCACGTCTGAACATTACCGCCGCTGTCAACACCGATAATCTGCAGGGAAGCCTTTGTCTGCCCAGGCATAGTACCGTCAGAGCCGTAGACCCAGGAAACTTTGTCACCGGCCTTGAGCGTGTAGTTACCGGCGCCCACATTTGCGAGCTTGCCGTTGACAAAGAACTGCCAGTAATTCCAAGTGGAAGCGTCAACCTTTTCGGTCGAGAGCTTTACGTCCTCATCAAACGGAGAGGTGAGCGAGTTGAGGTACCAGCCGTAGGAGCCCGTCCCGGTGTCGGCGCCAATGCCAGCCTGCTTGAACACCTGCTCAGAGAGCTCAGCCGCGGTCGAGCCCTCCTTCACTTGGATAGTCGTGGGCTGAGCCCAGGTCTGCTGGCTACCGTCCTTAGCCTGGCCAACAACCTCGCAGCTCACGGAGAGCTGGTCGGTGGGCGCCGGGTCGCCGTACTTGGAGTAGCACCAGACGACCGAGTCGCCGGCCTCGAGCACGTAGCCGCCCGCACCAACCGATGCGGCCGTGCCGTTGATGAAGAGCTGCCAGTACGCTCCGGTCTGCGAATCATAGCCAAGCGTTCGGCCCGCGTCGACAGGCGAGGTGATGGAATTGAGGTACCAGCCCCAGGTTCCCATGCCGTAATCGGCGGTGAGGCCGTGCTTCTTGAAGAGCGCCTCAGAGAGGTCGGCGGCGGTAGACCCCGTTTTTAACGTGTACGGCTCGGCGGCGGTCCAGGTCTGCTGGTTGCCATCGGCATCGATGCCGATAACCGAGCATGTTGCTGTAACCTCAGGAGCGACCTGACCACTCGTTCCAAGCACGGTCACTGTCGCAGAGACGTCCTGGTTGGCGAGCTTTGCGTACGTGGCATTATCCGGATAGCGCTTGGCGTAACGCGCGTACTTCTCACTGGAAAGGCGAGAAGTAATGGTGACCTTGGTGTTGTACTCAGGCTGCGTGACAAGAAGGTTCTCCGCAGAGACGACACCAGTGTCGCTCGACTTGAAGAGGCGCCACTGCTGGCCGCTCATGTCGTCGTAGCCCTCGAGCTCAACCGGGACGATGCCCGAGCCCGCAGCGTCGGTAGACGCCTTGTCGTAGCTCCACGCGAGCTTACCATCGGCGTCGAGATACGCCTTCTGGAAGGCATGCATATTTGCGGTCACGCCGGCGGCGTCCTGGCCGTCGAGGATGGCCTCGGCGTAGCCCGCCTTGGCGGCCTCCATGAGCTTAAGCTCATTGTCGAGGTCGGCCTGATCCTGCGGCGCAACCGTGAAGTCAAGCGTCTTTGTGGCAGTGACTTCAGCGTTGTTCTTATCCGTAACCGTGCAGGTGAGTTTCGTGGAGACGGCGCTCTTACCGGCCTCGGGACGGAAGACCGTGCCCTTATAGCCGTTGAAGGTCACGTCATCGGTGCTCGCGGAGTACTCGACCTTATAGTATTTTCCGTCGACGCCGAGCGTGCTCGTGCGCGGCATCTGGAGGTCATCGGTCAGGCCGTCCTTATTGGCAACCGCATCGGTACCGGAGTACTTGATGTTGTTGTAAATAAACGCCGCGTCGACCTTCTCCTGCAGCGCCTTCTTGTCGGCAGCAACCTTCTCGGGGTCGCCCTTGACGGTCACGGTGAAGTCGTGCGTGCCCTCGACATCGCTCGGGCCGCCCTTCACAAACGAAACCGTCGCGGTCAGCGTAACGGCGCGATCGCTCGAGGCGCGCGTCACCTTGCCGGTGTAATCGCTCCAGCCATAGCCGGACGGCCAAATGGCGTCGCCGTCGGAGCTCTTCCAGCTAACCTCGAACTTGCTCTTGGAGCCCGCGCGGTACGGAAGCGTGAGGTTGGACGTAACGGACTCGGCCGAATCGCCCGCAGCGTAACCGATGGCAACCTGCTCGGCGGCATCGTCGAGCATCTGCTGCACACGAGCCTCGTCCCAAGCCACCTGAACCGTCTTGTTGGGCTGGTAATACTCGGTCTTCTCGCCATCGCGCGACAGTTCAAACGCCACATCGGCGCTACGCAGACCGTCGATGTTGTAACCGGTGTAGTCGTTGGGGTCAATGAAGAAGAACGTTACATCGCCATTGGTCTTGTCCTGCGCATCGGAGATGCCGACCGTGGCCTTGGCGTCCTCAGCCTTAAAGAGCACGCCGCCCTCGGAGACCTTAACGTCAACGTCGGTAAATCCCAGATCAGCAAGCTGTGCCTTCAGCGCATCATTGACGTTGCCGCCCTTGGCGCTGTAGTCAACAACAATCTGCTTGTTAGCATCGTTGAGCTTTTGGACTGCAGCCTCGAGCGAACCCGCGGCGATAACCTTGTTGGTGGAGACGAGCTCGACCGTCGAGCTTCCGCTCGTGGCGACAGCCTTCAGATACTTGCCAGCAGCAGATGCCGAGACCGTCGCCTCGGCGCCCGACATATCGGACAGCAGCGTCCAGTCGGCCGCGGGAGCCTTCGCGTCGTCGGCCGCATACCAAGCAACAGTCGCCTGACCGGTGACGTCGATACCATTGGTGGCCGAACCGTCGGCGCGCTTGGCCTGCGCCGTCGCCTTAACGCTATCACCTGAGACGAGATGGGTCGAATCGCTATTGATCTGCGGCGCAGTGGTCACACGCAGCAGGTTATACTCCCCCGCCGCGGTAACGCTATCGGGCGAAACCCACTCAACGGTGTTATCGAGCGCGCTCGCGGTGACCTTGATCTTCTTGCCGACAAGCGCATCCGTAATAGTCAGGCTGCCATCAGTCGTATCGACGCCGTCGGTGAGCTCGGTCCAATCGGTACCGTTCTCGCTCGCGTACCACGCCATGGTGAGGTCGGCATCATCGGGCACGTCCTTGGTCGAGTCCGACCAAGGACCCGGAACCTGCACGCTCGGTGTGATCTTTGAACCCACGCTCAGCGTAACGTTCTTATCGGCAAGCTCAATGCCCGCCAGCTTGTACTGGCCCTTAAGCGTCACGGGGCCAAGCGGAGCAACAGACTGCGTGCCGCCGGAGGAGCTCTTCTTCTGCGTGCTGAAAACGGTATTTTCGCTCGTCACCTTTACGCGCAGATACTTGCCGGCATAGGCGGCGTCAACGGTATAGGTGGCCTCGGTGGCACCGGGGATATCGGTGTAAGCGGAGTCGGAGCTCGAACTGCTATTTGCATACTGCCACTGGTAGGTCACATTATCGGTGCGGTCGATATAGCTGTACTTCGAGCCGTCCTTTTTGCGCACCTTGGTCTTGAGCTTATCGCCCACGTGCACGCCGTTGGTGGCAGGAGAGCCCTCAAACTGCACGTCGTAAAGCTCAACCTGACCCGCAACCGAGACAGGACCTGCCGCATAGTAGGGCTTCTCCTCGCCATAGCCGCCATTGGCCTTAGCCACGACGTAGTAGCCCTTAAGGGCGGCGGTCACCGTCAGGGTGTTACCGGTCTCACCCTCGATAGGCGTGTTGCACGAGCTCGCGTATTTCGCGGTGCCCTTATACCACTGCCACGTGACATGCGAATCGGTGGTAACGTCGGTGGAACCCGCCTTGGCGGTCGCCGTAATCGTGGAGCCAACCTCGACTTTGCCCGAAGTCGGGCTCATAGTCACGCTCGAGACATTAATTGAACCGGCGGCTGCAACGAGAGCGCCCGTCGAGTTGGTCGTGCTCGAAGAGCCGATCTTCGAAGACACCTTGCACTTGAGGTACTTGCCGCCCAAAGCATCGGTTAGCTCGAGGGTCTCACCCGTGGCACCCGCAATGTCGATATACTTGCCACTCTTGGTGCCAGAGCACTGCCACTGATAGTTGAGCTTGCTCGCGTCGATAAACGTCGAGGCGCCCTTCTCCTTGGCGCGAGCCTGGGCGGTATCGCCAACCGCGAACACGGAGTTGTTGGTCTTGGGATTGATGAGCGAAACCGCGTAGACGTCCACCGCACCGGCCTGTTTGACCTTGTTGGAGGTGGTCTTGCTCACCGTATTTACGCCAGCAGTAGCCTCGACTCTGATGTACTTGCCCTCGAGGTCACCGGTCACCGTGAGGGAAGCGCCCGTCTCGCCCTCGATCTTGGTAAAGCCCGAGTACTGCGAGGTAGATGCGGACCAGGTGTAGGTGACCTTGGCGTCGGAGCCCGCGGGGCTCGACCAATCCTTGTACGGCGTCGCCATCAGAGTATCGCCTATGCTCGGCGCGTCGCTACTCAGCTTGACGCTGTAAAGCTCCATTTGGCCGGCGCCCAGCACGGGGCCGGGGATGCTGTTAGGATTAATGCCCGAGCCGTACGAAACAGAGGGGCCGTAGTGGTCCTTGCCGTCTGCCGTCACCTTGCAGATGAAGTATTTGCCCTCCATCGCGTCAGTGATGGTGAGCGACTGCTCGTGGCCTACGACCTCGGTGTAATCGGCGGCGTCACTGCTGGCCTTGACCGTGCCGGCGAGCCAGGTATAGGTCCAGGCGCCGGGGTTAGCGACCGATTTGGTCTCGGTCGTAGGGTCGCCCCAGTAGTCCTCGGTCTCGACCTCATCGTACATATTGGCCCAGAGCGTATCACCCACATTGAGCGCGCCGGACTTCGTGGAATACGAGTTGTCTTTATCCTTGGCGTCCTGAATGAAGACCTTTGCCTCACCGGAAAGCGTTGTGGCGGATGCGGCGGCAACGGCGTTCTTCTGCTCCGAAGCAGCAGGCGCCGCCGCAGAGTTCTCGGACTCAGTTGCGTTGTCTGCGGCGGTGTCAGCACTATTCGCGGAACTCGCAGTTGCGCCCTGATCTGCGTCGGCGCCATCGTCAGCAGCGCTCGCCGGCGCACTGTTCGCGCCGGCATCGGCGGCAGTAGTGCCCTCGTCGGCCGTCGCGCCCTCGCCACCCGTCGTAGCCTGAGCCACGGCATCGGCAATGCCCTCAGCGCCCTCGGCCCAAAGTTGCGCCGGCGTGGTGCCAAAAGCCATGGCAAAAGCCAGGAACGCCACCAGACCGCGCTTGGCTACGCCACGGGCAATCGCTCCATGACGACGCCACGAGGCGCGCTGGCACTCGTCCTCAAACATATCCATTTGTCTCCTACTGTCTGCACTGGGAGCATTGCCCAGCGGCTGCCCCACATCATCGCGCATATTGCGCTTGAGTACCCCCATCGGGGTCCCCCTTCCCTCCAGAGCCCAACGCGTACCGGCGGCATGCGCCGCGCCCGCGTGCAAGATGGGAGGCGATCCGACTTAACCTTACCGACCCGGGCGCGTCGTCCGATCTGCGACGCGAACATCCCGGGCCAAGAGGAATTACGGTTACTGGTACAGCCGGGGACTTGCACCCCGATTCTCCCAAACGCGCAGGAAAACCGCGCATTCGTGCGTCTCCGCACCACCATCTAGGCCATCGATTATTACTGTCGATATGGTAGCACGCAAAAGGACCCCGCACACAGGCGAAGCCCAAGGTAAAAGCTATGGTTTGCGATAGAAAAGGGTGAGGATGGAATGCCGAGCAAAAGGATCCGTCTTCCTCTGATCCCGCGAAATCGTTACCGCTTGCCGCCGTGACTGTTGCGCCAAATCTCGCGGCCCAGCATCAGCGCCAGCACCAGCGCGCTCAGGTAGCCCATAAAGCCAATGACCGGGATACCGAACACAACCGGCTCGATGCGCGCGTAGTACACCACCGACGAGCCGATAAACAGGCCGGCGATCACAATTGCCATCGACATGCGGTCGATAATTCCACCCAGCTGCCGCAGCGCCTTATCGCTGCTCATGATCTGCGTGTTCACCTTAAGCTGGCCGCGCGTGAGCATGCGCGACGCCAAGCCCAGATACTCAGCCGCCTCGAGCGAGCCTTTTGCCGCGCGATAGCTGCTCGCGGCAAGATCGCGCCCCATTTCGCGGACGCGCGCATAGGTGCTCTTCTCGTTTTTGATGTGCGCCTGGATGATCTGGATCATGTTGACGTTGGGCATGTACTCGGTCAGCAGGCCCTCGAGCGTCACCATGCCGCGCGCGAACATCGTCACCACGCTCGGCAGCTCAACGTCGTTTTTGCGCGCCAGGTTTAGCAGCGAGGTCAAAAACTCGCCGATATCCAGGTCCTTAAGGTCGAGACCCGCAAAGTCGGCGACGATAAAGTCCAAGTCGGACAAAAAGGCCGAATGGTCAAGCTCTGCCGAGTCACCGCGCGTCACGGCAAAGCGCATGAGCGAATCCTTGAGCTTGGGCACGTCGCCCTCGGCCACGGCAAAGATCATGTCCTTGACGATACCGCGGTCGTGACTCGACATGCGCCCAACCATGCCCAGGTCGATAAAGTAGACGATGCCGTCCTTGAGGATGATGTTTCCCGCATGCGGGTCGGCATGGAAAAAGCCGTCGTCGAGCACCTGCGTCGAGTAGTCCTCGACGATCGCGGCGCCAATCTTTTCCAAGTCATAGCCCTCGGCTGCCAAACGCTCGGGATCGGCAATCGAGATGCCGTCGACATAATCCATGACCACGACGTGCTCGGTGCAAAGGTCCAGGTAGGACTTGGGGCACGACACGCCGTGCACGCTTTTGTGGAAGTCGTAGAAATCGTTGAGGTTTTTGGCCTCGGCCAAAAAGTTGGTCTCCTCGCGAAACGAGGTCCACAGCTCCTCGACCACGCCGTGCAGGTCAACAAACTGATCGGTGTTGACAAACTTGGAAACGATGCGCACCACCGAGCGAATGATGTCGATGTCCTGCGCCATGACCTGTTGCGCGCCGGGGCGCTGTACCTTAACGGCCACGTCCTCGCCGGTCACCAGGCGGGCGCGGTGCACCTGCGCGAGCGACGCGCTACCGAGCGGGTTGGGGTCGATCGCGTCGAACATCTGCCCCAGGCGCTGGCCGTATTCCTCTTCCAGACAGCGGAGCACTACCTCATATGGCACCGGCTCTACATCGGAGCGCAGGCGGCGCAGCTCGTCGCAAAACCGCTGCGGCAAAATCTCGGAGCGGTTAGCCAGAATCTGCCCCATTTTAACGAACATGGGGCCGAGCTCTTCGAGCAGACGACGCAGGCGCACCGGCGTGAGGTTATCCCATACGCGGTACTTCTTGATCAGGCGAACGATCTGCCCAATGCGCTCACGACGACCTGCCGGCGTGAGCTGGTATTCCTCGTCCGGCGCCATCGCGTCGGGCTCTTCGGGGACCATATCGACAGCGCGCGGCTTCTTGCGAGCGCCCGAGACGGCGGCCTCGACCTCATCGACAACCGCCGCCTCGTCACCCAAGGGATCTAGATTGTTGTAATCGGTGGTGGAATCTGCCATCTGCGCTGCTACTCGGCCTCTTCGGTGTCCTTTGCATCGTCGGGCTCAACGGACTCGACGGGCACCGAGGTCACGTTGTCCTCGACCGAATCGACGATGTCGCGCACATGGGCCAAAAAGGCCGTGCGCTCGGGAGCGGTCATAACGCGGACACGGGCCAGGATGAGCTCGTCGAGCACGCGCTGTGCCGCAGTCTCACCCTGCATGCCCAGGCGCTCGGTCAGGTCGGAGATGGTGCCGCCGGCCTGCTCGAACATATCGGACACGCTGCGGGCGATATCGGGGGTGCCGGCGTCCTTGCGGACCTGCTCGCCCTTGGTATTGAGGTCGTCGAGGACCTTCTTGCCGCCCTCGACGGCGACGGCAGCGGCGCCGAAGCCCACGTTGATGGCACCGTTAACAAGCTGATCGAATTTCATAACCATGGTTGGCTCCAATCGTGAACAACTGCATTGGCCTTCTTGTACCCAAGATTGAGTGAACGACACAAAATCGTTTTACCGCCGAGATAGAAATCGAGCGGGGCAAAGCCTTTGACGGCGTTTGTCCCGCTCGCTCGCTGAAAAGCCGTCTTTACCTTACGTTATCGTTCATCGCGAAGGAATTCTTCATGGCACAGCTCGTGGTGTAGAGCACCTTGCCCAACAGAGCATCGGTCTCCACGCGCACGAGCTCGGCAAAGGCCTCGTTGGCGCGGGCGAGCTCGGCAGGCACCTCAGCCTCGGGCAGTGCGGCTACGACAGCGTCAACGTCGTGAATCTGCTTGTGGCCCATGCCGCCGACCTTCTCCTGATAATCCTCGACTGCGCGACCGCACTCGTGGAAGCGGACATCGGCCAAGGCACCGATCAGGCGATTTGCCCAATAGAAATTCTCCGACGTCACGCGAGCCTGCGTGTCGGCATAGTACTCGGGCATGGTCTCGACATTGGCGTACAGCGGCACGAGCGCGTTAAACGAGTTGGAGCCAAACGCCATCCACTGCACGGCGCGATACGCCGGCTGTACATAGGGACGCAGCTGCAGCACGGCGAGCTGGCTGTTGCGGTTGATGCCGATGGGACGATAGGCGCCGCGCGTGGCGGGCGTGCCCTTGCTGCCGTAGCAGTCGTACTCCGTGCCCTGGTAGTGGCTCGAAAGCACGTACTTGATGTCCTCAATGGTCACCTTGCGCTCGGGCACGCGGCTCCAGGGGATGTCATCGCTCTCGGGAGTGTAGTCGGCCTCGGGACCGTCCCACACATCGCTGGGGTTGAGGCAGCGCTGCATGTACCAGGCGCGCGGCGTGTTGTAGACGTGGTCGCTATCGCTGTGCGAGCCAAAGGCCTCGCGCGGGTTGAAGACTGTCGCCGGACCGTCGCCCTCGACGCCCAGCGTCAGATCCAGATGCCACTCGGCCATCCAAGAGCGCAGGTCGGCGGAGCACATGTGGTCGACCTGGGCGCCCTCGGCGTCGTCCAGGTCAAAGCTATCGATACCCAACTGGTTGGGCATGGTCACATAGGCGTCATCGGGCACGCGCTTGGCGATCCAGTGGTGGCCGCCGATGGTCTCGAGCCACCAGATCTCGTCAACGTCGCTAAATGCGATGCCGTTGTTCTCGTAAGTGCCGTAGCGCTCGAGCAGGTCGCCCAGGATACGCACGCCATCGCGGGCGGACTTGGCGTACGGCAGCACCAGGGTCACCATATCCTCCTCACCCAGACCGCCGGGCTGCGCCGGAACATAGCCGTCCTCGCCCTCGTTGCCCTTGGCGGGCACGTAGTCCACGAGCGGATCGACGCCGCGGACGCGCTCGTTGGTGGTAAGCGTCTCGGTTGCGGACATGCCAACGTTGAGCTCGTTGAAGCCGGCCTCGGCCCAAATGCCATGACCCGGGACAACGTCGGGGACGCTTGTGTAACGCATAGGATTGTCGGGCAGTTCAACGGTCAGGTGGCTCAAGACGCTCGTGTAGACACGCGGCTGCTCGTTGGGGTGCACAACACGCATGCGCTTGGGCTCAAACACCCCGTTGGACGAATCCTCGTTGCGGGCAACCAGCGTCGACCCGTCGTAGCTCGCGTTCTTACCAACCAAAATCGTTGTGCACGGCATGCGCATCCTCCTTGAGCGAAGAAATCAAACGGCAACAGTGTATCGCTTCGGCGCAAAAAGGGCGAAACCGCGACCCCTCGAGACCCCCTCGGGACCCCTGTGGTCAAAAAATGCCTATTTCGATGCGCGCTCCGCCGCCTCGATCACGTGTTTGGCGAGAATCGCGGTGGTCACAGCCCCCACGCCGCCCGGCACCGGAGTAATTGCGCCAACGATCGGTTCCGTAGCATCAAAATCGACATCGCCGACCAGCTTGCCAGCGGCCTCGTCCCAATTAATGCCAACATCGATGATCGTCTGGCCCCCACGAACCGCATCCGCGCCAATCGTGCGCGCGCGTCCAACGGCCGCAACCACAATATCAGCTACACGGCACTCGGCAGCCAAGTCGCGCGTATGCGTATGGCACGTCGTCACCGTGGCATTGCGAGCCATAAGCATGGCGGCAACGGGACGACCAATTACCAGCGACCGACCAACAACCGCGACCTTGGCCCCATCCAGTTCAACGCCGTAATGGTCCAGCAACGCCAACACGGCCTCGGCCGTGCAAGGAGCAAAGCCCTCGCCACGACCCGAAAGCGTGGTGAGCAGCGAGGCCGGTGTCATGGAGTCAACATCCTTGGCGGGATCGAGTGCCGCGGCAACTGTATCCTCGTCAAGGCCGGCGGGCAACGGACGAAACATCAGGCAGCCGTGAACAGCGGGGTCAGCATTGATGTCCTTAATAGCCGCCAGCAGCTCGTCCTGCGAAACATCGGCGGAAAGCAAGACGCGGCGAACCTCAATGCCAACCTTCTCGCAGCGCTTGAGGGCGCCGCGCTCGTAGGACAGGTCGTCCTCGCGCTCGCCCACGCGAACGATGGCCAGCGTCGGCACAACGCCGCGCTCGCACAAAGCCGTGCAGCGAGCGGCGAGCTCCTCGGTCAAAGCACGGGCAACGGGAGCACCCTTGAGCAGCTCGGCCATGGCTATCCCCTCTTCCTTGCGGCGTCAGCAGCACGGCGCGCCAGTGCATCGGCGCGCGGCAGCCACGTATCCAGCAGCTCATCGCACGCCGCCTCGAGCTCCTCGGCGCGCGCCCGGTCTTTCATAGATGTGGTGTTGGCAAAGAGCGTCAGGCTTGCGCCCTGCATGGCGGCGCGGCAGAACACGGCGCCGCACGCCACGTCGGACAGCAGTTGGCGCGAGCCTTTGTCGGCCATGTCCTCGAGCAGCGCCAGCGCGCGCCCACAGGCGTCCATGATCCGATACGGCGGCATGGCCGCCACGCGCAACGCGTCCTGAATCGCCGCGGGTCGAGCCGGATCCTCGCGCGGAATACCATACGACGCGGACACCTGGCCGTATGCACGAACATCCTCGGCAACCAGACCCACTAGTTCCTGCGCCAACTCGTCTGCCTGGGCAAATGCACGCGTCAGATCGTCCGCCCGATCGCTAAGCGCGGGATTGGTTGCCCCGTAGCGAGCGACCATCCCGCAAAGCGAGGCGCCCAGCGCGCCCACAAAGGCGCTCGCGCTACCGCCGCCGGGAACCGGCTCGCGCGCGGCCAGCGCCTCGGCAAACCCACGGCAGGTCTTGTCCATCATCTCTTGGCTCATACGTATGCACCTTCAAGTCATATAGATCGGTCGGGCGGCAACTGCCGACCAACCGCATCAAACACGTAATGATGCTAAGTCTAGCCCATAAGCACATGAGCGTCAGCACACCTGGCCATCGCGGATTTCTATGACGAACGATAGGCGTCGGCGCCGCAAACATGGGACACATGGCCCACCTTTCGAGACTCCCGAACGGTACAAACTGGGGCATATCTATAAGTAAGGAACCCGTTGGGGCACGGCCGCGCAACGGCCACAAGCGATGAACGGAGGCATAGGCCGCACAGTACACAGAGACATCCGCCGCCAGCGCAATCAGTACCCCAACAGCATGCGGCGCCGTGATGTCATCGGCAGACAAGGAGGACGCCACCATGAAGAAAAAGACCCTATCGATCCTTTCCCTTTGCATCGCCCTCTTTGCCGCGCTAGCCCTTGTGGGCTGCGGCGGGATCGCATCGGGCGGAGGCAGCAGCACCTCAAAGAGCGAAGGCAAGGAAAAGGCCCCCGTCGCCGAAAAGACTGACTTTATCTGGTTTAAGGTCGAGATGCCCGAGAGCGTTGGCGTGAGCGACTCCGCCGGCAAGAACGCCGATAGGGTCCAGCTCACCTTCCCCGAGAACGAGAACACCACAGTCGACCGCTTTATCCCCGTTTGGGAAGAGAAGATGACGGCAGAAGAAGCTCTTGCCGATGAGGGTCGAAAGAACAGCATGTTCCAGTGGAAAGTTGGCGACCCCGTCGAGTACAACGGCAGGACATGGCTCACCGGAACGTGCGAGGACAACCGCGGCACCCATACCTATCTCTTTACCGACGTTGAACCGGGAAGCGTCTGCGTTCTCATCGCGAACTTCGATCAGCACGAGAAAGAAGCCGAGACGCTCCTCAACTCCATCGAGTTCCCCGATGACATGGCGAAGGCAGTTGCCGAGGCACGCGAAGTTGAGATTTCGAGCATCGAGATCAAGTAACGGGACCCCGCACACGCCCACGTACGCGCGCCCCATTAAAACAACGGGCACCCAACCCCGGGGAGGGCCGACAACATCGGCCCTCCCCTTTTTTTGATCAGCAAAACATTGCCACTTAACGGCGCAAATCAAGCCCCCAGAATGGGACACATGGCCCACCCTAGCGAGCCGTCCACGCGTACAGTAAAGGCAAGTAATCCATGGGCGGTTACAGATCGAGGAGGACACGACCATGAAAAAGAAGGCCTTTGCGATTCTTACCCTCTGCATCAGTCTCTTTGCCGCGGTTGCCCTGGTGGGCTGTGGCGGAAGCGGCGGCGCTACCGGCAGTGGCGGTGGCGGCGGAGCAGAAAAGCCAGCCGTGGATATGAGGACCGACTTCATTTGGTTTAAGGTCGAGGTCCCCGAGGGCGTCGAGGTCACCGACGTCGCAGGCGATACCGCCGACAGGGCCCAGTTTAAGTTCACCGAGAGCGAGCACGCCAGCGATCGCTTCATCCCCGTCTTCGATCCTGACAAGAACGCCGACGAGCTGTTCGACTACGAGGCAAAGTGGAATGCCAGCTTTGAGTGGACCGAGAATGACCCCGTCAAGTACAACGGCAAGACTTGGCGCAACGCTTCCTATACACACTCGGGCGGCGTAACGACCGAATACTTCACCGACGTTGACGGCGGCAGTGTGTATGTGCGTATCGACAACGTCGAGGAGCACAAGGACGCCGTCGAGACCATGATGAAGTCTCTGGAATTTGCCGACGACATCGCCGAGGCCAAGACCGAGGCCATGGACGTCAAGCTCGACGATATCGAGATCAAGCGCTAAGCGACTGGCGAGCGCAACGGGAAACACGGTCGCAGTGCAAACAAGCGACGGTACCCCAGCGCTTCGTACCCAGGGAGGGCCGGTAAACCGACCCTCCCTTTCTTATGCCTGTAGCCGACGAACGCGAGGATGCCGGACGCCGGAACCGCCCCAAATGTGGCAACAGTACGAAAACGACAAACACCCCAACACGTCCGCCCACCGATTTATTGCGCCGCGCAGACAATTAAACCAGCATCTTTAAACATCTGGGCAGTATAGTGACCAAAACTATCGCATAACCGCACTCTGCGAATGGAGAAGTTATGACCGAACACCATGCCATCAGCCGCCGAGCGTTTACGCTGGGCCTAGGGCTTGCGGCGTTGTCACCACTTGCAAGCCTGCCCGAAACCGCAGCGCCGGGCATTCCCCTGCGAGCGGCATTTGCAGACAACACACCCGCACCGTCGGACAGCCTCCACAATTTCGTCATTCGCCTTCGCCCCGCGGGCTATTTTCGCACCGCGAGCGTCAACCAAGACGGCAACGTTCGCGGCAACGTCTGTCACCTGTTTAACGACGGCACGTCCAGCAAGCTCATCCTTGAGAACGTAACGACCAAGAATGACGATACAAACTGGTACGCCATCCGCACCTTGCTCAATTTCGAAGAGCATAAAAAGACGGGCTACAGCATTTGGTCGGTCGACGACGACTCGGACAAAGATGGAAAGGTCATCCACGTATGGGGCGGCGAGTATGACAACAAGCCCAGCCGCGCTTTTGCGTTCGAGCGTCAATCAAACGGAACCTACATCATCCGAGACCGCACGGTCGAGAAAGAAACCGAGAAAAAAGACATTAAGTACCTGGCAATAGAATCGAACGGCAAAGACCAGGACAACAATAAGATCTGCCATAAGAGTAAGAGCATTCCGTGGGAGCTCGAACTTATCGGTTACGACATGAAAAAGAACGATGCCACGGTTAGCAGCCTCGACTGGATCACGTACAGCAGCTACGTCGACGGACCATGTTGGATGAAATACGTCGACGACAACAAGTTCCTCGACGAGCTGAGCATCCCGGGTACGCACGATTCGGGCACCTGCAGCGTGGACAACGACACTGAGCCCCAATCCTCGCAAGTAAAATGCCAGCAGGATTACATTCCCACGCAGTTGCTCGAAGGCATTCGCTATTTCGATATCCGGCTCGGAAAGGGCGATGACCCCGGCATCGACCACGGGATTTTCTACCTACTCAAAAAAGACGGGAACTATCTGCATCTCTCCGATGTCATCGGGTACTTCAAAACGTTTTTGAACGAAAACCCGTCAGAAGCGCTCATCATGCTCGCATCGCGCGGCAACGATGAGGCTACCGACGAAAGCATAACGACGGCCTTCGCCAAGGTTATGGCCGATAACCCCAACCTGTTCTACACGTCGAGCCACGTCCCCACGCTGGGCGAGGTGCGCGGAAAGATCGTCCTGCTGCGTCGATTTGGGCTCGCCGGCAACAGCGTAAGCGGCCACACGTGGGGCCTCGACCTCACCCAATGGGATGACAAGATCAAGGCGCATTCCGGGCAGTCGATGTGTCTCGTCCAAGACGCGCGGGGATTTGAAGCCATAGGGGAAACGGGCAATGAAGAGCCCTATTGCACCAAGGTATATGCCCAGGACAAGTACAAACTCACGGGAACCGACAAGCTCAGCTGGGTCGATAATGCGCTGAAGGAAACGACCGGGCGCACGTGCAACAAGATGGACGTCGTGGACGATGCCGGGGCCGAGGTGCAAGTCCAGGAGCGTTGCTGGTCTATCAACTACACCAGCTGCACGGGCTTGTCGCACGGAGGCAATCCTTTTACCTCGGCACGAGTAGTCAACGAGCATCTGTACAAGAGCCCGTACATCAATCCCAGCGGCACCGAGGATACAAAGTCAGATTACCTCAAGCACATTGGCATCATCGCATCCGACTTTGTTGATGCGGCGCTGGCCCGGAGCATCTACCAGCGCAATTACAATTACGATACGAAGCACACGCAGTCGGCTTCGTGCTGCCTCCCGACCCGCATGCGCATGACGTACGGCGACTCGCTGAGCGATGCCTCGCTCCAGGATGGCAAGACCGTTGGCGAGGGCCATTTCCGCCTTGTCGACAGCAGCAACGTACTCAACGTGGCGGCTTCGGGCCATGCGTTTACCATCGAATACGTGGATGTCGACGCCTTGGGCAACGAGACCGTTACGGGGCTGCAGGGATCCGTGCCCATCGATATCGATCCGCGCGCACTGACACCCCACTTTGAGGGGCTCGAAGGCCTTAAGGCCGGCGAAGACGTGCGCGCCAAGATTGCGGCATCACTCGAGGGCAAGCTCGAAACCGATGCCTGCACGGCCCAGCTCGAGTTTGTGCACGACGCGAACGGCGCTCCGGGCACAGCAATGGCCGAGGGCGAAACATTTGCCGCAGGAACGTACTGGGTGCGCGTGAACGGTCTCTTGGGCAACGCGGCGCAGAACTACACGCTCGCCAGCGACGGAGCCGCAAGCTTTACCGTAGCGGCCTCGGACAGTGCTGCCGGCGCCGGCACCGGCAGCGGCACGGGTTCCAACGCAGGCAGCGCTGATAAGAACGGTAAGGGCAACAAGGGCAAGGGCTCGGGCGGAAAGCTCGCCGACACGGGCGACAGCTCTGGCGTTGCCGCCGGGCTCGCTGCCGCCGCCGTGGCGACAACGGTCGCCGGCGCGGCGATGCTTGCCAGTGACAGTGAAAACAACGAGGACGTTGTCGAATAGGCAAGCCGGCCTTTTAGACACATCGACTCAATCGGGGGCGCAGAGCACCGTTCTGTGCCCCCGGTTTTTACCTTGGCCCGAACGCCGCTATCGGCTACATCACCATGTTCAGCGCGTTAACAAACTCCTGGGCCTTCGCACGGCTGTTCAGGCTAAAGACGCAAGCGGTCAACAGACGATTGCGCAGAAAAACATCGCGGCCTTTGATTCTATTGACGCCCGTAATGTCCTTAAGATAAACAATCTCGGTGTGCTTGCCGCCAAAAGTGCCCTTCTTGAGCACCTCGATACGATTGGGGTAGATCTTAACGTCTTTAAAGCTACCCGAACCTTTGTCCTGGAATAGCAGCGTGTTGTTGTCCATACGCGTCACTCCCGTGGGGTTCGCTAAAACTGTCTCTATGGTCACATTTTAGTCACCGCAAGGCCCCATGCGAAGGTGCCAAACAGCACAGTAATTCGTGTCCGCGCGAGGCTTTAAACTAAATTCGATAAAGATGCATTCCACAAGAGGAAAGTGGGGCGACAGTGATGGGCGAACTGGTAAACCGTGGAGAATCGGCAATCGTGCCCGAAGGTTTTTACAAGCAGGTCTCCTCGATTCTCAACGCCGCTCGCGACAAGGCCTATACCGCCGTTAACTTTGCGATGGTTGAGGCATATTGGGAGATCGGCAAGAGTATTGTTGATGAACAGGGCGGAGAGGGGCGCGCAGCATATGGAGAGGCATTGATTGCAGGCCTCTCCAGAAGGCTTACCGCGGATTTCGGAAGAGGCTTTGGCATCGCAAACCTTCGCAATATGCGTCAGTTCTTTCTTGCGTTTCCAATTCGCGACGCACTGCGTAGCGAATTGAGCTGGACTCATTACCGCAGGTTGATGCGCATTCCCGACCCTGATGCTCGCGCCTGGTACATGAACGAATGCGCCGATTCTCGTTGGAGCACGCGTCAGCTCGAGCGCCAGATCAACACCATGTTCCGCGAGCGCCTACTTGCCAGCAAGGACAAAGAGGCCGTCACCCAGGAAATCCAAAAGAGTGCCCCGGCTCGTCGCCCCGAGGATATCATCCGCGACCCATATGTACTGGAGTTTTTGGGTTTCTCGGACGATGCCGCGTTTCGCGAGAGCGATCTAGAGCAGGCGCTCATCACGCATCTTCAGAAGTTCCTGCTGGAGCTTGGCCGTGGTTTCGCTTTCGAGGCGCGCCAAAAGCGCATCGCCTTTGATGGGCGCCATTTCTATATTGACCTTGTTTTTTACAACTATCTGATGCGCTGCTTCGTGCTCATCGACCTTAAGACGGACGACCTTACGCATCAGGACCTGGGCCAGATGCAAATGTATGTGAACTACTACACGCGCGAGCTCATGAACGAAGGCGACAATCCGCCCATAGGCATCGTGCTCTGCGCGGACAAAAGCGATTCGATTGTCGAGTACACGCTGCCCGAAGACAACGACCAAGTGTTTGCCGCCAAATACCTGCCGTATCTTCCAAGCAAGGAAGAGCTGGCGCGCGAACTAAGCGCCGAGTACCGCGCCATCAACGAAGCGACTAATGGCGAAACGCAAGGGTAGCAGCACGTTGCGACCGAAGCCACCGCAGCCGTCGCAGGCGCACTCGCGGTTGCGACGCACGCTACGAAACAATACCGGTCATGGACGCCGGCAACGACATTCTAGCCGTGGCTGGCGAGCGTGACCTGACAGGCAAAGACGCGGCCTTCGTCTGATGTGGGTCCATTGGCTGCCACAGAAAAGGGCCGGTTGCAGCCGGCCCTTTAGACGATAATACCTGCGTTGCCCACGCTTCCGAAGTGTGACTAGCTGAGGAGCGGGTTCCGCGGCACAACCTGATTTTACCCAGTGAGGAGGCTCTTTTGCAGCCGCTCCACTGTTTATTTACATCTGGCACCCTCAAACAATCAGACGGCAGCCCGCACTCCTGAGAGCTGCCCCGCACCCCCGGCCATCACCTTACGGCAACAACCGGTGCTACTCCCCTACTTCCCAAATAGCGCACCCAGCAGACCGCGGCGTTTGGGCTTTTCTTCTCGGTAGGAACCCTCGGCAACCGCTGCAACCTGGCGCGGTTGCTCGCCGCCTCCACGGCGCACGATCTGGTACAGGAAGGGCGATTTAACGTATTTGACCTCGACGGGCGTGGCGTGCACGGTGCTCTCACCGGACAGATGCAGGCTCGGGCTGAGCGACGCCACGATATGCGTTTCGCGCTTGTCACTAAACACTACCGCAGCCGCGCGGCCCGTCTGGCCGTTCACGGCGATGCGCACCTGTTCGCCATCGCGACTATCCGAGGCAGGACGATCGACAAAGTAGACCGGCACCATCACCAGGCCGTCCTTATGTTTGCGGGCCTTGCGCGCCCACATGCGAATGCTCTTTTTATTGAGCCCCAGTACAGCCTCGGCGTCGTTGCCCGCAACGTCGAGCGCCAACTTATCAATGACCACCTGGTCCTTGGTAGACGCATCGACTGAGACAACGCGAAAGTCACCTTCCTGCATGGCGGGATCGAACGGACCGACCTTGGCAAAGTCCCACGGCTCCAAAATGCCCATGAGGCGAACGTCCAGGTAGTTTGCCCTGGGGTATGCCCAGTCGAGCACCTCGTAGTACACCAAGGCCTCCTTGCTCAGGCCCTTGCCCGGGAAGCTCGCCATCATGCGCAAGTCCGCCAGCGCCATGGGGAAATAGAAGAGCATCATGTCGTTTTGGATCGCGTCTTCCACGTCGTGCCCGGCAAAGGCATCCGGATACTGGCGCACCAGCTGCAGCGCGTTGGCACGTGCCTGCTGCGGCGAGATTTCGCAGGGAATACCCTGCTCGGGCACATACTCCGCACCAACGCCCATGGTCAGGCGCTTGCTAAACGTCCCCGGCTTGAGCAGGTCCGCAATGCCAATCTTATTGCCGCAGGACGGGCACTCAAACACACGCTGCGTTGACTCGCCCTCAAAGGACGCTCCGCAGAAGGGGCAAGGAATGCTCACATGCGTGGCCTCTTGGAACTCCTGCGCCGTGCCGCGATCCTCCCACAGCAGATGTTCCAGGACCGACTGATTGCGCCAGTGCACATTGAAGAAATACCAGTCCGGGTCCTGCGGGCGCTCGAGTTGCGACACATGCGTGAGTTTGAGCAGTCCATCCACCACCGTCAACGGCGTATGGCGAATACCCAAAGCGCTCTTGGGCTCTCCGGCGTCCGCCTGCCACGGAACCACCGTGCCGCAATAGGCGCACTCAAAGCTGCGCTTAGCCTGGTGCGAGTACATAGGGCCGCCGCAGTTTTGACATTTAATGGCAAACATCTCGTCCATGGAAACGTCCTCCTTTGCACAGGGGCTGTCGACATTAAGTATGTCGAGCAAGCAGGCACATGCCCATACCCATGTGGCCCAAAATGGACCACCCAGGCAGACGAGAAGGCTCGTTCGTTAGCACCGGCAGACTATTGCTGCATTTTCTGAGCATCGGTGCACGGCGCCCCCGCGCGAGCTACACTATCCCCTTAAACATGATTGTGAGGACGACCGCTATGCTATTTGTAAATCGGCTGGTACATACGCTTGTTCCCGGCAGCGAGGACGAGCCGGTCGATGCATCTTGCCGCACCAACGCGGGTTTTGCCGCAAGCCTCATCTGCATTGGCCTCAACATCACCCTGTGCCTGGCCAAGGGCATCGCGGGCCTGCTCGCCGGTTCCGTCTCCCTCATCGCCGACGCTTTCAACAACCTCTCCGATGCCTCGAGCAACATCGTGAGTCTGCTCGGGTTCCGCCTTGCCAGCCGCCCGGCAGACGAAGGCCACCCCTATGGCCACGGTCGCTATGAGTACCTAGCCGGCCTGTTCGTCGCCGTCCTGGTTTGCGCCGTCGGCATCAATCTGATCCTCGAGTCGGTCACCAAGATCATCAAGCCTTCCCCCACCGCTTACACGTTCATTTCCCTTGCGGCACTGGCTACGTCCATGCTCGTAAAGCTCTGGATGGCCGCGTTCAACCGCACGCTGGGTAACCGCATCGATTCCGAAACGCTCATCGCCACGGCGCAGGACTCCAAAAACGACGTCATCACCTCGGGCTCGGTCTTGGTGGCGGCGCTTATTTCGCAGACGACCGGCTTTGACCTCGATGGCTGGGCAGGCCTGGGTGTGGGCATCTTCATCTGCATCAGCGGCATGAGCCTAGTGCGCGACGCCATCAGCCCGTTGCTGGGGCAAGCGCCCGACCCCAAGCTCGTCCAAGCAATCCGCGACAAGATCATGTCCTATCCGCAGGTCTTGGGCACACACGACCTGATGGTGCACGACTACGGCCCCGGTCGTCAGTTTGCCAGCGCCCACGTGGAGATGCCCGGCGAGGGCGACGCGTTTGAGCACCACGAGATTCTGGACACCATCGAGCACGACATCAAGCGCCAGATGGGCATTGGTATCACGCTGCACTGCGACCCCATCGCCACCACCGGCGACGACCTGCGCGGCTGGGTCAAGCGCGGCGTCATGCAGATCGATCCCGCGCTCTCCATCCACGACCTGCACGAGCACGACGGGTTCGTTTCGTTTGACCTGGTGCGTCCCGACGGCTTTGACATATCCGACGAGGAGCTGCTGGAGCTCGTCACGCGCATCGTGCACGAGCGCCGGCCCGATGTCTCGTGCGTCGTCACGTTTGATTCGGGCTTTAGCTCGCCCGACCGTCCGGCCGAGCAGCTGTAGCCCACTTAACAGCTAGTTTCCCTGCGCGCCCGAGATGCCGTTTTGCAGGGCGTTCCAGGCATCCGTCGCCATGCCGCCCAGATTCTGAGCAGTATCGCCGAGGTTTTGGGCTGTATCGCCCAGCTCTTGCGCCTTGTCTCCCAATTCCTGCGCCTTGTTGCTCAGGTCCTCCAGCGTGTTGGAGCTCGAGCTGTCGGTACCGCTTTGGCCACCGGACGAATTGCCATAGCTGTTCTTGTGCGTGAGCTGAATCTCCAGGTTGCCGTTGTCGTTATAGTAGGCATTCGTAACAACCCAGTTGGAATCGATGACGGGCGTTGAGCCATCGTCGGCCAGGATCACGGCGTTCGAAAGGTCGGCTCCGCGCGACTTGAGGAGCTTCTTGGCGTTGGACCAGTACTGTCCCGGGATATCGGTCAGATCGACGGTGCTAGACGAGGCGAACTCGGTTTGTTCGGCAGCGGTATCGGCCGTTGAACTCCCTCGCTTGTTGAGCATGCCCGACACGATGGCAAACACAACCGACAGCGCAAAGAAAATCGCCAGCACGATGAGGATCTTCTTGATCACGCTCGACGAACGCGACGGTCTCTTCTCCTCGTCCTCGCCATATTGCGGAATCGACTTGGGGTACTCGCGATACGGCTCGTGCGACTCGTAGCGAGGCTGCGCCGTGCGAGGCATATACGTCGTCTGCTGAGGCTGCGGAATGGGATTCTGCGGCAGGTTGTCATAGGGATTCGGCGTCGAGGCAGCATAAGAATCCTGCGGTGCGTAATCAAACGGATCCGGAGCTGCGTTGCCATAGGGGCCTTGCGAAGATGTAGCGTAAGAATCCTGCGCCGTGTCGCCATAGCCCATAACCCGGGTGGGCTCGGCAGAAGGCTGCGTCGCGGCGGGGTCGGTATAACCGGGGTTGGGAACAACGCGGGTCGCATCGGCGCTATCGCCAGCCCGCGCGGAACCGTAGCCGCCCATCAAGGTTGTCTTGTCCTGATCCATGCAACGATTCCTTTCCGTCGCGCGTGAGCATCAAGTTATCCATGCATTCTACCCGCGCAAAAGCCTATGACGGGCAGAGTCCGTCGGTATCTACAAGACATGCGCGGGCCTAAGGATCAAAAAGCCCCGCCGTGCCTTGTGGGCGCGGCGGGGCGGGCTAGCAGCTATGGACAGCAGGCTTAGAACAGGCCGGTGATGTTGCCGTCGTTGTCGACGTCGATGTTTTCGGCCGCGGGCACCTTGGGTAGACCAGGCATGGTCAGAACACTGCCGGTCAGCGCGACCACAAAGTGGGCGCCGGCAGAAACCTTGAGCTCACGCACGGTGATGCGGAAGTTCTCGGGAGCGCCCAAGGCCTTGGCGTTGTCGCTAAAGCTGTACTGCGTCTTGGCGACGCACACCGGCAGGTTGCCAAAGCCATTCTCGCGCAGCTCGGCGAGCTGGCGCTTGGCGGCCGGCGTAAAGTCAACGCCGTCGGCGCGGTAGACCTTGGTGGCAACGGCCTCGAGGGCATCAGCGACATCAGCGCCGTCCTCATAGGCAAACTTGAGCTCGCTCGGCTGCTCAATCAGACGCATGACCTCATCGGCAAGCTCGAGCGCGCCCTCGCCGCCCTTGGCCCAGACCTCGGAAAGCTTAACGTTGACGCCGAGCTTCTGGCACTCGGACTCGATGAGAGCAAGCTCGGCCTCGGCGTCCGTCGGGAAGCGATTGATGGCGACCACGCAGGGCAGACCATATACGTTCTGGATGTTGTCGACGTGACGCAACAGGTTGGGCATGCCAGCCTTGAGTGCCTCGAGGTTCTCCTCGTTGAGATCGGCCTTGGCGACGCCACCGTTGTACTTAAGCGCACGAGCGGTAGCGACGATCACGACGGCGCTGGGGCGAACGCCCGTCATGCGGCACTTGATATCGAGGAACTTCTCGGCACCCAGGTCGGCGCCAAAGCCGGCCTCGGTAATGGCAACATCGCCAAAGCGCATCGCCATACGCGTGGCCATGATAGAGTTGCAGCCGTGGGCAATGTTGGCGAAGGGACCGCCGTGGACAAACGCGGGCGTGCCCTCGAGCGTTTGCACCAGATTGGGCTTGAGCGCGTCCTTAAGCAACGCGGCCATGGCACCCTGGGCCTTGAGGTCGCGGGCACGGACGGGCTCGCCGGCATAGCTGTAGCCGACAACGATCTCGCCCAAGCGCTCCTTAAGATCGTTGATGCTCGTGGACAGGCACAGGATTGCCATGACCTCGGAGGCGACGGTGATATCGAAGCCGTCCTCGCGCGGCACGCCCTGGGCCTTACCGCCAATGCCGTCGATGACGTGGCGCAGCTGACGGTCGTTCATATCGACGGCGCGCTTCCAAGTGATGCGCTTAACGTCAATACCGAGCTGGTTGCCCTGCTGAATATGGTTGTCGAGCATGGCGGCCAGCAGGTTATTGGCGGCACCGATAGCGTGGAAGTCGCCGGTAAAGTGCAGGTTGATATCCTCCATGGGGATGACCTGAGCCCAGCCGCCGCCGGCAGCACCGCCCTTAACGCCAAAGACGGGGCCGAGCGAAGGCTCGCGCAGGGCCACGGCACTCTTGACGCCGCGACGACGCAGGCCATCGGCCAGACCGATGGTCGTGGTGGTCTTGCCCTCGCCCGCAGGCGTTGGGTTGATAGCGGTCACGAGGACGAGCTTGGCCTGGTGATCAGTCGGCTCGTTGAGCAGTGAATAGTCGACCTTAGCCTTGTCGAAGCCGTACGGAATAAGGTGCTTAACGTCGACGCCGGCGTTCTTGGCCACCTCGGTAATAGGCAGCGGCGTGACAGAACGTGCGATTTCGATGTCAGTAGGCATGGGCGGTCCTTTCGTTACCGAATGAGAAAAAGACCAATTCAGCATAGCACGGGCGCGCAACAGTAAAACGCCCATAACCGATGAACGGCGATATGTTTACCCGATGCCCAGCGATATGCTAACAGCCTGCCATAACAAAGCGCCCTAGACGGTAGGTTCAATCCCCAGGTGCTCAAAGGTGCGAAGGGTTGCCTGACGGCCCTGCGGCGTACGAATCATCAACCCGCACTGCAGCAAATAGGGCTCATAGACATCCTCGAGCGTGCCCGGGTCCTCGCCCACCGCGCTGGCAAGGGTCGTAAGTCCCACGGCACGACCGGAGAACGTCTTGGCAAGCGTCTCCAAAATGCGAATATCCATCCAGTCCAGACCGAGCTCGTCGATCTCGAAGAACTCGAGCGCCTGGCGGCAGATATCGAGCTCGATGGGACCGTTGCCGCGCACCTGTGCATAGTCGCGCACGCGCTTGAGCAGGCGGTTGGCAAGACGTGGCGTACCGCGCGAACGCGAGCCGATCTCGAGTGCACTGGGATGATCGATCGTCACGCCCAGGATAGTCGCCGAGCGCGTCACAATCTGCGCGAGCTCCTCGACCGTGTAGTAATCCAGGCGATACGAAATGCCAAAGCGGTCGCGCAACGGGCCTGTCAACATGCCTGAGCGGGTCGTTGCCGCTACCAGCGTAAATTTGGGAATATCCAGGCGAATCGAGCGCGCCGCCGGACCCTTGCCAATCACGATATCGAGGGCAAAGTCCTCCATCGCGGGGTACAGGACCTCCTCGACCGAACGGTTGAGGCGGTGGATCTCGTCGATAAACAGCACATCACCCGGCTGCAAGTTAGTAAGGATGGCCGCCAGGTCGCCCGTGCGCGCGATGGCAGGGCCACTCGTGGTCTTGATCTGAGCGCCCAGCTCGTTGGCGATAACGGTGGCCAGCGTGGTCTTGCCCAGGCCCGGAGGACCCGAGAAAATCACGTGGTCGAGCGTCTCGCCACGGCTCTGCGCCGCTTCGATCAACACGCGCAGGCTCTGCTTGATGTGCTCCTGGCCACAGTAATCGTCCAGGCGCTGGGGGCGCAAAGTGCGGTCGACATCGAGGTCCTCGGCCGTCAGCTCCGAGCCCACCATGCGCTCGCCGTGCGCCATGGATGCCGCCGGCGAGTTGCCGGGCGTCGCCCACAGGTCCTGAGAGTCATCGGCTTCCCACATCACGCATCCATTCCAAGTCGCTTAAGCGCCGCGCCGAGCAAATCCTCGACACGCATATTCTGCCCATCATACCCGCTCAGGGCAACATCGGTCTCCTGCGGGCTAAAGCCCATGGAAAGGAGTGCCGCACGGGCATCGTCGATCGCCGAGGGAGCGGCAGCGGGCACGGGCATCGCAACCTGTCCGGGAATCACGTCGACCGGCACAAAGCCCTTATCCTTGGCAAAGGCGCTCTTGAGTTCCAGGATCAGGCGCTGAGCTGTCTTCTTGCCCACACCGGGTACCTTGGCCATGCCCTTGTCGTCCTCGGCCATCACCAGCGAATACAGCTGCCCCACGGTATAGGTGGAAAGCACGGCAAGCGCCAGGCGCGGGCCAACGCCCGAAACGGACACGAGCCGGTCGAACATCGTGCGCTCATCCTTTGAGGAAAAACCGAAAAGTGTCATGGCGTCCTCGCGCACCTGCATACGCGTGTAGAGACGGACCTCGCCGCCGGGCGTCGGCAACGTGGCCGCAGTGCTGCCCGAGATGCCGAGTTCAAAGCCAACGCCCGACACATCGACGACAGCAGAGCTCATCGTGGACTCGACAAGCGTTCCGTGGAGCTGGGAAATCATCAGTATCCGGTTCCTCTCTGTTGATAGAACTCGCCACCGGTGAGGGCGCGGGTGCGGCTGAGGTTTACGTGGCAGATGGCGCAGGCCAGGGCATCGGCGGCATGGTCGGGATGCGGGTCGTGGTCGAGCTGTGTTAGCGTGCGTACCATGTAGGCGACCTGCCGCTTGTCCGCGGCGCCGGTGCCCACCACAGCCTGTTTGATCTGCATGGGCGTGTACTCGCCAATCTCGAGCGCGCATTCCGAAAGCGCCACGAGTGCAGCACCGCGGGCATGCGCCGTAGGGATGGCCGAGCGAACGTTGGCGCCAAAGTAAATGCTCTCGACAGCAGCCGTGTCGGGTCGATAACGCTCGACGACATCCTTAAGGTCATGGGCGATATGCGACAGGCGCACCGCGAGCGGACTTCCGGCACTGGTCTCGATGCAGCCGTAGGCACGGCAGCGAACCTCGCCACGCCGCTCCTCGATAATCCCCCAACCCGTATGAGCCAAACCGGGGTCAATGCCCAAGATAACCAAGCCGACCTCCCCTCGCCACAAGCACAGCGCAAGACAAGGCCCCGCGCATCATTCACGAACGTCTGTTCTAGAATAACACAACGGAGCCACGATACTTAGTTGAAGTGTCGGGGCTGGAAGCGAATCCTATCCCATAGTTAGTTCTGCGAGAAAAAGGGGAACTGCCTCGGATCAACCGGCGGATGCGGCATCGGGCCACCCTGGGGACTACCTTGCGAGCCGCCCTGACCGCCCATCATCTTATCGATGGCGTCCTGAACCTCGCCCTCGAACTTTTTCATTCCCTCGTGCAAACGACGCTGACCGTCCTCAGAGCGCAGCTCCTCCATTTGCTCGGGCGAAATACCCAGTAGCTCGCCCAGCACGCCCATCATCTCGTTTCGCACGCGCTCGCTCGTATCCTCGTCAGCAAAACGGCGCACCTCGGCGCGCGCCAGCGAATCGACCGTCATACGCTCCTTGCCGTTAAGCCCCAGGTCGGACCACGCGAGCATATACGGCCAGGCACGCTCGGCAAACGAACGGGCCGAGACGATCGGCGCCATCGGCAACATGCGGCGGGCAGCCTCACCCTGTCGAACGAGCATCAGCAGCAGCGAGCAAGCCTCAGGCTTGCCAGCGGCCATCGGAATGTCGTCGAAAGATCGATTGCGGTCCACGTGCGCCTCGAGCGCGCCATCGACCTCACCCGGCTCAAGCCCGCCAAGCAGCTGTGCCGCGCGGTCGAGCATATCGACCGGACCGTCGAGCGTCGAGAGCGCCTGCGCCAGCACGCGCTCCATACAATCTTCCACCGCGTTGAGCGTCACGAGCTCTTGGGGCACCACGGCAGACGTGCGGTTGCGCACACGCGCCACAAACTCAAGCGTCGACAGGTACACATCGCCAAAGGGCGCAAAGTCGCCCTGGTAGCCGCCGCAAAGCGCCGGCGCCGCCAGCGCATACTCGGTTTTGGACAGCGGGCTCAGCGCCATCGCACCCAGCTCGAGCGCCGTGTCCTCCAGCATGAGGCCCAGCGTGCGCGAGCGCAGACGCTCGGCATCGCCCGCCGACACGTCGCGATCGAGCACACGCGCCGCATCCGGTGCATCGCGCTCGACAGTGCGAATGTGCAGACGCTCGGCAATGGCGCGGACGGCGGCACAGCGGGCAGCCTCGGCCTCTTCCTGCGCCGGCGTAAAGATACGGTTGCGCCCCAGCACCAGGCCAATCACATTGCGCGGGCCCAGAGCGTCGACGGCCAGCGCCGTCAGCAAAGACGACGGCAAGTCACCCTCGAGTGCCACCACAGCACGCGAAGCACCGTGGGCTCGGGCGTTGTCGCGCACGGCGAGCACCAGCGCCTGCCACAGCCACTCCTCGGAACGGAACTCGGGCAGTTCGTGATCTTCCAGGGCATCGAGCATCACGCCACGCTGAATCTCCTGAACCAGCAGGCTCTCCTCAAAACACGGTGCCTGGGCCACCACGCGACCGCAGTCGTCGAGCACAAACGAACCGCCGGTATACACCGACTCGTCATAGGCACCGACCGGCGCCATGCAGGCAAACCACACGCTGCGCTTGGATGCGATCTTGCGGTAGGTGCCGCTGCGAACGGCGGCAATGGCGGCAGTCTCGCGGTCGGTCATGTCAAACGCGTTGAATTGGAAATACGCAATGAGGTCAACACCAGTCGGCAGCATCTCGAGTTCGCGGTCCAAGTCAAAAATCACGGCGATGCGCACGCCGTCCACGTCGAACACCGGCGGCGCCCAACGTGTGTCGTTGTTCTCGCCGCGCTGCAGGGCAATGCTCGAACGCGCCGGCACCACATGACCGTCCTTGAGCATCATGTAGTCGAGCAGCGGCTGGCCCTCAAACGAAACCGCCGCGGGCACGATGCAGATCATGTCAAGCTCCTGGATACGCTCGGCGACGCCAGTCAAGCCGGCAAGCATGTCGTGCTCAAAGTCGGCAGCGCCCACCAGGCCACCGGGCATGGCGCCCATAAAGAGCGGAGCCGGAACGCACAGCACGCGCGCCCCGCGCTCGTGGGCCAGACGAGCCTGGTCCTCAATGCGGCCGCAAATGCCCTCAATATCACCCAGGCGCATATCGATCTGTGCAAGCGCGAGCTTCATGGCCCAGCCCTTTCCGTCGTAAACCATCGAAATCGTAGTAAAAGCGCCGGCCGCATAATGCAGCCGGCGCTTGCATGTGCATATGCTAGCTATGATACCCCGAGCGGGGGCGCGCTCCTAGAATGTCGCGGACCACAGCCCGTGCAGGTTGCAGTAGGCATAAACGGTACCGGTCTTGGAGCCGCCCGCGAAAAACGTCGCGGGTTTCATGCCGGGCTCAAGGTAATGGACCTCTAAGCGGCCCTCGGCCTCAAGGGCGATCCACTCAATGTAGTGCTCGGGCAGGCTGGGGTGCTCGACCGAGCCAACGCGTGCACGAATCACGTGACCGTCACGCTCGGTCTCGACAACAGGCACGTGCTTCTCGTGCGCCGCGTCCTCAGTGTTTGCAGTCAGTTCCGTGCAACCGGCAGGGGTCGCAACGTCGTCGCCAAGGGCAGCGATGAGCTTGCCGTCGGGGTCCTTAAAGAATTTCGCCATGATGTTCTCCTTTGCTGATGTGCCAATGTTCTTGATGGTTCTTATGCCCAAAGGCAGACAAACCATCCACGGCATTGCAAATGAACACATAACGGACCAGGCAAGCGGTCGGGCCAAAATGCGTCGACCGTCCTGCCCACTCCAGCAGTCCCACCCCGCGCGCGGCTAGCGACCGTCGCCGCCGAGCAGCGCCAGAACATCCTCGCGCGTGAACAGTGCCGACGAGATGCCGTCGCCGCCGAGCACGCTGTTGACCAGATCGCGCTTGGACTCCTGCATCTGCATAATGCGTTCCTCGATCGTGTCCTTGGCGATGAGCTTGTACACGGTCACGGTATGCTGCTGGCCAATACGGTGTGCACGATCAGTTGCTTGGTCCTGCGCCGCCACGTTCCACCACGGGTCGTAGTGGATGACCACGTCGGCAGCCGTCAAGTTAAGGCCCACGCCGCCCGCCTTGAGCGAAATCAAAAAGACCGGAACCTCGCCCGCTTGGAACTGCGCGACCATCTTGGCGCGGCTCTCCTTAGACGAAGCGCCCGTGAGCTTAAGGAAGGCGATGTCCTCCTTGGCCAGGCGCTTACCGATAATATCGAGCATACCCGTAAACTGGCTGAACAACAGGATGCGATGTCCGCCGTCGAGTGCGCCGTGCACGAGCTCCATGCACGTATCGAGTTTGGCGCTCCCCGCCTTGTAATCCTCGTAGTGCAGACGCGGGTCGCAGCAGATCTGGCGCAGCTTGGTGAGCTCGGCGAGCACCTTGAGCTTGTCTTTCTTAAACTCGGATGCCTCGCGGTGCTGCACCTGCTGGGCGATGCGGTCCTGATTTGCCAGGTAAAGCTTGCGCTGCTCGCCGGTAAGCTGCGCCATGACAGTGTCCTCGATCTTTTCGGGCAGATCGGCCACCACGTCTTCCTTGACACGGCGAAGCACAAACGGCGACACGAGTGCTTGCAGGCGGGCGGCACTGTCGCCCTCGGCATGCTCGACCGGGCTTTCGAAGCGCTTTGCAAACGATTCACGCGTACCCAGCAGGCCCGGCATCAAAAAGTCGAAGATGCTCCAGAGCTCGGACAAGCGGTTTTCGATGGGCGTGCCCGTCAGGGCAAAGCGCACGCCGGCAGGCAAGCGCTTTGCGGCGCGCGCCACCTGGGTGAGCGGGTTTTTAATGTACTGGGCCTCATCGAGCACCACACGGGCAAAGTCCTGCTCGACGTACTCGTCGATATCGCGCCGCATAAGGTCATACGACGTCACGACCACGTTATGCTCGGCCACGCCGGCAATCTGTACGCGACGCTGCGCCTTGGCGCCCACGATGGCGCACACATCGAGCGACGGGGCAAAGCGCTCCAGCTCGGCGGTCCAGTTGTACACAAGCGACGCAGGGCACACCACAAGCGTGGGCTTAATGTCCCCCGCTTCCACGCGCGCCAGGATATGCGCGATCATCTGGAGCGTTTTGCCCAGGCCCATATCGTCGGCCAAGATACCGCCGAGGCCCAGATGCTCAAGCGAGCCGAGCCACTGGTAGCCGTCGACCTGGTAGCCACGCAGCGTGGCCTTGAGCGAGGCGGGTACCGTAAAGTCCATCTTGCCGAGCGTGTCCAGGCGCTCGACGGTACGGCGGAACGCAGCGTCGCGATCGGCCTCAAGCGCCGGCGTGCGCGCAAGCATGCTGTCGACGAACAGGGTACTCGACGCGGGGAGCGACACGCCGTCGAGCAGGTCGACAGCATCGACACCCAGGTCCTCGGCAAGACCAAACGCGGCCCGGGCGCCCTCGTCCAGGCGAATGATGTCGCCCGACGTGAGACGCGCAAACGTCTGGTGACGCTTGTACGAATCGAGATAGACGGCAAGGTCCGCGGCCGAAAGCCCGCTCGCACCCAGCTCGACATCGAGCAGATTGCTCTTGACGGTCGCACGCACCGAAAGCTTGGGCGCAGGGCGGACCGAGATCTGGCGCAGACGGTCGCTGAGCATGACCTCACCCAGCTCGGACAGGGCGGACAGGCCCTCGGTCAGCAGGCAGAACAAGCTCTCGTCATCGCGCTCCTCAAACGCCAGGCCGCCCTCGTAAAAGTCGAAATACAGGGCCGCCGTGTCCATAACGCGAAACTCCGCCACCTCGTCGCGGGGCGGCACGCCGGGGCGTTGCTCTTCGAAGGGGCTGCCCGGAGCGCCCAGGCTAAAGAGATCCGCCGACCAATCGCCGTAGGCAACCGTAATTTTGCAGGTCACGAGCCCATCGTCGACGCCGATCGCCATAGCAAAGCTCGGCTCGGGTGCCACGGTATCGAGCACGGCGGGCGCGGTAAGGTCGGTATAGTCGCGCAAAATGGGCAGCGCCATACGACAGAACTCCCCCACCTGGTCGGCAGCGATATGGACCGGCGTGCGACAGGGCAGCAAGCGCGATAGGAACGGCGCCGCATGTTGGGCAAACGCCGTGTCGGTACGGCGCGCGCGGCGCGTGTCGACCAGGTAGGCAGCATCGCCCGATGCAAAGCAGTACATATCGGCGGGCAGGCGAAGGTCGTAGCTGCCGCCGACCGCCGGCGCAATCTTGGAGGCAAGGAGCGGCGGGCGCTTGGTCGGGGCTTCATCCTTCCCTTGCGGCGCCGGCTCGACCGCCACGTCATAGGTGCGATGCGTCGTCGTCCCCCGCGACCAGGCGGGCTCAAAAGAGATGGTCTGGCCGCGCAACAGGTCCAGCACATATACGATGCTATGCTCGGACAGCGGCAACTGACGCTCGGCGACAAAACCGCTGCGGGCAAAGTCGTACGACGCCGAACGTGAGCTTGTGATGTCATCGAGATAGGCAACTGTCGTCACGACAAGGTTGAGCAGCTTTGTCGACACGTCTTCGAAGGCTTCGGGCGTATGGACAAACGTGAGCTTCTTGCCGTACGAGAAGGTGCCGCCGCGCACGTAGGCATCGGCCATGCCGTCGATGTCCTTGACCACGTAGGACACCGAACCGCAGCGAATGCGGAACTCGAGCGCCCAGCTAAAGCGGTCGGCAAACAGTGGATTGTAGTACGGCACCAGCGAGGGCTCCAACGCCGCTTTGGGGGCGTCGGGACCAACGGCACCGGCAAGCTTGCGGCGCATGCTCGCCAGCTCATCCATGCGCGCGTCCGAAAGATCGGAGAGCGCCGCCATGAGGCTGGGACTCGTGGGGACAGGTGCTGGGAAGGGAAAGTTGGGGTTGACCGTGGGCGTTGTAGGCGCGGGACGCGCGGACTGTTTGGGCTGAGCCGCAAACGTGCGGACCGGCGTGCGCAAACCTTCGACGGGCTCGGCGCCGCTGGCATCCAAATACGCCAGCGCCGTGGCGATGGCGTGCTTGCACATGCCGGGGTAGCGATAGGCAGCGGGGCAATCGCAGTCGTAGTCGATCACCTCGTGCTCGTCCATGTCAAGCGCCACGTGCGTCTTGTACAGGTCGCCGCGCGAGCCGCGCACCGAGCCCTCAACCGTCACGTTTTTGGAGAAGCGCGAGCCGCTGTCCTCGATCGACAGAACGGCGCCGTTGAGCATGAGCGAACGCCCCTTCATAAAGGTTCCGCTCAACGCCGCCTCTTTGCGAAGCGCCTGCACAAACGTCCCCTGCGCCATCACTTCCTCCAATCTCACCCGGGGTAGCTTAGATAACCGTCACGCGGCCTTGGTTGCCGACGATGGCCTTTGCCTCTGCCAGCAGCGGAATCGAGCGTGCATTGACCTTGGCCGGCACCTCAGCGCGCAGCACGCGCCCGTCGACTTGCTCAATAAAGATCTCCACGCGGTCGCCGCCCGGGTTGGTGGTGAGCACCGTGGCCAGGCGCGCCATATTGCCCTGGCTAAAGCGGCTGTTGGGCACCATGACCTCAAAGACCTTGGGCTTGTTTTTCTCCTCGCTAAGCTCCAGCGGCACAATCTCCTGCGCGATGATCTGGTCGCCGCGGTCCGAGCGCTCGAGCTTGCCCTTAATGCGCACAAACGCGTCGGACAGCTGCGCGCCGGTCTCGGGATCGACCTCGCCGTACAGATACCCCTCGGCCTCCTTGTAGGTCTTGGGGAACACCACGACCGTGGCCTCGCCTTCCATGTCCTCGAGCTGCACGATGCCCATGGGGTCGCCGTTTTTGGTCACGCGCTTGGACACGCTCGAGACCATGCCGGCCCACCACAGCGCCTTGCCCTCGGGAATCTCCTGGTTGATGGTACCGCCCGTGGGGTTTTGCACCTCATAGCCGGTGTCGATCTGCGAGAACGAAAAATCGCGCGCCTTGGCTAGTGCATACTCAAACGGACGCAGCGGGTGGTCCGAGACATAGATGCCCAGAACCTCTTTCTCCTGGCTCAGCTTAAGGTGGCGGTCCCATTCCTGGCCATCCGGATCGGGCACGCTCACCTCAAAGCCCGAGCCCTCAACGTCGCCAAACATATCGAAGAACGACGTCTGGCCGCTCGCGCGATCCTTCTGGCGCTTTACTGCGGCATCGATGATGTTCTCGGGGTTGTTCTTGTCCACAAAGTGCATCATCTGGCGACGCGGATACCCCGTGGAGTCGAAGGCGCCTGCCTTGATGAGCGATTCGATCACGCGACGGTTGGCCTGGCTCGAGTCCACGCGCTCGACAAAGTCGTGCAGCGTCTTAAACGGACCGCCCGCCTCGCGCTCGGCGATAATCGCCTGCGCCACGCCGGTGCCCACGCCGCGGATGCCGGCCAGACCAAAGCGCACGCCTTCCTTGGTAGCCGTGAACTCGGTGCCGGACTCGTTGACATCTGGCGAAAGCACGGGAATGCCGTCGTGACGGCACGCCGAGACGTAGTGCACGATCTTGTCGGTCTTGCCCGTATAGGACGTCAAAACGGCCGCCATGTACTCGTGCGGATAGTGCGCCTTGAGCCACGCCGTCTGCATAACCAGGATGGCGTAGCCGGCGGAGTGCGACTTGTTGAAGGCGTAGGATGCGAACTCGAGAACATCGTCCCAAATCTTCTGGGCGACCTCGCGCGTGTAGTTGTTCTTGATAGCGCCGTTCATCCAGTGGTCGTAGGTGGTCTCGTCCGAGCCATCCTCCCAGTGCAGCACCGTCGACGTGAGCAGCTTAATCTTTTTCTTAGCCACGGGCTTACGGATACGCGAGTCCGATTCGCCCTTGGAGAAGCCGCACATCTCGACGGAGATGAGCATAACCTGTTCCTGGTAGACCATGGTGCCGTAGGTTTCGCCCAGGATGTCGTCCAGGCGGTCGTCGTAGGAGACAGCCGGCTCCTTGCCGTTCATACGGTTGATGTAGGACGAGACCATGCCGGCGCCCAGCGGGCCCGGGCGGTACAGGGCGATCAATGCCACGACGTGTTTGTACTCGGTGGGCTTCATGTTCTTGATCGTGGCCGTCATGCCGGCGGACTCGACCTGGAAGACGCCGGCGGTGTGGCCGGAGCCCATGAGCTTAAAGATCTCGGGATCGTCAAAGGGAATCTCTTCCTCTTTGATGTCGATGCCGAAGTTCTTTTTGATGTTTGCCTTGGCCTTGGAGATAACCGTCAGCGTGCGCAGGCCCAAGAAGTCCATCTTGAGCAGGCCCATGTCGGCGACGGTATGGCCCTCGTACTGGGTAATCTCGACGCCGCCCTTGGTGTCGAGCTTGGTGGGCACGTGCTCGTTGACGGGGTCGCGGCAGATCAGAACGGCGCACGCGTGCACGCCCTCGCCACGGGTGAGGCCCTCGATCGAGAGCGCCGTGTCGATGATGCGGCGGGCGTCGTCGTCCTTTTTATAGGCCTCGGCAAAATCGGGGTTAAACAGATCCTCTTTGCCGGGTTGCTTTTCGAGCACCTGCTTGAGCTTGACCTTGGGGTCGCTCGAGACCATCTTGGACAGGCGCTGGCCCATGTAGACCGGATAGTCCAGCACGCGCGCGGCGTCGTTGATGGCTTGCTTGGCCTTAATGGTCGAGTAGGTGATGACGTGGGTGACCTTCTCGGGGCCGTAGAGCTGGCGAACGTGCTCCACGACCTCGAGGCGCCGCTCATCGTCGAAGTCCATATCGATATCGGGCATCTCGGTACGTTGCGGGGACAGGAACCTCTCGAACATCAGGCCGTTCTCGAGCGGGTCGAACGCGGTGATGTTCATGGCGTAGGCGACGATAGCGCCGGCGGCCGAGCCACGGCCGGGGCCGACGCCGATGCCGTTGTCCTTAGCCCATTGCACGTACTCGGCAACGATCAAAAAGTAGGCGGCAAAGCCCTTGTCGCAGATGACCTTGTATTCGTACTCAAAGCGCTCTTTGATGTTGACGCCACCGATCTCGCGCGTGGCCCAGTCGTCGCCATAGTGCTGGCGCAGGCCCTTCTCGCACTCGCGGCGGAACTGGCTCTCGTGCGTCTCGCCGGGATCGAGCAACGGAAAGCGCGGCAGGATGATAGAGTCCCAGTCCAGCTCAACGTAGCACTTGTCGGCGATCTCGAGCGTGTTGTCGCAGGCCTCGGGGCAATACGGGAACATCGCCCGCATCTCCTCCTCGGTCTTCATGTAAAACTCCGAGCCGGTCATGCGCATGCGGTTGGGGTCATCGACCTTGGCGTTCATGCCAATGCACATGATGACGTCCTGCACGGGCGCGTCCTCGCGGCGCAGGTAGTGGAAGTCGTTGGTGGCGATGACCTTGACGCCCACCTGCTTGGCGATGTCGATGAGCGTGCGGTCCATCTGCTCGTCGGTCAGGCCGTTGTCGGTGGTGATGCCGTGTTCCTGGATCTCGATGTAGAAGTCGCCGGGCTCGAAGGTGTCACGGAAGGTCTCGGCCCACTTGATGGCGCCCTCCATGTCACCGCGGTCGATGTACTTGGGGATGATGCCCGCGATGCAGGCGCTCGTGCAGATCATGCCCTTGGCGTGGCGGCGCAGGTTGTCGAGCGTCACGCGCGGCTTGTAGTAAAAGCCCTGCACGGCGGCCTCGGAAACCGTCTGCATCAGGTTGACGTAGCCCTCCTGGTCCTTGGCCAGAAGGATCATGTGGTAGAGCTCGGGCTTGTGGTCGCGAGCAAGGGTCTCGTCCGGCGTAAAGTAGACCTCGCAGCCAAAGATGGGCTTGATGACCAGGGGCGGCTTGAGCTCGTCGATGTTGCCCTTCTCGTCCCACATGGCCATGTCCTTCACATACTGGGCATGCTCGCGCGGGTTTTCCTCGGGATCGGGCTCCACCAGCTCGTCGCGGCGGTCCTTTTCCAGGAAGGCCTTGTCGTGGCTCCAGGTTTTGTACTCGGGCGTGTTGTGGTTGACGGCGTCGCAGGCCAGCGCCAGGTCGGGCACGCCATACATGTAGCCGTGGTCGGTAATGGCCACGGCGGGCATGCCCAGCTCAACGGCACGGTTGACCATATCCTGGATACGGGTTGCGCCGTCGAGCATGGAAAAGACAGTGTGGTTGTGCAGATGGACGAATGCCATGTGATGAGCTCCGATGCGGGTTCGTGTTCTGACTGAACGATTTTACCCCACGGCACGGACAGCACCCGAACCTAGCCAAACCCACACGGCTCCTCTTGAGTTGCGGTGAAATAGTTCCCGCTTGGGCCATCTGGGCCGCAATACAGGAACTATTCCACCGCAAGCTATCTGAGGGCTAGAGATTGTAGGTGACTACTTGGGGCTCGGCGGGATTGACGAAGAGAGTCGGATCGGCCTGCTCCACGCGAACGAACTTGACGGTCACAGCCTCAAAGCCCGCCCTGCGCAGAACGTCGGCGTAGACGCGCGCCTGCAGGGCGTGCTTCTCCTGCAGCTGTTCCGGCGTCTCGTCCGGCGCGCCGCCCGTCTTGTAGTCGATGACCAGCGCACATGACGAATCCGCCGGGTTCGTCGCCAAAGCGTCGATGGCGCCCTCGGCATAAGCACCGTAGCGAGCGATGTCCTCGTCCTCGCAGCCCAGTGAAAAGAACGGCACCTCGGCGCGAACGCACGGCCACGCGAGCAAGTCGGCACGAACAGCCGACTTGAGCCAGCGGTCCAGGGCAACGTCGAAGCGCTCACGCTGCTCCGGCGTCAGGCACCACAGGCGCGCCAGCGCATCGGCACGCTCAGCGGGCAGCGCATCGGCACCCATCTCGATCAGCCACTGGCAGGCGGCATGGAACGCCGAGCCCAGCGCCATGGGGTTGCCGGCGGGCTCAACGGCAGCCACGTCTGCATCCGTCATCTCCGAGCCATCCGACTCCGCATCATCGCCGGCCTCGTCCATGGGCACGTGTGCCTCGGCGGCACGATCTTCCGTCTCGGCATGGAGCGCCGCGGCGATTGACGAGTAGCTATACGAGTCACGCGCCGGGAACGGACAGATGCCCATGCGCACGCCCACCGCCTGGGGATACACAAGCTCAAACGCATCGGGCGACGGGTCGGCGGGGCCGGGCGCGACCGGGCGATCGGCGGCGGCATTGGCGCCCTCCGGCTCCGCATCGCCGCGGACAAGCCTGCCCTCGGCATCCAGTGAAGCGTTGGCCTCAAACGCCTGCTCGCCAAAGGTAAAGTTCGCGAGCGAAATGAGCTCGTAGTCGCCCGGCTGGGAGTTGTCGAACACCAGGCGGTCGGCATCGAGCTGCGGCATGTCCAGAGCGTCGGTCGGCAAAATACGGCGCAGCACGTCGTAGGTCAGATCGGTCTCGACGTCGAAGGTCGGCGCACACAGCTTGCCACGGCTCACGCCGGCATCCATCGCCAAGATCACCAGCTCGCGCGCACGCGTCATGGCAACGTAGAGCAAGCGGGCCCGCTCCTCGAGCGAAAGCCGCAGGTCGTCGTTGCGCAGGCGAGCAAATGCCTCGGCGGGAGAACCCGTCGCGCAGACGTCCTCCATGAGCTCCGGCGGCAGCCACAGCGACGTGCCCTTGCCCTTAAACGCATGCTCAAACTGCTTTTTGACGTCGTCGCCCTTCACAAAGGTTCCGTCGGCGAGCTTAACGCCGTCGAAGCGTGCCGGCAGTGCCACGACCTGCGCTCCACCCTCGACGCGACCCATCTGTGCCGCACCCGAGGACTTACGCACGCCAAAGCACTCCGCGACCGCCACGACCGGATATTCCAGACCTTTGGAGGCGTGCACCGTCATGATGCGCACCGCGCCGTCGCCCTCCTCGTTGAGGGCACCCGGGGCTTCCTTGCCCGCCAAGAAGCGGTCGAAGGCCAGCGCGATGGAACGCGGCGAGTTACCGAACTCGGCCTCCGCCTCGGCCACGGCGTCGAGTGCCTTGAGCACGTTGGCGGCAATGGCCTTGCCCTCGGGACCACGCTGCGCCAGACGCACAAACCAGCCGGAGGCGTTGACCACGTCGCGCGCGATGGCGGCGAACGAATCGCGGCCCACACGACGAAGCGCATACCGCAGCACCTCGCGGGCGCGCGTCACGAGCGGCAAGTCTTGCAAACCCGGCACGTCGAAATCGCTCATGATGCCCGCATCGATGTTGCGGCGCGAGGTCTCCCCCGTCTCGCTATCGAGCTTGGTCGCCAGCGCCAGGAACTCCTGGACGCCGAGCGCAAACATCGGCGAGGCCAGCAACGGCATAAGGCCCTGCGCCGTATCGGCCGGATTGGCGAGCGCACAGACCAGGGCGCGCACCGTCTGCACCTCAGCAGCCTGCGCAAAGACCGAGCCGCCCGCGATGACGCAGTCGAGCCCCTGGTCGCGGAAGGCCTGGGCGTAGACGTCGGCGTTGGTCATGCGGCCCAGCAGCAGCACCATGCCGCCCTGGGGCTGGCCGGCATCGGCAAGCGCGCGGAAGCGCTCGGCGATCGCACGGGCCTTGGCCTGCGTGCGCTCCTGCGTACTGCCGCCGGCAACAAAGAGGGCCTGGCGACGCGAGGCGTCTGCCACCAGCGTGTTCTTGCGGCCGTCGCTCGCTTCAAGATCCAAAAAGCCCTGCATCAGGCCGCCGTCATCGCCGTCGAAGACGCGTGCCACGTAACGCAGCACCTCGTCATGGCTGCGGAAGTTGCGCACGAGCTTGACGAGTTCGCCGGCAGGGGCGTCGGCCACGGCAGTCGCCTCGGGCGCGGCAGACGAGCCCACCTTGCGCTCCTGACGACGGAACACCTCGACCTCGGCGCCACGGAAGCGATAGATGGACTGCTGCGCATCGCCCACGGTGCACAGCGCGCGCTCCCCCGCACCCGTCAGGTAGCGTATCAGATCGACCTGCATCTGGTCGGTATCCTGAAACTCATCGATCATGACCATCTTAAAGCGGCCCTCGTACGCAGCACGGATGGCCGGGTAATCGCGCAGGGCCTCGTAGGCCATACGCAGCAGGTCGTTATTATCGAGGGCGGACTGGGCAGCCTTCAGCGCGCGATACTCGGCCTCCACGGAACGGGCCAGGCCCACCAGCGCATCGAGCGCCGGGGCACCGCAGGCAAGCACGATATTGATAAACGCATCGGCGGCCTCCGCCTTGAGCAGCTCGGCCTGCTCCTTAGGGAATGCCTTGCTCGCGCGCGGCATGGTGCACGACATCATGAGTCGCGCCGCATCGGCCATGGTCTTGCCGCTCGCCTCGAACGCGTCGATGGCATCGAGCGCCGCCTGCGCCTTCTCGGTCGAGGCCTTGCTCGCACCCAGCGCCGCGCGATAGGCATCGGCGAGTGCCGAGGTATCGGCCTGGCCGCGCGCCACGCGCACGTCGTCCATACCGCCCGGCAACTGGCTCGACAGCTCCAGCAGGTCGCGCACCAGAGCCTTGATGGTCGTACCGCCGCCAAAGGAACCGCCCTCGCCCGCCATGGGATACCAGGCATAGAGGGCCTTGAGCGATGCCGCGAGCTCGGGGGCGGCATCGGGTGCCGTCGCGCGACCCAGCACATGCTCAACAGCCTGGTCCATGAGCTCGTCGGTATCGGTGAGCACCGTGAACTCGGGGTCGATGCCCAGTTCCAGCGCGTGCGCGCGCAGGATACGCGAGCACATGCCGTGAATGGTCGAAATCCACGCGTCGTCGACGGTCAGTGCTTCCTCGTCCATGCCCTCGTCGATAAGCGCACGGCGCACGCGGTCGCGAATCTCGGCCGCGGCATCTTTGGTAAAGGTAATGGCGAGCACCTGGTCCAGATGCTCAACGAACGGACCGGATTCGGGCGAGAGCGCATAGACGATGCGGCGCGTGAGGGTAAAGGTCTTACCCGAACCGGCGCCCGCCGAGACAAACAGCGGGCGGTCGAGCGTTTTGACAATCTGCAGCTGTTGCGGCATCAAAGTCGAAAGATCCATGGTCTACACGTCCCTCCTTACAAACGTTCCTTCGTGGTTATACGAGCAGCGCGCATGCGCGGCCTGAGCCGACGCCGGGTCGACGGCGGCAACGTTGCCCGCCTCGAGCTCGCGCAGGCGCTCGGCGATGCCGGCCTCCACGCGATCGAGCAGGGCATCGAAGTCCATGCTGCCGCCCTCGCCCGGGAAGCCCTTCTTGAGGCCCGGGATGCGACCGTCACCGCGCTCTTCCTCGAGCAACTCGGCGCTCGCCGCACCGCGCAGCGCGGGCTTGCCGCCCTTGGTCGAAAAATAGAGCGCTGCACGGGTATCCAAGCCCAGTGCCCGACGCATGGCCTGCGCGTAGATGAGCGTTTGGGTATGGGGCGGCAGCCAGCGCGGGTCGTCGATGGGAGCCTCGCCCGTCTCCTCGTCACGCACCGTGGGGTCGGCAAGCTTAAACTCCTCAACGCCCGAACGATGCTTGTAGTCGATTACCACGGCGCGGTTCTCGGCGTCCACATCCACGCGGTCGATGCGCCCGCCGAGCGGCCAACCGGCATACTCGACCTTAAGCTCATTAAAGGCGAACTCAAGGTAGCGTGGCGCAAAGGGGGCAAGTGCCTCGGACTCGTAGGCGAGCACGCCTTCCAGCTGCGGCAGAATCTCGGCCACCTGACGTTCCTCTACCGGAGAGAGCGGCACGAGCGGACGCTCGGCACCGCGCTTGCCGGCGTGCTCGGCCAAGGTCTCGTCAAAGACCTCGCGCAGCAGCTCCTGTGCGCGCGGCAGGTTCTCGGGCGTCACGCGCTCCATACCCTCTTGGGGCAGACGGGCATGCAGATGCTCCAGCACGTCGTGGACAAAGTTGCCCTTCTCCATGTTGCCAAAGCCCGCGTCGATAGACTGGGGCTTGACGCGATACGACACGAACCAGCACAGTGGGCAGGTAGAATAGGCCTCGATCTGCGAGGCGGACGTCAGACGCGGCACGAGCGGCGCGTCCTCGCCCTCGCCATCGCGACGGCGCAGGACCAGATACGGAATGGCTTCATCGCTCAGATGCTGAGGAGCTTCGCAGGTCACGCGCTCGCGTCTAAAACCTTCGCCTGCAGCGGGATCAAAGTCGGCGATGATATCGCCCTCGCCCACGCGCGTGGGCTTGGCAGCGCCAGCGGCCTCGGCATGTGCCCGCAGCTCGGTCCATACGGCTGCCGGGTAGCACTCGCGCGCCTGGCGATCGTGCGTCACGCGGGCGAGCGCGACCGGACCGCTCGCCGCCTGCATCGCACGGCCAAAGCGCACGCGCAACAGGGCGGCGGGCTCCAAAGACACGCCGTCGCGGCGCAGCTCGGCCGTCAATGTGGCAAGCGGGCCCTCTTCGTGCGAAAGCGGATAGCTGTCCAGGTCGACATCGGCAAACAGCACGGCATCGTAGCCGCCAGGACGCAAAACCGACGCATCGGCAAGCGACACGAAGCGCACTTGTGCCCGTGGCGTGCGATCGACCTCGTAGGTCGCGTAATCGTAAGCGGTACTGCGCTTGTCCACCTTAGTTCGAACGCCGTCGAGAACCGGCACGGTCGCGGCCTGCGACACGTCGAGCGCGCGAGCATCGTTCATAAGGATGTCGATGGCATGGTGCAGCAAAGCCGTCTCTGCCTGACGACGGGCCTGGCCGTCAAGGCCGCCTAGAGCGCGATCGGGCAGTGCCTCGGCAACGGCGAGCATGGCCTTGAGCGCCGTCACGGGTTTGTCGCGCCACAGCGCCTGAAACACGTCCGAGACCACGCATGGCACGTTCTTAAACCAGTTTTCTTCGCTTGCCGCCTTGCGGGCGCCCCTCACCTGGCCCTGCACGCTCTGCAGCAGGCTCTTGACGCCCGTAGTGGTCTTGCTGCGCGACAGGCGCATGTTCTTGTCAAAGCCGCGGGCGCTCGCGGCGTCGGCACCCGAAAGCGGGCTATAAATCCAGTCGGTAAGCTCTGGAGCGGGCCACCACTCGGTCTTGGAAGCGGTGCCCTCATCGGCGGCTTTCATACGCTCGATCAGGTTGGCGAGCGCCGTAAACTGCCTGCCCGCGATGGACTGGGAAAACGCCGTAAACTCAGTTGTCTCGGAAGCGATATGACGAGCCGCCAGACGAGAGGCGAGCTCACCGAACAGCTGGGGTGCCCGGGCAGAAACAACGAGCACGCGCACAGGGTCGGCAGGTGTCGCGGCGCCGTCGACCTCGGAACCCTGGCACGCTTTCACCAGATCATCAATTGCGTTCGCATAAGCATGAGCACGGGCATGGGGGCCAGCGATCTCAATAAAGGCAGGCTGAGCGGCGGTCCCGCAAGCGGCATCAGACGCGACGGCGTCCTCCCCCAGCGGCGCGGCCTCAAACAGCACACCGCGGGCATCAAATGCCGCGGCAAGCTCCTCGCGCATCGCCGCCTGCTCGCGGGCAAGCAGCACGACGACCTCTCCTCCATTGTTCGCCACGGCAGACAGCAACTCGAGTAGACCGTGCGTAAACGACGTGATACCGCGCACGCATACGGCGCGAGTGCACGCTGGCAGGCTATCGGCCAGGACACCGGCCATAATGTCGGCTGCCTCGCAGGGCTCGACCATATCTCGACGGTCCAAACCGCCCGCGTAGGCACGCAAAAGCTCAAACACACGAGCCTCGGCATCGCTTTTTGGCTCAGGCTGGCAATTGTTGCCACCGCATCGCTCGGCCGTCGTCCCCGCCACACCCGGCAGCACATCGCGGGCCATGCGCGCGAGCATGCGCACCGTGCCCTGGCTACGCGAAAGCGGCTGCAGGTCGGCATCGTCGCGGCGGGCAATCATATCCGAAAACAGCATCTGACGTTGCAGGTTGTCGACGAAACCGCGCCCGTCGCCCAAAAGCTCCCAAAGCGAGCGAAGCCACGATGCGGGTGTCTTGTAGTCGATACCCAGCGAAATGCCGGCTTCCGCCGCATCATGACGGCACAGATCGAGCTCGGCAAACGTTGGTGCCAGCAACACGGCACGCCCGTGACGGGCAATAAGGTCGGCAAGCAGCGCCGACTCGGCATCGCTCAAATCCGTGCCGGCATTGGTGGTATAGATTCGAACAGGCATGGTCCTCCGCTCAAACTGTTCGCAATAATCAATGCATCCATCCTACCCGCCCAAGCGGACACATTGCCACCGCAGCTCCATCTTTTGGTACAAAGCAACCTGACCCCAACGCACCAGCCAATTGCGGGCATATAAAAACCGCCCCCGGAGGAGCGGTTTTGTACAATTCGTTTATGGCGCGGCCTACTCGCCGTCCTCCAGCTTAATGAGGATTTTGCGGTAGCCACCGTACTCGCCGTTGAGCGCCTTGGACACACGGCTCACCGTGGTGGACGAAGCGCCAGTACGGGCTTGAACCTCAACATAAGGCTCGCCCTCATCCAGATAACGCGCAACCTGCAGACGTTGCGAAAGATCGCATATCTCGCGCGGCGTGCAGATATCGGTCAAAAACGCTTGGATATCCTTCTCGTCGTCCAAAAGGCTAAATGCGTGGACCAGCTGCTTGACATCAGGCTTGTCAAACATGTTCTCGATATTCATCGATCACCGCCAAACCCGCCAAAAGGCATCGAAGTTGATACTGACATCGGGCATCGTTCGCCCGTTCTATGCAATAGGGCAACGCCTGTGGCTTTTGCCCGTAGCAGTTTAGCACACCACCAAACTAAAGCGACAAGACTCTCTGCCAGCGGCGCGTTTTTCAGGACGAACGCCGTTTAGAAACCGAATGCGCACGTAAGCTCCACGAATATTTGAGACAATGGGCGCCCAAACAGGACCGTGCCCGCGCATCTATCCGAGTTGCAAAGGCATGTGCCCCTCACGCCCCCTCACCACGCCATGCGCAAGAAAGGATTCCCACCATGCGCTTTTTGCTCAACTGGCTTTTGACCTCAATCGCCATCGCGATCGCAACGTTTCTCGTCCCCGGCATTCAGCCCTTCGGCATGGCCGACGCCTGGGTCTGCTTTGCCTTCGTGGGACTGTTCCTCAACATCGTCGACTCGCTCGTCAAGCCGTTCCTGACGGTCATCTCGCTGCCGCTCACTATTATCACGCTTGGTATTTTTCAGCTCGTAGTCAACAGCTTTATGCTCGAGCTGGCCAGCTACCTGTCGGTCAATCTGCTGGGCGCGGGCATCTCCATCGCCGGCTTTGGATCGGCCTTTATGGGCAGCATCCTGGTATCCATCATGCGCAGTATTCTCGACAGCATCGCCGAGGGCTAGAGCTGTTCAATACGAACCGTCATATCGACCCAAAACAAAGGCCGCCCATCGCAAAAATGGGCGGCCTTCTTATTTGCCAAGTCTCAAAGGACGAGAGAATCTACCATTTCTACCCCGTCCCCAAATGCAGGTGTGGGTTAGATGACGTAGTCGTAGCCATGGTTGGGAGCGACAAGTTGATCGAGCGTCACGCCGTCGAGATAGTCGTTGATGAGCTTGTCCAGGTTCTTCCACACGTCGAGCGTGGGGCACTCATCCGAACGTGAGCAGCCCTTGCAGTCGCCATCCAGGCAGGCGACCGGCGCCAGGCTGCCCTCGGTCAGGCGCAAGATCTCGCCCACCGTGTACTGCTCGGGCGGGCGCGTGAGCACGTAGCCGCCGCCCTTGCCACGCATGCCCGAGAGCATGTTGGCACGTACTAGCGTAGCCAAGATGTTCTCGAGATATTTCTCGGAAATCCCCTGTCGCGCCGCGATCTCTTTGAGCGGGATGCGACCGGCCGCCTGGTGCTCGGCCAGATCGACCATAACGCGCAGGGCATATCTGCCCTTAGTAGAAACCAACATGTATAGTGCTGCCTTTCGGTCATTTAGTCCGTAGAAATTCTAGCCGAAAAATTGGTTTTGAAAATACCCATTCCCGTCAAGATGGTTAATCGACTCGTAATAATCTTCTATTTCCTATTGCGTTACTAGGCTTTAGTGTCTACTATGCTTGCCAACAGCAAAACGAACAACCTATAAGGTTTGTGGGTTTCGCTGCTACACACACCGTAAAACCACACGGTATCCAGTCATTTGAACACTTTGGAGGTTCATCATGAGCAAGGTTTACACGTCCATCGATCAGCTTATCGGCCGCACCCCGCTCCTGGAGCTCACTCACTTTGAGGCCGATGAGGACCTCAAGGCCCGCGTGCTCGTCAAGCTGGAATACTTCAACCCCGCCGGATCCGTCAAAGACCGCGTCGCCAAGAACATGATCGACGAGGCCGAGAAGGCCGGCAAGCTCGTGCGCGGCGGCGACTACACCATCATCGAACCCACGAGCGGCAACACCGGCGTCGGCATCGCCTCGGTGGCGGCGGCTCGCGGCTACAAGGTGATCATCACCATGCCCGAGACCATGTCCGTCGAGCGCCGCAAGCTTATGCAGGCATATGGCGCACAGCTCGTGCTCACCGACGGTTCCAAGGGTATGAAGGGCGCCATCGCCAAGGCCGAGGAGCTGCAGAAGGAGACCCCCAACAGCATTATCGCCGGCCAGTTTGTGAACCCCGCCAACCCCGCCATCCACAAGGCCACGACCGGTCCCGAGATCTGGGACGATACCGACGGCAAGGTCGACATCTTCGTCGCCGGCGTCGGCACCGGCGGCACCGTGACCGGCGTGGGTGAATTCCTCAAGGAGCAGAACCCCGAGATTCAGGTTGTCGCCGTCGAGCCCGCCACCTCCCCGGTACTCTCTAAGGGCCAAGCCGGCCCGCACAAGATCCAGGGTATCGGCGCCGGCTTTGTGCCCGACGTCCTCGACACCCAGGTCTATGACGAGATCATCCCCGTCGAGAACGACGACGCCTTTGCCACCGGCCGCGCCGTGGGCCACAAGGAGGGCGTGCTCGTGGGCATTTCGTCCGGCGCCGCCGTGTGGGCCGCGCTGCAGCTGGCCAAGCGCCCCGAGAACGAGGGCAAGACCATCGTGGCGCTGCTCGTCGACACCGGTGAGCGCTACCTGTCCACGGCACTGTTCCAGGACTAGAGCTTCTCGTTCTTAGAACGAGTCCAAGGCACGCCGGCCTCCCCTCTCTCTTCTGGCGGCCTGGGCTCATCCCAACAGGGTGTCCCACATGACGCCCGAACTTGCTACAATGTCTGCGGCGCGGAACCAGCCTCCCGCGCCGCTTTTCTTTTTTGGCCACATGCCACCAAGGAGAACCTCCCCATGCACAACAAGCGCGTGCTCGTCGCCATGAGCGGCGGCGTCGATTCCAGCGTGACCGCGTATCTGCTCAAAAGTCAGGGTTACGAATGTGTCGGTGCCACCATGCGCCTCACCTGCCCCGCACCCGATCCCGCAACAGGCATGAGTAAGGTCGATCGCGACATCGCCGATGCAAAGGCTGTCGCCGAGCGCCTGGGGATACCCCACCATGTGCTCGACCTGCAGCAGACCTTCGACCGCAACGTTATCGAGCGCTTCGTGACTGCCTACCAGGAAGGACTGACGCCCAACCCGTGCATCATCTGCAACCGCCATATTAAGTTTGGCGCGTTGCTCGATGCAGCGCTCGATATGGGCTGCGACTACATCGCCACAGGTCACTACGCCAAAACGAGCCAGGCGTCCGACGGCACCTGGCAGCTGTACCGTGGCGAGGACCCCAAGAAGGACCAAAGCTACTTTTTGTATTCGCTTACGCAGGAGCGCCTGGCACGCACAATCTTTCCGCTGGCAGGCCTGGACAAGGAGCACGACGTGCGCCGCATTGCCGCCGAGCAGGGCTTCATCAACGCCAAGAAGGCCGAAAGCGAGGATATCTGCTTTATTCCAGACGGCGACTACGCGGGCTATATCGAGCACCGCTGCGGACATGCCGCTGCACCGGGCGACATTGTGTGGCGCGACGGCAGCGTGGTCGGACGCCATAACGGCGCGTTGCGCTATACCATCGGCCAGCGCAAGGGCTTGGGCGTCGCGATGGCGCATCCCGTGTATGTGACGGGCGTCGACACCGTCAACAACACCGTGCATCTGGGCGAGGCCGAGGACCTGACGGCCACAGCGCTCACGGCCAACGACTGGATCTGGAGCGCCCCCGCCGACCGCATGGAAGCAGGGCTCGATGCCGGCGGCATTCGCGTGGGCGCCAAGCACCGCTACCGTCAGAAAGACCAGGCAGCGACCCTTACGCGCGGCGAAGACGGGCAAATGCTGCTGACTTTTGACGAGCCGCAGCGAGCCATCGCCCCCGGCCAAGCCGTTGTAGTCTACCGCGGCGACATCGTCCTCGGCGGCGGCACGGTAACCGGCGCACTTAAGTAGCCGCGGGTTTATCGCTGCACGTGTCGAAGTACCTCAACGGCGGCACTAACCTCGATTACGCGACGCTCGAGGCCACGGCAAATGGCCTCGAGTCGACCCTCCGCCGTCGCCCATTCGCTCTGCGAAAGAATCTCGATCGCCTCATCAACAAATCCGTCGAGTCGCGATGCGTCGAACCAACCGAGTGAGTCCGCAAGCGCCAGCTGGACGGAAGGGTCAGGCCCAAACGGCTTAGCGGAAAACCCAAACTCCCCAGCTGCGAGCACGGCAGTTGGCACGTTGTACCACAGGCAGTTGCCGCTATCGAACAGCGGAGCAGGTTTTATCTCCAGGGTGTCGACATTGCGGATGATGCCGAAGTTTCGCCAATGGCGGTCGCTGTTGGCCAAAAGGGCATCGCAAACGATCATCTGCGACATAGACCTTCTCACGGCAGCCTCGTCTGCTCCATGCTTACCAAGGAAGCGGCAGTACCGGTCGTACGTCGAGTTTCCTCGCTGGCCGCCAAGGGCGTTCTTAACGTAAACAGCCGGAACATATTCCTCGCGGCCGTCAAGAAAGTCGTCGCACAGACACACAGGGCCATCGAACATCCGCTCAACCGTATAAGGAACAAACTCGCCCTCCGATAGCAGGCGGCGATGCAGTGCCGTTGCGACCGCCTCGTTAAAGGGACGTTGATCGTCCATGCCGCACCCCTTGACCAGAACGCGAACACCGTTGCGAATCATCCACGATTTAGGGAGCTCGCCCTCGGACGTGTTATCCGGATTATTAAGACCGATGCCCTCCAGCCAACCCGAACGCCCCTCGGGCGCCGATCGCTCAAATTCGTTCTCAAAGTAATTGATGTTTTGCCATTTGAGTTCGTCGCAATCGGCCGGCCGCAGCCAATAACAATCCGAAAGCGATAGGCCCAGGCACCGAACCGGAACCTCGATGCCACTGGCAATCCCCAGTTCACGATAGCGCGAGATAAGCCCAGGGCGAACATCGGGCACCAACCGATGCCCCCACCACGCGTTGAGCTCCCGCTTATTCACCGTTGGAGAAGAACTCGAGCATGTGCCGAACGGCATTCGTTGCGCATCGAGGACCTCGGCGATTTCGAAGGAAAACTCGCGCGTCGGATCAAATGAGACATGCGCGACCTCATGGTCGGCCGACATCAGCGTAAACTTGCGTCCCACATCGGCCGCAGGACGGCGTCCTCGCTTGCGGACCTTTTGATAGGCGATCGCAGAATTGTACTCGACCATCTTCCGGCCGCCCACAATATCGCACACAAGCGTCCCCGATGCGGCAAGTTGCGATATGCGGGCTTTCGTAACGCCCAACAGGTGGGCCGCATCACCCATAGATAAGTACTCAGATGTATTCATATGCCGCATCACCTCGTTAAGTATTCCAAACGTAAAGTTAATTGGTTACATACAGCATAATACTAAACAGACTGAAGCGAAAAAAGGCCCGAGCAATCGGGCCTTAGAGCAATTGGTCAGCCGAGTCGCAAGCTGCTCCCCTAGCGTTGTACGTAGGCTCGGACCAGCTCGTAGGTGTTGCGCACGCCGTCGATGTGGCTGCGCTCGTAGTTGTGGCTCGCGTACACGCCGGGGCCGATCAGGCCGTGACGGATGTCGTAGCCGGCAGAAAGCGTGGCCTCAACATCGGAGCCGTAGTGCGGATACACGTCGATGGCGTAATCGAGCTCCAGCTCGCGCGCGATGTTGGACAGCGTGGTTACCAGGTCGTAGTTGTACGGACCGCCCGAATCCTTGGCGCAGATTGAAACCATGCGCTCGGTGCAGCCCAGGTCGTCACCCACGCAGCCCATGTCCACGCTAATCATCTCGCGCGTGTCGGCCGGCACAAAGGCACCGCCGTGGCCGACCTCCTCGTACACCGTAAAGAGCAGCGATACCTTGCGCGAAAGCGTCACCTCGCCAGCGGCGACGGCACGCGCCAAGCCCAGCAGAATCGACGCGGACAGCTTGTCGTCAAGGAAGCGACTCTTGATGTAGCCGCTCTCCGTCACCGTGGTACGCGGGTCCATAGCGATGATGTCGCCGGTCTGAATACCCAGCTCGAGCACATCGTCCTTGCTGTCAACGTTCTCGTCGAGCAGGATTTCCATGTTCTTCTCGATGGTCTTGACCGGCTCATCGGCCACATGCGCCGAAGGCTCGGTATTGAGGACCACGCCCGTGTAGACATTGCCGTCACGCGTGTAGACGGTGCAGTTCTCGCCATCGGCCGTAGACCACTGGTGCCCACCAAGCGTCGTGGGACGCAGGCGGCCATTGTCCTTAATGGAGCGCACCATGGCACCCAGGGTATCGACATGGCTCGCCAACACAAGCGGCTCGCCCTCGCCACCAAGCTCAACGAGCACGTTACCCTTATTAGAACGCTCAGGCCCAAACCCCATATCGCGCAGGGTCTCCATCAGATAATCAGTCGCCGCACGGGTATAGCCCGTAGGCGAAGCAATCGAGGTAAGCGTCTTCAACTGGCCAGTAATATAGGAGAGCGTCTCCTCTAGAGAAGCATCAATATTAGAAGTCATATGCATCCTTCCAAGTAAAACTAAGACCGAGTCCCGATTTTAACCGTTCTGCACGTGCAATGCCCCAGGAGCCGAGCCGCCTCCAGACGTCCCCGCACCGGTTTTGTGCACGTGCACGGTTTACAATCTCAATCTTGCATAAATCCTATCGGTATTTGCATAGAAATGAGGTATCTTTTTGCTTCGTCTCAGGGTGCCCCACCTTGGACCGTGCAAAAAACGGAGTATTCAGCACCGTGGGCCCCAACGGCCCCATCACGAACGACAAAACGACGCGGTTACAGCAGTGTTGCAGGTCGTCGCAAAGCAGAAACTCAGTAACAACCCCCTCCACTCATCGATAGCCCGCCCACAATGGCTGTCGATGGGCGCCTGCGGGTCACTACCGCCCATTCACAACGTTATGCATTTTTAAGAGCTTGTTGAATACTCCCAAAAATGCACGCAGGGAAGTGCACCACCTATCCGCAGCGGACAGTAAGCCTTGGTTTTGTCCGTCTCAGGGCATCGACGCAGCACAAAAAGCCCCGCCGTGCGTAGCACGGCGGGGCCAGCGGCAAGTCAAAAGACCATACACCTACGGACGAAGGGCCACCAAACTGAGTTAGGCAGCCGGGCAGATCTTCTTGAAGAGCTCGATGACGTCGTCGAGCGTCGCCTCGCGCGGGTTACCCGGGAAGCAGGCGTCGGCCATGGCGTCCTTGGCCAGGACCTCGATCTCGTCGGCCTTCATGGCCTCGCAGACATGCGGGATGTTCACGTCGGCGGAGAGTTGCTTGACGGCGGCGATGGCGGCGTCGGCAGCCTCGTCGGTGCTCATGCCCGTGGTGTCAACACCCATGGCAACGGCAACCTTGGCCAGGCGCTCGGCGCAAACCGGCTTGTTGAACTCCATGGCGATCGGCAGCAGCATGGCGCAAGCGACGCCGTGCGGAGTGTCGTAGTGGGCAGACAGGGTGTGAGCCATGGCATGGTCGATGCCCAGGCCGACGTTGGAGAAGCCCATGCCGGCGACATACTGGCCAAGAGCCATGCCCTCGCGGCCGGAGCCGGGCTGACCGGACTTGGCCTCGGCAACGGAGTCGCGCAGGTTCTCGCTGATCAGCTTAATGGCCTCAAAGTGGAACATGTCGGAGAGCTCCCAAGCACCCTTGGTGGTGTAGCCCTCGATGGCGTGGGTCAGAGCATCCATGCCGGTAGAAGCGGTCAGGCCGGCGGGCATGGAAGCCATCATGTCGGGGTCGACGACGGCGACCTCAGGGGCGTCGTTGGTGTCGACGCACACGAACTTGCGGACCTTCTCGGGGTCGGTGATGACGTAGTTGATGGTCACCTCGGCGGCGGTACCGGCGGTCGTCGGCACAGCGATGGTGAACACGGCGTGGTTCTTGGTGGGAGCAACGCCCTCGAGGCTGCGGACATCGGCAAACTCGGGGTTGTTGATGATGATGCCAATGGCCTTTGCGGTGTCCATGGAGGAGCCACCACCGATGGTCACGATAGCGTCAGCCTCGGCGGCCTTGAAGGCCTCGACGCCGTCCTTGACGTTCTGGATAGTGGGGTTGGGCTTGATCTCGGAGTAGAGGCTCCAAGCGATGCCGGCGGCGTCGAGCTCGTCGGTCACCTTAGCGGTAACGCCAAACTTGACCAGATCGGGGTCGGAGCAGACGAAGATCTTCTTGTAGCCGCGACGCTGGAGCTCGCCGGGAATCTCCTTGATGGCGCCGGAACCATGATAAGAAATGGTGTTGAGAACGAAACGATTAGCCATTGATAGCCTCCCATCGTGTGCGGGGCACCCATTACGCCCCACGCTATGAGTCCCATCCTAACGCTTTTGAAACCAAAAACACGTGAGAACGTCAAAATTGTTAAAGCGTTTCAACATAATAACGGAGCCCCAGTCCTTCCCTCCCGACAGCAGCGAAGGCTAGATTATAGGAGCAATCGCCCAAAGGATACGACCAACTCAGCCTATAAATTGTTTCTGTTTTAGCAATATATGTTTGACAATACGTTTATAAAAGGATACTTTATAGTAAACATCTTAATTCACTAAATAACATTAGTGAAATGAAAGAGGCGGTAGAGATGTTAGTTCTACCCATAAAGACCCTCTTGGGCCACTACATTTATGATGCCAATCGAAACGAGATACTTGCAGTAAGCAAAGATCTATTCAATTACATCTCAGAAGTCCAAGCAGGAAAAGTTTGCCACGCTTCCTATAAATCAGACCAAGAATTCCAGTTACTACAATCATGTGGCTACTGCTGCGATTCGCCATTGCAGGATATCGCTTATCCATCAATTGACCTTTTGAAAGTTAAGCTGGAAAGAAATATACGGATGCTAACCCTTCAGCTGACTCAATCTTGTAACTTCCGATGTGATTACTGTATCTATTCCGGAAACTCCTCATACAACAGAGCCCACAGTCATAACTCCATGTCCATTTCGACGGCAAAACATGCAATCGAATTCTTTAAGATGCACTCGATCGACAACTCAAACCCGGTCGTAGCATTTTATGGAGGAGAACCTCTCCTTCGATTTAATGAAATTAAGCTAATTACTCAATATGCAGAGCAGGTATTTGAAGGAAAACACATCTCATTTCGAATTACAACTAATTGCTCTCTTTTATCTGAAGAAATGGTTAAATTCTTCTTCGATTCTGGGCATGAATTCTATTTGTTAATCAGTCTTGACGGGCCGCAGCAAATCCATGATAAGTCTAGGCATTACGCTAATGGCAAGTCCTCATACCAAACAGTTATAGACAATGTTCATATGGTTTTAGACAGCCATCCTGAACGCAACAAATATGTTCATTTTAATGCCGTAGTCGACACGAACAACATCTATAAAACAGTCTCTTCCTTTATAAATGATAAAGATATCGAAGATTGCGATGTTCAATTCAACTACCTGGAACGCAACGGACGTATCGCCCCCTACAATGACGAGTTCTCAAGTCAGCTAAATTACGCCTTATTTAAAGCAAGAATTATGGATGAGCGCGAAATCGAAAAAGGAAACCGCAACGATAGGCTCGCTTCATATACGCTTGCAAACATCAACCAAAACATAAAGCGATTTGCACCTTCGAACATCCCAGCAAAAGCTATACCCGGTGGCCCATGCGAACCAGGGGTTACGCGTCTATTTGTGACAACAGCAGGAGCGCTTCTTCCTTGCGAAAGGGTCAGCGAAACAACGAAGGAAATGTATATCGGCACATTGGATTCAGGATTTGATTTAGGTCAAATTGAAAAGATAATCAATGTTTCAAAGCTGACCAGCGATTCATGTAAAAAATGTTGGGCATTTCAGCTGTGCACCCAATGCATAAAAAGCGCAGATTGCGAAGGAGTAATAAGCCCTGATTACAAGCGAACAGCATGCGACAATTCAAAACGAATTGCCTTTGACCGACTTAATCAGAAAATACTTCACTTTGAGCTTCATAGACATGAAGTGTCCATTGCAACAGCTCTAAAAAGGAACAAGCGATAAAAATCATGAAGACAATCGGACTTATATCTTTCACAAGAGCTGACTATCCTCTTCTGATTGGATTGCTAGGAAATGGCTACAATATCCGGGTATCAACGCCATGCGGCATTCTACCGGACGGCCTAGATGTCGCCAACCTTGTTAATTGCAAAGAAATTGGCATAAGAAATCGAATTAACTATGTAACGACAATCGATGAATCAGACCTGGTTGTCGTTTTATCGACGAAAGAAAGCGCCGCAGGACTCGTAGAATTTAGTAAACACGCTGAAACCTACGCTCATTCTGTAAATAAGACGGTTGTCAGCCAACTCGCCGCTGAACAAATCGAATCTAGCAAAAGCGACATGCAGGAATTAGCCCTGATACCAAAAATTGTTGTCGGGAATCTATATACACCCGCCAATTCAACAATAACGTTCAGTAGCATCGTTAGCGAGATGAGAAAGCACCATCCCAATCTATGCGCGTTGAGCTTCAATCCTTTAAATGAAATCTGGGGCTGCAACACCCTTAGTTTTGATGGTGGCCAATCTGCCGTCATCAAAATGAACGAGCAGATCAACCTCATCATTGAGAATGATAAATCCGACCTAGCTCTATTAGAGACGCCCAATGTGCTTATGAAATACAGCGACCACATTTTCGGAGATTACGGATTGGGGTCGATTGCTGCATGTCGAGCTTTCTGCCCTGACTTAGCCATTATCAATATCCCATACACGATAGCCGACTACGACATAATGCTAGGGCTCATGCCCGTAATTGAAACGCTTACGCAAGCAGAGAAAGTTCAATTTGAAATTACAAACGAAGTACTTGACGCCACAGAGGGGTTGGAGACGCATGAATTTCAAATAAGCTATTCATCTAGCGATAAAGCAATTCAAGCAGCAAGAGAACTTCGACTAAGAGGAATACCCAGTTTCTCAGCCAGCTTAGATCCAGAAGAATCATTACTATGCTGCAAGACAATCGAGGACGAGTTGTTTGATTTCGATCTTGGGGTACTGAAATGACAGCATATTGTAAAGATGAAACCATCTACGCAGAAATCGAAAAAGCAATAAGCAATATTAGAGATTTGGATTTGACTCAATTTGATCAAGATCTAAGAAATCAACGATTGACCGATTCCCCATTCAGCTTGTCCTCATCGGATCTAGTTCGACTGCTAATTTTTCTTGAAAGCAGGTTTTCTGTTTACGTTGAGTACTCGTCGATTGAAAACATAGGGTTCAACAGTGTTGAGGAGGTGAAGAAGGTAATAGAACAGTCAGAAACAATCGAACAATGGGAGGCAAATCATGAGAAGTATTCGACCATTTAACATGCATGCAGTAAATAGCGTCATTCATTTTATTAGAAATTGCCCATGCGGTTATTGCAGCTGCATGTACTGCAACGTACTGCGTAATTCTCCGCACGAAGCAGAAGTCGGTTCCAATGCGATTGAGGCGATGACGCGTGGTGGCTACTGGTCCTAAATCGAGCAAGACAGCTACAAACGAATATCGAATCTCAATTGAAGGTAACCCTTATCCGCATGCTCTAGCTCTCACCAACCCAGTGGGAGACAACCTCAACATCAAAAGACATGGGTTCACGGGTCCACTAGGACAGCTATTGAGTCTTAAATACACCGTTTATGACGATACAAATGAAAAGCTCTTTACTGTCGTCGACGGTGGCTTTAGTAACATGCCCAGGGTTGCGCTCGTCATCGAACATAAGGAAGTTGCGGTGTTCGATTATGGCCTAAACAGACTTGAGATGAAGTGCATAACGAACATACCGAATTACTCAATAAAAGGTAACTTCCTTTTTGGAGATTACGATATATTCAGCCAACGGGAAGTGAGGGTATCTTCAGTTACCGTTCTTCAATGTGATAAACAATCGTGCTTTAGCATACAGGTTTTGGATAAAGCCGAATTAGCTGCCGCAATTGGAATACCCACAGCCATTGCCCTTCTTAGAGCTCGCATTGAAGAGCATCTCGAATAACTCGCAAATAGCAGTTGGTAGCAACGTTCAGGAGCTAGATAGTTTTTTCTGGCTCCTGAAACTGTATTACATAGTCTGCAAATTGTTCAAAACCATGTCCATGATCCGCAATGATGACGATACGCTCTTTCATCTCCTGTGCAACCACCGCCTTCAAAAAGGATATCGAAGCATTATCTAAATTGTTGCAAGGCTCATCCAAAATAATAATAGAATAGCTGCTCAGAAAGGCCCTACAAAGTAATAGAGAAGCCAGTTCTCCGCCAGACAAATTGTGTCCCCTAGTTCCAATGATGGGATTGGCTTCAAATAATTTATCGAGGCTAAAACCCTTCAAAAGATAGATGAGTTTTTCAGAGTCAATATCTACAAGACCATAGTAAAGAGCCTTCCTGAAAGTTCCCCCCATTATCAAATGTCTTTGCGGCATAGTTGCGCAGGGTAGCTGGATTAAAGTCAAGCCATCGAAAATGACAGTAGACTCATTAACACACAGTCTGCCAGCAACCGGCGACAACAATCCATTCAATACTTCCAGAAATGAAGATTTGCCACATGCATTAGGGCCGCTTACTAAAACCAGGCAAGGTGCCTGTATCGTGCAATCTGGAATTGTTATCCTCTCATTAGTTTCGCTCGACGAAAACGAGAGACTGATTCCTTTCCAACTAATTCGATCAGCGTGATCGAAGCATATCAAATTAGGTTTTCCAGCTTCCAAAAGACGACGTAATTCCAAGACACGGCGCAACGACCTAAACGACGGCTGAAGCTGAGCCCAACAATTCAGAACAAGAGGAAAAGGAGAATAGCATAGAAGCACAAGTTGATAACTCTGCACCGCAATCCCGACCGTCAGCCCGCGCTTTAACACAAGGAAAATAAGCAGCAGAACTGAAAGCAAGCCAGTAATGATGTTGCCAGCGTTAACTATTTCAGTTGCCAATCTCGCAAAGACACTCTCCTCAACTCGAGAGTTCCTGCAGGCTTTAAGCATCTTTTTATAGCGAAGTAATTCCAAGTTAATTGAACGAGAAATTCGAATGTAAAGTCGACAATTTATTAGTTGGGCTAAATAAGCAGAACACCTCGCCTGGGCCTCCAATGCCTTTTCGCTCTTAGTCGATAGCTTACTAAGAGCGAACGGATATAGAAGCGAAATAAACAATGCCGAAACACAAACAGGGATCAAAAGCAACAAAGAGATATTAGATAGCGCCACAAACGATGCCAAACCCGTCACTAGGCACGGAAGAAACGCAGTTGTAAATATTCCAATCATCGGCTGTAGGTTCCCAGCCTCTTCAATGCGCGATAACAGGTAGTCACTGTCTTTTGCTAAAACTAAGGGCCGCTCTAAAGCACGGCGGGCAAGCAATCTATAGAAGCAGTTAGCGCCATCGGAAGCCAATTGCTCCGCATATTTTGATCTGAACAGGTTTGTCACCAGCTCAACTGAGAGCAATACTAGCAGGCCTAACCCAATGTATAAAACGTTACGATAATTAGAGCGAAGAAGGCCATAGTCTATAATCAACGATTCAGCTTTAACAACAGACAGCTCCACCAGGGCAGATAAAATGCAGAGCACCATCAACTTGATTACTGTCGTCTTATTTTGAATAAAAAGCTCTAGCATATGTCCATCCCCTCAACTAATAATTATAGCTAGAAAGATGGCATTTTTATTCTATAGCCTCAAGCAGCACGCTTTGCTGACGTCAAATCTTGTCATTACAAACATGCACCTTAGCGCTTAAGACTCGTGGTCTGCCAGTCAGCTATGATGCGGGCCCATTTCCTGTGCAAGTCGCGTTCGCGATCGATAAACATGATGGCAAACGCGATAAACAGCAGCACGCTCGCCACCGCAATGGCGTGCAGACCCATGCGCTCAATGCACCAATTGCCCAGCACGGCGCCAAACACAAAGGTAAAGATCACACCAAAGTACAGCAGGCCGTTTTCCAAAAAGCCGCGCTTGTGGGTAATGATGTAATCGTCCACGTTTTGCAAGGCATTACGGAGGTTGCCGATACACATGGTCGTGGCGATGCCGTGTCCATGAATCTTGCGGAAGCTCTCGACCTGCATACCGCAGGCAAACGAAGTAAGGCAGTTGGCGAGCAGGTTGTAACCGCCACCGGGGATAAAGCTCACGCCCAGCAAGATGACGGCTTCAAAGAACACCGTCACCTGGCGCCAGTGAATCACACTGCCAAACCGCTCGTGTACCAGGTCGGCAAGCATAATGCCCACGGCAAACGACACCACAGGGAAGAAGTAGCGCCCCGCAAGTGCCCAATTGCCCTCCGAAATGCTCACGCCCACCAGCAAGATGTTACCCGTCTGCGCGTTGGCAAAAACATGATCGCGCCCAATGTACGAATAAACGTCCATAAAGCCACCGGCGAGCGCCAAGATGATGCCCAGCTCGATGGACTCCGATATCTGTTTGGCACGCTGCATCGTCGTGCATCCTCCTTGTTGACGACTCTCTCGTGCGTTGGCGGAAACATAGCCGCCGTTCATACTGTAACCCATTGACAACATGGCGTGCGCGCGAGACGGGTTCTTCGACACGGGGATACACAGTCTGGAAACAAACGGCACCCGCATCGACATGCCGATCCGCCAGCTCATGTACTCCACCAGTCTTTTTAGCCCCGTCCCAAAAAGACTGGTTACAATTACGTGCAGCATACAAACACCGGGAGGGATCGTGGCAAAAAAGCCTCAGCACGCTCAGAACAACCAGCGCAGTCAGCAGGGCAAACAGGGCCAGCAGCAAAGGCGCGGCGGTAAGGCGCAGGGTGGGCACACCACGCACACCCAGGCAGCGCCCTCACGCCCCTGGCGTCCGGGTCGCGATAAGTTCCTCCCCGTCAGCCGCGCCGACATGAACGCGCGCGGCTGGGACCAGTGCGACTTCGTCTACATCTGCGGCGACGCCTACGTGGACCATCCCAGCTTTGGCATGGCCATCGTCAGCCGCGTCCTTGATGCACACGGTTACAAGGTAGGCATTATCTGCCAACCCGACTGGACCGACCCCGCCAGCATCACGGTGCTCGGCGAGCCGCGCCTGGGCTTTCTCGTCAGCGCCGGCAACATGGACTCCATGGTCAACCACTATTCGGTGACCAAGCACCGCCGCCACACCGACGCCTATACCTCTGGTGGCGAGGAGGGGCACCGCCCCAATCGTGCCGTCACGGTCTACGGTAACCTCATCCGCCAGACGTTTAAGGATGCCCCCATCATCATCGGCGGCATCGAGGCGAGCCTGCGCCGTCTGGCCCACTACGACTACTGGCAGGACAAGCTCAAGCGCTCGGTACTACTCGACTCGGGCGCCGACATCCTCATCTACGGCATGGGCGAGCACGCGATCGTCGAGATCGCCGACGCGCTCGATGCCGGGCTGCCCGTCGACCAGATCACTTATATCAACGGCACCGTCTACCGCACCAACTCGCTCGACGAGGTCTACGACTACGACCTGCTGCCCAGCTGGGACGACCTTGCCGCCGACAAGCTCAACTACGCGCGCAGCTTTAACGTGCAGCAGCAGAACATGGACCCCATCACCGGACATCGTCTGGTAGAGCCCTACCCCAACAGCGTCTATGTGGTGCAGAACCCGCCGTCGGCAACACTCACCACCGACGAGATGGACGAGGTGGCCGAACTCCCCTACGCACGCGATTGGCATCCCGACTACGACGCAGCGGGCGGCGTGCCGGCCTTTGCCGAGATCAAGTTTTCCATTAGCTCCAACCGCGGCTGTTTTGGCGAGTGCTCGTTTTGCGCGCTCACCTTCCACCAGGGCCGCGTGCTGCAGATGCGCAGCCACGACTCGATCATGCGCGAGGCCGAGCTGCTCACGCGCGATCCCGAGTTTAAGGGCTACATCAACGACGTAGGCGGACCGACGGCCAACTTTAGCCGTCCTGCCTGCGACAAGCAGCTCAAGCACGGCGTGTGCAAGAACAAGCGCTGCCTGTGGCCGAGCGTATGCAAGAACATGGTGGTCGACGAGAGCGGCTACACGCAGCTGCTGCGCGACCTGCGCCAGCTGCCGGGCGTCAAAAAGGTCTTCGTGCGCAGCGGCATCCGTTTTGACTACACCATGGCCGATGCCTCGGACGAGTTTTTGCGCGAGCTGCTGGAGCATCATGTCTCAGGCCAGCTGCGCGTAGCGCCCGAGCACGTGAGCGATGCGGTGCTGTCAGTGATGGGCAAGCCGAGCCGAGCCGTCTACGACGCGTTCTGCCGCAAATTTGAACGCTTGAACCGCGAATACGGACTCAAGCAGTACGTGGTGCCGTATCTAATCTCGAGCCACCCCGGCTCGACCATGAAGGAAGCCGTGGACCTTGCCGAAGCCGTGCGCGACATGGGCTACATGCCCGAACAGGTGCAGGACTTCTACCCCACCCCGTCCACCATGTCGACGTGCATGTACTACACCGGCGTGGACCCGCGCACCATGAAACCGATCTATGTGGCGCGCGACCCGCACGAGAAGGCCATGCAACGCGCGCTCATCCAGTATCGCAAGCCCGAGAACTACAAGCTGGTACGCGAGGCGCTGGAAAAGGCTGGCCGTCGCGACCTGATCGGCTACACCAAGCATTGCCTGATTCGCCCCGTGCCGCCACGCCCGGGCGAGACATCTGCTGGCGGTGGGCATGGCACCGGCAAGAAGGGCGGCAAGCCACATGGTGGCGCCGCCGGCAAGGGGCCTAAAGGCAGCAAGGGGCACAGCGGCATGTCGCGCGCGCAAAACACTGCCGGGCGCAACCGTGCAGCTCAGGGGCGTCAGGGTGCCAACGGAGGCGGCAGGCGCAACTAGGGCAGCGGTGCGCTCGCTGCGTCCATCCCACACGCGTGGCGCAGCGAGCGCATTGCCTCAACGAGGATGACGCCGGCGATGGCGACCGTGACCACCACGTCGAGCGAGGTGTTCACAAACCAGAGCAACGTCATGAGATACGACCCGGCGTTAAAGGCAAAGTGCAGCAGGATCGTGTAGCGGAGCTTTCCGGTCGTCACGAGCACCCAACCAAAGATGAGGCCGGCGGCACCCGCGTAGCAACCTTGCACCCAATTCATGTGCATAAAGCCGAAGATTGCCGCCTGCAGCACAATCGCCGCGGCGATACCCCACGTGCTTGGGGCCGCCCAGGGCACCATGGCGCCGTCCTGCGCGCTCGCACGACGCCGGCGCTTCCAAAGTGGGCGGCACTGCGGATTAAACGCTCGGAGCGAAAACTCAAAAATAATGCCGCGCACCAGCAGCTCTTCACAAAACGGGGCGCCGAGCACCGTGGTCAGGACGGCGAGATAGCTGGTGTCGCCCATGCCTGTTTCCTCGACAAGCTCGCTGTAGTCGGCCGCGGCATCGGGCAACAACGACAGCGCGGCGTCGGTCACGTAGCCAACAACCACCTGCAGGGCCAGGCCGATCACGATAACGCAGGCGATGCGTTTCCACGCCCCACGCGCTCCCCCGCCGAGCGGGTGCTCGCTTTGCCGGCGTGCCATAAACGAACGCGGCCACAGATAACGCCACCACAGCAGCGCCATCAAAAACGATGCTGTCTGCGCGACGGCCTGAAGCAATTGAATGTCGAGGTCATCGATCGAAAAACCCATGAACACCGATGCGACGCCAAGGGCGGAAAACAAAACGACGCTCAGGGCAATATCGGCAGCGACGACGCCAAAACAGGCAAGCGCCCAAATCATCGCATTGAGCATGCCAACCTCCTCCCGACGACTAGTCATTGGGGACGTTCTTCAACGACTAGCTGTTGGGGACACTCTTTGCCAAAGGCCCCGCTGGGCGAGATGTCGAACGGGAAGGTGCCGCAGCGATTGAACGCGGCGATAAACATGCGGATGGCGTTGGACGGCGTGGTGCCCACGAGCTGGGTTGCCGCCGCGAAGGCTGCCTTCTCCTCGGGCAAGACCTTCGCGACTACGGGGGTCATGTGTTCTGCCATGGCGCTTCCTTTTTGAAACGACGGTAGTGCGGATAGATGCGGGCCACGCGGCTGGGCGACGGGCTGTGAAGGCAACCCGATTGGCCCGCATCCGGAGTTTGTTTCTACGGCGTTGGTATTACTCTGTATTCTTAAGTATTACCCCCGCAGATAGAATACCATACCCGACCCCATGGGGACGGAGAAATACGGATCATTTTGTTGCTAAGTAGTATTTAGAGCGTGATGATGTCCGAGATATTGAGGGCCCGAGCGTCAGCGGCATCATGCGTGGCAAGCAGGAGCATGCGGCCGTCGAGCGCCGGCGCCCAGGGCGCGCGATCGCCCACGGCAAGCGCAAGCTCCGCTGCAACCCCGCCGTCAGCAGGGCCGCCCGCACGCCCATAACTGCCCTCGCCTTTTGATTCGCGCACGGCGCGGAAGGGACGCGGCGAACGTCGGCGTATGGCGCGCCCAATCTGGGCATCCGGCGCATGGCGCCCTATTGTCTTGCATATTTTCGCTTGTGCCATGCATAAATAGATGGGGGCGCCCCTTCCCGTCCCAACGTACCCCCGCTTGGACCGTGCAAAAACCGGAGTATTCAGCATCGCGACCCCCGCCGGCGACGCCGCGAACCGGGAGCATCGCGCGGCCGGCGTCGCTTTGGGGCACGGCACGGCGCGAAACGCGCGCTATCGCCACGCCGTACGCCGCCTGCCGACCCAAATCGCCCGTCGAGGGATCTCGCGAGATCAAATAGACGCTTCCGGCGCGTATGCAGCCACCCCGGCTTGCTGAAAACTCCCGAAAATGCACGTCGCACCCCGGGGGACCCGTGCGTGCCGTGAAAAAACACGCCCGCATCCAGAACAATGCGAGCGTGAAAGTCAGATGGCAGCAAGGGCGCCAGGCAGCGAGCGGAATCCCGAGTGTGTCCGCCCGGGCACTGCGGCCACCGTGCGTCAGTAGGGAGCTTCACGTTCTCCGTCTATGCCAGAACCCCGCATACGCGAATCTCCAACTAAGCCGATAACCCACATCTCTTGCCGCGACCGCCTCCGTGCTTTTTCGTGAGGGGGCCGGCCCACCTCAAACTACGCCCACAAAAAGGGCCCCGAGCATAGTCTGCTCGGGGCCCGAACTCGTCTCGCCTTACCGCGCGACGCGTATGTTACTTGCGCTTGCCGCCGCCGTCACCGGGACGACGGGAGCTGCCGCCGCGCTTGCCGCCACGGCTGTTGCCATAGCTGCCACGGTTATCGCGACCGCCGGCACGACCGCCACGGGAACCCACCTGGTTGCCGCCGCGACCACCACGGTAGCCGCCGCGACGCTCTTCGCGGGTATCGTCGTAGTTGCGCCAGTCATCGCGACGATCGCGGCTGGCACGCGGATCGCGACGATCGCGCGACTCACCAGAACGCCCAGCGCCGCTGCGCCCGCCATTACCGCGAGCACCCTCGCGACGCTCGCCGCCACGGCCGCTGCGCTCTTCAAAGCGCTTGCCGCCACGGGACTCACCGCTTCGGGCGCCACGCGCACCGCGACCCTCGCTGCCGCGACGCTCGTCACGGTCACCGCGCTCGTCATTGCGACCGGAGCGACGACGGTCACCCGAGCCGCGCTTGCCGCCACGCGAGCCACGGCCCTCGTCTTCGCGCTCAACACGACGACGACCGCCGCGGTCCTCGTCCTCGCGGCGACGGCGATGTGCCTCGCCCTGGAACTGCTTGGCACGACGCTCGGCACGGTTGCCGCGCGGGCCCTGCTCAACAGCACCGGCACGCTCCTCGGCAGCCACCTCGCGGGCCACGCTCTCCACAGCCTCGTCCACGCGAGCCTGAACGCCCTCGCGCACGCGGGTCTTGCCGCCGCGCTTGGGACGGCTCGGACGCTCGCCGTCGCCGCGACGCTCGTCGCGACCGCGGTTGGAGCGACCGGCCACATCACCGTAGTCATCGCCGTTGCGCTTGCCGTCGCGACGTGCCTGCTCGAGTTTCTTCTTGCTCTTGGACTTGCCGCGCTTGGTCTTCTTCTTCACCTTAAAGGCCGCAGGGTCGCGCTCGGGGTCAACCGCGGGCGGATTGGGACCCACATGCAGGTCGCCGGCCTCGTAGATGTCGGCAGTCTTGTCCATGAGCTTCTCGATCTCGTAGAACTCATCGACATCCTGCTCGGTCACAAACGTGATGGCCCAGCCCAGCTCGCCGGCACGGCCCGTACGGCCAATACGGTGGATGTAGTCGGTCGGCTCGGCCGGCACGTCAAAGTTCACGACGTAGCGCACGTCACTAATGTCGATGCCGCGGGCAAGCACGTCGGTTGCCACCAGCACGTCGACGGTACCGTCGCGGAAGGCCGAAAGGGCACGCTCGCGCTGGGCCTGGCTGCGGTTGCCGTGAATCGCGGCGGCCTTGATGCCCTTGCGCTCCAGACGACGGCAGCAGCTGTCGGCACGGTGCTTGGTGCGCATAAAGACGATAGTACGCTCCGGGCCCTCCTTCTTGAGAAACTCGGGCAACAGGTTGTTCTTGGCCTCGATGGACACCGGGAACACAAACTGGTCGACGGTGTCGGCGGTCGACGTGGCCGGTGCGATCTCCACGCGGGCCGGGTCGCTCACCAGGTCGGTGATCTCGCCCACGGCCTCCTCGTCGAGGGTCGCCGAGAACAGCAGCGTCTGGCGCTCAGCCGGCGTCTCGCGCACAATACGGCGAACGGCGGGCAAAAAGCCCATGTCGAGCATGCGGTCAGCCTCGTCGAGCACCAGGACCTTAACCTCGTCCAGGTGGCAGGCACCCTGCTCGATCAGATCAACCAGACGGCCCGGCGTTGCGACCAGGATGTCGCAGCCGTACTTGAGTGCCGCGGTCTGTGGCTTGTAGCTCACGCCGCCCACGACGGTCACGGCAACATGGCCGGTGACGTCGGCGATCTTGCTCGCGACCTCGTCGATTTGCTGGGCAAGCTCGCGCGTAGGAGTGATGACGAGCATCACGGGGCCACGGCCGTTGCCCTCGGGCTTTTTAGCACCGCGACGACGGTTGCGGCCGCCGCGCTCGCGCACGGGCTTGGGAGGAGCGATGTGCTCCAGATTGTTCATAGTCGGCAGCAAAAAGGCGGCCGTCTTGCCGGTGCCGGTCTGAGCGGCGGCAAGCAGGTCGCGGCCCTCGAGCACCACGGGGATCGAGCCGGCCTGCACGGGCGTCGGCGCCGTGTAGCCCAGGTTCTCGATAGCACGAAGCATCTCGTCGGAAAGGCCCAGTTCGTCAAAGGCGGGCAGGCTCTCGGTAGCGGACTCGACGGCCTGGGCAGCATTGGCCTCGTCGGCGGCATCGAAGGCAGCCTGGGTCATGGCCTCGCGGGTCTCGTCCAGAATCTCGGCGTCGGTGACGTCGGATACAGAATTACGCATATGTTGTTGTTCCTTATCTGCACGCGCAATGGACACGGCATGCGGCCGCGCGGGCGTGCTTGGTAGTGCGCTAATACATACAAAAACGGGTGCGCACAGAGAGGACGTTGCTCAGCACGCTGGCGATCGCTTTGGCAGCCCTATCACGCGCCGTCCAGACGCAGCAGCTCTAAGCGATGGAGCAGATTCGCCGCCGGTTAGTATACCCGTGCTCCGTATGCCCCCACGTAAACCACAGATGACGGAGCAGGAGGAGCGGGTCCGGACCGATTGTCTCAATCTGTAACAGTTACGGAGCAAAACCGGGTCTACACGTTACAGATCGAGACATTCAGTCAGCCCCTTGGCTAACATCTCGATCTGTAACAGTTACCGAGTAAATCGACCCGTAACTGTTACAGATCAAGACAAACCAATCCGTCTGAAGACAACATCTCGATCTGTAACAGTTACGGAGCAAAACCAGCCCCAGATGTTACAGATTGAGACAGTTGAGTTGTCAGTCGAGGAACAATCTCGATCTGTAACAACTAGACCCCGTATCCCCCGCCAGATGTTACAGATCGAGATAAACGCACCGAGCACCAAACCCGACAGGCCAAAAAAAGACCGGACGTCCAGTCATCACAACTGGAACGTCCGGCCCCGTCAAACGTCAGCTAGGGAAGCTGAACCAACAGATCACAGTCTCTACTCTGCGTCCGGGTCCTTAAAGTTCTTGGGATCCAAGACCATGCAGGTGTAGGTAATGTCGTGCTCATCGTCGGGAATGGGCTCAAACCCGTTCTTGCCAAAGAAGTCGATGAGCAGATGCGCGAGCTTAATCGGATCCGCATCAGGATCGTCAAAGAGATATTCGCTCAGATCCAGGAATGCAGGCTGCTGGTGGCCCTCGCTCTCCCAGTATCCCAACAGGGCGTCGTGCACCAGGCGCGCGCCATAGCCGTTACCGCGGTAGTCGGGGTCAACATACACATGGCTCAAAAACGTCCCCAGGTACTTGTTGAGCGGGTGCTCCGTAACGGCATCCGGCAGGCGGGGGTCATCTGAACCGCCCGTTACGCAAAAACCGACCAGCTCATCATCGGCAAAGACGCCCCAAAGGGAAGAGTTCTCCTCGTCCTCGTCCTCAACCCAGTCCGCGTACTCGTCATAGACCTCGTAGCCCGACTGCTCGTCCAGATCGACCATCGCATCGACGTCGTCGGGACCTAAAGCCCTTACTTCAACTTCAGCCATTGTCCTGTCCTTTCTCTCGCTTTCAGGACAACCCAAGCATACGGCGCTGTCCAGATAACCTGTTGCGCAACATCGGAAACTGCGTCAATACCGCCGTTAACGGCGACGACGCCTCAGGGCAATGCATGCAACGACAATCGCCAGCAGCACCAAGCCCTGGAAATTGATGCGACTAATAGCGAAGCCCGAAGGAACAATAAAACTGTCGTAGAACATGTCGAGCAGGCCGATAAACACCAAAAACGCGATGAAGATCCAGAACACGCGACTCCTTAAAATGGGAGTAAACATGTCGAGTACCGAGCCACCCGAAGAAGAACCCTGATAGCCTATTAAATCAAACGGCTCATCCTTTTCCACCTCGTCGACATCGCTCGAAGCGCCTGAAGACTCGGACTCCAAATCTCGACGATCCGTCCAATACCCTGGCACATGGTCGCGCTCACCAAGGTACTCACCGTTTTTGACCACCGGCTCAAACAACATGGCACTCGAAAGATCCTCGAGCTCCTCGCGAATCAACTGGTCGGTGCGAGCGTCATGAGGCTCCTCGAGCTCGCACTCAAGCTCGTACATATGCTCCATGACCCGCTCGTAATCTTCTTCGGACATATCGTCATCGTAATAGGAGTTCCTGCTCATCGTTCATCCCTCGTTCAAGAACCGAATCCCTTTTCTCGTTCAAGAACCGAATCCCTTTTGGACAGCTCAAGTGTAGAAATCCATACCGAGCAGACGTTGCGCAACATTGCCGGGAACGAGACGGATCCGCTCTCAAAACGCCTCGGGACAAACCGTTCCGCATTGCAATTTGCGCACTCGCGGATGTTGCGCAACGTTCTCGCCCATCGGGGCGGTAGCGTTCGAGTTAGCAAAGCCACGAGCCCTAAACCCGGGATCGTGGGCTTCCACCGCATACGAAAGAAGGAACGATGGACGAGATTTTTGAGCATCTGCTTCAAGATACCGACCGAGGGATCTCGATCAACCAGATTGTCAATCGTATCGTGTTTCCCAACCACGATATCTGCATGCAGGCCAAAGCTGCCCTGGAGCGAGACTATGGCGAGTTCTGCTTTGCTGCCGTGATCCCCGATTACGAGGACTTCCAGCACATGGATCCGACCGACGCCATCAATGCCGCCCTGGAAACCTGCGGGTCCGACGGCGAAGAGGTCACCAACGTCGTCTGGGGCTACAACTCGCTCCAGTACGAATACAACGGCATCCCTTCGCTGGAGGTTGCCAAGACTATCTCCAAGATGATCGGCGTTCCCGTCTACTACGAGTACACCGATGCCGATGAGATCGCCGCCGGCGCCGTGATCGCCGATGCGCAAGGCGATAGCGTCTCGTTTGCAAACGTGGTCGACAAGAGCTGCTGGGTGTATTTCCCGGAGGGGTTCGACGGTGCCACCGACACCCTGTTCCGCTGCGGCATGGGAACCATGTCCATGCCCGACGGAAGCCAAAAGTACTTTGAGGACACCACCGACCCCATCATGCGTTCGTATGCGCAACGCGGAAACGTGTCCCTGTACTTCGACTTTCTCAAGGACCAGTTTGGCGCCCAAGAGGAGCCCCAGGCAGAGTCCGATGCCCAGGCAGAGTCCGATGCCCAGGCAGAGTCCAATGCCCAGGCAGAGTCCGATGCCCAGGCATCGGGCAACGTCTACATGTCCCAGGCCATGGGCGCGATGACGTTTCGCATCGTCTTTCCCAATCATGACTGCTGCGAGTATATCCGCGATGATCTCGACAAGTGCTTTGGCGGGTTCTCGCTCCAGGCGATTTGCGGCACGCCCGATAGCACGTTTGACTCACCCGATGAGGTCCTGAGGACCATGGTGGGTCACGGAATCCCCGATGATGCAACCGATGTCGAATGGGGCTATAACTCCGTATGCTATCGCGTGGCGCACTCCGTGCCCAACGCCGTCGTTCTCGAGGCGCTCGTCCAGCACTACAAAATTCCGCTATACGTCGAGTATTTCGATGAGCTTAAACGCGCGACCGGCGCTGCTATTACGATCCCCGACATAGCAAACCCGACCGCATTCGTCCCCGGCACACTCGGATGCAAAGAGCAGATGTACTTTGACCATGGCAGCGACAACGAAGGCTACGTTGCACTTCGATGCGGCTATTGCCAGGCAGTCTCCGATGATGGCAAAACGCGCATTTCCTTTGTCGACGACCCATCGCAGTCAGTCATGGCGGAAATGGCAGAAGAAGCATCGGTCGGAGTCTACGTTAGGCTGCTTAAAAAATTCGATCTTGAGCAAGTTCTCCCCGCTGGATATCAGAAACCGGCTTCTCGTCCCGCCGCAAGCTCCAAAAAGAGCACTTCGACCTCCTCGACAGAAAAATCGAAAATCAGCCTGTGGATGAACCCCATTGCAGAAAAGCATGTCTGGAACTCCCTCGATGCCTACGGTCAAAAGCAGGGCAAGCGAAATGACATGAACATGTTCTTTTTGGAGCCGCTCTATCGCGGCGGCGATCAGATCCGAGACCCATTTGGATTTGCCACAGGCCGCAAACCTTTGCCGGCTTACGCAAGCCACCAGGCGCACCGCAAGGTTATCGACGCCGCCCTTACTACCGACATAGAAGTCGACGCGCTTGTCGCGGGGCTTCTCGGCCAAGACCTGTTGACATCCGAAGAGCTCAACGCGCTGCACCGCGATATCGAGCTCAAGGCCCAAGGCATAAGCGCCATCGCCACCGGAAGAGGCGCCGCACTCGAAAGCCGTTGCGACTCGGTTTGCTACCTTATTGCAAAGCTCCGGAGCCATGACGGCGACAATAGCCATCGCTTTATGATGTGGATGGCGGACACCAACCAAGCCGTACGCGTAAAGTTCTACGGCGAGGCGCCGGCAATCGGCGCGCCCTTTACGTGCCGCTTTAGCGTAGTGGAAAATGACGTCATTACGTACTGGATGCCCGTCGAGGGCGAGAAGGGCTTCTCTCGCTATAAGCAGATTCCCGAGGGAGGACGCATCGACGTCTCCGCGGCAAAGAGCGACTCTGCCGCCATGAGCGCCCTGCGCAAGGCCAACGCGATGTTCCTTAAGGCGTGCGGACTCAAGCAGACCGCACCGTCCAAAACGCGCATGACCCCGGAGCAGTCGCAACGATTTAGCGAGCTGCGAGAGAAACTGGGCCGTAAAACGGGTTATGCCCTTACGGTGCTCTTCTCGCGCTGCGTACTCTGCAGCGCCGAAGCCGACCGATTCCTCGAGCTCATGGAGCACGCCGCTGCCGCGCACGATCGTGGAGAGGTGATTGACGTCGACGATACCGAGGTCGTAGAGCACAAGGCCGTTTACATGGTTGGCCCGATCTCTACCGAGGATGGTACCTGTCAGCTCTACAACCCCAACACCGTCAACTTTGAGGACTTTAGGTTCCAGCCCAACCTGCTCGAAGACTTCCATACCGACCTGCCCCGTGCCGGCAGCTTTATCAACATTGCAACGAGCGTCGTTGAGTCGGACGTCATCGCCGCCTGGGCGGGCTACAACCCGGGCAACGCCCAGCGCTCGGCGCGCTACTAGAGAGCGATTGGCACGACCAAGCCATGTATCTGTTGCGCGGCATCGCCCCTGGACGTCGAACCGCACCGTCCGCGATGTTGCGCAACAGAATGCAACGCAGGCGGCCTAGTATGCGAAGTAACAGGCGCGCGCAGGTCAGACGCATCGAATCTGGCCTTCGCGCGCAACACAAATCATCGCAGGGAGCACACCATGGCGCGTGACACATCAAACGTTCCGGTTGTTAACTTGCCGCTCGCTTACAAGTTCGACGGCAACGGCAACATCATCCAGAAAGTCTTTTTTGGCGTAAATGCGGTATTCGGCCCCGTCTGGTACTGGTGGTACTTCAAAAGCAATCGTGATCCCAACTTTTGGCTCGGTGACAGCGAAATGGACGGCTATGATCCCGATGAATGCTCTACCGAGTTCCTGCACCGCATGGATAACTTTACGCCCGAGGAGAGCTGCAACCTCTTTGAAGTCGCAAAGTATTGCGACCGCATGACGGGTGTTACCGTCTTTGACGTCGTAAACGGGCGAAATGTAAACGAGCGACACCTGGATGACTACTACACCGGCTACGACCTTGGCATCAAAGATGATGACGAGGACGAAGAAGACGACACAGACATCGAGATGGAGTTTGAAGGGCAACCTGTTAGCCCCCAGCCGATGCGCGTATGCGACGAGGGCCCCTGCCAGTTTATGCTGCCGCCCGTTTTAAACTGCGGAACGGACGACGGTTCTGGCTACGAGGTCGAGATTCCCCTGCGCGCCAAAACGACCAAGAGCGGTACTCCGCAGGAGCGACTATCGTTCTATATCCCCGCCGACGTCGCCGTACAGTAGTTCCGCGAGGTCACGGACGAGCCGCAGGCCGACTACCAACTGTTCCAAACTGTTTGGATGGATCGGGCCAATCGTCTTGAGAACCCGCACTTTGTCGACCACCTGTTTTCCTATGCGTTTTGGCAGGAGCGACTGCTGCGCATCCTGCACTACACGTACAAACGTGGCAAGGTGCAGAGTGCGCGCATCGTTGCCGATTACGAAGGCGATGCCGCCGAGTTTATTGGTAAGCACTATCCGGAGACCGAGGTCATCGGTCATCAGGGCAACGAGAACGCCTTTGAAACGGGAGCCGCCTATCTGGTGGACCTCACGCTGGACTACAAATACAAGGGCGACAAGCTTGTCGAGAAAAAGACGTTCTCGGTCCTTGGCAGCTTTGGACGCGAATGGTATCGACTCTTTAGCGGCAATCCCAACGCCACCGTTGATGATTTCTATGCATGGTGCGAGCAAACCGACACCTACGAGCCCCTACGTCAGGCAGCCGAAACCGCCGGCGCAATCGTTCAGTACACCACCTACGGACTAAAGGACGGCAAGCTCACCAGCAAACGCACCGAAGACCACCAAGGCCGCACCAACGTCGAGATTAATGAGGCGGCCGAGCTGAGGGATCGCATGTTCACGTAGGCGGTAGATAGACTGCCACAACTCAGAAATAGATAAAGAAGTGGGGCTCGGAAATAACCGAGCCCCACTTCTATTTGTTCGTTTATGGCCTTGCAGCAAAAGCACTCTGCCGCTCCAAGGGACCCTACCGCTCCTCCAGCGTCCAGCCCTTCTGGGTACAAAGGTCGCGCAGGGTGGCCACCAGGTCCGCATTGGTGTTGCTGTCGACCACGATCTTGTCGATATGATCCGCAGCAATGTTGAGCTTGGGGAACGAGTGGCTGCAACCCGACAGGTTAAGTTCGCCGACATTGCAGGTAATCTCGAGTGCGCCAAGAATGTCATCGTTCGAAAGATCAATCTTCTCGACGTCACCCTGAAGGCCTTGGTCAACGGTAAAGAACATCAGGTTCTTAAGACCCGAAGCGTTGATGGAATTGACAGCACCCTTAAGGCTTTCAATACAAAAGGAATTGAGCTTGGGGCAGACGCTCAGGTCGAGGTCCTGGGTCGTCATGTCACCAAACTTGAGCACCTCGAGTGCCTCGAGCTCGCTAAAGTCTGCACTCTTGGCGCTCAGGGTATTGATGCCAAGCGTATCGAGCTTGTCCAGCTTGCTAATGGGCGTGAAATCCGTCACCTCTTCGGTTACGACCAGCCTCGTGATGCGCTGGGTCTCCTTGGCGGTCAGCTGGCCATCGTCATCGTTATCGTAGTCGGCAAGCAGCCCGTGCAGAGCATCATCCGTGATCGCATCAACATCGACGAGACCTTTTTCTTTCTTGGTCTCGGAGCCAGAGGCGTCAGTTGAGCTCGACTCTTTAGAGGCGCTCGACGAGGCTCCCCCGCCGCCTTGCACGTCACCGACGCCGCCAATCACGGAGAAAACGGCAACCGCGCCTATGACCACAACCGCCGCAAGCACTACCAGGGCGCGAACGCCGCCCAAGCGAGAGACGGCTTCATTTGCACGTTCAGCCGCCTGTCCATTCGGCTGGCCGGCAGGACGAGGGATCCGACTTGTCGAACGCCTCGGCGTCTGCTGCGCCTGCCCAGCAGACTTTTCGGTTGCCTGCCCGTTCGGACGCATATTCACCCGCACATCCGGCGTCTCGGCAGCCCGCTCATGAGCCCCGCCCGAAGGCTGCTCGGTCACACGCTGAACCTGTTCGTTATCCCGCCAAGACATGTCGGGCTTAAAGTTCGCCATACTGCTTCTCCTCACTTGAATGCAGCGTCACTGCTGCTCCATGGTGTAGCCGTAGTCACTGCTTATTTTTTGCAAAAACTCGACCATGCCGCTGCTCGTGTCGCTGTCGTACAAGATCTTGCCAACACAATTGGGTGTAAAAGTGAAATGGAAGGCATCTTCCCTGCCTGCCCCGCACAAATTGAGCGTTTCGACTCTGCAACCGATCTTCAGAACCTCGAGGTTCACATCACCCGACAGGTCAAGTGTCCCAATACTGCCGTCAAGGCCTTCGATCTGGACGTTCGTCAACGAGGACATGTTTTTGGCATTCAAGGTATCGACGGGGCTCTCGAGCCTGTTTATGGTAACGCGCTGTATCTGAGGAAAACGTGTGAGATCAACCTGAGGCACCGAGCAGTCGCCAATGGACAGATGAGTGATATTGCTAATGGAGCTTATGTCGTAGCTTTCGCTGTCGTAGTCGCCGATGCCAAACGTCGTGATGTTGTGGAAGTTGGCCAACAGCGGAAGCGAATCAAATGACTCGACGTCGATTGATCTAGCTTCATCCGCAGTCTCTTGCGAAATATTGCCGTCCTCATCTGCATCGAGCGCTAAGTCCGAGCGTAGCGCCTCGTCCGTAATTTCATCGAGCGTAAGCACTGTGGCCTTTTTCGCTTCTTCCTGATGGCGCTCTTCTTTTTCCTTTTTACGCTGAGCGCGCGCCGCCTCGTCTTCTTGCTGTTGTTTGGCCTCGGAGCGCTGCTCGGTCTGCCGATTGGTGTCGGAGATGCCGCTTGTGATGGACGTGACCGCCACAATGGCGATGACCACCACCACGGCAAGAACGATCACCACGCGCGGACCGCCCAGGCGGTTCACGATATCGTTGACATCCGATCCGTTGGACCCGGCGCCCCCGCGGCCAGACCCGTTCTGATTAATTGCCATCCGTGTTTCCCCCTCCGCCGCCTACAGGCGGTCCTTGTCGAAGTAGTCAGCGTCGCGCCAGTCGCCGCGCCAGCGGTAGGCATGGGCGTTCTCGCGCGACCAGTCGCTCAGGTGGCGCAGGATGAAGCGGCTCATGTCGTCCGCGAGCGGCTCGATCGGCCCCACGCGCCGCGCCTCGGCCGCCTGCTCCCAGAACGAGTACGCCATGAGGTAGAACGTGCCGGCGTCGACGTAGTCGCCCGGGTAGGCGGGGTCGTCGAACCAGCCGTGCGTGTCGGGCGTGCCGTTTTGCTCGCACCACTCCGCCGCGTTGAGGGCGAGGCTCATCAGGGCCGCGTAGTCCTGCGGGCCGCCCGAAGCGAGCGCCTCGTGCAGGTTGGACATGGGGCCCTCGGCGCCGTAGGCCGGGTAGTACAGGTCCCAGATCCTCGACGCCGCCTCGTCGGTGAGCTCCATCCGCGAGGGGCGGTCGCCCAGGCCGTCGTCGTAGACGGGCGCGTTGGGATCCTCCCCCGTGAAGGCCCCGACGCCGTAGTCGAGCGTGGAGGCGCTGTTGCGGGCGCCGCGGGCGGCGCGGGCCATGGAGCCGAAGACCGAGTAGCCGCTGTGGTAGCCGCGGACCGTCTCGGTGACGAGCCGGCGCAGGCTGAAGTTGGCGTGGGCGCGGTCGCGAGCCTCGCGGGTGGCGGCGGAACCACGGAAGAAATACGTGGCGCCGATGATCAGTTGCTTAATGATCATGCTCAAAGGGCCGGCAATGATTTCCGTCACAACTACGAGAAGGCCGATGAATACAACGGCGGCCAAAGCGAATGGATTGAATGCGCTATACCCTGGCGCCGGAAGCCCCGTATGCAGCACATCGTCTCCGCCAACGTTCAAGTACATGCGGTACCAGACCGAGCAGAGCCCCCAGACCGTGAAAATACGCAGCGGGAAATACCGAACAATGGTGGGAATCGCGTCCACAATGCGCGAAAGATTGATGTTAAAGCGAGGGCGATTCGCGCCCTCGTTGTTAACCGGAGTAGCCGCCTCCGGATCGCCCGGGAGAGGCACACCGGCGCGGCGCGCACGTAAGCGATCGAGCCGCTCCTGGGCGGAAGAGGCTTGTGCCTGCGATGCACCTGCCGAAACACGTGTTCCCGCCACCTGTCCCGCAGCCGGCGTCGCATCCCCCTGCTGTTCATCAACGCGAGAGTTATAGAGGCGCGCAAGTCTCTCCTGCGCCGACATGCCCCCTTGCTGGTTATCGTCTGCCATGTGTTCTGCCTTTACCTAATTAATAATGGAAGTGTGTCTGGGCATAGCGGTTAAGCGCATACCCAAACTCCCTGGATATCGTCTTGATGGTATGCGTCTCCATCTTTCTGGTCTGAGGATTACGCCGATTAAAAACAAACGTCGGCATAAATCCGCTCACTTCCTGAAACCCGCTCAGCGAATTAAAGGGGATGATAATCGGCGGATTGGAATTACCCGGAGCGAAAAGTCTACCCGCCACCGCCTTGCTGCTGCCTATACCGGGGACGAGCATCTTGAGCGCGGGGTGATTATCGAGCGTCGAGCCCTCACGCTTGGCGACAATCTCGAGGTGGTTTTCGAAAATCCTGATGGAGCATGGGCGTCCGTCATACGAGCCCAAGCCTTCATTGATCACCATGTCATTTCGGATTTCACGTTGCGCCATGTTCGAGCGAGAACGTGTATTCACCTGAGAGCCGCGCTGGGATGCCACGTTCTCAATACCTAACATGTCATCAAAGGCAGCCATGGCGCGTCGCTCGGTGCCATGGAGACCACGCTCGCTGGGATTTTGATTGTGACCTTGTCCGTTATTCGGAAGTAGTCTAGTGAAATCAAAAGGCATATAGAACACTCTTTCTTAACTTAAAACCCGTCTCAGCCGTTCACCCAACGCAATGCAAGTACTTACAAACGGCAGTTACGACCTATCAATAGGTTCATGGGGCAGGCCAATCCGCTCACGCCCAGCTCGGTCCTATCGACCAAAAATAAACAGGACAAGCAAAACGACGACGACAATGGCAATGATTGCGCCTGCCGACTGAAGAAGAGACACTACACCCCAAAGCAGGAACGCAATGATTGCGGGAATCAACCAGAGATACGACCAGCTCTTAATCGTAGAAGCGCTGCTGGGATGTTCGTTGTCGCCCCATGCGGCAATGCAAGCGAAGCAATCAACAAGAATGGCGAGCAAAACCTCGCACTTGGCCACAGTATCGCCGTCAATAAACACCGTGCCCATAAACCCGGACGCGCTAATCACGGCCGCCGTGATAAACAACAGGCGAATTGCCAACCTGCCAAGTCTATCCATAACTTCAGGATCGGCGTAGAAAGCCTTGTCTTCGGAGCCAAACGAAAAATCGGCCCCCTGTGCCATCGGAAGATCCTCGTCAACGCCCACCATCGAAAGCTTTTCCGCTGTAGCGCCTGTGCGGCTATCAAAGTCGACCAACTGAATCAGACGACTTTCAAGAAGATCGGCGTTAGCCGCCAGATCGCTGTCGAGTGACTGGACGCGGTCAACCGCGGAAAAGGAACGAAGCAGATTCAATGCCAAGAAGCCGAAGATACCGACAAACGCCGCAACCAAAAACAGCACTGCGAGCGGGGCGAAGGAGCCACACATAACGATGAACTGTCCAAAGGAACCGCGAGCGCATAGGATAACAACAAAGTAGACAACCGCCACAATGCACGTCCAGCGCAGCACCCCGCCTTGCTCTTTCTTCACGGCCTCAATACGCGCCGTGGCATCGGCAATGCCTTCAGTCACATCGTAGTCTTGCGTATCCTGTCGGATAGCACCTTCGAGCGCGCCATCCGCCTCGTTTCGCTCGTCCTCAAGGAATTGAGAATAACTGGCGGAAGACATCAGGTTCGCATGAGCCAAAAGCCTGATTCCGATGCTATCAAGTAGATGTTCATCCGCACCGCCTGCAAGCAGTTCTGCCACATATCCGCGTGGTACTGCCTCTCCTCGTGCCTCGGCACAGAAAAGAGCATTCAACGTAAGCGGTCGAGTAAGAAGAACGTCCCTCGTCTGCCAGCCATTCACATAGGGAACAGGCGTCACCTCCATGTCGGCGCGAAGCTTGCTGCCTTCGATTCGGATATTGGACCCCGCTTGCATGAGCGAAGCAACCGATGCTTGCGCCGAAGGAGATAGACCGCGAAGATTGACAATTGCGGATTCTCCGGCAGAGCCCGGAAGTGCCTCGTAAAGGGCGGTGTGCTCGGAAAGCCAAATCCAGCCTGCCATATTGCCGTATTTACGGTAGAACGCTCGCACGGGAGCCTTGTTGTCGGCGACACGGTCCATGAAATCGAGTACGACATCAACGTCAATTGACCCGCCGCTCTGGGCGTCACCACGTGCCTTAATAATAGCGTCCATGGAAACGTCTCCTGCAAAGAGCAGGAAGAACTCATCGACAGCGCGAGACGTTGAGCAAGTGGCAAAAAATGCCCGGGGGTTCCCAATGAGTCTCTTGATCTCTTGCTGGGCCGCAGCATGAGTTTCCAACTCGTCGAACGTAAGGAAGCCCTTCAATAGGCAGGCAGCAAAATGTGGATCGTTTGAAGAAGCAGCGAGGTCCTCGATTGCCTTGATATTCCTGGCAATATTCGCAACCGCCTCATCATGCTCGCCCTGACGGGAGAGAACATAGGAAAGAAAGCCCGACGGAAGCACACCCATGGACGCAGTGTCATCAAGTCCCGACTTCACCGCATAGCGATCGATATCGGTATCGGTCATGGTGGCGATACGTGCCGGAAGATCGTTTTTGCCAGTGCCCAGCGAAACATCTTCGCCGCGCCACGAAATGATCTTGCCGCCCGACATTTCGTAGATCACGCAAGCAAGATTGAAATCGTAATTCGGTTTTTCCCCGCCCTTCGCTTTTGCCTCGGTAATCTGATGAATCTTGGTCTCGAGGTCGTTTTCATTCCATTTACGCATCTGGCGCTCGAGCTGCCACTGCTGCATGCGCTGTTTTGCCTCGTCCCAATGAGATGCGAGCCCGCGAGCGAGCGACACAGGATCGGTATAAAGCCTGCCGACAAATTCATACGGCGCATGGCCGCTCTTGAAATCGAAGGTGGGCAGCTGACGATAGAAGTGATCGGGGTCAGCGATCCAGTCTTTAATTTCTTCGTATCCGAAGCGCTTGTTTGCAAGCTCAAACGTAAGGCCTTGAAGCAAATTACCCAAGGTAGCGTCATCAGGGTGGGTGAACTCAGCAGGTTGACCCGCTTCCTGAAACTCGAAAAACATGTCGTGGTCCACAAGGTCTTGGAGTGGATGGACATTACCCTCATAAAGAGTCCAAATGGTATAGCCAAACGAATACCAATCGTTGCGAGGATCGACCATTCTGCCGTGACCAGGCGTATACCCGTTTGATCGCGTCTCGGTATTAGTCGTACGATTATCAATTCCGGAAAGAGAGCGAGCGGACCCATAGTCGCCAAGTGCGATTTGTTTATCGTACAGGTAGACATTCGACGGTTTCACATCACGATGGACGATGCCAAACTCGGTGTGTAGCAAGTTAATCGCTTGGCTCAGCTCCGGAATCACGCGACTTTTAACCATATGCTTGCTACGGGGACGGTCGCTAAGACAGGTAGCCTTGGGAGTGATGGCAATATCCCAAAGCTGAGGAGCGGGGGCCCCTACTACGGTCGCGCTCAAGCCCTGGTGCAAATAGGCAAAAATAGGCAGCAAATGAGTTTCTGACACGGGACGACCATTGAGGCTCATGACGGCATGCACAGTCTTCTCGTATTCCGTAAGCATTTTTTCTATAAGAGGCTGAAACACCTTGGCAACACATGCGAGGCCGTCATCCACCCGCTCGGCAGCAAAGACCGTGGACTGACCACCATGACCGACAACTTGACCCAAGTGAACAATAAACTGCTGGCCGTCACGTGAGGTAATCGTCACATCTTCCGGAACGAAAGGGGATACGGGCACGGAGGAAGCGGCGCGAACGTCCCCACGAGAAACGGTCACCGTTTCGCCATTGGGATTTACCACCGCACCGCGTGGGACCGTTATCGTTTGACCGCCAGAAGCGGCAGATCGCGGCACCGTTACGGTCTCGCCCGCCACGGACGTCATCGGCCGGGAAACCGTGACCGTCTCGCCGCCAGCGGGAGCAGCCATCGGCCTTGCAACCGTAACGGTCTCGCCGCCAGTCGCAGAAACCGGATGACTTACCGTCACCGTCTCGCCGTTTGCTCTAGGAACCGAGCGACCCACCGTTACCGTCTCGCCTGCCGACGGGGCGTCGCCGCGGCGAATGGTCACCGTTTCGCCGGACACCGGAGCAGTGCCTCGGCGCACCGTCACGGTCTCGCCCGGTACAGGAGCCTGATTGCCGTGATACACGGTGACCGTTTCGCCGTTTACAGGTACGCCCCCACGGTGGACCGTCACGGTTTCACCGTTGCCGGCGCCGCCATCTCGGTGTACCGTTATCGTCTCATCAGACATCTTTATTCCCCTATCTCAATCACGATCAGCGTCGCGTCATCCGTCGAACCGCTCATGCGGGCCTCGGCATACAGCTCCTCGCACAGCTGCGCACAGGTCGAATCGCTCGCAAGCATCTGCTGCAGGCGCGCAAGGTCAATCTCCCCATCGATGCCGTCAGAGCAGATTAAGTAGCGATCGCCCGGAAACAACGTGGTCGTATTGATCTCCAGGTTTCGTCCGCCCTGATTAAGACCGACCGCCAGCTCAATGCAATGCGAAACCGATTCATCGCTGTACTCAAACCCAACGCCGCCCAGGCGGGATTCGGGCGTATGGTCGTAGCTCAACACCGCAAGCACGCCATCGCGCAAGCGATACACACGCGAATCGCCAGCATTAAAGATTGCGGCAGACCCATCATGCGCCACCATAAGCCCGGCAACCGTAGACGCAGCAACGGGCAGGCCATAACGGGCCGCATAGGACTCAACATCGTTCTCAGCGCGCTCGCCCGCCATACGCAAACGATCCTGCAGGACATCAATCGAATCGGCTTCAAAAACCTGAGTCGCCTGTGCAAACGCCTGCGCAGCGAGCGTCGAGGCGGCTGCTCCGTGCCCGCCTTCGCTCACGCCGTCAAAGACTGCCATGCAGCCCATCTCGCGCTCGCAATCGCCTACCAGGCCATAGCAAAGGACGTTACCGTCAAGAAGCAAACGGTCCTCGTTGACGGGGTGATTGGTTCCCGCTTGGGTTTTTGCTGCAGCGATAAACTTCGTCATCGCCAATCGCCTCCCATCGATCCGGGCACGAGCTCAAATGCGATATGCGCATCGTCGCCCTCGCCCTGTGGCACGGCGCGTGCCACCATGCCGGGGCGACCGCGCCACTCGGCGCGGTGCTCAAACAGAAAATCGGAAAGCCCGTTAAGGTAACCGCTCTCTACCAGGTTACCAATGCCGCGGCCGCCCTTGGCCTTGACGGCGTCCGTCATGGCAATGGAGTGCAGCAGCTCGCGGGCGGCATCGGTCGCCTCAACCGTAATATCGGGCTGTGCCTTATGCACGTTGCGGTTAACGGCATCGATCTTGGAATTGAGGATCTGAAGCGCCACGGCATCGTCGATAAAGTTGAAGATCACCACGTTGTCGCCGATACGACCCAAGAACTCGGGCTTAAACTCGCGATCCATCTCGGTGCGCACGCGCTCGCAAATCTCGTCATAGGGCGTGTTGGGCGCGATGGTATTACGAACTTCGTTGCCCTGCGCATCGATTTCAATCTTGGAAAAGCCGATGTTGCTCGTAAAGAAGATGACCGTCTCAGAGAAGTACACGGTATTGCCCTGGCCATCGGTCAGGCGTCCATCTTCGAGGATCTGCAGGAACTTGTCCATAATGCTCGGCGCGGCCTTCTCGATCTCGTCGAAAAGAACTACCGAGAACGGATTGGCCTTGACCGCATTGGTAAGCTGACCGCCCTCGGCATAGCCCACGTATCCCGGAGGAGCGCCAAAGAGCTTTTGATCGGAGTTCTCAGCACCGTACTCAGACATATCAAAACGCAGCATGCTGCGCTCATCGCCAAAGAGGAGCTCCGTAATGGCCTTAACGATCTCGGTCTTACCGGTACCGGTGGGGCCACTCAAAAACAGGACGCCCTTGGGCTTGGAACCAGATGAATGGGTGGCACCCGAAAGGCCCATAACGGAGCGCTTGAGCACGGTGACGGCCTTCTCGACAGCCTCGTCCTGACCCTTCACGCGGCGCTTGATCTTTGCCTCGGGATCCTCCTCGAGTTTCTCGAACATCTGCTGCCATTTGTTCTCGCGAAAGCCGTACTTATACACGTCGACGAGCTTGGGAAGGATGGCCTCGATGGAAGCATCGGGGTTTTGCATATCGCGCTGATACATGCGCTGCAGGCCCTCGAGCTCCTTAACGCTCATGCCGTCGGTGGTATCGATAAAGCGACGCACCGCGCGGTCATCGGAATCGGACAGCGCCTCACCAAAGCCAAACTTACTCTGAATATAGGCTTCGCGCATGTCGCGGTCGGGATGCGGCAGCGTGATGGTGCGCAAGAAGGGGTTCTCCTCGATAAACCACACGGGCAGGTTGCGCACGTTATCCGTTACCAGAATGAGCGTGTTGACAGCCGTGCGGTTAATAAGGCGTGCTTTGCTGGCGCCAAGGTACAAGTTGAGGAAAAACTGCGTCTCGTCGGGCATAAGGCCGGTCGAGGATGCAAGCAGGCGCGACGCCATGTTGACGATCACACAAAGCGGCTTGGCCTCGGTGCCGCCATCGGGGTTGTCGTTGTATTTAAGGCGCAACATAGAGCGGATAACCTCGCCGTATGAAGGCAGGCTCGATTGCTCGGTGGCATATGCTTGGCGACCATCGGCGATGCAGGCGTTCGCCTCCATCATGCGGTCGTCGTTCTTGGAAGCCTCGTCATGAGCCAGCGACACCAGGCGCTTGCAATCAACGTTGCCCATGCTGCTCGAAAACAGCTGGATGGGATCGAAATATGCCACGTTGTACTCAACTGAGCCATTGGCGTCTTCGAAAAGGCCGCGCACAACCTCGGCGAGCTCCGAGAACTGAAGGCCGCCGTCAACCACATCGGGATACTTGTCGTTCACGTTGCCCTCAAGGATAAAGAGGCTCTTCACCCCTTTAAAGTTGAGCATCTCGCGCTGCCAGGATTGGCGCTCGAAATCAGTTGCCATGTGTTATACCTCCTTGACAGGAAATTCGTGGTGGTAGCGGTTAGCAATGCCGACGGTGTTAACAGTGCCGTCCTGAACAAAGTTCTGAAGCTGACGAGGCTGCTGAAGATACTGGTCGTAGTCATCGTGCGGGCGGTCGCTCAGATAGATCACGCGCTGATTAGTCGAGCCGCGCAGCGCACAATCGGGCACGTTGAGCTCGTCTACGTACGGACCGTCGATCAGCACATCGATGAGGGACTTAAGCGTCTCCCACGTATCCGCACCGATCACTTGCGGCAGCTCTTCAAACGTGAATCCGGTGTAAACGAGAATGTCATCGTAAGCGCAGCGGATCGTTGCCAGCAGCTTCACGAGCTCTGATGCCTGCTCGAGCGGATCTCCACCCGAAACCGTCAGCCGATGTACGCCGTGCTCGCGCGCGGCATCGAGCAACATCTGCGCAAGCTCATCAACATCGACATCCTGCTCGGGCAGCTGCATCCTAAGCTCGGGCGAGATGCATCCGGCGCAGTGCTTAGAACAGCCGCTAGTCCAGATTGCGATGCGCTCGCCTGGTCCCAGAGAAACGACAGGCGCGAGCATCTGGCTAACGAACATCAGAGTAATCCTCACCGGGGTCGAGCGTACGATATACGGCAGACGTGCGCGCGAGCGAACAGCCACACTCTTCACAGCCATCCCCAACCTTTGCGCGCTCATCGGCAACAAGGTGTAAACGACCGCACTCGGGACACTCGACAAACCAGCCCTCAATGCCGGCAGACGGACTGGCGGCTGGCACGGCAGATGCCGTAGCGGGCGCAACGGTCGCAGGCTGCGGCGCGACCGCCGTCTGAGCCTGCGTGGGCTGCACCGCAGGAGGCTCCTCCACGGTAGCCCTCAAACGCAGCTGGGCAAATTCCCCGGATGTCGCCGGGATTAGCAACACGTCATCGGTATGAATCTGCTGAGGCACGCCGGGAGTCAAATAAAGAATCTGGCTGCCGCGCATAAGAGCCGTTCCATTATTGGAACCCTCGTCGGCAACCAACCACGCGCCCTGTTCAAAGCGAACGCTGGCATGCTGGCGAGATATTGCAAAGTTCGATGCCATGCTGGGAAACGCGTTACGCCCAAGCACGGTCATACCCGTAAGACGCAGCTGCTCACCCATAGCTGGATCGGCAAGCGTAAGCGCAGGAACCGCAGGAGTAGCTGCAGCATTCGCCATGGGTTGCGGCGCGGGCTGCGGCATTGGCGCGGCAACCGGAGCGGGTTGCGGAACGGGCATGGGGGTAGGCTGCGGCATCGACATGGCCGCGGGCTGCGGCGCGGGCGCAGACATCGGTTGTGGGGTGGACATCGGTTGTGGCACGGGCGCCGGCTGAGGCATAGGCGCCGGCTGCGGCGCGGGCACGGGAACAGACTGATACACCTGCTGGGACGCAGACTGTTGAACCTGTGGTGTACCACCCATCGAAGAAGTCGCAGGATAGACGGCGGGCGCTGGACGTTCACCACTAGGTGCAGCGAAGTCTTGCACCGGAGCGGCAGGCGTCGACGGCGCAGGTGCTACGCCGGCGGGACGCAGGGCACCGCATTCCTCGCACATATCGCGCTCGTCATCATTATCAAAACCGCATTCTGGGCATTCCCATGTCATGATTTACCTCATCTCTCTTTGCTTGAGCTGGCTTGCTTGGCGACGGTTGCGCAGGCGGCGCTCCGCATCTGCGGAAGGCGCAGGCGGCACGTAATCGTGCGGGTGAATCTCGACGGCGGCAGCGGGATTCGCGGCCTGCGTGGTCAATCCTGCACCCTCGGCCGGAACGGTTACGCCGTAGGCCTTAAGATCCTCTTCGAACTGTTTGTAGAAGTCACAGAACTCAATCTGGTCCCTATAGACCTTCTCGACAGTCGCTTGATCCTGCGGCTTCATGTCCTTGATGATGGTCGGATTATCAGGATCCTCAGAAAACTCCTCGGGGTTGGCTGCGACAACGCGGATGATGAGTCGATCTCTTTTCGTGCTGCGCAAAAGGGCAATGGCCTTGTTCTGCTTGGTGTCAAACATCAATCGCCAGGGCTTTCCCGAACCCTCCATAACGGCATAGCGAGTAACGTTAATACCGCGAGCAGCCATGACCTCGTTGATAGAACGCTCGATATAATCGTCCTTCATAGCATTGGCAAGGGCAGCCTCCGCTTCATCGTTTGCAGCATAGACATTTTCGATCTCGTGCAATTGTTTAAGCGGCAGGCTCTTTCCGTAACGGTTGTTGGCACGTTCGATGCGCGCACGATACTCTTCGTAGACTCGGTGCCGTTCGCCCGATTCATACGTAGCGTTTTTTACTACGTACTCAAAATCGTTCATCATCTTCATTGCCGCTAGGCGATCATCGATGCGTGAATCAGGCCCAAGTGCATCAAAAGCGGCGCGGACGCTCTCAAACTTTGCAGAAATACGGTTTCGAAGGGGGATATCGAGCGCTTCGTCCTGCATAAGCGGCGTAACACGTCCCGCCCAAGTCTCAAACGCGCGAGCCGCTTCTTCGAGCGACCCCTCCTCTTGTTTGGTCGTTGATTCGGTAAGGTAGCGAAGCGCCTTCTTCAGGTCCACGCCGCCGCCAGGACCAACAACATAATTCGTAATTTCCGCGACATGCCGGGCGCGAAGGCGCTCGGCAGTCTGGACAGCCTTGAGTTGAGCTTGCGACTGCTGAACGAACTGCTCTCTATGCGCTTCCGAAACCGTTGAGGGCAGCAGGGCGCTAATCTCCCCGAGCAAAGCCGGGATCTTAGCGCGAACTGTTTCGGCATAGCGCATGTTTACCGCTTGCATTCCACTGGGCATATTATCCAATGCCTCTTGGGAAAAAGCCTCGATACGAGCATCAATCAACCGATCAAAGTATGCCGAAACAGAACCATCGGTGTCTTCAATGTTAGAAAGCGCTTTGGCTTTTATTCCGGCCAGAGAGCTCTTATATGACTGAATGGCCGCCTCAACGCGTTCCCGCTCCAAGTCTGCCGGGCTTTTGCTGCGCTGCGCCCAAACAAACTCATCCTGCTCTCGCGTGGTCATCTTGTTCCACTGTTCCCGCGTGATTCCATATGATGCGCTGAATGAATAGCTCATATCGTTCCCCTGATTGCCGACTTTAATTGACCTATTTCTACCGCCGTCTTGCGCGATTCTGTTGCGCAACATTGGCGAGCGGCAGATTTGTCGATGTTGCGCAACAGAAGGCGGCGGCAAGCGCATATCCTGCTAATGGAAGAAAGGATGAAAGCGCGCCATGACCGGATTCTACGAAGAAGTTCGACTCGTCAAGTTTCATACGCCAGCGCTGCTCTCCGAGCGTGAGCAGGCCGCGGCACGGCGTCGCTTTTGCACGCTTCTCGTTCCGCCGCAAAAGGGCGGCTTTGGCGGCAACGCCTACGTCCGCCGCGTCCAAAGTGGCGATCGCACCTTTGAGCTCGCGCTTAAGATGCCGCGCCCCGATGCCCAGCCCGAGCAAGAACAGCTCAACCGAGAAACTTTGGAAGAGGAGTACCGCACGCTCTCCGTCGTATCCAACCTAAGGGGTTTTCCCGATGTCTACGGTTTTGGCTACACGGCAGACGGAACCCCGGCGCTGCTTATGGAATGGGTTGACGGCGTCTCGCTTCTTGATGCACGGCCAGCTCTGAGCGATGGCGCTGAAACCTGCCCCGGCGATATCGTCGCCGCGCTGGGTCTGAGCGTACTCAAGATCATCTTGTCCACGCAATCGCTTGACACGCCCTTTGTTCACCGCGACCTCTCCATGCGCAACATCATGCTGCGTCACGATCGCATCCCGCTCGAGGAGCAGGTCTCGAGTGGCTATTTTGACATCTGCCTGATCGATATGGGCAGTGCCAAGCTCGTTAAGCCGGACTTTTCCTTTACCGTCGACGTCAACGCTTTTCGCGGTGCCACGCCGGCATACGCAGCACCCGAAATGCTGGAGCGGTTTAAGGCCGACCCCGGTGCGCGTGACAATCCCGCCGTCGACATCTATGCGCTGGGAAGCATCCTCTACGAGCTTTATTGCGGACACGCGCCCTTTGAGGCAGAGCTCAGGCGCTCTGGAGATCACGCGCGCCTCAAGCGCACCGTGCAACCGCAACCCCTTGCGCCCGCAACTCCCCGCGAACAGGGCTTGGTCAACGCGATTATGGCTTGTTTGGCAGTCTCGCAAGACGCACGCCCTTCGGCAAATGAACTCGCGGCGCGCCTTGAGCCTTTCGCCCGTACGGGTGCTCCGCGAAAGCGCCGGCCTGTGGCGGATCGCGGCAGCACTGCCGCCTTGGTGGACGCCACCGTCCCCACCCGCACGGCTGCACAGGCGCAGCCCGCGCCTCGGCCAACCCCATCCACCGAGACCATCCGCAGCGCCGAGTCCATGCGTCGCGCACGCCTTGCCGTCAAACGTCAACGCTCGATGGCACTCACGATGGTGATTGTTGCCCTGGTAGCAATCGTGGTCATACTCGTCCTCGCATCTGCCGGCATGCTTTAGCCGGCAGTAAAACCAAAGTCAGCAAATAGGCCCATTTGCAAAAAGCGGTGGTGGGCGCAACTCTCAATAAAGCCGTGCCCGCCACCGTCCCCATGCATCGCACGCTGACAATACGAGGGACTAGGAAATCAAAAGCTCAAAGGAATCCGTGATGCGCGTTCCCATGGTAACGGCGCCGTCTCCCGATTCGACTGTGGTATTCAGGTAGTACTTGCCGTTCTTCTTTTTAGGAACACCCGTAACCGTAAGGTCGCAGTCCTCTTCCTCGACGGGAAGCGAGAACTCAAAACCCTTGTTTCTAACAAACGTACCGGTGACGTCCGTGTAGGTGCGATAGTCGTCACCATCGGATTGGGCGACGGTTTTTTCGGCGTTGTAGGTATCGTGGGCATGCAGCGTGGCCGAGATGTCTGCGACCGCTTCGCCGGAATCGCTGATGCTCTTAAACACAATCACAAGGTCGTTTTTGCTCGCGCCGTAGCAAGTATGGCCCCAAGAGTTGCCCGTCTCCTTAAGTGCCCCGCGCCACGTGGTGTCGGCGAAGCTCGTGGGCTTATCGATGTTGAGCTTCGCCGTGCTACCAGAGGTCGTGGTGGTCGACGAGGTCGCATTGCCCGTCGTGGAAGAGCCCACAGCATTGGAGCTGGCGTCCTCGCCGTTCTTGCTTGCGGTCTTGAGCTCCGCCTTAGCATCCTTAAGGTCGGACTTTGTCTGATCGAGCTCGTCTTGCGTTTTTGTGAGTTCGTCCTTGGAAGATTCAAGCTGCTTCTTGAGCTTTTGAATCTGCTCCGTATTTTGCGGATGAGCCAAACCATATGAGTAGCCCGCCCAGCCGGTTCCCGCGCACAAGGCGGCAACGACAATAACGCCGGCGGCGATGGCGGGCGCATACGACTTGCCCAGGCGCTTGCGTGCCAGCTTGTACTCGGCCTTGGCCGTCTTGAGGCTCTCGCGGTCCTGCTCGAGCTGCTCTTCCTCACTGAGCGGCGTAGGACCAAAATCGGCATGGCAGGCAGACTCAGTTTCCGCGTTCTCGATCGTAGTGCCAAAGTCTGACAAGGGATCGACTACACGCGTGGCGTCCGAATCGGATTCGGGCGCAGCGGGCTCAGACGCGTCGGGTGCCGCCACCGGCTGCTCGTCTGCTTTCGAGGCAGCATCCGCCTTAGGCAACTCCACCGTTGCCGCCGTAGCGGCCTCGCCGTCGCGCCAAGAAAAGGCAGGGCTCTGTGACACGGTCTGGGGCGTAGCATAGGGATCTTCGGAAACGGGCGCGGTCGACGAGGGCGCGGCAAGAGGCGATCCACACTCAGAGCAAAAACTAGCGTCATCGGGCAACAATGCACCGCAATAAGGGCATTCCATAGGGCACGACCTCTCAAAATGTGTCGTTTGCAGCCATCCTGCAACTTGGCGTATCTGCCCTATAATGTCTCAATAGTTATGCAAAGCGTTGCGCAACATTTTTCGAGTCGGTACGCTTTGGGCGTAGCCATTTCCTATCATGTTTGCAGTACGTCATTAAAGTTATCTGGGGAGGCAGCCATGGCGGCGGAAACACCGTGCTCGGTCCTCTACAACGACATCCGATCGTTCGGCGGTCTCAAGCATCTCGAGATTGCGCGAATGCTCATCAACGGCAATTCGTATGCAGGCAGCACCCTGCTCGGCAAATGCTCTACCAACCGCTCGTACCTCACTCGCTACATCGTCCACCGCGAGCCCGATCAGTGTGCGCCAGGTATCTACAATGACCTTACCGTCTCCACACTCAACCTTGCTGCCGCCATTAGCAACAAGCTCGGCGGAGGCGATCGTGCCTATCAGGAAATATCCGAGCATTACAGCGGCCCGGCGGCCCAAGACATGATGTCGATTCTCGCCGATTATGACCTCGACGACCGCCTCTACGCCAATGCCTTGGGGCGCATCAACAGCTCCGATGACCACAGCCCCCGCGAAAAAAGCACGCTCTTCTTGATGCTCTTTGTGGCGACGGGCGCACTTGCCGATCCCGTTCAAGGCGTGGCCACCGTCGAGCGCTTTTGCGACAGCAAGACGGGCGGGCACTTCGGCACCACCGAAACTACCGTCGGACGTGACTTTATGGGCAGCCTGGAGCAGCCGCGCGCCGTCGCCCCCAACCTCGGTCTGCTCAGGACACATGCCGACAACTGCGTCGACATGCAGATCCATCCCCTCACACGCGATCCGCGCGGCACCGTGATTGGTTCTTTGCCCAAAACCTCGCCCAGCATCACCGATGTGGGCGCCGACGCATCGCGCGAACATCTTCGCATTTGGCTTGAGGGTGAGCACTGGTACGCCCAGGGCCTTGGATCGACCAACGGCACGGTGCTCGAATCGGGCGCAGGCGACGGCGATATCGTAATCGAGCCGCCCCGCGACCAACGAGAGCCCGGCAAAGTCTATCCCCCGGTGGAAATCGAAAACAGCGACAGACTTCACTTGGGTCTCTATACAACGTTTCTCGTTATTGTGGACTAGCGCGTAGAGACGTGGGAAACAGGTGTCACTCGTCTTATATCATTTACGTTGCGCGCTGCACTATAAATAGCAATACGAGTCAGCTTATCGGCGAACACGTCTATCATGGGCTTTAATCGATAATCGCGTTCTCGGCGTGAGCACGCGGCCCCACCAAATGAAGGAACGTCTTGGATACCACCAACACCGCCCCTGGCAACAAACTCATCCGTCTCGACACGTTCGACACCGCCGTGGCGGTCGACCCCAGCGCCGAGGACGACGCCAAGCGACGGTTTATGACGCTTATTCTTCAGACGGCATACCGCGACGGCGGCAATATCGGACACGTGCTTCGCGCGACCAACACAAGCGGCGAGGTCTTTGCCGTCAAGCTGCTCAAGGACAACGCCATCCTTTCCGGCCAAGCCCCCGATCGCTCCGCCGAGCAAGCGGCTACGCACCTGGCCAACACCGCTGCGCTGTTCGAGGAGTACCGTCATCTGTGCACCGTCTCGCACCTGCGCGGATTTCCGCGCGTCTATGGCTATGGATCGTGCGAGGACGACCCGCTCATCCTCATGGAGTGGGTCGAGGGCACCTCGCTCAAGCAGGCGCTGCCCTTGCTTCCGCACGATGTCTCGGGCGGGCTAACCACCCAGATGGTGGCCGCCGTTGGAAACGCCGTGCTTCGCGCACTCCTGATGACCCAGGGACTCGTAAATCCGGTCGTCCATCGCGACCTGTCGCCCGCCAACATTATGTTCCGTACCACCAGTCGAACGCTCGAGCAGCAGATCGTCGATTGCTCCTTTGACCCCTGCCTCATCGACATGGGCTCCGCGACCATGGCCCTCGGCGATGACACGATCACCCGGCGCGCCGACATCTGGCGCTTTGCCACGCCCGCATACGCCGCGCCCGAGATGCTCACGCAGGATATCGAAGGCATCGCGGCCCTTCGCCGCTCGCCCGCAATCGACGTCTATGCGCTTTCGAGCATTCTGTACCAGCTCTACAGCGGTCGCAAACCGTTCGATGTTGAGTCGACGGGTGCCGCGGCAACCGGCTCGTTCTACCTCATAAAGACCAAGACCAAGCCGGCACCGCTCGAGCCGCGATGCAATGACGACGAAGCGCTCGTCCAGATCATCATGAAAGGCATCTCAGTCGAGCAGTGCGATCGTCCTACCGAGCAGCAGATGCTTGAGGTGCTCTCGGCATACCTCACCGATGCCGAATCAGAGGGCCGCGAAGGTGCAGGGAACGAAGCCGCAATTGATATCGATTCTGGCACGCACCTTAAGGTCGACGTCGCCGGCGAGCGCGCGCGAGAGATCCTGGAGCAGGCCCGGCACGATGCCATGACCCGCCGCCGCTTTATTATCGGTGGCGTTGTCGCAGCCGTTGCGGGGCTTGGCGTTATCGGGGCGGCAACCCATGGCTTTGGCATCCCCGACTACTTGGACGGCATCCGCGGTTCACTTGACGACTACACCTGGGATCAGCTGCAGGAGATTTCGCTCAAGATTAAGGCCGCCGAGACCCGTAGCGAGGCACGCGAGATTGCCAAGCGCTATCATCTGCTCGATGACAACGGGCATATCCCCTATCCGTGTACCAAGCGCGTGAGGCTCACCAACGGGCTGCACGTCGGCGCGCAGCTTGTGGGCATCCGTCACGACGAGCTTCTGGACGGGACGGGCAAGGCAGGGTTAACGTTTATGTTCGATGCCGGCATTGCCGAACGCGACGCCGCGGCCCAACCGTTAAGCGCCGGCTGGGCAGATTGCGAGCTGCGGGAATGGCTCGACGGCGACGGCCTTAAGCTGCTGCCCAACGAGTTGCGCGCACTCATTAAATCTGTCAAAAAGATCTCGAATAACGTTGGCGCTGCCAGAAGCGCATCGTGTCTGAGCGAGTTGCCCGCAACCCTTTGGCTGCCCGCCATGGTCGAGCTGTGCGGAGTGCAGCCGCCCGAGTCATTTGCCGAGGGCTTTCACTACCTGGCCGACATCTACAACGGCGAGGGCAAGGAGTATCAGCTCTTCCGCGAGCTCAAGGTGAGCCCGTATTCCACGAACGAGACGATGGTCCGCCAGTGGAAGGGCAAGGACACCTGTTGGTGGGAGCGCACGGTGAGCCCCGACACATCAGAGAGCGAAGGCGCACTCTATATGAACCGCGTGGGGCACGACGGCGACGTCTTTACGTACGCAACGCCTGCGGAAAAGCCAAACAAGCGAACCTGCGTGATTCCCGGATTCTGTATCTAGGAAGCGGGCGCCTTGCCGCGGCGGGGCTCCTCCCCGGCAATTGTCTCGATCTGTAACAGTTAGAACCCAAAAACCGGTCTAGATGTTACAGATCGAGATATTGAGTCATCGTCTGACGGTTTGTCTTAATCTGTAACATCTGGAACCCAAAAACCGGTCTTAGTGTTACAGATTGAGACATACCCAAACCTCGCAAAACAAAATCTCGATCTGTAACAGCTAGAGGTTATTTTCCCTGCTAGATGTTACAGATTGAGATGTTAAGCAACCGCCGAATTGTTTGTCTCAATCTGTAACAGTAACCCGGCAAAACTGGGGCTAGATGTTACAGATCGAGACGAAGGGCGGGGATGGTGCACCAACCCGGCAGCCGCCCTCATCTGTATCGGAATGTCATACATTTCTTTCTGCACTGGACACCCCCAGGGGGTATGGGTGTATAGTATCGGTAGGTTAACAATTCCAACACCGAACTACAGAAAGGAGAAGCCATGGCTCAAGATAAGTTCGACGTGGGCGGCATGACATGCGCCGCCTGCCAGGCGCATGTGGACCGTGCCGTGAGCAAACTCGACGGCGTCCAAAGCGTCGCGGTCAACCTACTCGCCGGTTCCATGATGGTCGACTACGACCCTGCGCAGGTCTCCCCCGACGATATCTGCACCGCCGTCGACCGTGCCGGCTACTCGGCCTCGCCCGTCGATGCGGGCACCGGTGCCGCCGGCTCAAACGGCAGTGCGCAAGTCAGGTCCGGCGCCGCCCACATGGAGTCGCCCACCAAAAAATTGGAGGCCGCCGCCTCTGCCATGCGCACCCGCCTCATCGTCTCGATCGTATTCCTCATCCCGCTGTTCTACATAGGCATGGGGCACATGCTCGGCTGGCCGCTGCCCGGCATCTTCACGGACCACATCCACAGCATGACGCTCGCCCTCACCGAGCTTGTCCTGCTCATCCCCATCGTCTACGTCAACGATGCGTACTTTATCAACGGCTTCAAATCACTCGTACACGGCGCGCCCACCATGGACGCCCTTATTGCCGTGGGCGCCACCGCCTCCATCGCTTGGTCGCTCTATGCCATGTTTATCATGGCCGACCAGCTGGCCACGGGTCAGGTACACGAGGCCATGATGACGAGCATGGACAACCTCTATTTTGAGAGCGCGGGCACGATCCTGTCGCTCGTCACCGTGGGCAAATACCTCGAGACGCGCAGCAAGTCCAAGACCGGCGGCGCTATCGAGGCGCTCATCGACCTGGCGCCCAAGACCGCGACCGTCGTGGCAGAGGACGGCAGCGAGACCACCGTCGACGTCGACAGCATCCTTCCCGGCCAGGTCCTGCGCGTGCGCCCCGGCGAGTCCATCCCCGTCGATGGCGTGGTGCTCGAGGGCAGCTCGGCCGTGGACGAGAGTGCGCTCACCGGCGAGTCCATCCCCGTGGAAAAGACCGCCGGTGCCACCGTCAACGCCGCCACCGTCAACCGCACCGGTTCGTTTACCTTCCGCGCCACGCGGGTGGGCGCCGAGACATCGCTCGCCAAGATCATCAAGCTCGTCGAGGACGCCAACGCCACCAAGGCGCCCATCGCCCGCATGGCCGACAAAGTCGCCGGCGTGTTCGTGCCCGTGGTGTTCGTGATCTCGATCGTGACCTTTGCGGTGTGGATGGCACTGACCGGCAGCGTGAACGAGGCGCTCACTTCTGCCGTGGCCGTGCTGGTGATCAGTTGTCCGTGCGCGCTCGGCCTGGCCACGCCCGTCGCCATTATGGTAGGCACCGGCAAGGGCGCCGAGATGGGCATTCTGTTCAAGAGCGCCGAGGCGCTGGAGAACCTGCGCAGCGTGGGCACCGTGGTGCTCGATAAGACGGGCACGGTCACCCGCGGCAAGCCTGCCGTGACCGATATCGTGGTAGCCACGCGCACTGACGGCTCGCCCGCCATGAGCGAAAAGGCGCTGCTCAAGCTGGCCGCTGCGCTGGAGCGCTCAAGCGAGCACCCGCTGGCCGAGGCGATTATGGCCGAGTGCGAGGCGCGCGGAATTGTCGCGCGCATGGTCGAGGACTTTGCCGCCGTGCCCGGTCGTGGTGTTACGGCGCGCGAGGGGCAGAATGTCATCGCCGCCGGCAACGTGCGCCTGATGGACGAGCTGGGCGCGAAGGTTCCCGCCGGCCTTGCCGAACAGTTCGCCGCCGAGGGCAAAACACCGCTGTTCTTTGCCAAGAACGGCGAGCTTGTCGGTACCATCGCCGTGGCTGACGAGGTCAAAGAGACGAGCGCCGAGGCCATCGCCGCGCTCCACAAGCTCGGCGTCGACGTGTGCATGCTCACCGGCGACAACCGTGTGACGGCCGAAGCAATCGCCCGCCGCGTGGGACTGAGCAGCAAGCAGGTCATCGCCGACGTCCTGCCCGCCGACAAGGAACGCCACGTGCGCGAACTGCAGGATGCGGGCGGCAAGGTCGCCATGGTGGGCGACGGCATCAACGACTCCCCCGCCCTGGCGCGCGCCGACGTGGGCCTTGCGATCGGTACCGGTGCCGACATCGCCAAGGAGGGTGCCGACGTGGTGCTCATGCGCAGCGACCTCATGGACGTCGCCCGCGCCATTGAGCTGTCGCGCGCCACGATTCGCAACATCAAGCAGGACCTGTTCTGGGCGCTGTTCTACAACGGCATCGGCATTCCGCTCGCCGCGGGCGTGTTCTTCCCCCTCACCGGTTGGCAACTCTCGCCGATGTTTGGCGCCGCGGCCATGAGCCTGTCGAGTGTCTGCGTCGTAAGCAATGCGCTGCGCCTTCGAACCTTTAAACCATCAGTTGCGGTGAAATAAGGCGTAACATGCTTAGCTAAACCGCTATTTAGTCCGTATTCCACCGCAACTTTAGGTACTCAACGAAAAGGAGATAATCATGAACTACATCGTTAAAACGTCTGGCCTCATGTGCGGCCACTGCGATGCCACCGTCGAGACTGCGCTGCTCAACGTTGCCGGCGTGACCGACGCCGACGCCGATCACGAGACCCAGACCGTCCAGGTGGAGTGCGCCGACACCGTGACCGCCGAGCAGCTCGCCGCCGCCGTCGAGGCCGCGGGCGAGAAGTTCCACGCCCTGTCCGTGGCCGCCGCGTAGCAGCTGCCGCACCAACAGGCACCACTGCCGGCTGACATAGCCGCTCAGCAACCGCCACTCAACCAACCCTTCAGAAGTAGCGGTGAAATAGTTCCTGTTTGAAGGCTTGAGGCGCTAAAACAGGAACTATTCCACCGCAACTGAGGGCGGGGTATTTGGAAGACTGACCAGAAACGAGGACCCGCCATGATGGCAGACCACAAATCGGTGACCCGCATGCTCAAAACGGCACGCGGCCAGATCGACGGCATCTTGCGGATGGTCGATGAGGACCGCTATTGCGTCGATATTTCCACGCAGCTCATGGCCACACAGGCACTCCTCGCGCGAATTAACGCCGACGTGCTCAAGGCGCATATCGAGGGCTGCGTGACTTCGGCAATCGAATCGGGCGACGAAGACCTCAAAGCCGCCAAGCTCGCCGAGATCGAACGCGTCGTCGACAAGCTCTCCAAGTAATTGGGGCATTGGGGACAGACTTCTTTGCACCGTCTTGGTATTCCGGGGACAGGTACGTTTGCGCCACATTGGTGCAGATTAACCTGTCCCCCTTGCTCTAAATCGGGTATAAGGGCGTGCAGCATATCGAATGAAAGGCAATTTGCATGAATGACTTTATGAAGGGTCGCAATGGCGCCGACGAGCTCACCATCGTGATGGGTTTTGCCGGCATCGTCATCGCGATGATCGGATCGATGGCCCGCATCCAGTGGCTCAGCTGGATCGCCATCGCCGTCATCGTGATTGGCGTGCTTCGCGGCCTGTCCAAAAATATCGATGCACGTCGCAAGGAGAACGAGGCCTTTGTCGCCGCGACTGCCAATGTTCCCGGCTTGGGCAAGTTCGTCGCCAGCTTGGGCGGCGGCGCTGCGGCGGCTAGCACCTCACGCGCAGCCGGCACCAGTAAGGAAGACTTTGAGCGTGCCAAGCGCACGGCCAAGAAGATGTGGAAGGGTCGCAAGACCACGGCATACCTCAAGTGCCCCAACTGCGGCCAGATGCTCTCCGTCCCCAAGGGCAAAGGCAAGATCCGCGTCACCTGCCCCAAGTGCCACGCCAAGATGGAGACGCGCTCCTAGCCGCTACACCATAGGACAAAATAAAAGCCGAGGCCTCGCGCTGAGACCTCGGCTTTTTTGATTATGGCAAAGGGACCGTCCCCTTGCCACACCTATGCCACGCCGTCGCGGACAAGCTCCTCGGCCAGCGCCTCAGCAGGCATGGCCATAATCGCGTCAAGCTCGTTATCAACCTCGGGGATACGCTTCACGTTCAGTTTGCGCGCCAAGTTGCCGCGGCACATCACGTGCATTGGCTCACGCAGCGCACACAGATCATCGAGCGGGTTCTCGCGCGTCACCAGGATATCGGCGGCCTTACCGCACTCGATTGTGCCGGTCTCGCCGCCCAGCCCCAGCAGCTCGGCATTGACCTGCGTAGCCGTATGCAGCGCGAAGGCGTTGCTCACGCCGACATACTTGGCAAAATAGGCCACCTCGCGCCACATGTCGTACTGGGTCACGAACGGGCAGCTCGAATCCGTGCCCAGGCCTACCTTGATACCGGCTTCTAGCGCCGCACGAGCGCTCTCGATGATGCCCGAGCACACGATGTCGCCGTTCTTCTTTTGCGTGTCGGTCGAATGGGTCTTTTCCGGGTCGAGCAACACAAACGGCAGCGCCGGGCTAATGGTGCAAGTCACACTCGGCGCACGTCCCTCGAGCTGCGTACCCGCGGCGCCGCGGTACAGCTCCATGATCTCGGGCGTCAACGGAGCGCCGTGCTCAATCGTGTCAACGCCGGCCTCAAGCGCGGCCTTCACGCCCTCGGTGCTCTCGACATGAGCCATAACAGGAAGTCCAGCCTCGTGCGCCGCCCTGCACGCCGCCGCGGCGACATCGACCGGCATGCGCAGCACGCCCGGCTCGCCCACCTCGGTGGCGTCAAACACGCCGCCCGTCACGAACAGCTTAATGACGTCGGCACCGCGCGCATACAGGTCACGCACCTGTTCGGCTGCCTCGGCAGGACTGTTTGCCACCTGGGCGAACAAGCCCGCACCATGGCCGCCCGGCACCGTGACGCCCGTTCCCGGCGCCACCAGGCGAGGACCTTGATACTTGCCGGCATCGATAGCATCGCGCACGGCCAGATCGGCAAACAGCGGGTCGCCCGCGCCGCGCACCGTGGTCACGCCGCTTGCCAGCTGTTGTTGGGCGCTGCCCTTAAGAATGTGGCGCACGATGGCGCGCCCCACGGGATTATCGAGCTTCTTCATCAGCGCGCCCGCATCGCCCGCCGAAACCGGCTTGCCCGAACCGCACAGATGCACATGCATATTGATGAGGCCTGGCATGAGATACGCCCCTGCCAGGTCGATGACCTCGGCACCTGCAGGCGCCTGCGCCACAGCACTCGGCCCCATCCACGTGATGACGCCGCGCTCAACGACCACGGCCATGTCGGGCTGCGGCTCCATATGTTCCGAACCATCCAGGACGGTCGCATTGATAAACAACGTGGAACGATCGGCAGACGCCATATCGAGCTCCTCCCTCACGATTAACTTGAACATTTGTCCATTATTACCTAGCGCGACAGGACTACTGCGGACATATCGGCTAACGGGAGGAAGAGAAGGGCGTAAGGATGAACAGACCAGTGCAGCGATGCTTCGGGCGTTCCAGCAAAACGTCTTGATCTGTAGCAGATAGACCGTCTTTAACCTTCCAAATGTTACAGATCGAGATCTTTCGGCACCGCGTCCAACCTTTGTCTCAATCTGTAACAGTTGGGTCGAATTTTGACCGTCAGATGTTACAGATCGAGATATTCTCCGGCCCCATCGTCAAACATCTAAATCTGTAACAAGTAGACAGGTTTTCGGCCTCTAGACGTTACAGATTGAGATCTTTTAGCGGTAGCCAACCTTTTGTCTTGATCTGTAACAGTTACGAGGCCAAACGGCCCCTTGTTGTTACAGATCGAGACAAACCCGGCAGGAACAACCATATCCGTGTCAGTTGCACCCCTTAGCGCCCATACCACTGACGCTTCCATCCCTCAGCCAAATCGGCCCGCTGCGGAATACCTGCTAGCCTCATCTTTTCAATCAATTTCCCCGGGTTCTTGAGTTCATCAAACGTGAACCGAAGCACCTTGTGCCCGAGCATTGTCAGATGAGATTCCCGCTGACGCTCTGCCACGAACGGGTCGACCGACTCCCGACCCTCGCCGTTCTGCAAGGCATACTTTCCCTTTCCGTCGAGCTCGCCGATGACGCGTGTCCCGTCCTCGAGCCTCCAGAAATAGTCGACCCGAAACACTTGGCTCAGATCAAGCGGGTCGCGAAACTCCACCTGCAGCTCTGGCACCGGAAAACCGTATGCAATAAAGAACGCTCGGAACCGAGACTCGCCACCGTTTTCGGACAGCCCGTCCGCATGCGACGCAATCACCTGAGCTCTGCGATACCCTCGCCTGCCCTCGCAATCGACCTGGAGCCGTTCGCAGAGGTCGTCGCGCGATACGTCCCTTGCCCGCAATGCAGAATCGGCGATCGCCAACCCGTAGGAGAACGGCGCACGCAGCAGACAATCCTCCACCGTGCGCCAAAACGGCGTCACCCGCACGCCATCGACTTGTTCAAGCGCACCCGCCGCCTGCGGACGCAACAGCCGACATCCTGTACTCAACGCCACCGAACAACCCGTCTTGACCAAGTAACGCGGCCCAAGCAGATCGTTCGGCACCTCCAGACCCCATATCAGCGCGGCGTCATATCCCCAAAACGCCCAATCGGGGTGAAACTCGGCAAGCCCCTTGATAGTCCACCGAGCCCGCTCTGGCGGCGTCAATGCATCCCATTCATGCTGAAAACAGAATAGGTACGATTCGGGCTCCGTAATATCGTCTGTGCCCACATGGCGCCGCAGCCACATGAGCTCGGCATTGTCGTGCGTTACAAGCAGCACACCTTGTTCAGCCGCCTCCGTGAGCCTGGCAAGCATCCTATTCCGCGCCAAGGTGTTACGTGCTGCATGCTTGTGTTTAAAAACGGTATTAGACACTTCCATCACCACCACATCGAAAAAATGGGCCATCGCCGCTGTTGCCGCCGCCGACAAACGTCTCGACCTGTAACAGTTACGGGCACAAGCAGCCGCCAAACGTTACAGATCGAGACGTTCGCGCAGCATTGCACCTCTTTGTCTCGATCTGTAACAGGTAGACCGGTTTTTGGCCGCTAGACGTTACAGATCAAGATCTTTCGGCACCGCGTCCAACCTTTGTCTCGATCTGTAACAGTTAGGTCGAATTTTGGCCTGTAGATGTTACAGATTGAGACATCCCCAGCCAGGTTCCAAACATCTCGATCTGTAACAGGTAGACGTTCTCCAGGCCCCTAAACGTTACAAATTTAGACAAACCAGCGGCGCTCAAGCATTCGTCTCGATCTGTAACAGGAAGACCGGTTTTTTGTCCCTGAACGTTACAGATCGAGATATAAAGGCAGAAGGCAAGGCAGGCGACAGCCGCCCATCCCCTACTCCCACTCCTGCTTATAAATATTGAGCGACTTTACGTAGCGCCCCTGGACACCCATGATGTCGCGGACCAGCCTCAAAAAGAAGCTGATACGCGAGGTATCAAAGCCGTCTTCCAGGTCTTCCGGATGGACGGCGCCAGGCCCGTCGACCGCCGTATCGCTCAGGCGCGCAATGTCGTAGAGGTAGAGCTGCCCCGCCGTCAGCCAGACATCGTCAACGCACGCAATGCGCACCGCAATCGCACCTTCGCGCCAGTGCTCTTTTTGCACGATATGTGGGTCGTAGACATCAAAACGACGGTCGGTGCGCGTGTCGCGCAACGCGACCATACCAGTCGCAGGATCCTTGTCCAAAATGCCAAAGCGCGAGAAATACTGCGTGTCGCGCACCTGTTCGAGCCGCCTGAGCGAAGCAGGCGAAAGCGACGCCGGCGGCTCGTCCACATACAGCTCAAGCAGCGTCTTGCCATGGTAATAGGGACGCTCGAACAGCAGCCAATCGGTAAATGCCATGTTATAGGCCATGATTTCGCTTTGCGATGGTTCTTCGCAATAGCTGAGCCATGGATCGACTATCACTTCGAACTGTGTGCGCGCCGACTCCAAAAACTGAAACTTGCGCAGCATCCAAAACTGAGCCATGTCGGCAATATCGTTACCGACAGATTCGGCCAGACGTCCCCGGTCCAAAACATGATCAGCCATGGCATCCTCCTCAAACTGATGAACCTCAATTTGAGCTTACGAGGAGGGCAGGTGGTCGCCGCCAGCGCGGGCGAAATGGGCATCAGGCTGCAAACCAGATGCTGGCCAAACACTTGACGGGATACTTGCAGATTATACAAATTGCCACAAAATCGCAGGTAGAACTAGACGAATCACCCGCGCCGCTGTCCATAAGCAACTAAAGCCGCCACATAAACAGCAGAGCGCGACGAACGCAAACGTCAACAGGCAGGCAACCAGACGTCGGCAAACGAGCAAAACGCTCGCAAACCCGCAAGGAGTGTCCCCGGATGCCGGCACATAAGGAATGTCCCCAACTGCCGACACTTTGGGACATTCCTTATGTGCCGGCCGTTGGGGACAGCCCTTGCTGATTCGATTGCTGAGTAACTCCGTGATTGCCTTACAGTCCCAAGGCCTCGGCAACCTCGGCGGCGCAGGCCAGGGAGTCTGCCATGGCGTTCACAACGAGCGAACTGCCGTTGCGGGCATCACCCGCCACATACACCGGCACGGCATCCGCAGCAACGCCATCCACGCGGGCCGCGAGGTGCGAGCCCTCGGCAGCCATCACCGGCAGCGGACGACCAGCGGTAGCAACAGGCACGCTCACCGCATCGAACACACCATGCTCCGGGCCCGTAAAGCCACAGGCGATGAGCACCAGCTGCGCCGGCACCTCGTGCTCGGAGCCCGCAATGCGTTCGGGCTTGCCGGCCGACCAATCCAGATCGACCACGCGCAGGCCCGCTGCCGCGCCCTTCTTGTCCAGCAGCACCTCGAGCGTATCCACGCCCCAGGCACGCATCTCGCCGCCCATGGCAGCGATAGCCTCCTGCTGACCGTAGTCGGTCTTCTTCACGTTGGGCCACTGCGGCCAAGGGTTGCTCGCCGCGCGCTTATCGGGCGCGGCCGGCAAGAACTCAAACTGGCGCACGCTACGCGCACCCTGGCGCACCGCGGTACCCACGCAGTCGTTGCCGGTATCGCCGCCGCCAATGACCACAACGTCCAGGCCACGCGCGTTCACCGCGGGCTCACCGCCATCGAGCACCGAGACGGTCGAAGCCGTCAGATAGTCCACGGCATACACCACGCCTGGGGCATCCACATTCGTAGCCGAAAGACCGCGGGGCGCACGTGCACCAGCAGCCACTACGACAGCGTCAAAGCCATCGAGCTTGGCTGCCACCGCAGGGTCCGTCACATCGGCACCCAGCTCAAACACAATACCCAGCTCGCGCATGAGCGCCACGCGACGCTCGACCACGGACTTCTCGAGCTTCATGTTGGGAATGCCGTACATGAGCAAACCGCCCGGGCGGTCGTCGCGCTCAAACACCGTCACGCGAGCGCCACGACGGGCGAGCTCCCATGCTGCCACCAGACCAGCAGGACCGGAACCAACCACGGCGACCGAGGGCGCGTCCTCCCCTGCCGGTTCAAAGCGACGCGGGCCACCGTTTGCCCATTCGTGGTCGCTGATCGCGCGCTCGTTATCGTGAATCGTCGTGGGCTGGCCGTCGACCGAACCCAGGTTGCATGCGGCCTCGCACAGCGCCGGGCACACGCGACTCGTGAACTCAGGCATGGGTGAGGTGAGCGACAGACGCTCGGCCGCCTCGTCCCAGCGGCCGCGGTACACCAGCTCGTTCCACTCGGGAATCAGGTTGTGCAGCGGGCAGCCGCTCGGGCGTGCCTTGCCAAAGCTCGCGCCCATCTGGCAAAACGCCACGCCGCACATCATGCAGCGGCTCGCCTGGGCGCGACGTGCATCGTCATCGAGCTCCACGTACAGCGGATCAAAATCATGGCTGCGCTCCTCCACGGGGCGAAGCTCGTGGGTCACGCGATCGATATCAAGAAAAGCACCGGGCTTACCCATGGCACTTATGCCTCCTTCTTGGTCGAAGCAACAGAGCTGGCAGCCACGGACGCAGCGCCCGCAGCACCGCCCGCAACATAAAAGCGAGCGACATCCGCGGCGCTCGCGCGACCGGTCACGATGTCAAACGCCAGCTCCTCGGCCCGCGCATGCGTCTTGCCCACGGCCTCGGCAGCAGCGACAATCGCCAGCACGCGCTCGTACTCGGTCGGAATGACCTTCACAAAGTGCTTGCTCATCGTCTCAAAGCTGTAGAGCAGCTTAATGCCGCGCGGGCTCTGCGTCGCGTCCACGTGCTCCTGGATGAGTGCACGAATCTGTGCCAGCTCGCCGGCCGTCGGGGCCTTGAGCTCAACGCTCTCGTGGTTCACACGGGCATCGAGCGTACCGTACTGGTCAAAGACATAGGCCACGCCACCCGTCATGCCGGCGGCGAAGTTCTGCCCGACCTCGCCCAGGATGAGCGCCAGACCGCCCGTCATGTACTCGCAGCCATGGTTGCCGCAGCCCTCGACCACCACGGTGGCGCCGGAGTTGCGCACGCCAAAGCGCTGGCCGGCCAGGCCGTTAATGAAGCCGCAGCCGCTCGTGGCGCCAAAGAACGCAACGTTGCCCACGATGATGTTCTCGTCGAACTTGTAGGTCGCATGCGGGTTGGGACGCACCGACACCTCGCCGCCCGAAAGGCCCTTGCCAAAGTAGTCGTTGGCGTCGCCGCACACGTTGAGCGTAATGCCACGCGGAAGGAACGCGCCAAAGCTCTGACCGGCCGAACCATCGCAATCGATGGTAATGGAGCCGGCGGGCAGGCCCTCGGGATGCGCCTTGGTCACCGCATTGCCCAGGATGGTGCCCACGCAACGGTTGACGTTGGCGATATCGGCGCGGAAGCGAATCGGACGCAGGTGCGCACGGGCATCGGCCGTATAGGGCACGAACAACGTGGAGTCGAGCGTCTTGTCGAACTCGCTGTCCGCGGCCATCTGCGGCAGGAAGTGGCGACCGTCGGCACCCGGGATATGGGCACCGAACTCGCAGGTCGCGCTCGCCAGCACGGGCGACAGATCGAGCAGGTTGGCCTTGCGATTGCCCGGGACCTCGATCTGGCGCAAGCACTCGGGATGGCCGACCATCTCGTCGATGGTGCGGAAGCCCAGGCTCGCCATGATCTCGCGCAGCTGCTCGGCCACAAAGAGCATAAAGTGCTCAACGTGCTCGGGCTTACCGCGGAAGCCGTGACGCAGGCGGCAGTTTTGCGTCGCGATGCCGGCCGGACAGGTATCCTGCTGGCAGTCACGCTGCATGAGGCAGCCCATGGAGATGAGTGGCATGGTAGCAAAGCCAAACTCCTCGGCGCCCAACAGGCAAGCGACAGCAACATCGGTGCCGTCCATGAGCTTGCCGTCGGCCTCGAGCACCACGCGCGAGCGCAGGCCGTTTTGCAGCAACGTCTGCTGGGCCTCGGCAAGGCCAAGCTCCAGCGGCAGGCCGGCGTGCCAAATGGAATCGCGCGCCGCGGCACCCGAACCGCCATTGTGGCCACTGATCAAGATCTTGTCGGCGGCACCCTTGGCTACACCCGTGGCGATGGTGCCGACGCCGGCCTCGCTGACCAGCTTGACCGACACGCGCGCGCCGGGGTTGGCGTTCTTAAGGTCAAAGATCAGCTCTGCCAGGTCCTCGATAGAGTAGATGTCGTGGTGCGGCGGAGGCGAGATCAGGCCGATGCCGGGCGTGGACTGACGGACCTCGGCGATCCAGGGATAGACCTTCTTGCCGGGCAGGTGGCCGCCCTCGCCGGGCTTGGCGCCCTGGGCCATCTTGATCTGAATCTCAAAGGCGCTGCACAGGTAGCGGCTCGTCACGCCAAAGCGCGCACTTGCCACCTGCTTGATCGCGGAGTTCTTGGAGTCGCCGTTGGCCAGCGGGGTCTCGCGACGCGGATCCTCACCGCCCTCGCCCGAGTTGGAACGGCCGTGCAGACGGTTCATGGCGATGGCCATGCACTCGTGCGCCTCTTTGCTGATGGAACCGTACGACATGGCACCGGTGTTAAAGCGGCGGACGATGTTGAGCGCGGGCTCCACCTCGTCGAGTGCCACCGGGGTGCGGTCGCTGCCGTCAAAGTCGAGCAAGTCGCGCAGGCGCACGGCACGGCCGGTGCGGTGCAGGCGGGCGCTGTACTCCTTAAAGGTGTCGTAGCTGTCCTCGCGGCAGGCGGTCTGCAGCAGGTAGACGGTCTGGGGGTCAATCAGGTGATCCTCGCCGCCGAGCGGACGCCACTTGGTCAGGCCCAGCGTGGGCAGCTGATCGGGAGCCGGACTCTTAAGGATAGCGAGCGCGGCGTCATAGCGCTCATTCTGCTCGCGCTCGACGTCCTCGACACCCATACCGCCCACACGGCTCACCGTGCCGGCGAAATACGCGTTGACGAACTCCGGCGTAAAGCCAACGGCCTCGAAGATCTGCGCGGAGTGGTAGCTCTGCACCGTGGAGATGCCCATCTTGGACATGATGGAAACGATGCCAGCGGTCGCAGCCTTGTTGTAGTTGGCGATGCCCTGCTCGGCCGTCACGTCCAGGTCGCCGCGTGCCGCCAGATCTCGGATGCACGCATGTGCGTTGTACGGATAGATGCCGCTCGCGGAGTAGCCCACCAGTGCCGCAAAGTCGTGCGGGGACACGGCGTCGCCGCACTCCACCACGATGTCGGCAAAGGTACGCACGCCGGCGCGGATCAGGTGGTTGTGCACGCAGCCCACGGCGAGCAGCGACGGCACGGGCACCTCGCCCGCAGCGGCACGATCGCTCAGCACCACGATGTTCACGCCGTCGCGGACCGCAGTCTCGACGTCCTCGGCAAGCTGCTTGAGCGCAGCCTGCAGCGCGCCCTCACCGGCATCGCGACGGTAGACGGCACGGAAGCGACGGGTCTTAAAGCCCACGCGGTCGATGGCACAGATGCGGTCAAACTCCTCCTCGCTCAGCAGCGGACGCTCCAGGCGCACCAGTTGGCAGGCCGTACGGGAGTCCTCGAGCAGGTTGCCGTGGTTGCCCAGGTAGAGCGTGGTCGAAGTCACCATGTGCTCGCGCAGGGCATCGATCGGCGGGTTCGTGACCTGAGCGAACAGCTGATAGAAGTAGTCGAAGAACGAACGCGTCTTCTTGGACAGGCAGGCCAGCGGCGCATCGATGCCCATCGAGGCGAGCGGGGCCTTGCCCTGCTGGGCCATGGGGCGCACGACCTCGTCAACATCATCCCAGTGGTAGCCGAGCTTGGCCATACGCACGGCAGCGGGCACCTCGGCGTCCTCGGCGGGCGTTGCCGCAACGGGCTCATCGAGCGCGTCGACGGTCAGCGTCTCCTCGGCAATCCAGTCGCGGTAGGGCTTTTCCTTGGCATAGCGGGCGCGCAGCTCGTCGTTGTAGATGACGCGCCCGCGGGCAAAGTCGACCTCGAGCATCTGGCCCGGCCCCAGACAGCCGCTCGTCAGGATGTTCTCGGGGCTTACCTCGATGGTGCCCACCTCGCTTGCCAGCATAAAGCGACCGTCGCGCGTCACATAGTAGCGGGCGGGGCGCAGGCCGTTACGGTCGAGGGCGGCGCCCAGCGTGCGACCGTCGGTAAAGGCGATGGCCGCCGGGCCGTCCCACGGCTCCATGAGCATGGACTGGTAGGCGTCGTAGGCGCGGCGCTCCTCACTCAGGCTGTCGTTGTGGTCCCACGGCTCGGGCAGCAGCATGGATGCGGCGCGCGTGAGCGGACGACCGTTCATGACCAGGAACTCAAGCACATTGTCCAGAATCGCGGAATCGGAGCCCTCGCGGTTGATGATGGGCATCACGCGCTCAAGATCATGCTGCAGCACGGGGCTGTACAGGTTGGGCTCGCGGGCGCGAATCCAGTTGACGTTGCCCTTGAGGGTGTTGATCTCGCCGTTGTGGATGATAAAGCGGTTGGGGTGCGCGCGCTCCCAGCTGGGCGTAGTATTGGTGGAGTAGCGCGAATGGACGAGCGCCACGGCCGTCTTGACGGCGGCGTCGTTGAGATCGATGAAGAAGCGGCGCATCTGCGTGGCGACCAGCATGCCCTTGTACACGATAGTGCGCGAACTCATGGAGCACACATAGAAGATCTTGTCGCGCAGGGCAAACTCGGCGTCGACCTTCTTCTCGATGGTGCGGCGGCACACGTACAGGCGACGCTCAAAGGCATCGCCAGCGGGCGTGTCGTCGGGGCGACCCAGGAAGGCCTGCAGGATAGTAGGCATGCAGGCGCGGGCCGTCTCGCCCAGATCGTGCGGGTCGACCGGCACCTCGCGCCAAAAGAGCAGCGGCACGCCGGCCTCGGCGCAGCCCTCCTCAAACACGCGGCGGGCATCCTCTACGCCCTTGTCGTCCTGCGGGAAGAACAGCATGGCCACGCCATAGTCGCCCTCTGCCGGCAGAATCTGGCCGCACTTTTGAGCCTCTTTACGGAAAAAGTGATGCGGAACCTGGAACAGAATGCCGGCGCCGTCGCCGGTGTTCTTCTCGAGTCCCGTGCCGCCGCGGTGCTCCAAGTTGACCAGAATGGACAGCGCATCGTCCAGAATCTGGTGATGGCGCTCACCGTTGATATCGGCAAGCGCGCCGATGCCACATGCATCGTGATCGAATTCGGGGCGATAAAGGCCCTGCTGCTGAGCGGAATCTGCCTGCATCGCGATCCTCCCCTAGATATTAGACAGTCAGTTGAGTAGGCATAGTAGGAGTATCGCCGGCCCGCTGTGTTTCCCACCCGTTTCGAAACAATCGCGTAACGCACGCCCCACGAGTGGACACCGCCGACCTCAAGGGCGACAACAAGGACCCCAAGTTCGGCCTGCAAGCTCACCGCTTCAAACATCTCAATCTGTAACAGGAAGACCCAATTTCGACGCCTAGATGTTACAGATTGAGATGTTTTTGAGAGACGGTTCCGAATGTCTCAATCTGTAACAGTAAGACTTGATTTTTGCAGCCAACTGTTACAAATCGAGATTTTCCATAGGACCATTTCTTCCTGTCTCGATCTGTAACACCTAGGTCCAACTTCCATCCCTAGTTGTTACAGATCAAGACATTTCGGCAGTCCCCTTTCACCATCCCATTCAAATACAGCAATTTTGTTAGTTTTGGTTAACTTTTCAGCCTAAAACGGGTATCCTTTGCGGCGTCAAGCAAACGGCACGCAGGAGCGCACCATGATCAACCATCTCAAACAACACTTTGGCTCCCGGCGCACCGGTGGTCACGGAGGCCTAGACATTGCGCGGCATATCGGCCCCGGGCTGCTCGTGACCGTCGGCTTTATCGACCCGGGCAACTGGGCCTCCAATATGGCCGCGGGCTCGCAGTTTGGCTACGCGCTGCTGTGGATCGTCACGCTGTCCACGATTATGCTGATCGTCTTGCAGCACAACGCGGCGCACCTGGGCATCGCCACGGGCATGTGTCTCGCCGAGGCCACGACGCGCCATCTGCCCCGCCTCGTCGGGCGTGCGATACTCGGCAGCGCGTATCTAGCCACGGTCGCCACCGCCATGGCCGAAGTCCTGGGTGGCGCGATTGCCCTTCAAATGCTCTTTGGGCTGCCTGTGCGCACCGGCTGCATCATCGTGGCGGCAGTATCGATGGCGATGCTCATGACGAACTCCTACAAGCGTGCCGAACGCTGGATCATCGCCTTCGTGGGCGTGGTGGGACTTTCGTTTTTAGCCGAGCTTGCACTAGTCAAGATCGACTGGCCGCAAGCCGCCACAAGCTGGATCACACCCAGTATGCCCACCGGCTCGGCAGCGATTATCGTAAGTGTCCTAGGCGCGGTCGTTATGCCCCACAACCTCTTCCTGCACTCCGAGGTCATCCAATCCATGCACTTCGAAGGCCAAAGCGAGCAGGTTATCGAAGAACGTCTGCGCTACGAGCTCTTCGACACGCTCTTTTCGATGGGCGTGGGCTGGGCAATCAACTCGGCCATGGTCATCCTGGCCGCAACGACCTTCTTTGCGCACGACATTGTCGTAGACGACCTCGCCGTCGCGGCAGCCACGCTCTCCCCCATCTTGGGCCCGGCGAGCTCGACCATCTTTGCGGTAGCGCTGCTGTTCGCGGGACTATCGAGCAGCGTGACAGCGGGCATGGCGGCGGGAACTATCACCGCGGGCATGTTCGACGAGGAATACGACATCCACGACCGACATTCCTCAATCGGGGTGGCAGCCTGTTTCGTCGGCGCAGTGGCGGCGTGCTTGGTCGTCCCGAATCCTTTTGAGGGTCTCATTTGGAGTCAGGCGCTGCTGTCGCTTCAGTTGCCGATTACGGTCTTTGTGCTCATACGGCTCACCAGTTCGCCCCGCGTTATGGGCAAATACGCCAATTCACGCCCGCTCAACGCGCTGCTCGTAGGGATCGGCGTCATCGTAACGATTCTCGATGTCGTGTTGTTGACAGGGATGTAATGGGACGGGGCACCTACCCAGGCAAACGTCTCGATCTGTAACATCTAGACACGCTTTTGATGTCTAGATGTTACAGATCGAGATCATTCCGAGGGACAGCTCCGTTTGTCTCAATCTGTAACACGTAGGCCCCGTTTTCACTGCTAGATGTTACAGATTGAGATCTTCTGCCGGACGGTTTTGAATTGTCTCGATCTGTAACAAGTGGACCCATTTTCCACTGCTAGATGTTACAGATCGAGACATTTCTTCAGCTCCAACCTTTTGTCTCAATCTGTAACAGATAGACCCGTTTTGAGCCGTTAGATGTTACAGATTAAGACAAAAGGTCGGCCGGACTCACGACAGACATGATCGGCTAACAGCAGCCGCAATCCCTTGGGGACGGAGGAAAAGGACCCCGGCCGGGATATCCGACCGGGGTCCTTGGACAGAGCTATGTTCGGCTTTCGCCGTGTGCCTGCGAGTTACTCCTCGACGAGCTCAAACTGATCGGGGCCGACGCCGCACACCGGGCACACGTAATCCTCGGGCAGCTCGGGCGTATCGACCTCAACCTCGTAACCACAAACGACGCAAACGAACTTATACGTCTTCTTCTCCTCAGCCATGATGTTCTCCTCTCGAACGTGACTGCTGGTGTACTTGCTTATTAGTATATATTCTCAATAATATTATGCAAGTAGTTTTACAGCATTTCTACCCTTGGTACGAAGACGCCTTGGGCGGCGTCTTGCCCTTCAGCACCTTGTGGTAGTAGTCATAGGTCAACGGAGTCTCGCCGCTCAGACGCTCGGCATCTTCGACCTCGCCAATAAAGAGCAGGTGTGTGCCCACGTCAACAGTGTCGATCAAACGGCAGCTAAACAGGGCCGCCGCGTGCTCGGGCACATAGGGCATGCCCAGTGCAGTCTCGCGCGTCTCGTACTTAGCAAATTTGTCAAAGTCGCTGCTGGTACGGAATCCAAAGTTGCCAATGTAGAGCATATCGGCCGTCTGATCGATCACGGTCAGCGCAAAGGCCTTGGCAGACGAGATAACACCAGACGTGACATTTTCCTTGTTCACGGCAACCGAAATGCGCGGCGGCATGGACGTCACCTGCACCGCGGTGTTGATGATGCAGCCGGCACGCAGCCCGTCGGCCGCAGCACTCACCACATACAGGCCGCTCGGCATCGTAAAGAACGCAGTTTTGTCCATAACGACCACTCCCCTAACCCGGGTTGGAACCTCACGGAAGTATGTACCCACAAAAAGGCGGCGCCCATACCGGACGCCGCCTTTGAGACATAGGTGTCATAACCGTGAGGAACATGAGACGCCCGCAGTTGCGGTGAAATAGGGACTGAATAGCCCATCAAACAGGCAAAACAGTCCGTATACCACCGCAACTTATACAGAGCGCCTAGCGGTTACGCTCCTTAAGCGCGCGGTCAATCTCGCGCTGAACGTCGCGCTTGGCCATATCCTCGCGCTTGTCGTAAAGCTTCTTACCGCGGCCCAGGCCCAGCAGCAGCTTTACGCGGCCGTCGGTATTAAAGTAGAGCTCCAGCGGCACCAGGGCATAGCCGCGATTACGCAGCTTGCCGTCGAGAAAGTCGATCTCCTTGCGGTGCAGCAGCAGACGACGGCGGCGATCAGGGTCGCGGTTCCACACGCCACCATGGCTATAAGGGTGAATATGCAGGCCCACGAGCCAGCACTCGCCGCCACGAATCAGTGCAAAGGTGTCGGTGATCTGGCACGCGCGCTCGCGAATCGACTTGACCTCGGTGCCACTCAGCTCAATGCCGCACTCAAAGGTCTCATCGATAAAGTACTCGTGGTGTGCCGAGCGATTCTTGGAGATAAGCTTGCGCTCGCGCTTACTGGGCATCGCCGGCCTCCTTGGCTCCATCGGCGTTTGAGCCCGCAGCGTCGCGCTTTGCCTTGCGCTCAGCATTGAGCTCGGCGTCGCTCTCGCGCACCAGTTTAATAATCGCCGCGCAGGCCTCCTCGCCCACCAAGTCGCGAGCACGCACCGTCAGGCGCGTCGCCTCCTGCTTGTCGCCGTCGCTTGCAGCATCGGTCGCGCACATAATCAGGCAGATGGCAATCTCGGCCGAAGGCGAGGTCGGAACGCCTTGCAGGGCCAGTTCACCCATCACGTGCTCGTCGCTCTCATCGGCGGCATCCGGATAGGTGGTATGGATCTTGTTGAGCAGGCGCGTCGTATGCGCATCGTTGGGCGCCAGGCGCAGCGCCAGACGCGCGCAGCCCACGGCAGCCGAAACGTTCTCGGTCTCGGGCTCCAAGAAGTACTGGCCTAGATTGGCGTAAGCGCGGGCGGCGCACTTGCCATCGCTTGCACGCTCCAGCACCGAGAACGAGAGCGATGCCCATTCCTGCTTGTCCTCGAGTGCGCGGAACAGCTCGGCCAAATCCAGGCGATAGTTGCAGTTCATGGGGTCCCAACGCACAGCCTGCATCAGGGCATTACGAGCGCTCACATAATCCTGCTGGCGAATGTAGGCAAACGCCATATCAGAGTACAGGCGGTCAAACGGCACCTCGACCTGCACGAGCTCGCGCGGATCCTTCTCCACGCGGCGATAGGCCAAGCGCTCAAACTTGCTATCGAAGCTAAAGTATTGACGCTTCTCCTCCGTCTTGCACTCGGCGTCGATATACTCCTCGGCGAGCTCCACCAGACGCTCCAGCAGCGGCGTCGCCGTAGCCAGGTCGCCCTGCGCCAGATAGTTCTCGGCATACGTGATGTCTTGCAAGCTGATGGGCAGATCCATGGCTACTCCTCGATCTGAGCGAAACACGGCAGGCGCCGTATATACGGTCAATACACAAAACCCGGGTCTCTTACGAGGCCCGGGCGTTCAATT